>JAABUM010000118.1_pt1 | contig 157845 bp, 144 predicted proteins | sample 5559161 | NCBI WGS metagenome assembly JAABUM01 (sample SAMN10711868, study PRJNA513369) | rock metagenome | isolation source: Antarctica rocks | place: Antarctica: Victoria Land, Siegfried Peak nord | reverse complement strand
GTGTTTTGGTGGGTTTGGGTTTGGGGGTGGGGGTGTGGGGGGGGGTGGGGGGGGGGGGTTGGGGGGGGGGGGGGGGGGGTGGGGTGGGAGTGGAGGGGAGTGGAGTGGAGATGATGGGTTGTGGGGGGGAGTAGAGTGGAGAAAGGGGAGGGGAGTGAGGATAGAGGGGATGGGAGGGAGAAGGGAGGGAAGGTGGATGGTGAAGTGGGGATGAGGATGGAGGTGGATAGGTTGGCTTGGGTTTGTGGCGAGGGGTGGATGGTGGATGGTGTTGTTATAGGGATTTGGGGGGATCTGGGGGGGTGTGGGAGGTGGATGATGTTAGTACCTTAGGGGCTTAGGAGGGAGCGGAGAGCTAGTGTTGTTGTGGCTATCCGAGGGATATTAAAAGGGGGGTCGTAGATATGGACGGGTTGTTGGTGGTGTAATCAAGGGGTTGGTAATTAGGTTATGAGTGGTTCTTTGGTCGGGACATTGGCGACAGCGATGAGGATTTGTATAGCATAGAGGACGGACGAGCTGGTGATTATACTGCAACGCATGCTCTATAACCGTGTCCGATGCCTCATCCCGGAAACCCACCCCTCGTCATCTTCTTCGCCCGCTGATCCCGCCGGTTATGATTCGCTCTGCTCCCCTTACTGGCATCTTTCCGCTGCCGGGCAACCTGCGTTCCCCGATCGTCCGAAGGCCCTGCCACCTCGCCTCCTCTCCCCCTACCGCTTCCAGCACCCTGTCCTCTCCCTCTCGCTCTGCCGCCTCCTCCCCCTCTCCCGCCCCTCGCGCCGCCGGCATCACTGTCCTCTGTCCCTGAGTCGGCCCTCCAAGCGGTGCCCTCTAACGCCCTCTGCTGCGGCCCGTTGCCCATTTCGAACTTCCGCTTTAACCTGTCTAATCGCCTTGGATCCCTTCCTACCATAATGCCCCACCCTTCTATAGCTTCATCCGTCATACCGGTCTCGCTCTTCAGCTCCGCCATGGCTTTGCTGCGTCTTGTCTCGGCGTCGCGGTTGAAGAGATCAGGCGTCATGTTGTAAGCATTGAACAACGCTTCCTCATACACATCTAGTTTCAGGTCGGCAGCGTTGTCGTCGGCGGTCGTGTCGACTGTGCCGCCTACATCTTCTACGTCGTAGGTGTCGTCACGCTCGTCGTCGTCGGAATCGAAGGCTGCCAGGGCGGAAAGGATGGCTGCTTTGGATCCAGTGTCGCGCTTGGAAGCGAGCAGGTCGTCTGCTGTTGCCGATTGGTCTTTGCCCAGTCGGAGCTTAGATGTGTCGACTGCGAGGCGGTCGAAGTCGTCATCGTCGTGGATGTTACGCCGCGTTGGGAGCAGTGGTGGCGTGGCGTGCGGAGCGAGGTTAGGAGCGAGATCGTGATCTTGTGCCGCTCGGGTTTGATGAAGAGTCTCCGATCTGTCACATTCCTTTAGATGCGTCGGCAGACTGTCATCAAGCAGGTGTGCGGTGACTTGTTCTGTATCATCATCATATTCGTCTAGCAGCTTCATGACGAACCCGGCACCGAGATCAGGGAATAGATCTTGAACCTGGGATATTAGACTGAGGTTGTGAACGTGCATATCACCTAATGAGCCGTTTAAATACTGCTGCTTCTCTTTTCCTTTGAACTTGTCGACTTTCCTTCTGATATGCTTCTTGGGCCTACCATCAGAAGTTCTTTCAAATACTTTCAGAGACTCGAATAAAGATTTGGCCCTCCCAGATTCTGGACCGGAGATATTTGATCGCATCTTTTGCAGCAGTGGCGTAGAACCTATGACCGCTTTCAAAAGTGGCACGCTTTTGGAATCCGAGGAATTGAGACTGTACAGATGATCCAGCAGCGTAGAAGTCCTGGGTCTTTTTGGCTCAATCAAGCTTAGAAGGCAGAAGTACGTGATAGCCACAATCTTCTTCTGTAGCCTTGGTTTCTTCTCATACGCAGTAGACAAAGCATCAACCAGATCCGAGCCAAGCATCAGGAATTGGCCATAAGGGTAGCATGCTCGTAATAAGGCCAAAGTTTGTGGCAGCAGTTGCTCCAGCTCCGGGTTCAGATGGCCGACTTCTAGAGCCCTGGTCAAAGTAGATTTGTATCGACTCATGGACTTATTTGAATCCATATCCAGTTGGATCCATTTCTGGCTTAATAACTCCGACAGTGCCGTGATATTGGCATACGCGAGGCTCAAATTCGTCCAAAAAGTCCATTCTAACAGAGGTGCAGGGACGGTGTCATTGTCCGTCAAAATACGATGGACCATAAGAAAGCAACTTCTCCGGAGACGCGCCAACTTTGCATAAGGTGAAGTTGGTAAAGTCTTGACATAGGAAACAAGAAATTGTGCAACAGAGGGATCCTTGATTATTTTCACAGTAAACTTATCCGTGGGTACCAGAAGGTAAGTCTCAGTCATAAATATCCAAGAGTCCATGCACAGCTCCCACTCTTCCGGCATGATATCCTTCCGCATACTCACTGGTGGGACTGGTACAAAAGGTGGTAGATCCATGCCGGTTATAATTAGTGCAACCGGAATGAGAAGGCTGGAGTGTAGACCATCAAAGTACGAGAGAAGTCGCACGTCTTGAGGGTAGAAGTATATGACTTTTCGTCGTCCAATTTGATAATGGTTATTGGCGGTGACGGTGAAGCATTTGATTGGTCGACAGTGCGGCCTTGGTCTTTATAAAATCTTGGCACTCAATATTCTAAAGGCTTGGACAAGATCATGGAAGAAACTCACTTGATACATAATATATGTTCAAAGAGACTACGGTCCGATCTCAAAGCATGAGCAAGAATCAACCTGTCGTGCGCGCTGTCACGCTACTATGTATTGCGTGCATTCTAGGAGTAAGTTCGAGCTACAAGGTATCCACATATTCACACGATATTCAACAAGTAAATAACATCAATATCTTCGATTCGATCCTCCATATTCTCTCCATGACCCACATTCTCCTCACCTCACAGTCATGAATCTTCCGAATCTAGGATAAGGTGAGCGAAAAGGCTTTATCTATCTTTGCGGGTGCTATTCCACGTCCTGCGAAGCCTAGACAGCTGCGTGGGACTGAAATTTGCATACTACTCTGTCACTGACGAGAGATGTTTTGCCTGTCGGATATCTAGAAACATATACACATGCGATGATAAGACGGAAAGGTGATAGGACAGGTAAGGGTTTACTGGCCGTATTTGGGTGGGCATTGGAAATAGTTTACATAAAGCATTGTGTTTCGTCCCTGCAATGGCCGCTGACCTTATTTGGCTCGTTCCCAAGAAGCTGCTACTCGAATGGATAGTCTTCGCCCATGGGCAAGGTGTTTACGCAGATGTGCTCTCCAACGGAGCCGGTTAGGGAATTACATCTCATCTCTGTAGGGTATGTGCAACCTCCAAAGCATGAAAAAATGCAGAACGCGATCCGGACTAGGCGCCTTTGATTAGAGAGTATTTCACCATATGCATTGTTGCGAAAACAGGAGTTGGCTAAACACGTTCGCAAACGATAGGTCAGATGCCAGTGAATTGCGATAGATATGGTATGTGCCTCTGTATTTGGTAACCCTAAGCTGTAGTACCTGATGCGCTCATTGATCTTGACATCAAGCTTTCTGCAATTGGATATCTTGGACGAATCCTATTAGTCATGTCTAAGTGTGCCAAACAACAATGCTATACTTACTCGGATCTTTGATGATGGCACCATGCTCAGCCGGCAGCATTGCACCCTTTGGAGGCTTATTTTTGCTTTTGAAGTCATCACAGATCTCCTCCATCTTTACCCATTTCACTCCCGGCTTGGCACTGATATACTCCTGAGCGTGATTGCGAGATCAGCATTGTCGCGTAGACATACAAGACGGACCTTTGAGAACTCGATAGACCTTATAAAAGAGACAAAAGGAGTCACTGCTCCTGGGACATGATTCATGACTCAAAGACTTGCTGTGGGGCGGAGATAACTGAGAAAAGACGTACGATCAACCTTCAGAAAGTTAGCTCAAGGGATTGCGAGCTAGATGTACAGAAACACAATCACTGCTAAAAACGTACCTCTCTAGCATGAAAATCACATGTGGATGCCCGCTGACATCGGGATGGATCGTTACTGGAAAGCAGAAGTCATCGTACTCTCGATAGAAGAAGTCAAAGTGGTCCCTCCAAAGATCCTCAACATCCTTTGGATTGACCCAGCCATGAGAGTTTGGTGCCTTCTTAATGAACATCATGGGTGGGACTGGATGGTGTAGAGTCAGCATAACCTTTTGAAGGCAACGGAAAAACCACATCCGTGAACACGTCTGATCATTCACAAACATTACAGAATAGTATCAGAACCAAATGTGCAACGTACGATCATCAAGATACCAATTTGCTGGAATTTCCACAAGTCCCGTATCGGGCCCCTTTTCTAGTGGCTTCATCCAGTGGTCTGGATGTTTGCTGTAGTCGATGGGCGTCCATTTGTCACCAGTACGAAGATAGTATGGCAGGCAATCGTGATGGGAGAAGCTGTGATCTTATTGGGGTTGCGTTAGAGAGGATGCATATATCTGAGGGGCATGATCAACCGACCATATTCCACGCCATACTTGAGCATCAGCTCGGCACCCTCCTGGCTCGCTTCCCACCATGGTGCGACGTTCCCACGAGGCGGCTTTCCACAGAACTTGGTCAGGTCCTTGTACGTCTTATCAAGGATGGCGTGTTGTTGCTCGAGGCTCATAGCTTGGGGGTTCTCGTGGCTGTAGCCGTGTAGGCCTCTGAATGAATCATCTCAGCAAGGAGGCTCTCTTGAACGTGCCACGTGCCCCTACATCTCATGTCCGGCATCTCTTATCATTGCACATTCCTCCGGAAAGGTTTCCAGCGAATGTCCAGGGATGAACCATGTCGTCTTGATGTCGTATTTCTCGAAAAGCCTCAGAAGCCGGCGAACGCCAACAGTGCCTGCGAACAATCCTGTTTGCAGATTAGGTACAATGTTATCGTAGATACACAAGATATCCCGGACCTCTTGAGATGTCGCTTGTCGAGTCTTCCCCACCATAGGAGCCTAGCCAGCCAGCAACAGCATCGATATCAACAGAAATACAGCAAAGAGCCTCTGTTGATGTAAGTACAAAAAACAGAGCTCAACTGGGCGATCTCACGTTTTTGAGGCATCCTGGCAATGGCAAGATACGAGCTCTAATAGAGCACCACTTATCTCTGGAATGATCATCATTGCTGTGCCGACAATGCTTCTTATCAGCTAGAGGACGACCGGAATTGACGTGTGTGAGGGGGTGGGGTAAGGTCAGTATACTGCCGACTATATCTACCGCTAGCGCGCGTGCAGTCCGAGGCAAGCGCGTAAGATACTGTTGACACAATTGTTTGTTGAAAGTCGTTGTTCTCATTGAAAACAATCTCGGATGGCGTTATTTCCTTCGCAGCTGTCCGAATGTAACATGATAGGCTACCGCAGCACGCACATGGCAAATCTTTTGCTGTTATTGATATCAGATCTGATCGAACCGTGGAAGGCGAGCAGTGTGGTCAAGACCGCTTGCGCTGACAGGAACAGATTGAATTGGATGATCTACTGCCGAGACCATAGCTTCAAGTTACCGGCAATCAAAGCTGCATCATACAGGATCAGAACGTCCTCAGATGTCTCCCTCATTGCATTCGCATGTGAAATTCCCGAACTCCAAACATTGCCCCTGCAAGATGGCGTGCCGTCCAAACAGCTCATGGTATCATTACGCTCGTGCCGTTCGCCATATATTCAAAGCCCAAGTCAATAAGATCGCCCAACTCCAATCGCAATGCATCCTGCAACATCTGATGAATGCACTTCCTGAGGTCTGTTCTTAGTCAATCTCCCAAGACCCCCCCATCTCCTTGGCCCTCGTATCTTTCGACGAGGGCTTCGAAAGGGAGAACCCATAATCGTCTTCTTCCCAATTATCGTCGCTACCATCACTAAAATCCCACGAACAGGGTATCTTCTGCCCACCCTCTCCGAAACCAAAGGAGCTTCCTCGGAAGGTGCCTTTGGTAATCTTAGCCGCGATTCTTAGCATTAACGCCACCAACTGGACTGGTGGTCCTAGTAATAATGAGCATGTTCTTTGCAATATCGCGGTTGTCAGATGATGACCCGAAATACGCGACCGAGGTGAATACGGGGAATATAGATTGACCGATGATGGAAGAGGTGATTGGGTTCGCCGCCTAGATCTCGCAGTCCTATGGCGAATTTCTTGTGTAGGAGAAGGAGTCACTGCTTCGGACCAGTGGTCTTCATCCAAGGAGTTAGCGTCGCTCATCAACGTGGGCGTCCCTGGCATATCAGGCGGCGAATGGAATGTAGCTTCATCGCTAGATCTGCCACTAGTGAGGTTCCAAAGCTCAGAGGAATCAGCAGTGACAGTGATACCGGAGATATCCCGTTTGTGGTTACGAGTACGGGGTAAATCAATCTCAGTGGCACATTCCATTGTAGGAGAGACTAGATCCAGGAAAGGTGGTGAGGGCGATAAGGGAGAGATTGGGCTGTGAAATGAATGAAACGAATCCACGCTCGAAGACAGACTTGATGGCTGCCTTTTCAGCTCTGGTAAAGGGGTAGTCGTAGTGATAGTGTCAGGTGGAGGTACAGTCTTCAGAGTCAATTGCGGTGGTGCTGTAATAGCTCGCCCTGTCCTTAGTGATTTTGGCCGAGTAGGCGTCTTGAAGTCGGGTGGTTCTTCGTGCGAATGTTCTTGTTCTCGAGGAGATGTTCCTGTATTATCTGTAGCTTCACTATCATTTTCAGTGTCGGTGTTTCCCGAACTGCTGGCAGTTGATGAAGCCACAAAGGGGTTTCCCCGAGTGAACTGCGTCCCTGGATCTGGATCTGGATCTGAATCTAGACTCTTCATTCCGAAACCGAAATTTCCCATTTCATCCGTCACACTTTCTAGGGTCGTCCTAAGCCTTGGCTTAGGCTTCCACGGCCGTTTTTGTATTGGGGTTATGGGCGGCTCTGGGAGGTCGACGGTAAATCCTCGTTTGAACGGACACGCCGTGACTTCATATTGTAGCACTTTTGCCAAAACATCCTTTAATTCTGCAACCTTTGTACAGTCCTCCGATGTCCTATATGGTAGCTCGATCCGATAATAGGAGTGTGCCCTAATTCGAAGCACGAATTTTGATTCGCCGTCGACGCACCAACATTGGGATTTGGCTAGGATTGGATGTAGGATGTTACCAGAGTTCAAGAAGGCCACTGAGCCAAGAACTCTGTAGATCTTCAATAGGCCTAAATAGCAGCTCAGCAAACGGTGCACCATGAGGGGAGGCAAGCACTATGGCCATACCAGCAGCAATCGTTCTTTCCGTACTCGTTGCCCATGGTAAAGTACCGCTTGATTCTTCATGAAAGTCGGCTCTCTCACTGCTCACGCTAGAATGCCTGCTATCTGAGGCGCTCGGAGTTTTGAAGGATATGATCTTGATGGTGCTGTGTGCGTATAGGGTTTCTGGTCCCGTGGTGTTTCCTTCCAAAACAGAGACATGCGACCTGAGTGACTTGATTGGCGCGGTGAAGGAACGACGGATTGTAGGTGGCGACACTACTCTCTCAGGAGTCGACGGTGCTGATACGAGCGCCATTTCGTACTTAGTTATCAATGAGTTTGGAATCTCAGATCGTTGACGCGTAAGGCCCTCATCGTGATGCAAGGTGCAGCTAATCCTGTGATAGCTTTACATATTGTCAGCCCGGGGGATTGTTGACGATGTTTCAGGGATCTGCAGTTTGGAGGCACGTGACTACGCAGATGTATTTCACAACATGCTTCACTCCGCAATGATGCAACGTCTAGTTTCATCTTCGACGTGTCTCTAAGAATGAATGATGCCAGGTCACTCTGCTTCACTTTGTTTACGATATGGACCACAAGATCTTGGCCCTTACTACTAGGATGATAGAAAACGGCCGTGTAAATCAATAGAGACGACAAATAGGTATCATTGAGTTGGATTTTGCTCTTTTTTGTTTGTCAGCTCCTCTCTTATCTCATTTGCTCCATTTGATATCTCATGATGTCTTCGCTACGATGCCTTAATTAATGGAGTGCTTCTGCGATATTAAACACCCCGGGAGCATGGCAGCCATCCGCAGCTCACGAGGCTGAAAGGTCAAGCCGTCCGAGATATGGAGGAAAGGCACCAGGAACCGAGGACAGATTATACGAGCGCCCCAGCATGTCCCTTGAATTGCATGATAAGTTTCAAGGCCCATCAATTCGCATAGTTACTCCTTTCACATCGTGTCAAAAGATAGGATATGGAAATCCTGAAATGGGGAAGATTATCATGAATGAACATCTTCACGTTGGACACACCAAATCGGTCTAGATGGAAACGGTGGCTGATCAGCTATTGTCAGTATTCCAGGTGCAAGGCCAGTCGAATTTGCCAAGGATATAACGCCAGTTCGTATCACGACAACGGCCTTTGGAATCTCGTTGCTCACGCATTACCACACTGTAACATAGTCGCTGCGCTGTTACACTTTTCTCCAACCTCACGCGGAAGCCGATATTAAACCTCAAAATGTCTCACCACTTTGCCTCGAGAGCGCGCTAACAGCAGCTCCCACAATCACCCTTATGATAAATTCCTCAGCAAATAAATATTAACATTTGTACTTTCAAAGAACACCAAAGATTGTATCGAAGTTCGATATGTCATACTTTAACTGTCTATTATCGTAATCACCCTATCCCATCACGTCTCTAATTAAGACTTACAAGCATGCCTAAACCATCGCTGCCATTTTCCCACCACCACCCACTGGCGTCTCAAAGCAACGGCTATCAGCTATCGTATTCCCGAAAATTGCGAAATCACCACCCTTTCCATCTCTCTCAGGCCAGCGAAAGCTTCTGACATCGACATCCTTCGTGGGCCTAGCATCCGACATACAGAATGGATTGACTCCTGTATATGAGATCTGGGGGTTGAATTCGAACGAGGAGAAGTCGCAAAGTTGACGAGACATGTTGATATTTGCGTTTGAAGCTTTGATGTACTGTTGCCGAGATTTGGGATGTGAAATATTTCTTATGTTGGATTGCTAAGGGAGTGAAATGTAGAAGTTGAGGTGGGTTGAGGATTGGCAACTGGGCTGCGCTGTGCTACTCATATATATAGAAGACCTTCGACCACCATTGACTCGCAATTCTTTTGTCGATTGTAGTATCTGTACGGGCTTTGTTCTCGATCAAGAAAGATTGTCAATGAGGCTTTTGCGATCTGTATGGCAATGACGCCGACCTGGACGTGCCATTGTTGTCGAATAATGCTCTCACCACTCGGGGACAAAGCGTGTTTCTAAGCTACTGGCAGACTCGAACGCAGCTTCGTTGGACAGCTTCAACGAACATCGCTTGCACGGATTGATCTGTGTTCTCCATACTCCCTCTCTCCGCCTTCGCCGCAGACATCAAGCCCTTTGAGCATGACAAAAATGTTTCATGAACTGAATTTGAGTTGGACTGATCCACAATCGATCCGAGACTAACGATATCCTATCTGCGTGTGATGGCTAGAGAGTTGTCGTTGGTGGTGTAGTAGTAGATTCTTCATTGCACCACTTATGCTTAGTGACCCTTCCGCGGTCAAGGAAGAGGCACCGGCGTTGAGGAATAGGTGTCTTCGTCAAGGTTGTCAAGTGGTTGGCCTGACTGGAGGCTGGAAGTCAGTTGGATCAATACCCTTTAAGATCTCGCACGTTAATTTCTGTAGCCTAGAGGAGGTTTTGTATGAGCCATGGCTGATGGGGTTTTCGCTTTGGTATCTACCATGAGGTGTACGAGCGACTCCAACCAAGCTGAGACTTAACCAGTCGCGAGAAGAGCTAAGGCATCAATAGTGATATTGGAGGTCTTCAGAGATTGTACTGTGCGTATGAACTAGAGTTCTATGGAAAACTCATGGTGTCAAACGAGGTTTGGCAAGTCTACCTTAGCCTCTCCATCCTAATGAGACAGTGTTCGCAACATTCAGGTACCGAAGCCCGGCGGTCTCTGTTATCAGGCATGCGTGTCTCTATTTCCTTTGCTCTGAACAGAGACATGGATGCTGAACCACAGAGAGATTGGAAAAAGGCATTGTTTGAAATGGAAGTAGTGTCTCTCAAGACAATGAAGATGTGAAACCAGTGGAGAATCACAGGAAAACATCTCTAGCTATTTACATCTCCAAACATTTCCATATTCTGAACTTCTCCAACGCATCCTTCTCGAAATATCTTGAGTATTGGAAAGAAACTTCAGAACAAAAGGTATTCTCGAGAACGTAGCATTACGGGAAAACGTCACGATCTTTCCATTATGGCATCCCCAGCCAAACCTTCCATACAGATACGATATTCATCCACAAACTTTATACGAGGACCGGCGGATCTTGACAAAGTCAATGAGAAATTGCTCAATTTGGGATACACCAATACTCGTATCGGTTGTGTTACCATCGCCAAACCATGCATTGTGGATTCCACAACTAAGCATCCAGACCCGTCCGGAAGCGATGTCTTGCATATTGATGAGACTGTGTTGGATACATCCGAAACGTTGTCGCAAAAGGTAGCATCTTCCTCCCCATTACAGTCTTCTCGACCGGAGTCAATGAATCTGACATCTCCTGACAGTGATCTTCCGTGCGAACCGCCAGATTGTCCCATCAAAGATATTCCGCACAATATCGGGAGGTACTTTCACAACGGCGAGCAATATAAAAGCCCTTCGACTCCGAGCTATGAAACCACGCTCGCAGGTTCCATGGAAGATGTCAGGAATGCTTTCAACCGGACGGTTCCGCCCCCAGAGATTGTCACTGCGTATATCAACATCAGGAAGTGTGCGGGTGAAGCGACAAACGCCGAACTAGACATGGTTAGAGGATATCAGAAGCATCACATGTGGAGGCCTGTGGTCAGCGAAGTGTCAACTCCTTGGCCTCGATGTCAGTATCCTCAAATGCACGGCCTACATGGTCAAATGCCGGAAGGGAACGAGATGTACTTGGCTTCGGATGGGATTACCAGCATCTTCGATCGGAAACGGCCAATATGGAGTGTTGACGCCGTCGATAAACCTGTTCACTACAGTGGATCAGACTCCTTCTCTTCCGAACAAGATAGCGACGATGAGGACTACATCCTCTTCCCACCCCTTCGTATTCCTTCCTCTGATGGAAGATCCACCCGGCCACTTCTTTCTCCTGTCACTGAATGGAGTGACGATGAAAAGTACGATGATGGCGACGACGAAGTCAGCCACAACTACGACACCATTTACGGACCTGACAACCACAAGCAAACGATTCTTAGCACAACGAAAGAAGTGAAAGAACGCGAGATTATGTCAGATGAGATCCAGCTGCAGGGAGATATCTTACGACAGATCGCAGACATGCTTTGGCACAAGCCGGAGAAGGAGAGGAATGTTCAGGCCAACAAAAAATCGCGGAACTTCGTGGGCCATATTACGCCGATCGAGACGGAGATCTCGAGGTCCTGTTGCAAGTAATGTACGTGCTGCGACAGGCTTTTGATGACGGCGGGTTTCGATCAGTACATCAGGATGAAAAACATGACAACAAGCGTTTTACGGTTGGGGGATTTTGCGTCCTCAACGACGTCCAGAACATGTTGCAGAAGGAATTTCTAGCCATGATCACGAATTCTAACATACGACGACAGCCCAGCTTCGAGCAAAGCTAAGTGACATATTGTAGGTCGAGTAGTCGTCTTTGAAGCGAATCCTGGCCAACAGACAGGTATTTAGCGATTTGTTGTATATAACGTAGACATCCAGATAGTCATGACCCTGTAATTAGCGAAATCTTGATTTCTCAGACGCTTCCACCGTTCTATCTCAACTTCTCCCCAACACCACATGCAAGTGGGCCTTATGCGTATTCACTGTTGAATATCCGACATGCTTCAAACCACAACTGAATCTTCCGTCTTCCGTCTGCCTTCTTCTTTAGTGCTCCAGCCTTGGCCCAGTCTTTCTTTCCAATCCCATCTCGTCATCCTCGCCTTCAAGATCAAGAATGCTAGCATTCGGTATACGACAGCGCAGATACCTACTGCTAGAAGGTTCAGAGCCGCATTGCCATTCTGATTGTACAGTTTCAGGGCATCCTCCCCCGTCGCGACTGGACACTGTCCATTTGGCAGCTTTTGCATATCCGTACAGGAAAACGTAACTCCACGAAGTGTATAAGGAGCCAGGTTGCCAATCATCCACTTGATTGGACTGAGATGGTTGAACGCCAACAAGAAAGACGGAACGTTCAAGCTCATGACTCCACCCATGATTTGCGCTACAGAGAGGACGACAAAAGCGATGTTTACTGCAAAGCCTGTATGGTTGAAGAAGGTATTGAAAATGATGCCGACGCTTTCTCCGCAGTTGACGATGCAGAAAGCGTCAAAGGTCACGATGAAGAAGAGGGATGCGGTACGATGGAGACCGGCTGCGAGGACGGTAAGGACAGCGAAGACGAGAGCTGTAACAATTTCGAATGGAATCTCGGCGATCGTATACTGTAGGAAGAAAGCTTCGACACTATATGCGTTATCTTCGTATTCGCGGTAGAAGACGGCTTTCTCGTCAGGGTAGACCGCGACGTTTTGTAGCATTCCTACAAAGTAGAGGGGGGCAAACTCTTGTATGAACCCTAGTCTGGTTTGGACACTGTAGAAGTCGCTTTTGAGCGGGGCGAAGAAGAGGGTAAGACAAACAGCGTAGCCAAGGACCTGCGTGGTTCGGGCAATTATCGACGGCGGATTGCGGCGGAAATTGATGGAACTGCGATGTAGGAGAATGGGAAAAGCGATGCGGAAAGGTGTCATACTGCGGGCTAGACTGCCCAGCTCTGCTGGTGTAGCGATGTGTGAGATTGTCTGCTCAATGAGCTGCTTGTCTCCATCCCAACTCACAACGAGTGAGCGAACTTTTTCCCTGCTTATGGCTTCCTTCGTGGCATTTTGGAGATTGACAGTAATGAGGTCCAGGGCGAAATCGGCAGGGTTTGTAGTCGTAGGACAGGTGAAGCCTAGGGACGCGAAGTAAGGCAACATGAGGGCTCCCTTACCGGCATATATGGGTGAACCTCCTCGAGCTAGCAGGCAAACATTATGGAAATATTGAAAGAGATCGCTACGGGACTGGTGAATAGTAAGGACCAGGGTTCTGCCCTCCGCTGCCAGTCCTCTCAAGACCTCGATGATGGAGGACGCGGTAAAAGCGTCGAGCCCACTCGTAGGTTCATCCAGAAATAGTACTCGCGGATCCGTCAAAATCTGGATCGCAATTGTCACCCGCCTTTTCTCTCCACCACTAATGCCTTTCGTCACATCGTTACCAATTAGATTGTTCGCGCAGTCACGGAGACCCATTTGTAGTAGTACCGACTCGGCCCTTGCTTGCTTCTCGTGACTGGACAGATGGGCCGGCAATCGTAGTCCCGCAGAGAAGTGTAAGTTCTCTCGTACTGTCAGATAGGGCAGTAGTGCGTCATCATCCTGGCAGACGTAGGAACATACAGAGCGGATGACTTTTTCGGATGGTACGGCGCCATTGAAGAACATGTTACCGCCAAGCTCATACTTTGTAGCTAGTGTATCATGCTGGCGGCGGGCCATGGACTGGAGCAATGAAGTCTTACCTGAACCTGATGGTCCCATGATGATGTTGAGCACGCCTGGCTCGAATGTCGAATTCAGAGACTTCAAGATGGAAAGGTTTGGAATCTTTTTCAACCTAGCATTTCGTCTCCGTATATTGAGGCTATAGTCCTTCAGGTGAATACTAACCGATCGTATATCTTGAGGGCTACGAGAAATCATGGATTCTTTGCCCGCAGAGTAGTCTGTATCGTCCTTCTGAGCTCTAGAGATGCCAATACCAACTTTCCAGAGTCTGAGGAGTACGCCTGCTCCAAGGAAGAAGGCAATCGCAAAGCCAAATAGGACGATGATGGGTCTAAGAATCCAGTTCGAGGGATACCCGAGCGTCTCCATAATATACAGCCCGGTGTATTGATTGCATGCAGGGTTTGAAGTACCACCGGTGACGGGACAATCATATAATTGTCCTTTAGGATCCGAGGTATGTCCAACGAATTCGTTGGCTGCTAAGGCACCGTTACCGTAAAACACATAGGCGGCCCACTGCCCTGCTGAATTAGTAAGAGATCGTCCAAAGGCCATAATTAGATCATACCTTCAGCCATCGAACCCATATGGGTATCTGATTCGGTTGCACGAAGTAGCCACAGCCTAAAGACTGCAGCGTAAATCCCATATTTGCTACGAACGAGGCAGTCGCAAAATACCTTGAGACCGCGATGCAAAGGGTAGCGAAGTTTACAGCAATGTACTGGCTCAATAACAGAATGCTGAAGAAGACAAAGAATTGGCTCGCCAGTGGACGAAATCCTACCATAAAATAGTAAATCACTGAGAAGATCAACGGAACAGGTACGTCTTCAATGAACAAGCGAGCCAGTCGACGACTGAGCAGGAAAGACGAAACACTGATTACGCCCTCTCCATGTTCACGATCGAAGAGTTGAATGTCAATACTAAGGCGATATGTTTCGAATATCAGGACGAGGTAACCTTGAAGAGCTGCTGCATTATACAAGGCGCCTTCCCTGCTGCGTATTCCGGACAGGCTACCATCCAACTGCAAGAAGATCCAGCCTGTAATGACTGCCATACTGATGGCTTCCAGCATACTCCCAGCCACACCCATGGGATCACGATACGTAACTTTCAAGGTACGAGCAGTGAGGACCCTGATTTGATGGCCCAGAGGAGCATGCGTTTGCGTGGATATAACTCCAGCATGCTCACCTGTGTCAACCGACTTTTCCTCACCCATTGCATAAAGATCTTCGTTCTCTGGCGAATTTTTGAATGCCTGTACGAGACCTGACACGCGTGTAGAGGTCCTGACCTCTGCTTCCGGAGTTCGAGTATCTATCGCAGAAAGGTCTATCAAGTACTCTGCCGGATTGACGAAGGTTGGCAAGGCATGGCCAAGATCTTCAAGATATGGCAAGCACCTTGCTGCTGATCCACTGTAGACTGGGGAGCCCCCAGCTAACAAAAGCACATAATCGAAGAGGTTCCAGATCTCACTTCTGGGCTGGTGTATTGTGCATATAATATTCCGCCCCTTAATCGCAAGAGATTTAAGAGTGTTGACGAGTTGGAATGCAGTGGCCGCATCGAGTCCTGTAGTGACCTCATCAAGGAATAGCACAGAAGGATTGGACAGCATCTGTACAGCCAAGGATGTTCTACGTTTTTCGCCACCAGAGCATCCTTGGTGTATACTGTTACCGATCCTGGTGTTGGCGCATTCCTTCAAGCCAAGCTCGAGAATGACTTCCTCTACAACCTTCAGTCTCTCCTTATCCGTTGTTGGGGGTGGAAGCCTTAGCTCGGCAGCATACCGCAGAGTCTCTCGTACAGTCAGGGTCGGTAGCAGTATATCCTGCTGCATGACATAAGCACTTCGGATGCTCGATAATTTCGAGTTGCCATTGTATGTGATATCACCTGTGGCTTTCAATCTTCCTCCGCCAACACGGTGCGAGAGAGTGTTGAGCACGGAGGTTTTCCCACTTCCACTGGAACCTATGATGGCAGTAACACTACCACTTGGCATGTATGCATTGACATCCTTGAGTATTGCCTTGAATTTTTCTTCACGAGCGCCTCTATTACTGCGGAAGATAGATAAGATGCTGTTAGGAGATACATCGATACCAACTTTGAGATTCTTGACATGTATGCTGACTGGTGCTACGGCTCGAAACGAGAGCTCGTTTTCGGCGTTTTCCAAGTCCCTGGTTGGAGGAATGATAGCAAGACTGCCATCTTCCAAGTCTTTGCTCATGATCCAGAAAATGTCAACCCCCCACTATCTTCCAGTAGAAAGGATTGTCCAGCTTGTTCTTCTTTGGGGCAGACATGACAGCGTCAATATCTGCAAGTTTTTACAGGACCAAGAGTGGCGCACAGTAGCAGAGATAAAGGCGGAAACGTGGTGAGGTGTATTGTTAGTCTCGGAAGTGTATTGTAAGGTTAAAAACACTGATCTCATGATGCCTCGATATCTACACCCTCGGTTCCGGGCCGAACCAGCCCCCAAGGATTCAGCGGCGGTCTACCCGCTATAAACCCTAAAGTCGATAAGGCCTCCGTACGGCGGACGATAATCAACACTAGGATAAAATCAAACCACCAAGGATAATAGTATGTTAAGGTAGGTATTACGCGTACGCCCTATCCTTATTAGCGTCTACCTTAGCGGCCTATTACCCGGAGGCAGCCCCCTAGGCGCTCCCCTAACGGTGTCCCCCGGAAGTAGACCCCCGGGCGCTCCCCTAACGTGTCCCCCGGAAGTAGACCCCCGGGCGCTCCCCTAACGTGTCCCCCGGAAGTAGACCCCTGGGCACTCCCCTAACGTGTCCCCCGGAAGTAGCCCCCCGGGCGCTCCCCTAACTGTGCCCCCCAGAAGCAGCCTCCTGGGCGTGACCGTAACGTTACCCCTGAGGTTTTACTCCGCTAGTTGGCCGCTAAGCCTAATAGAGAGGCTCCTAAGCCTGTACGCGTAATACCTACCTACTATCATTCTTGGTGGTTTGATTTTGTCCTAGTGTCAATTATCGTCCGCCGTACTCCGGGTGATTGATGCTCCAGTTCAGACAGCTTAATCTCCCGAACTTCCTGAGCGCAATCTTTATTCGCGTCTCTTGCCCACCTCAAGCATCGTCACCATGGCGCCCGCACACAAACTGACGCCAGCCGACAGCCCCCCCATCCCCACCAAGCTTACAAAAGAGCAGCTCGTCTCATACAACCAAAACGGCTACCTCCTCCTCCCCAACGCCCTCTCTCCATCCACAATATCCGACCTCCTCTCCACAACAAACACCATGCTCTCATCCTTCTCCCTAACCTCCCACCCCATGACCAAATTCTCCACCGGCGAAAGCTCCTCCCACGTCGGCGACGACTACTTCCTAACCTCCGGCGACAAAATCCGTTTCTTCTTCGAAGAAGACGCCTTCTCCCCCCAAACCGGCGACCTGACGAAACCGAAACACCGCGCCATAAACAAGATAGGTCACTATCTACACGAACTCTCTCCACCCTTTCGAAAAGCGACATTCACACCTTTGCACCGGGAGATTACGAAAGCGATCGGGTTTCGAGATCCGAGGGTGCTGCAGAGCATGATCATTTGCAAACAGCCTGAGATCGGAGGCCGGGTGCCGCCGCATCAGGATAGTACTTTCCTATACACGAACCCGCCGAGTGCGGTGGGCTTCTGGATAGCGCTTGAGGACGCGACGGTGGAAAATGGGTGTTTGAGCTTCGCAAAGGGAAGTCATAGGAGATCGCCTGTGAAGAGTAGATTTGTGAGAAAGGAGGGAGGAGGGACAGGATTTGAGGACGTGAAGGGAGCGCGGTTTCCGGATGAATTGGAGGTCGAGGAGGAGGTTGCTGGAGGTGAGGAACATTATGAGTTGGGGGAGGTCAAGGCCGGGACGCTGGTACTCATACATGGAAATCTATTGCATAAGAGCGAGAAGAATTTAAGTGGGAACAGCAGATTTATATATACGTTCCATTGCATCGAAGGCCAGCATCAATATGACGATAGGAATTGGCTGCAACGGCCGGAGAAAGGGTTCTCTCGATTATACGAATCGTAGCAGTTGAAATAGGACACATGTTACCAGATCGTTCCATATAATATTATCCTACATGAAGTCCTCATGATACTAATCAAAAGTACCTAACAATGATCAAAACCCAAACAACCAACCGCAACAACGGAATCCCAAACCCCAACCCCATAAAAATCCCACTCAAACGATTCTCTCAAACACAAAGAACCTACCTTAACCAGCAAAAGCACAAAATACAAAAGAATAATGCATGCTGTGAGGTTCGAACTCACGCATCTTACGATATTAGAGTATTCCATTCATGCCTTAGGTGGAGATGAACGACTTAAATCTAACGCCTTAGACCACTCGGCCAAGCATGCTGGCTCAGATGGAAAGGGTCACTATGTAAAAGTATATAGAGATTGATAAGACTGACAAGCGCAATAGCTTATAATGCTAAGCTTGTACGGCGATTCTCATCCCATTTGACTAGTAGGGGGAATCAATCCTACCATTGTGGTTATCCCCATCTCTGTCTACATTATCTCCATACATCTGTCCGAGAAGGGACAGCCTAACAGACCGATTATCGAAAGAGCTCAAGAGAGCAGGAAAGGAACGCCAAAGATATGCATGAGATTGAAAATCTCGTATCGTAGTGATCAGCGAATACGCCACCCAACGCCGTACGTTCAGAGCCGTAGCCCGTAAATGCCATAAGCTCGTCCGCCAGACATGCCAGCCATACATAGTATTAAAGCTCAATGAGCCCTTGTTGCAAAAAGCCTTTCGCGATCATCGATCGAAGCAAGCAGCCCTAATACTTCCAATTCCCTCTACCAGGTCTCTATGTTGGATAGGATGAGTCATTCGTCTCCTCGTCCCCAATCATCGCCAGGTATTAATTCGTAACCGCCCTCATGTGGTAAGAAAATGGCCGATGTGATAATGCTACCACCTAGCAGAGCCATCACGGTCCAGCTGACGGTGCACAGGACCCAAGAGACGTCGAGCTTCCACCCAGGAAAAAAGCGATCGTCGTTGTCGTAGAGATACGCCTAGTAGCCAGTGTCAGCACAACCATGCCAGACTTGTTTTGTGCCACATAGGGCACTCACTATTATAGCCATCCCCGCTAGCTGCAGGGCTCCCACGATGAAGTGCAGCCCACTCAGTATCGGCCAGCCTGACTCTCGTTTCTGCTTTCCTCCCGACAGTATCACCATGTACGTTATGAGCGTCACACCCTCAAACACAATAGCGAAGGACATGAGGAAGCCGACGGAGCGCCACATTGAGCAAAAGTATCGATCGCCATGGCAGTCTTGGGGTTGTGGGAAGTACTCGCAGGTTCCTGTCAGGGAGGAACAGCGGCGGTGGAGGCCGTATGTGTAGTGGATTCTTTCACCGCTGGGCTAATGGGACGTCAGATACAGCTGGGCGTTTGTATGGGCTGGGCGTTTCTTACTGTTTCGCTATCCCAGCTTATCCAGCGTGGTATCATTATGCTGGTCAAGGTCATAGCACAGGCTGTTGGAGGTGTCAGTCAGAGCAAGTTACTATTCAGTATGGCACCCAGAATCTTACCAGCCAGAAAGGCCATCAGGGCCCCATAGTAGACCAGCTTTCGAGTCATTTTGGCTCGCGTACCCAAAGTACAAATCTCTTCCCCGAACAATAGTTCTAGGCACCAATGGCTGTTCTCGACGTTTGTGTAGGAAGTTGAAAGCTGTGAATGAAGTATGAGCTCGGGACTGTGAAAGCGCCCGCTGTCAAAAATTCTAGTTGCCCCCCTAAGGTGGGTTGTGAAGGAAGAGTGAAAGAGGAAGACGAGGTGTTTGGTGCCCCACAGACTGCTACTGACCTTGGCCCGCTTCGTGTGGCCCACGCCAAGGACTCGTGATCCCGTCACCGCCCTCTCACCCTCCAGAAGCCCTGATGGGCGATGGCCAGTGCGCAAAAGAGATGTCAATTATCGGAAGATTATCATTACCAGGCTGAGGCAGTCAGGAGGGGGGACATGTCGATATGGGTACGATGTGATTGGTCGGAGGAACAGGCGCAGGCTGATGGCTTATGACGAGCAACAACAGCGTCAGATGATGTCTGGCCCTTGATAACGGGTTGGGACAGACGGGCACCAGTCTCAGCGGGAAGGTGGCTAGGGACTACTTGCATGATGCTACTGCATGATAAGCCAAGAGTGGCTCAGCTGAGCGAGGAGAGCAGCACCCAGAGCACTCCGAACAATCATCCCTCATCATTCTCCATGCATTAAGAGTACATCATTCAATAAATCACACCTAGTCACAGAACGATAATCTCTGAATCTCGGCCACTCATTATCGATGTCCAGGTCTTGTGATTCAATCTGCTCGATGTCTCTTAGAAGGTCTTCGTACCTGTTGATCGCCAAAGTCAAATATGTAGCCTCCGCCTTTAGAGTCACTGTTTGAGATTCCACTTGGGCGCTGCATTTCGATTCTTCCCCGGCTTGCCACACTCTTAACGTGCTCTGCGTTTCGAACTTCGGGGAAAGTTGGTAACAAGTCTTTCTCGATGGCCCGTGGACTCTGCTTCCACCATTCTTCCGCATTTGCAGCGTTCCTGCTCTTACCCAAGCCCAATGCCTCAGTAGCCGTCCATCGAGCGTGAGGATCCCATTTTAGAAAGCCTTGTAGCACACTGACAGTCTCTGCCGAGGTATTGGCGAGAAACTTTCGCTCCAGATTATCTGCTCGACCGGGTGCCAATGACTCTCGGCGCCATCTTATGAGCTCAGGGCATCCCATGGCTGAGAACGCTGTTAGATCGTCCGGGGAAGGTGAACCTATGAGCTTGACGATAAGGCTCAACTGCTCGATTGGCGTCTCTCCAGTAAGACATGGTGAACCGAGGAGCAGCTCGGCCAGCACAAGGCCAGCGGACCATAGATCTACGGAAGGGGTGTAATATTTCGTGCCCAGTAACAACTCTGGCGCTCGATACCATATTGTTACAGTCCCAGGAGTCAAGGGTCGCGGACTGTATGCACGAGCCATACCAAAATCGGCTGTTACAGTCAATGGCTGGAATGGGGTCTTGCTGAATTTTGCACACTCACCGAGCTTGAGGACACCTCGAGCTGTCAAAAGTATGTTCTGGAGCTTGACATCCCTGAAATGAAATCAGTCGGATGTCTTGGTGCTTGGGTCGGGATCAGCTTACCGATGGATGATGTCGTTCCTGTGCAGATACTCGAGGCTTTCTAGAAGTTGTCGGAAAAGGCATTTGACTGCAGGGAGTAAGGCAATCAGCAATCGATTACGACTCACACGCGTTCGGAAATCACCTTGGCTCATGGTGAATTTGACATGCAACTCGTCAAGCATGTTCGCAAGATCCTAGCCTCGGAGAAAGAGCCAGCCAGTTGCGCCATGCCCTCGAAATACCTTCGGTTTCACCCGCTGGCATTGGATTACCATACCTGCTCGGCATACTCCATGACCATATATATCTCATCCATCGTATGATCCCCAACGGCCACGTCTAGGACGTTGATGATGTTGCTGTGTTTCAGCGACCGAAGTATAGATATCTCTCGTAGTGCAGTGATAGGTATGCCATTTTGCCGCTCCTCTAGCGGAATACGGACTTGCTTGAGCGCGACGATGCGTGAGGTCTGCCGGTCTTTCGCACGGTAGACGACGCCGTACGCTACATTTGGTGAGCGCAGTGGGTAAACGTATGGAAAAGGGACTCGTACTGCCTTCGCCTAATTGGTTAAGATTCTCGTACGAGCTTATCGAGACGCATTGTCCTACTAGATGTTCAGACTGGGACCAAAGGGGCATGCAAAGTCAACGGTGCGGACAGACCTCGAAAGCCCGAGTCGAAGCCCAAATCGAGAGGCTGGCCGGTAACGGACATCCAGCGAGGGTTCTCATGGTCACTCCGTCCGCCCTCCATTCCAGATCAACATGTATGGATTTCGAACGACCTCTAGAATAGAGAAGCTATTCTACAAGCGGAACAAACTCCGTCGGCGGATCTTCGGGTCAAGAGACTCAGCTATTTTATACATTACAACTATTTACAGATTTGTTTCTTTATCGCTAACAAGAGTCCGTGACCGCATACTCAGCAGCTCTCATCCCTACACCCACAGTCTCATTGTCATACATAGCTCTGAAGGTTATTTCGCTCAGATCTCTCCAATTACCCGCAAACTTGAGATCCCGCTCAGCGGCTCCAGACATGATGATTGAGTCTACTGAACCTGTCGTCGAACTCCCAGAGCCAGATTTGCCCAGGCCGTACACTGTTATAGTGCAATTGCCTGTTATAGGCGAGCTAGAGGCGCAGAAGAGCGTAATCGTGTAGAGGGAGAAGCTGAGGTGAGGAGAGGCGACTGCTATGGTTTTAGGATCGGAGTCCGGGGCTGTTGCGAGGTGATTTGGAGCTGGGTAGGCGGTCAGAAAGAATGTAGTGTAGTTGAGGCCGAAGTAGATTAGGGGCCCGAAATCGGAATTTGGATTGACTTCGGCATACTATTGGCCAGGCAATGTTAGCTTGGTTCTTCGCTTTACGTCGAGGTGGAGGGAAGAAGAATACGTACGTCCACGGTCATGTGTCGGGTGCTAGTGTTCTTGATACATGGCGAATTAATGCCAGATGAAGATGGAGGCCTTTGGGTGGTAGTTGAGGTAGCACTGCTTGGTGGAGTCAGAGGCGGCGGAAGAATGATCTGCGCCGTAGCAGTGCCTTCAGCTGATCCGACTATCTGGTAGAGCGATTGTTGCAATGGAATGGGTGTACCAGCAGGGTGAGGGCTGTAGAGTGGTACAGTATTGAGGTTCATTGCAATTAGACTTGAGCCTCTATCTGTCCCTGCAGTCTGAATTGGAGATTGGTTCGCTTGAGAATCTATCGCCTGATTGTTCGAAGCTGGGGCCATTGAAGCTACCAACCCGGCCGTAGAAGTTAAAGGTGGTATATTGGAGGGTACCGCAGCTGCATCACTTCCAGGACCTGATCCAGCCACTGAAGGTGAAAAATACGCTGTGGTGGCGTTGGAACCTGTCTCAGCGCCTACGGTTTTCGAACAGGGTGTGGACAGTCCAGCTGTCACGGGATAAGGGATTGTGGCCGTTATCGTCTCCGGAGAAAACACAGTGGGAGCTGAAGTGGGAAGCCGCGCGGATGTCACATACCCACCCGTACCCAACCCGCCTTTCTGGAGTGTAGATGTAGAATTGGAAAACGGAGCGCCTGAACTTGAGCAAGGTTGTAATTCACCACCGGTCGAGCTTTCACGAAAATTGCCTGTGCCTGAAGGTATTGGCTGAGCTCCTTGGGTTGTATAAGATTGGACAACGGTCCCTATAGCGCCCCAGCCAATATTGTCGGTACCAGAAGATGCAGCTCCTCGAGTGAATGACAAGAAAGGAGTAGAGCTCCTTGCTGAAGCCGTGGTAAGAGGTCGTCTCAATCCACTGCGTTCTGCGCCAAGCTTAGTGCCGCTGCTGTCAGGTGGGAAGGAAGGTATAGCCTCGAGACTACTCAGGTAAGAAGCAGCAGCAGCTGGGTCCGCCGTCGCCGTGAATGCAGATTGGACCGACTGCTCTGATTGAATTTTGGCTTGTATGGAACTTAGCAATCTGTTCGCGCGCTGGTTCGGTGCACAGACAGCGACGGAGAGGAAACATGTAGTCAGAAAGAAGAGAAAGGTAAAGACAGACATCATGGCTCTCCATGAAGACGCGAGTAATTAACGAGAGACAACGAGACAAAGTAGCATCGGACGTAGACAAAAACGACAATGAGAAGTTGGACATTGCAGTGACCTGGCACTATGTCGCCACCGACAGCGTCTGCAAGTTCCCCTCACGCCCCCTGGACAAATTGTCCGGAACTCAGAGCTGAGGCTCCCGAACACGGAGGTTGCATGGTGCTGCGATAGTTTTGCTCTTAAGTGTCGCAGGATAGATCAACTCTTTGCGCTCAAATCATACTTCATCTTGGCGACGGAGTCGCGCATCCTGGCGGAGGTGAAGCTAATTTCCTAGGCAGTGGCACGAACAAATCATGGCAAAGTCTGTGGCATTTCGTCGCTTGGAGCGCATATGGTCATCGGTGTTACAGGTTAGGTAAACGAAACACCGGGCTCATGCGCGGTGGGAAAGTTCGAGCAGAGAATAGATGCAACGTAACGGGACGGCGCGTTCATGATACATGATCTATATCGACAGCTCCTAGGGGTGGGGCGCCGATTACTCCACGTCAACCAACGTCATTGTTGGGGGCCACAAGTTTCTGGGGAAGGTTCTGCATATCCTTTCTATTCAACACACCAGTCCAAGCATACCTATGTAAGATCACGATATTACCTACCATTAGCTAATGGAGCATGAGAACGCTTAAGGTAATTAACAGCAAGCCCGACCGGCGCCAGATTCGAGGTGTCACAGAAATGATACGCTCCACTTTCCGCTGAAGACTATTTGGACGAGGACCGCATTAGCTGCGCAGCACAAGTATTGTTGGACCACCTCAATTCTAGATCATCCATGTACCAATCGACTGCCTTCCCATTGATGGTAGCAACGATCTGTAAGGTCGTCAGGTTCCGGAACCCCTCGTCAAAAGTCACGAATGCCAAGGCGCAGTTCTTCAGTCCCGGACAAGATGGCTGCCGAAGTGTTTGGCCCGCGACTGTGTCTTCTCCGTTGGCGTAGCCAGTGATTGTGATAGCGCAGTCATCCGGACCACCATTGGCACATCCTGCGAGAACGAAGTCAGTGGCATTCATATTAAGAGCACTTTCGAGTAATGTCAAAATATTGAGGTTCTATACTCCGAAGACGTCTTCCGCAAAGAAACATTCTCCAAGAAGTTGGGCCCAGTGACTTCGGGAGAACACTTACCGAGCCATGCAGAGAGGGCATCGAACCAGTACGCACTGTATACCGCTCGAGGTCCTGAACCAAGCCCGCCAGTCAATTTCCGACCAGCGCCAATTGATGAGTTGAGACTGAGACCATGCCCTCGATATACCGCAAGTTGGGGAGGAGAGTGAGGTGGGAAAGGATCTGTGGGCGGTGGAACATAACCGTAGTGCCCCTCCCAGTACAGTTTCCGATAAGGATTGAAGATTGGAGGAATATCTGTATCACCTGGACCTGTTGAGAAAGATGGCAAATCATCGAAGTCGACAGTGAATTGAGCTGGATCATTGCTGCATGATGAATTTGCCGAACTAGCTGCAGTATTCGAGGTCGTTGTTGTGCTGGAAGACTTGGTGGAGAAGACTTTTGTAGAGGTGGTTAGCGAAACGGGTTGCGCTGTGAAAATCGCTGACAACACCGATGCGATGTCCGATGTAGAGATGCTAGGCATTGGGACTATTCCGGGTTGAAGACTTATAGACGCGGCTATGGTCAGAACACTGGAGGCTGGACCCAACTTCCAAGGGTAGATGCCGACTGTCATAGTCGGCGGTGCGGCAGGATTAGAGCTGATCTGGCTTGGGTTGGAAGACGCGCTCGATTTTTCTTCAAGAAACGTTAGCTGACCTATCTCCAGAGCCTGATGCCCCAGCTTACCGCCAAAGGGTGGTGCTGTGGCTGTGACTGGTACAAAGGTTGGTCCTGCCTCCGGAGTTGTTTTCGGGCTGCCATCGTAATTGTTTGTCCAAGAAACGGCAACATTGTCAATAGTGGCGAAAACCATATTTTCTACTCGTCTAGGCTTGATAGGACGCGGTGAGTTGACGGAAGAAATGGGCGAACCGTACAGTCCTCCGTGCCGAGACCAGGAATCTTCCGAGGCACCTGGCCCATAGATGGCTCGTCCACTCCCAGTGGAAACAACTTTGAGCGAGAGGAAAGTCGTCGAAGTCGCGTTCCAGCCAGCTGAGCCAAATCCGGTGTAGCCATGTCCAGTGTATGCCGTGGTAGAGGCTGGCACAACTGAAAGGGACTCAATAAGTGTCCTAGTGTGAGTATGAGTCACGGTACGCGTCGAGGAGATTGTCACGTAAGAAGTGGTCTTGCCGGCAGATGCGTCTTCAGAGACTGGGGATGAGTCGGGCTGCAAGGTGATGAACGACGTGCTGGTCACTAACGAAGCTGAAGCAGGAGGGGTGCGTCCGCCCATCCAGCTCGTGGTGCCATTGTCCTCAGTGAAAGAGTAGGGACCAGGCTGGGAGGTAGCCTTGATAAGTTGAATGACGTTGGTCGAAGCTACGGAATTCGTGACCGCAGTGTCGACGCCAACCTCAATGGAAGTAGTTCCTGGACGCGCGACGTACACAGTCTCGGTGATTGAACTTGTGACCGTGAGAGTAGGAACAATAGCAGTATCAGCGCCGCCTTCAATGGAAGAAATCCCTGGACTGGGAACGTATACAGTCTCGGTGATTGAATTCGTGATCGTTAGAGTCGAAGCAACGGCAGCACGAGCGCCGCCTTCAACAGATGGAGACCCTACACTCGCCGCATAGACAGTCTCGGTGATTGGAGTTGCAGGTACGGTAACGTACATCGTTGTGACGCTAGGGCTGCTGCATGCGGAGTCGGACCTGTGAAGTTCAGCAATTGAATCTCCGTAAGGTGTCGCAGTTTCACCTCGCCACGCATGGCGTTCGCGAGAGCAAAACCTGGTACTCTGCCTCTGCTCGACATGTCGAGGGTATGTGACTTCAGGGTAGTGTTCCACTTACTCAGATGTAGCTGCGACGAGACCAAGGCCCGTGAGGACCAAATGCTTGAATGAACGCATCTTGAAGGACATGCAAATTGGGAATTAATGAACGTATTTGGTGAAGTATCCAGTGTAAGATGTTTACGCTTGTCAGTACGAAATGAGTGTGTCCAAGATCAGCTTTGATCGAAAAGAGTGTAGAGGTTGATGATGTTGCGAAAGGAACGTCTGAGGTGAGTGTTGAAAACAGTCTGTTTACGCTCACGATGCTAGACCACGCGCGCAACGGCTACACACATGGAGCTAAGGTACCGATCCACACCACGTGCATCAAATTTTACTGACATCATTGTCAAATGGATGCATAAAGTTCGATTGCAAGATGGGCACATTCATATCAATCTCAATCTCAATCAAACCATGTATCATTTGTATTTCACAGTACAATTGATTGCAATGATTGGATTAGAGACGGAGTTTTGATAGTTATGCCAGATCTGTTTGGCATCTGTCCAATTCTGAGAGGCTCCAGAGGTTCTACGGAGGGATGAACTACTGGGGTAAAGTCTGCATTCTCTTCCATGTCCTCGCAGATTGGCAGATCCTTTGAGTGAATCAATCATCCACATATGCCAGAGTTGACCGTGCGTTCTCAGGTCACCTTGCTAGAGCCCCGACCATCATGGTCACAACCTGAGCGTGGCGGCTGAGTATACAGTCCCACCACGAGCTAATCCTTCAATGTTCTTCTGGATTAGCCTAGTTGCCTTTGTCCGAAGTATGGGTGGAGGATTCCATACTAGCTCTGTATCGAGAGAATACCCATTCTTCCGTCATATATTCCTTCATAAGCTGCACGAAGGTTCACTCAAGATAGTCCACGATCCTGGTCGGCCATTGCTACACTGCGGAGTTATTTCGTGCGTGGTGTCCATGGGCTGGCGAATGTTTCCACTGCGAATGCTGCCTTAGGCTGCTGACAAGCCTTGGCCCTACAACATTGTCATTTGTCTGATGTTGTTTACGGTACCTCCCCGATGGTATGGTCACTCTATCGATAATCTGCGGAGATGTGAAACAGCTAGCCAGCAGCTGAACAGTGATCATCCTGGTAACAATCTGTCGACTCGCCTCGTCATGATTAATGGATTCTGTTGGTTTCTTTGCCTTCCATAAAGGGAGGTGTAGAGTGAAGTCTGGAATCATCAACAGCGTCAGCATGCTATTTTGAGCGCTTCTCGATAACGAACGGAGTTGGGAAAAGCATACACATCATGTCACCCGGTAAATGCATAGAAGTCCAGCTCGAATCGCGCCAGTCCATGACCTCTTTGTGTATCACATCCCACACACTGCTGTTCATGTGAAACTGAAGTGTGACGTTTTCCTGGAACTTTCTAGCGGTCGCGACCTTAGCGTCATTGACTGAGGATTTGATTCCATCGTTGGCTACAGTCACACTGGCCTGACGAGAGTGCGGGTATCCGGCTATGCCTATGACATCGTGTGGAGGGACAAGACAAAGTCTATAGGTATCGGTCGACGATCGATGTCCAGCCGTGCGACTCGCTCGATCGGCAGGAGACATATATACTTAGAGCGTTGCGTCGGTCATTTGCCAATCTTCCGTAGGAGAGGCATTATGTGAGACTCAAGGTCAGTGAGCATGTAATGGAGGGATATAGGTATTTGGAATGGATCTGTGTCATGAAACCAGAAGAGCCAGAACCTGGAACAAATACATCTCCTATGCCCAAAATTGGCAGGGACGTCCGTCCGTCGGTCCTAACAGATCATACCTTCGTTCACGCTGCTGCACTCCCGCCACGTGCCATTCCTCTTCCCCCATCATGCGAGTTATTGTTGATATGGGAGATATATTGAATGTATGAGTTTGAAGAAGATTACCTCCTTCTTGATATCGCTTCCACGTTATTGAACTGATCTTCAAGGGCGGTATCGTGCTGCGAGGTTTCAGCTTAGCTTCTGGTTATTTTGGTCTCTGTGTTCTCATTGGCAGGATGGTCACGCCTCTTGAAGTGTGCCTGATATGTACATGCAGGTCGCTCAACATGAATAGTCACACGTGACCACTTGCATGAAACATGCAGTGTGAGAAAGTCCGGAGCCAATGAATATGCCTTCATACGAGCCGCAAGCACTGCCCAGGATGGGTAGCAAGGGACCTTTCTGCAACCTGGGAACGTCATGGCCGCTGTCCCGGTCCCGTATATGCAAGCAGCCTACCGTTGGTCGAATTAAGTGGCTCGATACGTGAAGATCTGGTCAAACCTTATTCTAATCGGTTCTTGTGATATCTGGTGGCGTGCTCATTGGATCTTTTCGGGACTGGACTGGGCTGAAACGGTGCCAAGTGTAGGTTGCCTACCGTACCTTATGTAAAGAGGGCGTGGTATTGTACCAAGCTCTGTAGGCACCTGAAGTGACATCCCTAGACATTGATAGGGGACTCAAGGCCACCGTACGATGGACATTACTTTCAGTGCGGGTTGCCGTCGACTCGGTGATGATACCACCAGCGTTATCGGCGATAGGCTATCGTCGACGTTAGTGCTAGACTCACAAGCATCCTTGGACTAGCTTGGGGATCAGCCTGTCGGATTTGCTCGCTAAATGATTTGGTGTGGGACTAGCAAAGCTATAGACGAATCCCCAATAATGGGAGACATCGCTATCCATGATTGCGCCAGACTAGATGGGATTTCTCATCTGTATGATGTTCTGTGGGTGTTCGATGGATCGAACTCTTCCCTGAATATCTCGAGATCTGACAGATTACCTTTCGAAGAGCCACCCAATGTACTTTCAAGGGCGAACACAATGTTGGAGAATACACCCTGGAACTCTTGCTCCCCAAAGAAAAGCTCCCTCCACATGCTTGCTACCTGCTTTGCAGGGTTTCGAAACCCAAACCCTACGCCAAATGCACCAATGCATAGATCGAAATGCTGTCGCGCAGCAGCGATCCGAAGCACGGTCCTCATCTTCTCCTTCATCAGCTCCTTTTCCTGGCTGAAAGAGTAATCCGCACCGGACTCGTCAAGTTTGGGACGTCGTATTGGTGCAACGGAGATGATTGGTAATGCTTTGAATTCTTTCCAGATGTGGTAGCCCTTGTCTGGTCCTGATCGAAACACGACTGGGAGCTCATGTTAGACAGGTTGTCTTGGAGAATCCTCAAGAAAACTACTTACCCACATTGGGGGAATAAATGCCGCCAGTCGTCCGGATAGGATAATGCGGGACTTGTGCTGATGGTTGGCTAGGTGTTGTGAGAACTTTGGCGAGGTTCGACCTCCGACAAAGACACTCCTCCGGTGCTATAAGCCCAGATTCCCAGTCTCCTCCGGCCCGCTTCTCATTGGCCATGTTTACGACCGGTATAGGTCCTCCTTTGCCACTACTGGTGCCCCTACTGGATGCAGGGTCTCTGGAGTTAGCAGCATGCCAATCCAACGCAACATCGACAGGATCGCCATCAATGACTGCCACACGGAGTTTGCGTGCCGAATTCGATCGAGGGATTAAACGAATCTTTGTTGAGTCGGTGTACGAGACTGATTCTGGTCGCCAGTGGGGGTAATTTTGTTGAATGAAGGGTGTGTAGGTTTTCTTGGCTTCTGATGCAATATCAGAGGGTTTTAATTTTGCTTGAGGCATCTTGAATAAGGAAGGACACTACGCGTGCGGATGGGTGGAAAGCCAAAGGGTAAGTTCAGTGGTACGAAACTCTGATGGGAGAGCCTGACAGGCACTGGAGATATTGAAGGATGCCTTCAAAGCACGACCACGGCACTTGGACATCAGCACAGAAGATGTACGCGTAGGTGATGATGAGGCTTGGAAAGTTGTAACAATCGAGTATGCACCAAAAGAAAGCCACATTGTAATTCGCCGCCGCAATTCTCCGTGACACAGGGAGTTTTCGGTCTGTAAAGGAGAGTTGATCGTTTGGATAGGGCAGTGACAAGATCGTGCCCCATAGTAAGGACAGCAGATGAATGCCTAGATCGATCTGTAGATCTAGCATGACTGAGCGAAGTAAGATAAGCGAGAGTCTAAACTGCCGTAGTGAAGTCATCCAAAATGGAGAGTGTCCAATTAGCCGTCATAGAAGCGTACGAGTATGGGATCTGAGCATGGACTGGTGTGAAAAGGATTGCTAACCCGCCTTCCGCAAAAAGTGTATCTATTTGAATTCCACCAGATGTCTGGATCAGCGTCTAGCCTTGCTTGCTGGGATGAGCTATTCCATGCAGCCCATGCGCCAGGGGTGGCGTTGGGTTGGATGCCGAAGGGTTCGAAGGCATAAGGCCGTCCAACAGTTCGGCCCACCAGTAAGATCAGCCCGACAGCCCGCTAAATTGAAGCATCGGCGGAGAAGACAGCGATAAGAATAACTTAAGGTATTCGTGTCCGTTGATCGAGCATTCGTCTAGACATTGTAGACTCACTTGTGACTTTTAAGTAAAGTCTCTCCACATCTGATCCCGCGTTGCAGACCAAGCCTTATTCTACAGGAGTCGTCAAGCGCATGATTCGCACCAGGACTGGGTGTTGTAGTCATTTTCCTAGTCATTTTCCAAGGCTCGAAGATCCAGGGGGCGTGCTATTTCTACCATTCTTCAACAGAACGCAGATTCTGCGAACGCCAGCTAAAGGTTGAGTGCGCGGGGAGGAAGGGGAGGGAAAGTGCAATATTGTGAGCGAAAACATATGATCTCAAGCCACAGCATATTCTAAGGTAAGGCTGATTCTGTATTGAATACCTAGGTAGGTAGAATACGGTATTCTAAAGTGGCTTAGTAGAATATACAAGCTTCTTTTTTTCCTTCGCCGCGGAACAACGTCGGTGTAACGCACAGCCTAATCACAACAATGTCGCTGAAGACGCCAGTCAAGCACGCACCTTGACCTGGCGGACAGTCATGATATGGCGCTCATCTGGATTATCCCTGCTGCATTCCAGACATGCAATCAAGTCCTCCGTTGTGGCTGCTCAGCGACTCCAATCGTCTTCTCTTCGGAGATCGAGCCCGAGTGTAGCAGCGATTTTAGCGACACCTCCTAGCAATGACCATCGTATCATCACAGCGGTAGGATCTATCCGAACTGTCCGAAATCAAAAACACCTTTCCTTTGTGGAATTGGGCGACGGCTCCACTGTGCAGCCCCTGCAAGCTGTATTGGATCCCTCACAGGCCAAAGGGTACGTGCCCACGTTCGCCTTCATCGAGCTGAGGGGGCCTAACATAGGATCTGATCGCGCAGGCTGGGCACAGGTACATTGGTCGAGATCACTGGTGTATGGCGGCCTGCCCCTCCACACAAAGAACAGAGCCACGAGCTGAAGGCTGAACATGTTAGGGTCATAGGGGCGTCGGATGCAGAGGTAGGACATCCGCTCTGCACTGATCTGCAACAATCGCCTTGGATACTATAGACCTTACAATGAATTCATGAGCTGACAAATCTCGTTTGCAAAGTATCCCATACAGAAGAAATACCATAGCGCCGAATACCTCCGCTCTCTTCCCCATCTTAGGTTGCGTACTCCACTAAATGCCTTGCTAGCACGAATGAGATCGGAGTGCGACTTTCACCTCGCCTCCTTCTTTCGAGGTCAACAGTTCGTTCGCCTACAGCCACCTATCATTACATCGTCTGACTGCGAAGGAGCGGGCGAGGTCTTCAGGGTTTCATCACACACGCCGACTACTCAGATGAACGGGGACAAGGAGAACCTGGACACTGCAAATGACGAGTTTTTCAAACATCCAAGATATCTGACCGTCTCGTCTCAATTGCACCTCGAAGCCTTTGTGCACGAGCACCAGAAGGTGTGGACGCTCTCCCCCACGTTTAGGGCAGAAAAAAGCGACACGCCCCGTCATGTTAGTGAATTTTGGATGTTGGAGACCGAGATCCGCACCGAGAATCTCCAAGAAGTGATGGACCTGGTCGAGGACATGATAAAAAGTTTAACTATGAAACTGCAAAACTCGGGGATTAAGGAAGAGCTTATATATGCTCATCGAGGTGGCAAATGTGGCAACGCCGAGACCGCTCAATTCTCAGATTTGTTGAATCAACGCTGGTATGGACTCAGAGATTCTCCGTGGCCGCGTATAACTTATCAAGACGCGATACGAAGACTGCGGGATGCTGCCAGTTCAGCCCAACCTACTTTTCAGCATGAGCCTTCATGGTCCACTGGCTTGCAGCTGGAGCACGAGAAGTATATCGCAGAAACGGTTGGCCAGGGCAGTCCGGTTTTCGTGACAGATTATCCACAAGAGCTCAAGCCATTCTACATGCTCCCCTCGTCCGGAAAGGCTACTGACTCGGCAGGGTACCAGACTGTGGCTTGCTTCGACTTGTTGTTACCTGAAATGTGCGAAGTAGTCGGTGGTTCCTTGCGTGAGCATCGCCTGCAGGACTTGATTCAGTCCATGCGCAGCCACGACCTTAACGTTCCTTTTGGTGATGATGTCAGTACTGAAACGAACGCTAAATCACACTCATCAGTTTCGACAGGCAAGCTCGATTGGTACGTTGACCTACGCCGCTACGGCAGTGTGCCCCATGGCGGCTTTGGCCTTGGATTCGACAGACTGTTGGGCTACCTTGCTGGAATCGGTAATATTAAGGACGTTGTCTCTTGGCCACGATATTATGGTCGGTGTGAATGCTAGCCTCTCGAACCTTTTGCTTCGACATAGCGATACAGCACTGTGTCTTCTTCTAGACTGGCACAACGTGCTCCGATTAAATTCTGTACATCGATGCCGTATTCGCGCAGTCCTCAGTGGGGCACTAAGGTCTGACGGTAACATTGGTCTTTTGTGCCCGTCAATCTATTTGTTAGGTGTTGATGGTGAAAGTAACGACCATCTCGCCGCGATTTGGGGATAAGAATACCTAAGCGGCTACGGAGAATTGGCTCGGCCTTGTTGCCAATGCTGCAGTGAACTTTACCTTTCCATTGCAAGAGACTATAGGGTGCGCCGCGAGGTGAGCTGTTGAAAATATACTGATATAGTAAGCCGTTCCTGATCGCCACTTGGTGGGATCCTAATTCCAGAAGCCGCTCTACATGCGTTGCATTGTCGCAGACTGGCATCTGAGTCGCGTGCGCAAGGCTGAAGGTGGTATCGAAGCTTACCTACATAATGTCTTCGCCTAGAGACTGAAGCCCGGCAAGGCAGCCGTTGCCAGGCGTGCTCCCACGCCAGATGTTGACATGGTATCCCGAGCCGGGCGTCCTGCAGAACGATGCACATTTAGCGCTGGCATGCCATGAAATGGACTTTAAGGGCCCGAGAGGCGAGAGAATAAGATCTTGTCTCGAGCATACCGCCGTGCGAAGCTACCAGAATGGGAAATGTTCGAGTCGTCGTAAGCCATGATGTGAATGGGCCCTTGCATTCAAGTCTCCTTGTACGACTCGAGCTGCAGTTCGGCCGAAGTGATAGTGATAAGGCGACAAGTAAGGGACTGTCCAGCGATGCATCATATTCGAGTTGTGGTACGGCGCAAGCAAATCGGATATCATAATCGATAAGTTCCCAGGCATTGCTGATGAAACTGGCGGGCCAAGCCGAAGCTACGAGACAGAGGGCCATTGATTTCCAGACATGTTGTTTGTGACTCCTCGTAGAAAGGCACAAAGGGAATATAATTCGTGATGCTAGCAGTCAAGCGTCCTGGGCCCCCAGCGAGAGGAATGCTATGCCGGTGGCTTCTCCCGCCGCGACTTAGTGAGCGGGGTTGAGTTCCCTTTGGTATGAGGGAAAGCAGGGTAAGGTGAGGCCTTCCAGCATGCCTGTAAACGCAAGCCATACTTTGTCCAGCGTCTGTAGGGGGCGCCAAGGCCGACAGACGAAAGCAACCGAGAGTCCGAGACCGATGCTCTTTCAGGTGGGGCCTAGCGTCAGGCCTGGAATCTCACCGTCGCATTAGAACTAAGTACCTTAAGGTACTTAAGCAAGTAAGGTAGCATAGATTAGCCAACGGGATTAAGGTTCCCTAAGTTAACCTTAAGTATTCCGGAGCTCGAAAAGCATGCGAACATCGCGGTGGCTTGATCTAGTCCGCGTGGCCAACCAAACCTCGTACGGTTCATTATTGACCATGTTGCTACACAAACAATTAGATGCTTCATCGGTGGATATGATGGAGAAAGCTCGATGTATTCTAGGGTACAACAGTAAATCCGATGGTAAAGCCGAAGATGTCATGTGTCATTTGCAAGGCTGATGTTGTAGCGTCCCAGACAGGTAGTTCTTAGTTCTTGGCAACTCTGCCTCGCTCCTCGGCACTTCATTACTCTTGTCGATGAGCAGGTTGGTGGACTACGATTCCCTACCTTCCGCTTCCCCTTCCAACATTCTTGCTAATAGTGACTACCACTCTGCAGCTTTCCTCCTAACCAAAGAAGCCGAGAAGTTGAGGTCAAAGGGGCAAGACTTGCGAAGCTTAGTAACTTTCCGCACTCTGCCTCCATCGCCCTTCCCACATTATTATGGAAACCTCTTGATCTGGGGTCATAACGGTGCAAAGTCAATTACTATCACTCTCGCGACCCTTGGATCACAGCTCTCTTTAATTCCCCACTGCTGTGGGTTTATTTGAAACGGCCTCGGCTGCTGTTGCGACGGATAATCCGAGTTCCAAAATCGCAAGTTTATCCGCGCCTGATTCTAATCGGTTTGCAATTGCCCGTAAACGTCACTGCCCACACCCCCCCCCCAGTCTCTCGATACCTATACAATAAGCCTCCATTAATTAATCTCCTATCCCCATCCTCCGGAATCCCAAAATCCTGTCAGCGCTATTCTTCTCTTCAGCTCAAATCCCTCACGCTTTAGGCATCTAACCCATACACCGCCCAATCTAAATCGGTTCAAGGTCCGGTCATACTGCACCTGTTCGAGGGAGCCATCTCAAACACATCCAAGCTTCGCCGCACGTCGTACGCCTAACCATTGCGGGCCCCCTGCAGTCGCATCGCACCCACACCATCATCCCAATTACAAGCTACCGTACGAGGTGACCTACAATCGCTGATCCTTTCAGGTAAGCGATCCCACTGCACCCAGTCATAGCTTCCGCCACACACCGCAACATGCTCAGAGACGCACTGTCTTCTACTTTTTCAAATGTGCAGACACAACCAGAATCCCGATGTTCCTGATGATTGCGCACATTACAGCTGTCTCGTGGACCTTCCCTCATGCAAAGTTGTTCACTTCATGAGACCTTAACCTGTTCATTGCCTGGAAGACTATTCGCAGACCAGCGCTGATGGAACGATCCAGGTATAAACCACCACCCAAGTCCCTCGATGCGACATCTTACCTAGTTTCGAAATTATCCCACAGTATCCGAGAGTCCCTGGAGGGCGCTCGTTCATCGCCCGTGGCGATTTCGACCCTACAAAATCTTCTGGGTCTCCCAGACATGGAGACGTACAACGGTCATGTTCGGACGCCAGCGGATGCGATCATTCTGTTCGAAGCATGTCGCCTGGGATTGTTACCACGAGTGCAGAGAAGACTTTCCGAGAAGGAGCGCCAATCAATCAAGTCCGGCTCGGTTTTCGTCTGGGATGAACGAGAAGCGGGTATGAGGAGATGGACTGATGGGAAGTCATGGAGCGCCAGCAGGGTCTCAGGAAGCTTCCTCACCTATCGAGAGATGGAAGGCAAGCGAGGTGGTAACAACTTTGGACCACCGTTGGCTGCTGTATCGAGGGCTGGGAAGACCCCCGATAGTACACGTGGCAGTGATTCAGATCTAGATTTGGCTGGAGAGGATGGACCAGATGGGTACCGATACAAGCCCGACGGGTTGATGAAGCAGTCTTTCAGCATCACAACATCATCGGGAAACCACTTACATCTTATCAGCTATTATTCACGCTCCCATCCGGCTGCTTCGAATCTCACCAGTCCTACGAGCGATCCGCAATTGCGACACATCCGCCCGCAAAAGGGCATGTATCCGGAGTCCACGGTGCCCGAGCATCAAAACATACCCGCCGTCACCAGATCACCTATGATTAGTGCGCCGTATTCCACTGTCCCTCAAATGGCAGGCTACGCTCGACAAGGTCCTCCCCAATGGCCTCCACATTACAACGGATATGGCTGGGCACCTCCTCCGGTGCAACAACCGCAGGGTCCTCCCTATGGCTACCCGTATAGCGGAGGTCCCTATGCCGGTGGCCCATCCCCAGCGAATGGCCACTACGCAGCCAGTCTACCCCCTCCAACAAATGGTCACTCACCTCTCTCGCAAGCGCACTCGGCTCAACAAAATCCGTTGCAGCCGCAGGATCCTCAAAACATGTACGACCAGCGAAGGTTCCCGCAAGTATCAGGACCACCTACGACATATGCCTACGACGCAAGAAACGGTCCGCCTGCGACACCTCAGCAGCATCACCCGGAAAATTACCGACAACATCCCCCTGATCAGATTACATTCTCATACGACGCCAGATATGCCGCAAACCAATACAAGAGTCCTGCAGCTTCTCCGGACAACCTAGCATTACCCACCCAACAGTATGATCGGCACGCAAATATGCCGAACGGGATACAACATCCACAGTACCAGCAACCACAACAGCAGCCACCAAATCACACATCCTCACCACACGTGCCACAAAACGCTCCCAGGATACAAATGCAACAGACGCAACCCTCGAACATGTCGTCCACCCCCATCGATCCTCGCCTCTTTGCCCCATCGCCGTTGCTTCCCCAAGCTCATAGCAAGACGGATTCTCGAACTCCAACGCCTAGAACGTCGCTGCAAGAAAGCGTTGATGTCGTACCTTTGCATACGAATGGCACTTCACAAGCGAGTACCATTCCAAGTATTGGGTCGATCATGAACGGTGCCTCCGCCGGCAACAGCAGCCCCAATGCGGATGCCAAGAGCGACAAATCTGGCGACAGGACCCCTGGTGGCTCGGTGAAGAAGGAGAGCGGACCGCAAGATATCCCGAGTGACAAGCTAGGTTTTGGCGAAGATATGAGGGCGTTGAAGGTTCTGGATCGGGCATTCAAAACATGAGAGGATTATTCTTCAAGATGTATAACATGGAATACTGTGGGTTCGATAAGGAGGATGAATTGATTGATGGACGGAAACCGGAGGTGTGGTAGGGCTGGGATGATTTTGTTGTTCATGACGCATGAGATAAACGGACGGATTTGTACTATTGGGGCTCAGCGAAGCTTGGGTGCGTGCATTGCGGGAAGTCGGGGGGTTGTGCTGCGGGTATAGAAGGAGGTTCTCAAGGACGGGCATATCTTATATTGCTCGGAAGCTCAGAAGCATTCTCTTCATCTGAAAGATTTTATATTTTGACGAAGCAAAATATGGAGACGAAGAAGGTCTTTGGGGTTATTATACTGCTCAGCCGAATCGGTATCATTCGCTTCCGTGCGACATGCTCAAGAACCCACCATAAAGGGGCTCTCATAATATCAATCCATACCAACATCCCCATAAATAATCCAAACGCAGTGGGTATCATAGCGCACCGAAACACCCTCCCAATACAACACAACAGATCTCACACCCTCCCCTCCCCAGTGTCCCCACCCCCCCCCTCCTCCGTCCCCACCATCTCATACTCCCCACCCACCCCCTTTGCTCCACCACCACCACCACCACCACCAAAACTAATCGGCCTCAGTTCCCTCCACCGACAACTCCACACCCCACCCACCGTCATCAACGTCGCGCTCGCGCCCATAAGCGCCCACCACAGCCAATTCGTCGGCACGGCCCTCGTGTACGCGGTCGTGATCAGCAGATGGATAACGTGGAGGGAGAGTGCGAAATCGGGGACTAGTTTCGAGCGAGCGATGAGGGTGAGGAGGAGAAGGATCCTATCCACGATCCCCGCACAGTTAGCGATTGCATGGTTACTTACCCTTTGAGGGAAAGGAAAAAGAGGATGGGGGGTGGGAAATGCCGTACCCGCAAAAACAGCCCCCCATCCAACACAGCGCCAGCGTCCAGCCCACGACGGTGTCCCCCCGCAGCGTCCGCCAGGACAGCACGAGGTCGGGCGTGAAGGGTTTCCCGGCTGTGAGGGCGGTGAAGAGGATTAGGGTTGTGGTGGCGAGGTAGTAGAGGAGTTGGAGGGTGAGGATTTGGGTCAGGAGGCGGAGGGGGGAGAGGCGCGTTTGGGCGTGGGGAGGGGGTGGGGGGCGGCGGGGCATTTTGGGAGGGTTTGGAGTGGAGGGGGGTGTTTGGCGCGGGGGGGGGGATGTGGAGGATGTGGAGGAAGGGTATGGTGGGTTGGGTGGGTTGTTAGAGGTGGCGCATCGGGGGGGGTTGATGGTGGTGAGATTGTTGTTGGCTGGAGGATGGGGGGATGGGGGATGGAGAAGTTTATGGCCGTTTGAATTAGATTTCGAAAGAATCGATGCCTGCGCTCCGTTCTTTTTGCGGAGAACGAAACACGAGTCAGGTTCCAGCGCGCTAGCCAACACTAACGACCTACAAAGCCGAAAACTTGCAGTTCGTCACCCAACTCTCATCTCCCCTTCCCTCATCCATCCATCCATCTAACCACCACAAAAATGACCCTCCTCACCACCCCCGCCACCACCACCCCTTCACCATCCACCCAGACCACCCCCGCCTCCTCCCCCCCAAACCGCCAATCGCGCGCCCACTGCTGGGCCGCCCGCGACACCTTCTTCGCCTGCCTCGAGCAGCACGGCATAATCGACAGCATCAAGGAGAGCGAGCGAGCGGGACAGGTTTGCGGACTGGAGGGGAAGGGGTTGGAGAGGGAGTGTGCGGCTAGTTGGGTGAGTCTCTTTGGGGGGGGGGGGGTTTTGGTGATGTTTTTGTATATGGATGGGTAGGAGGGAGGGCTGGGGGAGATGGATTTGGGGGTTTGTTTATTGGGGATTGATAGAAGCTGATGATGAATGTGTGGGGGGGGATTTAGGTTACCTATTTCAAGCAGAGACGGGTGATGGAGGTTCAGAAGCGCGCGACGTTGGAGAAGCTGGCGAAGGAGGGGGCGGAGTCGTTGCCGGAGGGGATGGGGTTGTCGGGGGGCCAGGGGGCGAAGTCGTCGTGAATATGTAGGATGAGGAGGAGGAGGAGGATGGGAGTGGAGTGGATGATTGTTGTGTATGATTGTTAGGCTGCATAGCGTGGGCGATGGCGTTCGATTTGCTTTGGTTTAGAGCATGGAAGGAGGATATCTATCTACTCTCTCCTCGATGACGTTACACAGGAGCGGGTCTCGAGAGATGGCCATGAGAAAGAGTCTGTTTGCCCTAGGTGTGTGTTCCTACGATCACTTCGGCATGCACAGGTCGTAAACGCAACGACGTCTTGGATTTGCGGGCCGTTGTATCGAAAGTGAGGGTATAGAAGGGTGTATAATCAAGTACATTGAAAGCCCAAAAACAGAATCTCGACCACGATGCAAACGAAAAAACGCCAAAAACCCATCGTATATATGAATCCGTTGTCCACCATTGGTATCTCCCACTCCCAAAAGGTCCAATACCGCAATCCCAGCAAAAGCGATAGCAAACGCCAGTGACACGAGCCCGAATGGAATCATTCACAATGTAATCCCAAGTCCCTAAACGATACGCTCAGTCAACAGAAACCAGAGGTCCTCCTTCATGGGTATCTTATGCATCCATGTTAGACTCGTCAGTGGTCGTGAAGTCGTCAATCCTCATCCATTCCCATCCCATAAACTTCGTCTCCAATCCATGTGTTAATGCAGGCTTTCGAAGAGTAGTGATGCCACTGTCGACTCAAACACTCGGTGTGGCGGTGGCATTTCTCTCACTGGTGGCAACCGCAACGAGGACTTCGAGGCCGCTCATCTGAGTGTCTTTGGGTCCTTTCTGATGCGAGTGCATAGCTACAAGAGGCAGTGGCCAAGTCGGTGGCCGAGTACTCCCAGCATTGTAGGCCTATCAAGTTCGTCAGAGTGTTGTACGGTGAAAGCTAGTCCGAATAGACTTACATTTTGGAGTGCACCAGGGGAAATGCCACGATGAGCTGATTCAACATGACCATTGCTGTGTACTATCGAAGGATGATGTTCCGCCGATGTAAAAGAAGGTGTTGTTGGGATACCCTCGCTGCTGCTAGAGTCTCCTGGGGAAGGCCGCTGCTGAGTGTTTCCTATGTGACCAATGTACATTCCTTGCCGTTTCGCCCTGTTCGGCGTAGATTTGGGATATTGCAGGGGCTCTTCTGAATGCATGATGGGTTTTTGGTGCAACACAGCTGTGGCCGGAACTGGCTGGTTTGTATGTGAGCGGGCTTGAAATGGATCAGTAGGACCCTGGTGTATCCAACCACCGGCTTCAATTGGCGGAGCCCCATTTGCTAGATCAAGCTTTGTCAGGCCTTGGTGGAGGGACATGTCCCAGGATGCATGGCCTCGCCTGTCGTTTGGTCCGGATTGTGGCTGGACCGAAGGACCAGGATAGACAGGTGGCCTAATAACAGAATCGACCTGCATTGGACTTGATCCACGGAGCGGTGCATCATTCGACCGATGGGGCATTTGATCAAACGTCTCAATTCCTGGCAGTCGTTGCGGCTGATTTGCAACAGTAGCGGCTTGTGGTGCAAAGGCAGGTTGAGGAGCGTCCGGCGTTTGATAGTAACTCAGTCCGCTCGTTGCCGGACGAGAGTAGTTCATGTAGGTGTAAGTACTAGGATGCCATGTTCGCCGCCGAATTTCGGCTGCCTCGGCATCATGCCTTGACAAATTGTATGTCGCGTTTGTTGGACTTGCCAAGGTACTGCCAAGATTTGAGAATGTGGAGGCATTGGAAGAAGCAAGTGGGCTGAGGTACGGCGAAGGATAAGCGTTGCTCTGGGGGGATTGGTATTGAAGGGCGCCTGTCGGTACCGAGAGCCTTCGATCATGCGATCTGCCATCCCAGAAGCCACCACTACGGGATACGGTAGATATGGGCGATCCCAATGAAGACCCATAACCTGGGCTGTGGGGTCCATTCGAGTAAGTCGTGGAAGCTGGGGTACTGGCTCCATCGGACGGTTCCACAAGAAACGAGTATTGGCCGGGTGGGGTAGAAGCCTGACTTCGCAAAGTGTCGAGACTCAGTCTGTTGTTACGTGCAGGCGAGTCATTCGCCAGTATTAAAGGTGGTGGTCGGCGTCGCGTGTCATCCCGGCCTATTGTGGGTGCAGTAGAGCCGACACTCGAGGCCGATGGATTACGAGTGTGGCCTCGACCATGGCTTCCTTGGCTACCAGCAGTGCCAGCACGAGCGCGTCCGCTTGGAGGCCGTACACGATCAGTTCGTATTTGTCGCTGAAAGCGAGTGCCTGTAGCAGCCAGAGAATCCGTGGGTATCTCTTCATTGATATGGACGGTCTGCGCATGCTGCCGCAAATTATCCAACCGGGAGAATCTACGAGAACAGTGACATTGGAAGGGTCGTTCGCCGGTGTGTTTTCTGTAAAGAGTCATTATCTCGAGTTCATGCACCGAGGGGTTGATAACGTACCTAATGTGCCGCGCAAGATGCTCACTTCGGGTGAAGCTCAGGCTACATGGTGGAAAATCGGTACAGAAAAACCGTTGTCCCTTCTTCTTTTTAGACGACTTTCCAGTATCCGCGTCTTCGCTCTCAGCGTCAGAGTCTCCTTCTCCTTCATCCGACTCATCCATATCTATGTCCTGGGATTCTGCCGATTGTACCGACCGTTGTGAGTCAACGCGACTGGCAATTCCAGGCCTTGTAGTCCCTAACGGCTGGGTCTGGATAGAGAAAGAATTGCGGAATGGAGAGCTTGGCAACGGCCTCTGGCCATTGATGCCACCAAAGTCTCGCGATGTTGGTGTATTGGGGGTCGACTGCGCCGAGTCCTCGCCTGGTACGGGAGGGGCGGAGCGAAGAGGAGTGAGGGGGTGTATAGGCGCTCGAGGGGTAGTCGGAGTGGTCGCCTCGGTCGAGTAGTCAGAAAGGCCAAGGCCAACGTTGACGGGTTCGAAGGTCGTCATTGCAGTGTCAGATGGGTTGGAATAGAGAAGCGAGGTTTGACGCTATATAAGGACGCCTTGTGAATGATGGGGGCTGACGAGCAGTCGCTATGCGCTTGCGTCAATTCATGGGAGTTTGGTCGCCTACAGAATCGAGGCAGTGAGTCAAGGGTCGAGTATGGTCTGAAGGCTCTGCGACTGAAAGGACCCACAGCGTTATCCGAGTATACGTGCTGTTTAGATATGCAGCCCTTAGGTCGCTTGCGGGGTATGAGATGCAGTTTGTGAATCCACCTCTCTGCATCGAAAGTCGGGATGGTTGTGGCGGGGCAAGTGCTCACTCGGTCTGATAAGGCAGGGTGCCGAAGTCTTGTTTCAGGACGTGAGGTGGGCAAGGATCGAGCGCTAGAACATGCTGTCTGTTGCAGGTTTCGAGGCTTCAAGGGTCGAGAAAGATAGATTCGAATGATGAAGTACAAAGTTGAGAGGATGTCAAGGCTCGGAGGATATGCTGTTATGCTAGTGACGGTGAATGCAGCAGGAGGCTCACTGGCGCGGGGTGAGTGGTAGACTGTCGGAGTGTCGCAATCGGTTGCATAGGGATCTCGTAGTCCAGCGGGCTAAAGGCCTAGCGGGTGGCAGGAGGAAGCCTAGGCAAGACCCTAAGTCTGAAGAGATCGCTGGGGGTAGAGTACCTTGCAATCGGATGGGTTTTAGGTACTTCTGAATAATTCTTCCAGACGATAGAATATAAGATGATTATGAGAAGCCGAAGAGACGAAATATATTGGATATTTTTACAATGGTGGCTTGAAATGTTCCAATCAAATACCGATAGCCTGATTGGACAACCAGGGGAAAGCACGCCGCACCACAGATCCATTCATCTGCTTTTCCTGGTACCTTCTCATCGAATGTAATTCCACATCTTTACTGTAAACGTGTAGCGTTACAATAAAAAAGGGGCATACGCAGTCGCTCTGAGTAACCTTATGCACGTTTGTACATCGAAAGGAAGCAACATTGACGGTGACATTGAAGCACGCCGGCGGTCAACCTTTGCGGGAAAGATTGGAGGCTTGATAGAAGAGACCGACTGGAACGCATAATAGGATAATAGGTCGTGAGGTGGGTTCGACACGCCGTTTCTCCGCTTTTACTCGTACCCCACCTGTTGAACGTTAGGTTAAGTTGTATCTGCACTTGCATGCTGCAAGGGCTGGCCTTGCTGTCAGGTACATAAGGCTTGTAACCGCACCATCTCCTGTGCCTGCACCTCTTGCTTTCCTGGCGTTTTTTTCAGCCCGGAACGGCCTCACCTCTGCTCGAAGCACTTCGATATTACGCCCGACTAGTCCTATCGATAAGCGCCACTTTCATGCCACCTCTTCCATCTTGGTGAGCCATATGTTGGGACCAGGGTCTCCGTGGGCAAAGCGGAGACCCACTGGAACTAACCGGGACTGCCGGTCCATTGTATATATCTCAAACCCGTGAACGATTGCATGAGGGTGCCATCGTACATCCAACACATGGGAGAAGGTTTTGGTGATGACTTATGGTAGCAAATCTCTTCTCGATCTGGTCATCTTCCCAAAGTTCCGACAACACTTCCCACCATGACCGCGGCTTCCCTCTCCCATGCCCCCTCTCGTCCACGAGCGCCGCCAGGTCCTTGACTTCCCCTGAAAACGCAATCTCTGATACTCTCCCTCACCCTTTCTTTCTGACTCTTCAGCATCCTTGCGTTGACTCCGCCTCGAGATAACAAGTCTGAAACTCTTCCCGCCAATCCTTCCGCCAGGCTGCGCCAGAAATAGGAAGGCAAGGAAGATGTGTCTAATGCAGCCAACAATGGTTGCAAAAAGTTATGTTGATCAATTTTGCCTTCCTCCCCAGCCTCCTTGCTAGGGCTTGGGATGGGCTTGATTGTCTCAAGCAACGTCTCAAGCGCAACGATATTTTGGCATCGAGCGGAGACTTCGAGAAGGGTGCGATCTAAACTTGGAAGGTTTGCAAGAGCTCGGGCGATTGAGGCGAGCGACGAAGTCAGAGAAGTGCGAAGGTATGATTGGAGGGCAGTCAGCTGCAGCTGTGGAGAGAGTAAATGAAGGGTCAACAGCGCAGAAGTAGTCCGAGCCTTTGTCTCTTCAGATTGGGCATATGTCGCAGGTCCATTTGGCGAAGGAGCAAGCGAGGACATGGAAAACTCGCGGATGATCTGTTGCCCACTACTCTGAAGAACTGCGTTCGACGGAGCGAGCAGGGAGGACTGTAGATTGGTGACGAGATGAATACGTGACAAATGCTCTCCCTCTTCGTCAGCCCCTGACGCCGCAAGCAACTCATGAATAGCAAGCAGCGTAGTCGCCGCACGGATCATAGCTCTGTGGTCATCTTTCTTTCCGGTAGCACCACTACCCGTCTCGCTCATTTGGGCCTCCAATTGTCGACCTAGCAATAGAAAACGTCCAACCGCTCGCCCAATCTTCACCGTCTGCCAGAGCCTCTCAACCGCTATGCGCACCTCGTTCGAGACTTCATATTTCTGTATCACTTCTCTTTCTAGCCTTCGATAGCCATCAGTCAAAGTACCCACCTGGGCCTCGACCTCATTGACGATATGTTGGCCAGCATCGTCCTGGTCCTTCGTATATTTCAGGAGTGGTAAAGCCGATTTGGTAGTCAAGGTATGGACATGAGTGTCGATTTCTTGTACATCGAATAAAACCCTCGAGAGCGGTGTAGAAATATCCAATGGCGTATCAGAAGGATTGTTCGTTGCGAGCACAAGAGAGTTGGCGAAGGACGTGGGAGAGAAATTAGGATCGAGAAAGATCTCGTAATCGATATACGACGGTTCCGAGTCCGTCATATTGCAATCGACGCGCTTGGCTATGGGTGGGCTGTTGTGGACTAATGAGTGCTGATGCAGTCACTTACTCTAAGTGATGATCTCTATCGCACACCGCTGTCAAATCATTTTGCAAAGCAATGACAACAGATAACTGGTTTCGCTCCCAGGCTTCGGTGTTATGAGGCCGAAAATCTGATCATTCTCTGGAATGTTGGCGCTTGCCACAGACCTCAAATCAGCCATCGAGACGATGCGAATCTACATCTTCCCTATTGTATTGTTTAAGCTACATATTGTTCTTGGAGAGAATATACTTGTCCGTCCTGGTTCCATCCGTCTATCTACTCGCACATTTCTCCCATACACAACACCAAGTATTCTGAATCGTCGCTACACACCTCGATGCATCTCCAGCCCTTATTGACACCCAGGTCGATCCGTTATCCATACATCCGGCAGAGCACACAAGAGCCCTCAACACTACGCGACCAAGTCCTTTCAATCAACCGAGCATCAGGATATCCTCCGACTGGGCTCACCTGACTCCAGCGAGTGATCGCAAGGGATTCATGGAATACGCCATCGATCAAGCCCGTCGCTCATCTCCTGCAACGACCAGATCCTATGTAGGAGCAGCCCTCGTAGATGCAAATGAAAACAAAGTCTAAACCCAGGTTTATTACATGGTAGTAGGACTGGACTCAATCCGAGGTGTAGAAATTGCACATGCGGAGCAATGCTACGTTAGCGAAGTGACCGAAAAAGATGTTCTACTACCCAGAGAAACGTATGTCAGGGGAATTTTACATTGCTAAACAGAACTACGGAGTGGTGAGACTAAGTGGTAGGACGAACGTAGGGCGGGATTATGGCTTACCGAGGAAGTGGGCATGACAGGCGGGAGTTGGGGCCCGTCGCTACTAGCTTACTTATATCGCTAGGGCTAGGCGGATCTTACACCCCAGCCCATGTAATGATTGGCTAGGTACGAGTACAACAATACGCACATACGTAGCTTAGCGCTAGATCAGATCTGTCTATCCCAAAACCATTAAGGCGAGCGTATGACTACCTCCACTGGCCAGACTGGACTGGATAGCCTTGACTATTCCTCATATGGCCAAGCGAAAATGGACATCGCATATTGCTATCAAGATCTTCATTTTTGAGATAAGGCTTAATGCCACGTGCATGGGCGTGATCCTTCCTTCACCAGACAAGAAGTCATAATAGTGAAGTCGCACGGAATACTCCCTCGAACGGACCGACAACATGAATATACACGAAGGCACTATCCGCCCTGATCCAACATTAGAGCTGACCATCTAGGGCCATTCTTGCGCGATAATCGTCTGCCCTGCCCGGCACCCAAAGAATGGGTGGGGAAAGGTAGAGAGCAGGGAAACCCAAAATGGAAGGCTAATAACGGTCGATAACCACATCGGGTGGGAAGATTCATCACCGATGTCTTGAGAAGAAATGGGAATATCCTTCCCGTCCACATAAAGTCCAAGCACGGTGCACGAGGGCGCTTGAATTCCTGGCGGTTATTACTTGCGCAATAACCTCATCGTGGCCTTGAGTCCTTGAACCTCTGGCGGAAGAAGAGCTCTTACCTCTACCGAAGTGTCGCTTTGCCTCGCCAACATCCTCGAAATACCACAACGATGTCTAAACCGACTTCATCCACCCCGCGTGCAGCTTTGGCAGAACTCCCAGCGCTTCCACTGCACCAGCGTCCAAAGAATGTCGAACTGAAGACGACGCCAGCAGGTGTACCCAAGGTCAATTCGAACCAGTCACTCACTCCTCCATCCACACCTCCGAAGCTAGAAAATAGCAGAGCACCCATCAGTGCAGATGCGATTGAAAACAGGCTATCCATTGGCTTGACCTTAGGACTAAAGTCCCTCAAAATAATCGAACACGAAGCGGAGCAACATAAGACAGAGGGAGAGCATGAGACAAAGCTCAAATGGTACAACAAGAAGTACGAACTGCATGAAGAGCTAGGACATGGAGTTTGGAGCAATGTGTACCGCGCGACTGAGCACCGTGAGGCGACGACGATACCAGGCATGCTCCCTTTATCTCCTCCAACCTCTCCGACAAACGACTCGGCATTCAGCAGTAGGAGAATATTGGCAATCAAGAAACCATCACGCCGCGACGCACATAGGATACTCGAAAATGAGGCGAGGATACTCACCTACCTCCACTCGTACAACGAGGCTTCCTCATACCTCGTCCCATTCTACGGCTTTGACGTTGCGCAAAACTCAATAGTCCTCGATGTAGTACCGATGAGTCTCGAGACATACGCAAAATCAGCCAGAAAGCGTCCACTTGCGACAAACACTATGTTCGACCCACTCATTGGCGCGGAGACATGGGCGGATCTCGCGGAGTGCCTCATTCGTGGTCTGGCTTTTCTTCACAGCAAGGGATGCGTTCATGGGGACATCAAGCCGGCCAACATCCTGCTGAGACTGGACGAGAAGGATAAGATGATTCCCTTGTACTGTGATTTCTCCTCATCGCGAGTTATCTCATCAGTCACAGTGCCCGAGGACGTTGGAGAAGTCAACGCCGTCACAGCGGACTATACTTCACCCGAGCTCCTCGAATTACTACACAAACGCAATGACGAGCGTGCTATAGCCACCTTTGCGTCAGACGTGTTCGCCTTGGCAGTGACACTGCTGTACGCAGCTACTGGAGAAAGCCCGTATGCTTGTGCTCGTATGGAACTTCAGAAGCTGGGAATGGCGAAGGAGGGAGTACCCTTGGAGTACGCCAGGCGAGGAGAGCAGGCTTCAAGAGTCATGGAGGGACGAGCGGTGGGAAAGATGTTGGAGGGGGCCTTGGCGAAAGATCCCGAGAAGAGGCTGGAGGTCGAAGGATGGCGGTGCGGAGTTCGGGATGTTGTGGAGAACTGGAGAAATGGAGGCTGGTTAAGAGGTGGGTGAAACTCTTGACTTTTGTAATGAGTTATGATGGTCTATGCTCGTCCATCTGAAGCGATGGCGCTTGAGGATATGGTACCGAAAAGACGTGTAACGATATGGAAGGTTTCGGGACGGTCACAATCTGCTTTCTTTGTAAGTATGTCGATTGTTGCAACAGAAAGAAGCTCGTCTGTGTGAAGCGATGGCGCGGGAGGATACCGAGAAAGACGTGTAACGATATGGAAGGTTTCGGGACGGTCACATTCTGCTTTTCTTTGTAAGGATCTTAACTGTTGCAACAGAAAGAAACTCTTACTCAAAGTATGAAAAAAGCTATCGAACCTCAGGTCCCTTTCGTTGGACACGTCTCATTCATGCCGTCTCGCTCTACCTCTTTCTCCACCCGCATGCAAGTTCAAACTGTGGCAACAATATCCTCCTGCTAAAAGACCCGTTCAAACACCTTGTGAGCTGGCGCGGAAAAGCTACGGGGAAAGCTACTGGGAAAAGCTACTGGGAAAAGCTACCGATCCAGATCCATGGTACCGGGCCGGCCCCAGTAGCCTGGGCCGTTATTAGAAGCTGACGATATCGGCATGCGGGCTCACTCCCAGGCTGGTTACTCATGCGACCTTCCTTCTACGATACTTGGCAGATCTTTGCGCTGTGGACGAGATAGGCAGATTCCGTATTTGGTTTGGTGGTGTCGGGTATGTTGGTCTCTGGAGAGATATTGGGGGGGGGCTGGGGCTATGGTTTTCTTGAATGGCGGCTGATGATATTCTAGTCCGTGCATCATCACCGAATCAGTGAGTGATCCCAAGGGCTGGCCCGAGTGAGTGAAAGCCAACACTATGCGATCGTGGCTGACCGATCCCTTCTCAAGAAGGGCAGGTTAGAGGCACCCACCACCAACCTCCTATGCAGAAAAATCCAGGTCGACCCCACGATCAGCGCCATCCTGACGTGTCCGACCACACGCTATAGAGTCCCCAAGGTCGCCCATTCTTCCCGTGCCGTGTGGTCATCATACCCGAACGGCGAAAGAGCTGCATAAGTGCCAAAATAGACCCATGTCTAGTCTCTTGTCACGGATGCGGCCGCAATCATCCCCGGTGGAAACCGTACCATTGGGTTTTGGTGTCGAGCCCAGCGCACTGGTAACGCGGCGCCGCTGCCGTGTTCCCCGTGAAGGTTCCTGAGGGTTGGGATACCGAGGGTGTGGTTGTTGGCTGAGAGGACGAGCTAGTTGTGGTGGGGAGGTTGGTGTGGTGTAGGTTGCATGTTGAGATTTTACTGGGAATGGGGCTGATCGGTTTGTGGGTTGTTTTGGGTGGAAAGGAGTGATTGCCAGGTTTCGAGGCCTTTGAGGATGAAAGATTGTTGGAGGGGATCGTAGGAGTAGTGCTGGTCCTCACGAGCCTGGAGGCCATGTGTGGGATCTGAGCGCCCGAAGACAATTTGGATCGTTTTTGGTCTTCCAGCTGTTGCATATGGTGGGACAAAGCCGCGCACTTATGCACAATTTTGGGGAAGAAAGAAAGCCCGTGAATGCCATTGTCCGAAGTCAATGCGCTGGGGATCTTCGCCCGTGTACTTTGCCATCAAAGCTCTTCTCTCTCATTGGTATTGTTTACCAACTCGAATAGTTGTTTTCCAACTGTGTCGAATCTCACCGAACCATCTGTGTGAATTCCCTTGACACTGTACTCATTTATCACTTTGGCTAGGTCTTCTGTTAGCGTACATAACATCTTTCAGAGATCTAGGCATCGCCCTATATTCCCTATATTCCCATTGTTCCACTCGCATATACATATCTTCTCATTGCGATTGAGCGGTGAGTCACCCGAGCTCTGCATACTTCGTCAAATTGTGATGATAAGGATGACACTTCAAACTTGGACTAACACCGTACCTAGTATTAGAACCCCAACCAAGTTGCTCTCCTATACACAACTCTCACACAACGGAGCGGTGAGCCAGCCCAAGACCTGAAAAATTTTCAGTACTTTCAGATCGCAGCCAACGGGCTTTTGGGAGAAAGCGGATCCGAACTTCGACCCCAATATCGGATCATAGCACCCTATCGCTCGCGTTCTTTACATAATGGAGCAGTAAGTCTCCAAAATCGAGTAACCATCTTGTTGTTGTACTAACATGGCGGTATCAGACGTAACAGACCCAAGCGAGCTACGGATTGGGACCAGACAGATGCCAACACAGGCCTCAGTATTGGATGTAAAACTGCTTGCGAGATCATCGACGGTCTCAACCACCATGAGCTGCATCTTTTCAATGCGCCTAGGAGAGACAATCCTGCAATCACCGCAGGCGAGCTGATCGAGAGATATCTGTCATTGAAGAGCCAGAAGGGAGCTTGCAATGGCGCGAAATCCAACCCGAATGATGATGATAGCAATAGGTTGGAAGATGAGGAAGGGGAAGCGTTCATAGGTGGAGTGGAGGTAAGAGAGAGGAAGTGTATCTTCCGACAATGGCTAACGAGGATGAGGGACAAAAGGGTATCAATGAGACGGCTCAGACTCAGAGGAACATTCCTTTCAAAGATAAAAGTGCGGACGGAGCGAGGACAGAACTTTGGAAGTTCCGGCAGCGAAAGAGATTGAAGGAATCGAAGGTCTAAAGTGTTATTCTGCAACGAGCGAAACATGAGCGCTCGGGGCTCCCCTTTGAGGTGAATTGGGACTTGATGTTTGCTTGCAGGGAAAGGTTTGGGAGTGCATTATTGATGTGATGATCGGGTATGAATTGTGTTATCGTCTCCTTGAAGGCAAGAATCGACGGCTCTCATGAAGTGATGGCATGGAATTGAAACAGAATATGCAACAATCTATGCACGGATATGAACCAGATCAGAGGAATGCACTCATGACCTGCGTCTGCCTTATTTTTCATAACGTATGTGTTCAGGATCTGAAATATGATGTATGCAAAGGAACTGCAAAGTTGGATAAAGACGGACTAACCTTATTCTGCATCATGAACGAGACCAGCAGAGGCATCCCTTCGGGGAAAGCTCTTGTATGGGACCCACAATCATCCGCACGCTGTATAATGAATTGCACATGGAACAAATAAACCACTTCGTTGTGGAGTGAGTGGCTAATTCAATAGGGTACCAAGAAGCACACGGTGGGGACAGAGTGGCCGTTGATTGTGGTGAAACGCGAATGGCTTCAAAGAAAGATGCGGGCGGGAGCGGGCTTGGCGTTCCACGTGCTGGACCAAGCCACAAGCACCTGCCAGATACAATGGATCCATTCCAGACATCGGTCTCGTTTTGCACATTCAGTCATTGACGGTTGGTAACATACGACTTCCTAATCAGCTTACCACGATGGATTCGATGGACCAATAAGGTTACAATGTTCGGAAATCTGATTGGTCAGGATGCGGTGCAATCTGCATGAAAGCTGAAGCTAATGTGGACTGGCGCGGGGTTGAAGCTGACATGCATCAATGCTGGCGACAACGACCATCAGCGATGGAATATCCCTATCCTCTTCATCTGTCTGCTTTTATGCGTGATCTTTGATACCCTAATGTCCTTGTTGCTCATAATGCCTCGGTAATCCGGTAGCATGACACTCTGACAGCAATTTCCTACGCTGGTCGCCTTAGGCCAGTTGGGCCTTTCGGAGTTTTGGCGGTGTACGGAGTATTGATCAAGGCGCTCAGGATGCAGTCGTCGACATTATCAACCCTACTCTGGCTCGTGCAGTGTCTGCTGGTGGTGCGCGCCTCTGGCTTTGCTCTCCTGGAGCGTTCACCAACGCCAACCCCCATCGCCATTGCGCCCGCACAGAATTGGTACATCCCCATTACCTGAAATCTGCAATCGCAATGCTGACTTCTTTGCTATAGGGACGGCGACGACGGCCCTTGGTCATCCTTTACCCTGCAAGTGGGCACTCCTATACAAGATGTCAGGGTGTTCGTCTCGGCCGCTAACCCGGATACATGGGTGGTCCTGCCCCAAGGCTGCCCCATGAATGACGATAATTGTGTAGAGATGCGTGGGCGAACGTTCAACTACAACCAGTCCTCGACTTGGCGCCAGCATGGCTCCTACCAATTCGCTACAGAGCAGAACCTGAATATCTCTGTCGGAGCGGTGTTCGGTAACGAGACGGTAGGCCTGGGAATACAGGGAAGCGGAGGTCCTGTCTTGACAAGTCAGGTCATCGGAGCTTATTCGAGTACGGACTTTTACATAGGCATGCTGGGATTGAACCCCGCTTCGACGAACTTCACGCCGCAAGATCAGGGGATACCGAGCTATATGAGCACGTTGAAGGCTGGAAACTTAATACCGAGTCTCAGCTTTGGCTATACCACAGGCAACCAATACAGCTTGAAGCAGGTGCTGGGAAGTCTCACTTTAGGAGGCTATGACTCGTCGCGCTTCACGCCCAATAATCTGACGATACCTCTTGCACCCGAAACATCGAGGGAATTGATGGTTGGTATACAGTCAATTTCATCGGTTGACCGGAGTGGAACGACAAATAATCTTTTGCCGACGGGCATCATGTCCCTGGTCGACTCGACAGTTCCTCAGATTTGGCTTCCACTTGCGGCATGTCAGGCCTTTGAAAAAGCCTTCGGTCTAACCTATGATGAGACAACGCAGCTGTATCTTGTCAACACCTCGTTGCGCACCCAACTACAAGCCCAAAAAGCAAGTATCACATTCACCCTGGGTGCTACCGCGGCTGGCGGACAAATCACGAATATCACTCTCCCTTACACAAGTTTCGATCTACTGGTATCGCCACCAACGCCTGGTGTAGTAAACGGTTCAAGATACTTTCCCTTGAGAAGAGCCGCCAATGAGAGCCAATATACGTTGGGTCGTACATTCCTTCAAGAAGCGTGAGTGGACCGCCTTGTCTTGATTGGCCATCCCTTCTTACACGTACACAGGTACCTCACGGTTGATTGGGAACGTCGGAACTTTTCGTTATCACAATGCACGTTCAAAGAGAATATGCAGCAAACGTTAGTACCGATTAAATCAATGGATAGCAAGTCAGGCTCGGGGAGCTCGGGAGGCTCTTCCACGGGCAAGACCGCTGGTATCGCAGTGGGTGTTGTGGTGGGTGTTCTCGCTATCGGCGGCGCCATCGGTGCATACTTCTTCCTCAGACATAAGAGGTACAAGAAGATATCGTCGGAACAGTCCCGTGGCCACGATTCACCTCCTCGTGACGAAGCCATCCGTCAAGGGTACGTTAAGGGAGAGCTAGACACAGGCGAAGAGAATCAAAGATATGAGATGGCCGGCTCCGCCCCTAGTCCCCGGAAGCCCGAAGAGCATGGTTCCCCAGGATGGGTGGACGAAAAGGGTAACCACCCCGGACAACGGTCGGGCATGGCCGAAGCCGATGGCGGTGGGGTGTCCGTTCCCGAGCTCACAGGATCGGCGTCGCAACAGAGAATGGCACTACGGCCGCTTCACGAGATGTACGACCCCTCGGCACCAGCCGCCGAGCTGCCGGGCGACCATCCGTTGACAGGCGAGCTGCATGGTTCCAATCCAACATCGGCAGCCTCCTCACCAGGCATCTTCAGCAGAAGGAATCGTGGTAGCAATGCCGGATCGCCAATCACCCAGACATCAAGACGTCGGTCGTTCAGGGAGCGTCTGTCAGGCCGACGGGCTTCCACCATCGACTCCCTGCCCAGTCTTGAGTCTCCCGCTCGCGGCGCTCCCTCGCCACCTATCAACGATGGTGCGGCAGCCATAGGTTCCGGACACTCGGGCGAGCCGTTCAGCCCCGTCTCGAGGCGGGGCACGTTCTCACCGGAGCCGGTTTCGAGACAGGGCACCCTCGATGCCTTCTCGTCACCTCGAACCAACTCGAATCCGTTGTTCAGTCCCGTCTCGCCGACGTCTCCGAGTCCGGAAATGAGTCGTGGGTTGTTCGAACGCTTACGTGGGCCTGATAAGCAGGGTCGCTAGCTGAGTGATCTATACCTTTGTGTTGAATCTTTTGGCGAAAAAATATTAGTAGAGGAGTATTTATGGCTGGGTGACGGACGCTCTCTCACAAGCTGAGTCATGGGATGGTCTATTCGGTATCGGGATTTGCATTTGTTGTGAAATAGCGACGCGGAGGGTACTGGTTTACGATCTTTGATCTAATTGTTTTTATTTCGTCCAGTTTTAGCACTTGAGCTATGATGGCCACATTTCGCCCCTTTCTTTGCGTCTAATGGTTACCAGTCTCACACACTTATGATGCTCAGCGGAACTGTAAATTTCCGTCGAGTGAGTGCAGGCAATGATGCTCCATCGTCTTGCGCGATGACCTATGTATAGCACTGCACGGCTTTCAAGTCATTGGATCTGCAAGGGCTTGCGTGGCCAAGAATGTCAGGCTACGCACGATGACACGCTTTATCGAATACGGTCCATTTGACGGGAAGTTTGGTCACGTAGCTGTACCTCCGGCGCCGGCTGGATGGGGTGCTGGATAGATAGAGATAATGTTGCAGGGGGCTAAAATGGCCAACGTTTGGGGGAACTGTATATCTCCGTTTGATTGGAATATTCGACGAGAGGGATACCCTGTACACAACGAAGCAGTAGAGCATGTTTGTGCCCCCTCCGGTGGTCATGCCGGCGCTGTGGCACAATGCGTGAGCAAGGATCGGCCTCATCTGCCGAAACAATGGTACAACACCCCCGAGTACTCCGTATTAGCACGAATAACGCCGACGTGGTAATGATACGGCAGCACTTCCCACGTGTCGATGCTCAAACTAATAGCCACGAGGCAGACTGGCCCCCGTTGCTAACGGTGAGGATGGAGTGTACTTTGGCGAGCGGGGAGGGTATATGGAAGTAGCAAACGACTGAGGGCGACCTATCGTCATGCACCAACATGCGGAGGACTCGGTAGCGTAGACCGTTGCACTGCAGCATGCTGGATGTCAATCCCATTCGAGGTGCTCCTCGTGTTCGCCTACGTCAGCCCTCATCTAGATTGTCAATGACATTGACTTCCGCACACCGACGCAGGTACGCGGACGAGTATTGTCTGCTTCCTGCATTTGCCATGCGCCGCTAGGTGGTCAGTGCTGCGTCTCACGGTTCCTACGGGGTTCCTACGGATAGCTTTCCATCGCACGATTTAGTGCACAGGGTCCGGTTGTATCAGAGTGCGTGAGATCGGATCGCTAGCCTGTATCTGCACTTTGTCTTGTCGTTGTCTTTTCGGCATGGTCGAGTTGGCGGATGGAAGGCCTTGGCATTTGAGGCCCCTGTGTGGGACTGTGCAGCTCACTTCAGCGAGCGGCACGTCTAACGTGATCGGGACAAAAGAGGCGAGATCGTCAGGAACGAGAGGTTAGGGTTGTAACAGAAATGCGGAGTGGAACTGGACACCGTCGCTGTCGGGGGGTGTCGCTGCAACTCTAGCAGAGGGAACTAAAAGCGCATGCGATGCCGTCGACACCACACACCTAATTCACAGCGTGGCATGACCGCGTGGGAAATGAGCCTCTGCAGGCGCACGGCGAAGCCACAGAATGTATAAAGCGGTACAGATTTGCTCTTAGTCGTAAGGAATGGTTAAAGGGTAAGGTAATGAAAAAGACCGCACAGCTACCAAGATGACACGCTTGCGAAGTATGGTATTCCAGATCTACCGAAGAGCGGATGTTTCATCGAAGCGTAAAAAAGACTTTGGAATTTGACGCTCTGGTCTACTGTTAGTCAGGCTTCCTATGCTGTCTAAAAAGGGTGCTACCTTACTCTGTCACTCTGTATAAGAAAGGGGTCAGCGAATGCGGAAGGATTGACGAGGCTGATGCCAAAAATACCAATGATACCAACTTTAGCGTTGAGGATAAGCAGCTAATGCACCTCATGCATCTTGACTCCAACTCCTGAATGCTGTTGCTCCTGCCCCTGCCAACCACAAACGCCCACCTCGCCTGTGCTTGCCCACAATCATGGACGCAGTTTTTCTAGAGTCTGTTCTGCCTGGTAACAGCAGGGTCACAGTGGTCCACGTTTCAACCAACGGCACTTTCCGAAGCGAGTCGATACAAGGCTGCTGGTACTCACGCCTGTGCCTGTCGATCAGCGGTCGATACCTATCCTCCCGTGTCTAACGGTGACCACACTGGAGATTGCAGGGAGCTTGAGCCCCTCTCCACGGCCCGAGTCTGCTGTGTCTCAAGGTCAAGCTAGGCAGTACGAAGGCGACAAGTTCCTCGAGACTTGAGATGGGACAACCATCGAATCCGATGATGACATGCACTGCCGCGTTAAAAATACAATGGCTTCTCACGATATCTTTGGTTTCTGCAGGCCTCACCTCAAGCGAAATTGCACATGCTCGAAGAGGGTAAGACTGGAAAGCTTGCTGCCCTCCAGCATAACCCAAATAGGGAACGTTCGCTCGCGGCAGCATCCTTCCCACCACCCCACCCTCGGGTGTGCAAGGCTTTGCATATCAACCTTGAGTATCTTTTTACTTTGCAAACGCTCCCTTAATCGTTTAATATTCACTACGTTGCTCCCTTCCCTGTCTCTACCATGTTCAGCCAGCCTACCAAGTTGACAGAATACAGGTCTAGACTGGTAGGCTGACGGATTGTACATGACCACTATCAAATACGTTCAATTAATCAATCAAAACGAGTTTGGCAGACCTTACACGACCACTCGGACTACATTCATTGCCTGATCCTTCTCTCATGTTCCCCACGATAAATCAGTCATCTCATTCATTCTATAGCAACGTCTGCTTGTTCAAAGCGGAAATAATATATTCCGAGTCACAGGCTTCATACCATGGCCGAGCAACCCTACCAGTCTTTACCAATCAATACATTTCAGCCATTTGGGAAACAAAAGCAGATCTCGCCCTCTGCATCTGAACCCTCATCAGCCTCGGACGAAAACTCTACAACCTCGAATCCCACCCAACAACGAAATCGTTCATCCATGTCTCCTGATGCCGCAACATCTTCCAGGCAGCCAAAAGGATCCACAAGGCAGCGTCAGACGGCGAAGGCTATACCGACTCGAGGTCGAGGAGAATCATCAAGGGCTTCAGTAATGCCAATCCTGGGACTATTGGACCAGACGGCCGAGATAACGTACACACCAACGACACATCGCGTAAGTAAGGCGAAGAAGGGAAAGAAGGTCCACGCTTGCGAATACCCAGGTTGTTCCAAGGTATGCCACAATGCCAAAAGAAAATACCGCTTCGGACTGAAATCAGGTTTAGATTTTCACTCGAGCGGAGCACCGCAAGTATGCCGTCAGCAGAGTATTAGATGGCAATCACATATGCTGATAAGCAAAATCTAGGCGCCATGAAGCCAATCACAATACTTCGCCAGCGTTTCAATGCGAAATTGATACTTGCCGCAAGCCTTTCCAGCGAGCCGACCTCCTAGCACGGCACATGGAACGACAGTGAGCTGATGTATACTTTATCCTGAGGTCATGCACTTACTTCAGTAGACATAACATGCCATCGGCTGAAGCATCGGCCTTCCGAAATCAGTACCGTCAAGGCTCAGCCAGCGAAGCCTCGAGTCCATCCAGAGGCAGTATCAGCGCTGCTCCCATGTCCCAACAAGCGCCGGCACCCGCGCCTTCCTTCCCACAATCGTCTGGCACCATGTCCATCGGTTCCATACTCGAACCCAACATGCACCGGGGCTCCTACGAGTCCCAGCCGGGCGGACCGAGCCTGCATGAGCTGTCTCATACCCCAATAGGTACGGCACCACGTAGCCTACTCCCAGAGCTGCTCTATGGCCTCACACCATCCGGAGACTCTCCTCTGTATTCATCCTCTGATTCATGTTATTCCCCCCATTCAGACTATCTGCAACCGCAAGCGGTGGCTCAGCAATTCTACCCTCAGGAAGTGATCCAACGACCACAGTCTACCTCTCTCGAGTCCTGGTCTCAGCCAATCATTCAGCAGTCTCCGCATCCCGAAGGCGCGGCGCCGCCATCATGGAGTAGCTACGATCCGTCAGGGATGGCGTTTGTGGCTGAGGAAAACTGGGTTCCTCCTGTAAGTACCTCCTTCCGCTCGGATTTTCTTACATAAGTGGACTCACTAAACATACTCCAGCAACGGCAATACGCCTACCATTCCCCATCCTGGCCCGGCACACATGCCCTCCCACCTTACGATTTGAACATGCACTCACAGCAACCCTGGCCACCATGGACAAAGGTCAAATCCAAGGCCCACTCCACCATTTACGAAGCTCACGGACTGCCTACCTTTGCTTAATTCCCATTACCGCAAATCACGAGGAGGCAGCCCTCCAGAAACACCCTAATTTTTAATTCACTGTCGTTTTTAGGAGCTTTATTCAGCGTTTCTCACTTCACTTATTTGATCGAATATGTCTCTGTACTAGTATCAATGACCCGCACGGATGAAATGAAATTTGGAATAGTTTGCTTGGTCGACCGTTTAGCGAGCGTTTTCTTATCTGTATCAATATCTGATTTCAAGTGGGACATGGGTATTGAGCGATGTGTACGGCTACGTTGTAAAACCACTGGGATGATGATGATGTCGGCTATCATAATATGTAACATTAGTATCAATGTACAACACCAGAGGAGCTGAAAAGCACAAAGGTCTCTTGGATTAGGAATCTATCGCTCCAGTCTTAATGCACTTTCGTCCGCACAACTACTCGGGAAGCCTCGAATCCCTGCTAGATTATCTCTAGTGAAACCATCGACACAGAGATGAAACCACATATGCAAGCTTCCAAGAAAAAGGACAAGAACCTCCCAGTTTCCTACATACCTACCTAGCAACCTGACAACCTAAACCCCCTCCCCACCCGCCTCCCCCTCCTTCCCCGCCCCACCCCGGTCCCCACCCCGGCTCCCACCCCCACCAACCGCCCTCCAAAAAACCCCCCAAGGCGTCACCGTCCCCAACGCCCGCCGCATATGCGCATCCACCACCCCCAACCCAACCACAAAACTGGCATTCACCCACCCGAACCCTTCGCGCGCCACGCCCCGAAACCCTCCGCCCTGGTTCCCATACTCGGCCTCGACCTTGTGCGGGTCCACGGGCCGCGTGACGTCGTACTTTTCCACCACGACGCCGTTGAAGTCCACGAAAGCTTTGGTGACCATGTAGAGCCATTTGTACGCCAGGCGCTCGGGGTCCTCGCTGAAGCCGTAGCGGGACAGGCCCTGCCAGGCGAGGATTTGGTGCGGTGCCCAGCCTGGGAATGTATCGCGTTGTTAGTTGGACTTTTCTGAGGCAGTTGGTTAGGGTGGGAATGGAAAGGCTCGTACCGTAGGGGTAGTCCCATTGCCGGCTCGGTCTCTCGATGCTGATGATGCCGCGAGAGTGTTCGGTTCCGGACACGAGTCCGCCGAAAGCTTCGAGTTTGGGCAAGGCTTTCTTCACCAACGCAGCTGCTTGCGCTGGTGTAGCCAATCCAGCCCACATTGCCCAGAAAGTTGTGGCGCTTTCATATGTGGTCTGCTTGCGCTTGACGGTGTCGTAGTCGAAGTACATACCATTTTCTTCGTTCCACAGGTACTGATCTACAGCTCGTCTTCGGTTCTTGGCCCGGCGGGACCTAGTCCATTCTGTGGTCAGTCTTGGATCGCTATCAAATGAAAGATTAAGGCAGTCATGCCTAGCATGGGGGGGGGGCTTAAGCAAGAATATGACTGACCATGCAGCAGAAGTCTCCACTTGATCGGGTTTCATTCCGCCAATGGTACGGCACATGTCGGCTGGGATGCTCAAATGGTCCTTGAAATGCTTGTGGATAGCGTGAGCAATGTCGGTCTCGTACTTGTAGAGTAGCGCATTGAGGTCAATTGTTGCTAGATTAGCAGCAACATTTTCCAGCCGATACGACGTATCGTGTCCTGATTCTCGCACTGCCCGGTCATGGAGAAAGTATTCATCGAGTTCTGGTTCCGTGATAGTGTCATCGGATCTATTGTACGCTTGAATAAACTCAGGGACTTGCATGCCATACTTGCTCGCATAGGGCGCGAGAACATGGACGAAGTGGGTAGACTCTGTTTCAGGAGGAATCCCAATGCCTTCTGGTCGGTATCGTGACAGTCCAGTGAGTGGATCACAGCGAGGAGATGCCATCCACACCGTGTAGTACTCCTTGATAGCAGCAAGGATAGCCTCCCGAAGAAAATCTAAAGCATCGGACTCGTGCTACATAATTCTCCTAGTCAGTATTACTAAAATATGAGTCGTCACAAAGCGTGTGAGACTTGGTAAGGAACAGGCCCAGAGCCAAGAAACTGAGACCAGCGCATCGTTGATAATGTAGTCACCTGAAGAGGTTGCTTACCCGTATAGTCTCGTACACCCGAAGGGCCATGTCCGTCAAGAAGGGTGGTTGTGTGCGTCCCAAGTAGTACGTACGATTCGCGTTGAGAATTTTACCGTAGTGCTTTATACAAAAGCAGAAATTCTGGACCATAGATTTGGCCAAATCGGCACGTCCATCAGCAATTAGCCCGATAGACTCCATGTAGCTATCCCAGCCATACATTTCATTGAATCGGCCACCAGGAACAACGAAAGGTAGACCACGCAAGTCACTGACTCCGGTCCGTGTATTGGTATGGGATTCCATGGCCAGTGCCAGTAAACCTGGTTTATCATTGAGGTCTCTGATGCCCTCAGGAGTAATCATATCGGCGGTAAGTCTTCTGACATCTAATCGAATGTGGGGCTGATCTCGAGCAAGCTGCTCGTAATATTGGATTTGATCCGGGCAACTAGCTGGTATGTATATGCGTGGTCGTGGATCGGCGGTCCTACGCACGTCTTGGAGTCAGTGGCTGAGCTCATTTGCCAAGGCAAAAGCCCAGTAGGAGAAGAGTGCTTTGGGAGGATACGAACCAGTCTTTGGGATCAGTCCCAGCCTTTTCTATCGAGGAAGCGTCGATACGTCGTGTAAGGGCATCCCAGAAAGAATAACGAATCAGCCGTGAGAGCCGTTGCACGGAATTCTCATTCAAGCGTGCTTCATCGAGAATGATGTTCTTTCGGCCGATGTCCTTTGCCAGGGTCAACTCCTGAAGCAAATTTGAGAGCCTTCAAGAAATTTAAGGTCAGCGTTGCCATCAATCTGAATTTTACTGCTAGATATGGTGCACTTTGGACAAGTCCTGTTGGAGCAAAGGCTGCTATATCTGGCCATCCGCTGTGCAATTTGGCTCATATCAATGAAGAATGACTGCGAAAAGACGTACATATACGTCCCGCGAACGTCGAAATGCTTGTGTCCATGGGAATGTAGCGTTCCAAGTGAGAGCACTTTAGGACCATTGTCATCTATAGTAATCTGAATATCCTGGTCCGTGTCTTCGCGGGACAGGAGACTCTTGAGGGTTGAGTCGACAGGAATCAGAAATCTGCGCGGCTCGCTAGTCGTGTCATCTACGTTTGGTGAGTCAGTGCCCATGTTTTGTATCGGATAAAAGCGTGCTCACCGAGACTCAGCCGTCTAAACGCAGGAAGACTGCTTGCTTGGTGGAGCTACACCGAAGGGTAAGCAGACTTTGGTCATTGCGTGATAAGCTGGAGCTCTGTACCGACGTATGGGTACGGTGTTCATCGCCGTGTTTGGCATGATTGTCTGCACCATAGTAAAGCGGTGCGGCTGAGAAAGGGTCGGGGTCTTCAGAGTTGACACGAACACTGAGAAGGCGGGGAGACTGCATCGTGGTGTCGTTATAGGAATATAGGATGCGATAGTGATAATTGGTGGCTTGAAGCGAAAGGAAAGGTATACAGAATTGAGGGATAGTGACAAGTACATATCGCAATGTAAGGAAGAGGTAAACATGCTTTAGCCCTCTTTGAGGGGGCGACTACCCATTCAATTCCAAAGAGATAGGGAAAGAACCCTTCGTCACTATCATCGTTGAAATGCTATCACCATTGAAGCAATCATGATGCCCACTCGCTCAACAAAATCTGCGCCGATATATTTCAAGATATGGAATCAGCTGCTGGGTATCATGTACACCGATCGCCTCATACTACATGTACGTCACAGCGCCAGAGAGTCGGACTCGCTGCAATCGCTACGCTGGAAAAGATGGTATCATAATAGCTTTTTCATCATTTGGTCGTTGATCTTCTCTCTGATGCCTCAGGGTGCCTTTGCCTTGCCTGATATACTCGAGCGCGAAAATCTGTTACAGATGTCAGATCAACGTGTAGCATGCCTGAAAGCTGTCAAGCACTACGAGAGGAGGATAGGGAAGGCTAACTGCGATTTCGAAGGGGCCTTCTGTGGTTGCTCGTTCTCCTTGTTCCACAATCGCGACTTGTATGCGGGCCAGCTGGAGTAATTCCAGGCTTTGACGAGAAGACTGCAGAATGAACCACGCATTAGCCAAGCTCATTTACAAGTGTCCAACCGAAACCAAAGAGCAGAGGGTGAAAGAGTCCAGAATCCTTTTAACAGCGGTAACCCTCTGGAACAAGCGCCTTCGCGAATGGATTATCGTACCCTTGAGTCTGATCGACATAATTCTCGTTCTTGACTTCTTTCACTCCAATTTTCATACCCTCCTTTCCAAAGCTGACGTTCTTCTGTTCCATCTTCTTGGACGTTTTGTCCGCGACATCAGTCACTATTGTGTAAACCGCATAGCCAACGAAGGCCAGGAAAGCAAGGACTATGAAGAGGACGACAAGAGGGACGAGCTTCGATAAGCTCGACATCGTTGGGGATGAAAGGCACGTGCTGATAGAGGAGGTCTTGCCCCGACTATGGTGTAAGTTTTTGGTGTAGCTTTAGTTGTGCTTGTTTCATGGGCGTGGGGCCGTGGTGGATTGGACAGATTTACTGGAATTGTGAGGCCCCTAGGGGTACAGGAAAGAACGTGGCGCAGTGAACCATGCTGCCCAGACATGTGAATGACGTGGGACGGGACTGAAGGACTTGATACCATAAGGCTGAATGCTCTTTTATCATTCTTGAGCACCCACGGCACCGTGTGCCTACCATGATATACGTCTAATCAAGGTGAACATAAAATGCCCAATGGCCAAGTGACTGAGAAATATCGAATTACGATAGAACTCTATCCAAGGCTGAAAGCTCGGTAGCGATAGAATACAGCCCGTACGGGGATGATCGGGTCTCGAGTGCATGGTCGCGTGCCTGGCGGTTGGACGCTCCTGCTGCAGGTACATGACAGCATCGTACGACTCTCGCCAAACGCCAAAAGCCTTGATGACCATTATTAGGGGATTCAAGGGTTACTACCAGATGGGTCATCGAGGCCAAAGGACAGCTTCTCAACGCTGTACATACAACGCGATGGACGAACAAACTAGGCTGTCGTAGCTATGGTCTCGCGCAGGCACGATACAGGATATGAAACCGGGTTTCAAAGGGTTGCAATTAAATATACTTGATCAGGAGGGAATGGGAGTGATTGGTGGTGAGGAAGATTGTGAGGGTTTACCTCCGTGTATACCGGTCTCCTCTGACGAATGGTACCCGATATTCCAAGTCTGGCTGGTCTGATAGGTGCCGTGCGCGACCTCCCCGTGCGGTTTGATAGGATGAATGCAATAGAACAGCGAATAGGGACAGGCCCATAGGATCAATCTGACAGAGCAAGCAGATTGTTCTTGGAGGAGTCCAATAGGCCAAAGAGGGCTCTTCTACGACCAAGTTTTGGATATTCGAGTATTGCGGGTCCAAGACAGGCGTCACAAGTCGTCCCTTGTGTTCATTACCGACCAGCAGTACCACTACCGCTTTCATCCTTACCTGGACCAATCATAGATGCCTTCGAGTCAAGATGAGGGAAGATTTGAGGCTTGTGCTCGAAAGGAAGCGTTGTGAAGACGATCGAGAACGGTATTCTTAGTCCCCAGATGGAAAGGCTCTTAGAAGACACCATTGTAAGTTTCCAGGTTAACAGTGCATCACAGGTTGTTGCTGGATGGGGAATCCCGGTGATATCAGTAATCTTTGGCGAGTGGTGTCTGTGGAATTTCCAATGGTGATGTATAAGAGATGAAGTGAAAGGAGTGGTATAAAGCTTAGATCGATGAATATGAGTGGGAAGCTCCACTTTGAGCATGCTGGAGACGAATCAATCTCAGAGACCTTCAATTATTTAGGGCGAGGCACAAGAGCGGCCACAAGCTCTGCGATCACAGCTAAGTAAGATCCTTTTCACAGTAGAATCAGACCGACACAATTGTTGATACTCGAGGCAAGACGTTCAGTCCTTATCCTGATGCTCATGACACAAATAACCTAATACCGCTCGCTGGAGCGCCAATTTCGCATACTTCACAAACCCTACAAACCTGGCCCTTATAATTTGAGTGGTACTTTGCACCATCAAAGGGGCAAGCGATACTCGGTGATCCGCTATATATCGGTGTATGCGAAGAAGCACATATATCGAACTCGGCGAACTGATCAAACTCGATGTCTATCTTATCCTGCGGACTTCGCTCGCACTGCGCTTTAATTTTCTTGGCCTGAGCACAGTCAGTATACTCGTCCACATTTACATGAGCCCGCTACCAGGATGCGTACCTGGTCGAGAAGCTTAGCCGAGCCACCATTCGCAAGCATGCGATTGGCAAAGCTGAGTGCTGATGAGAAGTTCTTGTTCGTAAACGCCAACTTCATGGCAGCCATGAGCGCAAGCTGTCGATGCGCTACTTCAAGCTTAGGTATGGTAAAATATGCTGAAAGCTCAAGACTCCTTTTGATGTTTTCTTCACCTTCTGTGTGGATCGTTCTCCTTTCGAGCTCTAGGGCCATAGCAATCGCATATTCGGCTGCTGTAGTGATAATCTTCTTTGCCTCGGCGACCTCTGACTGGGAAGCCACTGCATTGACAAGAAGCGAGTGTAGTATTCGCTTGAAAGTTTTCAAACCGTCATCAAGCTTATTCGATCTCATGGCGCCATACCCCTCTTGCAAGTCAACAGTTGCTATTGATTCGAGGTCCCTCGGTATGATTGGTAATACCTTCCTGGGATCACTTTCGTCGATGTTCCGTCGTACATAATTCACTAATGGGCTTAAACCTGGCGTTGCTGGGAGGTAACTCTTCGAAGCCTGATATATCTCCAGGAAACGAGGCTTGAGCGGTGCGAAGTTTACAGCGCCCACCTGGCGATTGAGAAGCTGCATAGCTGTCTCGAAAGATCCTGCGGCAGCATGATCTGCAGCGATAGGTGAGTTGCGAGCCCAGAGATCGGCTTCGCTACTGCCAGCGCCTGCATCTGCACTGTCAACATTAACGAAGTCAGACTCGGCTTCGACGATGATATCATCGCCCATATCCCAGCCCGCAGCATCTTCGTCGTCCTCTCCCGCAAGCTGATCGTCTCGGGTGACATCCTCGTCCTCAGGCTCACCATCAACGTGGTCAAAGCCATTCGTGGTCGGCGCTACTTCGTCATCAATGGCTCCAACTTCGCCAAGAAGGGCTTTCTCGAAGAACGAATGAGACGCTGCCTTCACAGGCCAATTCGACTTGTGTGATGGTACAATTGGCTTCGGGGGCTGCAATGGCCTTCCCATTGTTGGTAGTGAGATTTGCTCCTCGGTAAGCCCGCTAGCTTCTAGAATTGTCTGGGTTTCGTCCTCGAGTCCATTAGATTTAGCTGTAGCATAGGCGAGAGGATCTACGCTTCATCAGTAATCAAAAGACCGTGGATTTTGGGTAAATGGATCTCTCACATAAATCGAGCTCCTTGAACATCTGCACACGAGCATTTGCGTCTCCATTGTACAAGGCGTTTTGAAAGCGTGATTGGAAGTCACCGCGGTGCTCTGCAATCTTTGCCATCCTACCGAGCTTTTCTTCGTCGCCAGTCGATAAATAGAGAAAAGACAGTTTGTCAAATTGACGAAGTTTTTGATATGTCATTTCCACTACCTGATGATTGCCGTGTGCAAGGGCTTCAGCGCCGAGCCGACTCCAAAGTTTTGGTCGATCAAGCTGTTTCGCCATCTCGCCAGCTACGTCAAGGTTTCCGCACTCGATAGCAAGCTCGAATCGCGTCTGAGGGTCTTGCACAAATTGTAACGCAATTTCCGGATACCCTTTCTTCTGTAGGTACGAGATGATACTTTGACCGACAAGACTCGAGGTCTTGATTATTTGTAGCATTTCTTCGTAATTCCTCTTGACAAGCGCAAGCTTGAAGCGATACTCTGTGGGGTCAACATCGAGGACCTTTGGTTTCGACGCTCGATCTAGGCAGTATGCGCTTCGTGCTTTCACTCGGACGAGGTACACGGTTTGATCTAGAGTACGAACGATACCGTTGTCCCTGCTGGTATGTCAGCGATGATTTACAGTAGCGTTCTGATTACCCACCCATTGAGTAAAGTATATTTAATATGGTTGAGGGTGGAATATAGGAGAACGCCAGCGTCGTCCCACGCCGCGGATTTGATGCGGATTGTTTCGTGCAGCGTGCTTACTTGCTCTAAAGACTTCGTAATGATCGTAACATTATGCTTGCTCAGTAATGCTGCATAAAGTCCGTCACTAGACCATACAGCATATTTTACACCCGCGACAGCTAATTCGGCAAGCTGCTTCTTTTGTTGTATGTCAAAAAGAACGACAGTTGTTGGATTGACCATCAAGACACACCCAGTTCCCCCAAAGAATATATCTGTTGTGCCTGGAGGGGGCTTTATTGTCTTAGTAGTTGAGTTGGTCAGGTCTTTGATGTCAACCTGCTGATTAGACTGAGTGAAGACGGCGAATCGATTGCGAGCAACAAAGATTGCAGAGTTGCCTTGTCCCTTCTTCATATCGGTAGGTTCAACTGCACCAGAAGAATCGCGCGGAAGGTGAACTAGCTCATAAGATCCATTGTCTGCCGGTGAAGTTACGAGAATGGCGCGCTCAGCGGGATTGTAAGACAGGGTTCTCAGTGGGACCCAAGGACTACCCAATTTCCGCAAAGACAGCAGGCCTGGAGATTCTACATTCTTCGAGAAGTCATATGACCTGACCACTTTCTCCTTCGTGATGTAGAATAGCTGATTTTGGTAAACAGAAGATGCAGGTCTCTCTCGTTCCAGCTTAAACACCATGACACCATTATCGTGACCCGCTGCGAAGAGGTTGATCTCTGGATGAGCGGCAATGACCCAGAACCTATCATTCTCTCGTTTGAAAGACTGGACTGATGTGCGCTTGTTCAAGTCCCAGACTCGAATGGTTTTATCCTCGCCAACAGATAGGATGAGATCTTGGTGGGGGTGGAAGAGGCAAGCAGAAGAATTCTGAAAGTGACCACGACAGGTATCCACCTCCCATGCCTTGGTTTCTAGAGTGTGTTAGTCTTTGTCAAAAACTATTTGATCATGGAGCTAACCACTCATTCTCCATAACTTCACCAGTCGATCATCGCCCGAGGAGACTATTAGGGGTAAGGTTGGGTGGAAAGCTACCCAATTCACACCACGGTCGTGGCCTTCTAGAACAAACTTCACCACCGCATCTGTATTTCCGAACATATCCGCTTGATTCGCGTTGGCACGAGACATTTGGTCCTCGAATGTCATGGATGTAGGCGCAGAGTGTTTCTTTCGCAGACCCGATATGTCCCAGACCCGCACCGATTGATCTAAGGAAGCAGAAACAATCAAATCATCCTTCGGGTGGAATTGCGCGCACATCGTATAGTGGTTGTGTCCCGTCATTGTGCAGACTGGTTGTGAATGTTAGCTCAGGTTTGGCCCTACAGGGTGTGCGAACTGACTAAGAGATCTGTTTTGCCAATTCCAGATTCGTATTGTTTGGTCGTCGGAGCTCGACAGAATCCAGGGCAATTCATGGTGGAAGAATACCGTCCGAACATAGTCCAAATGGCCATTGAGGGTGAAGAGGCACCTCCGACTCTGGTAAGACCATACTTTGATCTTGTAGTCATCCCCCCCAGAGACGAACAGCGGTTGAGTCTTGTGGAAATCGATACCCCTGACTGGCCCATCATGCTCCTCGAACCGGTCTATCAACGTGCCCATACGATAGTCCCAAAGCTGAATTGTAGATGAATGTAGCGAGACGAGGATCCATGGTCTACGTGTCGTCAGCTAATCGACAGACTGGGGGCTTGCTGGAGGCCTGGTACGGACCTCTTTGGATGGAAAGCTATGCCTTTTGCTCGCGACGACTTGGATTCAAACTTTATGGAACATGGCATTAGCAACGAGTTCGTGAAATGCGTGGTCTGAGGTCGCTACCTTTGTGAGCATATTTGGTGAGGATTGCATGTTGGGCGGAGCTTGTCATGGAAGGGGGGAGACCGATCTCCAGCAATAGCGGTCTAGGACATGCAGATGACAGGGTTTACTACCCAATGTGAAGAGTATTGCCCAGCGGATTTGAGGGGGGTCACCGTTGCTCAATGGGGGGATATTTTAATGCGCGTTGTGCGGTGCAACTTTCCTTGAGGTGTCCTGTCCCAAGGCTTCTTGGCGAACGCGAGGATCTACAGCGGCTCTCACCAGAATGAGGCCACTGCCAATCTTTCTTAATTGCACTACGAAATCCTTGAGATTACTACCTCATCATTGACGGTTTACGAGAGTGTTTACATACAAGATACATTGTTACATGCTTCAACATTATTATGAAATTTGCTGTTTGCTTGGCTCCTCTCCTTTGCTTGTTGTATCTATACATCTCGCTAGGTTTCACAGAAGAGTTGCACTGGAAATTCCATATCCTGCCTCCATAAATATGACAGGGTTAAAACCCTCAGCATACTCAAATACAGGTCGTTAAAATGAAGACCGTCAAGCTGGTGGGGAAGCTGCGGCTTCTGTTATGGATTTTGTCCTTCTGTCGCTTTGGGAAGATTATATCGTTTCCTCTGATACGTATAATATAAGGAGGCTTACCTCATAAACATCTTTCAAGATGCCTAAAACATTCCATTTTAGAGACAGGTAAGGTGGAGAGAAGACAAGACTCCAGTTATCAGAGCACCACCTCCGGATGTCAGAGGTACAACGGCCGTGGCGTTATATTGACAATTATTCTGCTTGAATTTGTTGGGCCTTGGTCGTTCATGCGCTGCATTGATTGAGTCATGATGCTTGTTTTTTCATCTCCTGCGGTACTCATGTAGCCTCTTTACTCAATCTGACCCTTCATCCTATCTCACGCTTTGCTTGCCCTTGTATGAGGAAGGCCCAAGAGTGGAGGATCCAATATGCAGGAAGATTAGTACATGATAGCAATAGACCGTCCAGTCTTGCATCGATTCTCTCCACCTCAATTTCCTGGAGCTCAGGTAATGTCTGTACCAAGGAAATCCATGACGGACGTCAAGGAACTAAAGCCACTCCTAATATACCAGCAAGAGGGACGAGGTCGAGCGCCTCGATTAGCACTATGGAACGCCGCAGAGAGCAGACAATACCCCCTTCCACTCTTCCCATTTCCTAACCAGCCAGCGTCACAGGAGCCCAGATTTGAGGCTTCCAGGACAATTGTTGATTCAGGTTTTCCAGCGACTGAAAGGGCGTACATTTCACCCTACCTGACCCAAGGCCCTGCTCCAATAGCGGAGAACCTACCATACGCCCCAAGTACTCATGAGCAGCAAAGTCAGCAGGAGTCATCAATCCAGGAGACGCATCCTGATAACGGCCTTCCAAGCCCAAGAAGGAGCTCAAGTGTTACTCCCAATGGTGAACAGACGAGGAAAAGCGTAAACGGGGACTCCTCACTAGGCACAATGACAAAAGCTCAAAGTCTCACTTCAACAACTGAGACCCTACCCCACGGCACAAGCGTTGAGAAGCATCAAAACGAGCGGGTGCCATCAATCCATGAAACAAATCCAAACGACAGCCTCCCAAGCCCAACAAGAAGCTCAAGCACAAGTCCCAACGAAAAAGGAAAAAGAAAGAGAACAGAAGCGGACACGACATCCTCACCAAACAGAGCGACCAAAACCCAAGCCAATCGCAGCCTCTCCCTCCCGCACAACGGCCAGCAAAGTGCCATCCAGATAAGACGTGCAACACCAGCATCCTCTTCAATCCCAACACCACAAAAAGCCCCTTCATCCAACCCACTCACCTCCCACCCAACCTCATCAACGCGACGCCATCGAAAACCCATCCCCATCAACCTCCACGAAGACCCCACGCATCACGACCCAGCAGAGCACCGTCTCGCCACCGAAGCCATACGTCTAAGACTTTCGAACTGGCCGCGCCGCAACCCACCTGTCAAAAGCACCTCAGCAGTCTCAACGCAAACTGCCACACCCGCGCCCAGGCACACGAGTATAGCCATTGCCCAGGAAGTTCCGACGGCAACGGGCTCGACCGTTGGGACGGATACTGCAGAAAACATCTCCGCGCAGAACGAATGGGGTAAAGACAAGGTGTGCCATATAGGATGAAAACGTACGAGTACGTACCACCACAGTAAAACTCTAATCACGAAAAAATAGAAAGTAGGAGATGGAGACAGGACAAAGAAGGCGCTTGCATCCAAACAAGTACGCATGGCCGTACATACTAATGAACAGACTCACCGAGAAGAAACCTAATGTTAGAAAAGAAATACTGTCCTTACTGCAGATCCCATATAACAAACCCCATACTCCATACATATATAGAATATACAATATAAACTCCCCTCTCCTCTCCACAATATCATGCACAAACTTCATTCAGTAGGTAGTACCATATATTCTTGTTCAACACCGTATGGAATATGTACATGGCTCAAAAACGCCCGAGAGCGCTGTGTGTGCTTCGGTAACAAAACCAAGATCAAAAAGTTGCCGTTACCATATATCACTACTCTGACTGACTTACGTTCATTAACTGCCGTCCGATTTCCAATTGAACCCCAGGACGCCACACTTTCAATCCAAGAAACGCAGCAAAATGGTATCTAGTGGAGCAAACCTTCTGTCCAAGGTTCCACCACTTCGTATATACTGGCGACAGTTTCTTTTGTTGGATAGGGATATTCTAGCCCATAAATGTTTGCTTTGCTTGGTCGAAAAAGGTTGGGTGTGATACGTAAGGTAAATTTACGAACGTGGCGAAAAGACATGAAGAGTCGCAATCATCAAAAGACATCCAAAGCTCAGTCTCTATTCACAACCCTTAAGCTCCTCCTCGGATTCAGCAGCACACCGACAAAGCTCGGTTCCCCAATCATATCCTCGGTGCTAGAATTGGCTGTGCTGTTCATACCGACTGACGCTCCATATGGCATTGGCGGTGCAGGTCCCCACCCACTATTCCCTGGCGTGCTTCCAGTTTGGCTTCCAGCTTTGCGACTGCTCTGATCAGTTGAATATTTCCCTCGGCCCGCCGAGGAACCTTCGGAGGACGTTGCACCCAGGAAAGCCGCTTTCTCGCCTCCACCTGCAGCGGCAGCGCGCTGCGTCATAGCGACGTGGTTCTTGTAAAGTTTGAGTTGACGGCGGTAGACCCAGGCGCAGAAGCCCAGGTATGCGGCTAGAACAGCGAAACAGCCTGCGACGACACCTGCTACGATTGCAGCGATGTTAGGGCCACTGGAGCCCTTCCTGGAAGAACCGCTAGACGCGGTGCCGGTTTCTGTCACAGTAGCACCGTCCGCCCCTGTTACTGTATAAGTAATTGGCTTGCCAGTCGCGAGAGGTCCTTCTGTGGCTTTCTGGGCAGGCGCTGTAATGGTAGCGCCACCTGTGCCTTTGCCACCGATAACAGACTGAACAGCAATTGGGACTTGATATCCATAGCTTCCATCCAAGGCAGCCGAATCTTTGGCTTGAGCAGGTTGCTGGCTTTGTGGAGTGCTACCACTCAAAGCGTTGAAGTTGTTCGCCCAAGCGAGCTTTGTTGTATCGAAGACGTAAAAACCGCTATCACAGCCTAGGCCATTGGTTGTTGGGCCAGTGTAACCACCGACTACAACCATCTGCCCATCCCAAATGTTGCAGGTGTGACCTGTACGCCCTGCTGGGACTGATTGCCCAGACGTGTCGACCTCGATCCAAGTGAAAGATGGGATGGTAAGTATCCACATGTCGCTATATTGGGTTTGATTGCCAAAAGGAATAAGGTTCTGACCACCAAACATGTAAATGTTTGTGCTGGAGCCGTCAGGGGCGGATGCTGCTACGGCGCACGTGTTGACACGCAGGATCGGGTATTTCCCAGTGGTGGATTGCTTGTACCATTTAGAGGTGCCAATGTCGTACACGTCTATCACATTCATCTGCTCGGTCTGGAAAGAGTATAGTCATTAGCGAAGCAACGTTCATTTCTTAAGTCGGGCTATACTCACGAATGATTCATTATTCCCACCTCCGATGCTCACAATGATGCCGTCGACGCCATAGCCAGGCACATATACCAGGGCACCGTCTGCCCTACTCGGAAAAAGGGCTGTGTCTTGGATACCCCCTTGAGTGATGTTCCGCCATACACCGTCCTTACCGGCAAGCTTGCCACCATTTAAGCCTTGCACACCGTTGTTAGTATAACCAGGGAATGTGAGTTCCAGTAGTGACTTGAGGTAAAGTGTATACACTTGTACCGACCATCCTGGTGTAGTGAACGCATCTTGATGACCCCCAAAGTAGTAGCCCCTACCAAGCTGCGGTACGCTTACCCCAGCCCCTTCAGCAGATCCTAGAATTGGCTGATTGCCACCATCACTATTATTGCCATTGGAAGACTGCGGGTTCTTGTGTTCGATCCACGACGCACTCGATATGCTATACTCCCACAAGGAATATGGTACTGGAGTCGTGGCGGGTTGGTCTTGAAATTCGCCTCCGTAGAGGAACAACGAGTTGTACGAGTTCCACAGGTAGCCGTTGGCTACTGGCGGCGGGCCAGATGGCTGAGGGAGGCCTGCATTGATAGGAGATGAGATGTCCCATGACTTGGTCACATCAATGGTAAGGAAGTTGTTGTTCCATTCCTTGGTGGACTGAGAAGCATCTTTTGTGGCACGCCCACCGTAAAGGTATAGAGTTCCGTTAACAAGAGCACTTTGTTGGCTCCACCGTTTGCACACGCTTGTGTCAGTATTGGCTCTAGACACAACGGACTTTCCATCGACCAACGCCCTTTCTTGAACCGTCGAGGTCTTGATAATACCAGCTGTTGCTCCAAACATACTAGGCCCAGCCTTTCCAAGTAATGGTGTATCGTAAAGCAATGGCATGGTGACAAGGAGTATGAGAGACAGCATCATGAGCCGTGATGAAGAGAAGGCATGCCATGACTCTATCCAGCTGTTCTGTGATTTGTCTGTCGATATTGATCCTTCGTCATTATATGAGGAATCATCACTCTGTACTGAACTGAAAGAATCCGTGTGAAGCCGTCGCGATGGTCGAATTGTATTCATTAAATCTTCTTGTGGTCTACCACTGAGCGTCTCTGGCATGGCATCCACGTCGAGCTCCTCGAAGACAGAGACCCTTGGACGTTGATTGCGAGATTCGGAATATGAAGATAGATTTTCGCTAGAAAAGAACTGTGAGTAGGAGGTAGTTTTTGGTATCGCGCGTTGATGAGGCGTCCCTGCTTCAGGAGACGAAAGCCGTGCTCGCCCAGCCAGCGATTGTGTCGACATTTTTCCTTTCAGCAGTCACATCCGCCTGCATTTGTGTACGTTTGCCGTTATACTCGTATTGTGTCGTTGGGTCGAGAAGGTCAGTGAAGCAACATCTTTGATGCGAATTAGAATTGGCAAGCGGAGTTGCGATCGATCGGTGAGAGTCTCGAAAAAAACAGGAAAACGGCGCTGCCGCTAATCTGGCTTAGCGCACAAGTGGTAGCGACTGAACCTGGTTACCCGTTGCCTTCTTGGGTTACCATGGCCGGTAGATCCTTCTCCTCAGCGCGAATCAGGAGGCGAAGGCGATTGCTCCGACCTGGATCTGCCAATTGCAGAAGATTACAGGGTGACGCCAGTATGGGTTGGGCAGTGATCGACGGATTGCGCTTTGCTTGCCAACTGTCAACTCGATGGATGGTTTTGCACGCAATCATCATGAATTACTTATTGGCTGTTGGAAGAGACATGTCTTGGATCTCGGTAGCTCGTTGATCTCGATTATGTACGTTGAGACTATAAAAGAGCTCCACATGGCAATCAAACCCGAGAATTGTGAGCGAAAGCAAAGAATGTCGGTAGGGACTAAGGTAGTAACGGTGGGGAAAAGGCTTGGCGTGGAGGTGAGCATAGTGATATCAATAGTGCGAGATAGCATTCCATGGATGTTAACATTGTATCATGGCATATCAAGAGAATCTCAGGGAGCTTATAGCCGCTTACAAGGTCAGGCCAGCCCGTCTGAGGTCCGTGTCAGTGTTTGCCATCTTCTCTTCCTGGCCACTGGAATCAACGCTACTTGGCGAATCAACTAGTTCACCGCAATGCCTGGATGCCAAAGGTGGAGACCAACGAGATTGATGGTACTTTGATATAATGCTTCTCTTAATAGTACCTCTCATTAGAGGTTCAAGTTGGTGCGATGAAACAGCAGTCATTCGAAGTTAGATCCTCGTGCCCCCGTCGCTCCAGAAATTTACCTCGGATGAAAGGGGAGACGGCCACGATCAAAGAGTGTACCGGGTGCACCCATAGATATCCGTTTCAGCTTCACGAAACCTCTTCTCCAACAGCAGGGTCGGAGACCAGCCAAGAGACGTCAATTATGAAAGAGAACATCAACAGCTTCCTCTCGCACTACAAAAAAGCTTTTAGTGGCTTCAGGACATAGTGAGCGCTCACAACTTACATCCTCATGCAGCGGGCTCGTTGTTACCAAATTGTCACAAACGCAATACTGATAAGAAGCGATCAATTCAGCTCCGTCCCGTTCGAAGACTAGGTAAAGCCCTCTAGAAGTCCTGCTCTGCAAAGACCTCGGTTCGGAAACATGAAAATGAGCTGAGTAGAACCAAGGTAGGACCACTGCTCCTCGGGTACTTGCGGAGGACTTGAGCAATGGGTGGCGTCCATCTTCATGGAGGAAAAAGTGTGACTATCTGCTACTTCCCAGGCCTTATGATATCAATACCAGCAGAGGCCGATATCACAATAATCAAACAGGAGCCTCTTCCTAGTCATACGCAGGATCATAATTCTCATCGCTCTCTACCATAACCATTCCATAATACTACAGCCCAAAACTCATACTGTTCCCATCCTTGACCTCCACTAGCCCTCAAGACATTCCATCCAGGAAGCCCAGCCATAACATATATAATGTCCACCACCATCTCCAGTACCTGGCTCAAGGTGACCTCATTGGCCAACGATCCGGCTGAGACGCCAGGCAACGAGGGTGCAGAAAAGCGAGTGTATGTTGCAGAATTAGCCGCACTACTACCTTGAAAAATACGACATGCGTAAAGTTTCTCCCTGTCAAGGTTGAAGGGAATGGGCAGAATCCGTACAAGATATGTTTGCACAGCGTAGATCTAACGTCAAGGCCGATATTGACGGAAGGAAGCCCGGTGATTAATGGAGATGAGCCCATCTCACCAAGAACCGCATTGCATCTCATATCACAATTTTCGGCCAATGATTGCTCGATTGGGAGTATACTGAGTACATAGGATTGTGATTGTAACGGAGGACCAGTCACAAAGTCTTGTTTTACCTTTCTTGAGATAGATTCAAGAGAGAGTGCTGATATCGTCGCCGTGACTGGCTCAACATTACATGGTCTTACTGTAAGTCGAGTACGGTCTCCCCATGCTTCAGCCCCGTAAGTCGCACGCTTGCTTCCCAAAGCTGCTTCTGCTTCGACTCATCCCTGGCCTCAGGACTCGTCTCTGCACGGGCACTGCCGTTAAGGTAAACGGTCTTGGGATGTTTTCCCAGCGTCTCTTCGTCGAAGCTGGCGGTCAAAACGTCTGTAGCTGATTTGTATGGAGTCCGGAACCATCCATTCGGCATCTAATTCATGATTCCGTATCAGCAAATGTCTTCTGGAGCTAAGATGAGACGGCCGAAGCCATATGCCCCAGATACTCGAAGCAAAAGTCAAAGGCGTAAGGAATGGAGTGAGGTGAGAGCTTCTGGAACGTATACCAGATAGGTGAGCAGAGGTGTGATGGCGCCCGCGATCCAGTGAACCATGAATCGTAGGAACCACGATGACTCTCTAATCAGACTTGTATTTGGCATGGCTCCCGGATCTACTGCAAGGACGGAGATATCCGAGTATTCAGTTCCTTCAAGACGACGTTGAAGCTCATACCTGAGACGTAAGCGAAAGATTCTGGGTAAAATATCTTGAGTTGACATACACAAACATGACCAATAATGTCTTGGACATCCCATATCTTCTCATGCCCGCACTGTACTCGTCACCTTTCGCATCCTTCTCTGGCGATTTGGCTAGGACGTTCGGGTCTCTCCAGATAGTTCTATGGCTGTCATCTTTGATGTGACCTTGGTTGAGCGGGTGGCTGGGGTCATGCGTCCAGCTCGATATTATCACAATTCGTCCCTTCTCCCTATTAATACTCTTCAATAGCAGTAGCACCAACAAAAAGTTCGCTAGATAATTAGTGGCGAAAGTCCCTTCGAACCCATCTGTAGTAAAGTTTTGGCCCTGTGTTTGCTGCAACGCCGCGTTCAAGACAAGCACTCGGATAGGAGGAATGTCGCCCGATGCTACCCTGCGATTGACATCTTTTGCGGTAGCACGGATGGCTGCGAGGTCACCGAGGTCAAGCGCAATTATCTCGTGAGCATCCTGATCTTCGGTCTTCTTGAGGATCTGCACTACTGTTGCGGCCGATGAGGAGTTGCGAACCGCGAATAAACCTTTGTTTGCACTTGCAAATGGAGATGTGAGAAATTGAGAGACTACGTTTGCCCCTAGCCCACCGTTCGCTCCAGTGAGGAAGAAAGTGCCATTGGCATCGGCCATGCTGAATAGGTACTGCTCAAATTGTCGAAAGAAAATATTCTGTCAGGGCCTATGGACACCGAAAGATAACAGACATAATACCGAACAAGGATCCAGGGGGTGCACATATAAAATTGTTGAAAAGTGACGGTAATGTATTGTTTATAGGTTGCAAATCTTTTTATCAGAGGGTCAATGATTTGGTGAACCTGCATTCCAACATAAGGTAGTACTGCACTGTACTAGTAAGCCCTAGGTAGGACTCCGTTGACCCCAAACGATTGGTCGGTGCTAGGAGTGGGATCTTGTTCCCAATGCTACCTAGCGCTCATCTACCACGGCCCCTGTTCCTTCCACAGTGCCAAAACCAAAAATAGGCATACTCGCAATCGTGAATTCGAACCTAGTATGATACGGTCTCTTGCCATCAACCAGATAGTTCTCTAATCCTCTCAATACGTCTTCTAGGATCCCCCATGTAACGGCATAATGGCCTTCAGTTATCGAGATTGTAATCCCGGCACCAAGGGAGTAATGGAACACATCTCCAACACCGGTCGGTGATGGTAAAGGCCAACTGCTTCCATGATCTCGGGCTCCCCTCCTTGCGACAATTTGGGCGGCGAGGAGTAAGCTGCGGAGCTCCCCGGAGTCAAGACGCTGACTGGGAGGACCGAAGCCGATGTTTAGGTGGAGTTGACTGTTCGGAATGTCGTACCGGTAGGGGAAAAGTGAAGAGAGCGCAGGTTCACGGGACGAGAAATTCGATGGTATTACAAAAGTTGACGTAGGGACTGATACAGAAAGTGATCTTGATGTTAAGCAAAGTAGAAGAAGTAGTATATAAGACATTTTGCTATACTCGGGAGTCCAGGTCATCATTTCCAAAATCCAGCAGATATAAATGGGCAGAGTGCGTAGCCATACATCCTTGGTCTAGCACGGAGGCTCCATCTACTCCCGCCATGGCGCACAAGCCCGCCTATAAAATATCTGATCGAGTGGCCCTTGCTGAGTATCCGCAAGTGATCCAGCCAGTGTGCCAACCACCACCCACTTCTCGCTGACAATCTGTCTTTTGTCATTGGTGCTTGGCATCAAGGCTGATCAATGTATTCTAGAGAGGTACACACGCAATGAGAGATCACCTAGTACGCTGGCAGAGCGTGATAAGCAACCCATTCAGACAGTACTCCGATTTGTGAGATAGTCGCCGCTGCCGAGATGCCGAAACTTGCCGAGGCGGACGCCGAGGATGGTGAATACATTTTTGAAAATTGATAATCATCCAGGGGTCTCGGAAGGTTCTTATAAAAGCCCACTTTATGTGGGCAATCTCTTTTCATGAGTTTGTACGTACACTTCAATCCAACAGCTAAAAACATCAACATCAATTGAATCTGGCGTCTTACCTTCGCAGGATGACCGCGTTTGATATCAGTATCGTTTCTGATACAGTGTGCCCATGGTGTTACGTCGGCAAGAAGAAACTCGAGAGCGGCATCTCCCTCTACAAAGCTGCCCATCCCAACTCCGACGACACCTTCTCGACGACATGGCGTCCTTTCTATCTGAACCCACAGGCGCCCAAGAAGGGCATCGATAAGCATGAGTTCTACAAGTCGAAGTTTGGGGACGGGAAAGCAGAGATGATCTTCAAACGATTGGCATCGGTGGGAGAGGACGTTGGCATAGACTTCAAGTTTGGTGGTAAAATAGGAAACACCCGAGATTCTCATCGATTGATTCAGCTGGGCAAGACTAAGAGCCCGGAAGTGCAGACGAGGGTCGTGGAGGAATTATTCACGAGCTACTTCGAGAAGGAAGAGGACATAACAAGCCACGACGTGCTGAGAGAGGCGGGTGTCAAGGCTGGGTTACCTGAGGAAGAGGTTGCAGACTGGCTCCAGTCCGACAAAGGAGCGAGTGAAGTGGATAAAGAGGTGACAGAGGCGCAGATGAGAGCCGTGAGTGGAGTGCCAAACTTCGTGCTTCAGGGAAAGTATGAAATCGGCGGTGCGCAAGACGCTGAAGCGTTTGTCAAAGTTTTCGAAAGGGTAAAGGAGATCGAGGGCTCATCATAGCGTCTTCACATGCTTGATGATAATGCCATTACTGCACCCATTGGGTGCTATACGTTCATCTCTTTATGCAGAGGTCGCTTCGTATGACCCATTTGACTCCTTCCTTGACTTCTCGACCCTCGTGCAAGAGACAGTCTTGGCCGTGTTTATGTAAAAGAGCTGTTCCGACCTCCGGTCCCACGACGACAGGCTTAGTGCAATCGCTTGATTTTCCCGAAAATTTCCTCGCAGGACCAACCTCAGGATAGAATACTGTTTCTCCGCCAATGCACTCTGTAAGATAGATGAGTAATGTCCAAGTTGTTTGAGCAGATATGGGCGGGTTTCCTGGCAGAGTGATGACGTTGGATTCATCATCTGAGAAGTTGTTAGCAAATAAAAACCTCCAAGCTTCTGACGTCTCTAAAAGCACATGGAACGTTCTTGCCAACACCCTTCTTGTCTTAGCCATTACCATGGTTCAAGAGCGCAGGGGTAGATGAAGGAAGCTTGGTAAAGTGGCCTAGTAATGCCCACAGAGCGGTAATAACGGCTGCTCTTGACTACACTAAGAATGAAATAGGCTCGGATAGCGTTGATCTTGTTGAATCGGGACAAGGTAGTTGGCTTTGTTTGCATCTACAAGAAGACTCGAAGTGGAGCTGGGTAAAGCACCTAGTTGTAGAGCCACAAGACCATAGAGAAGGCAAAGTCTGTGGAACGTAATAGACAGAGCGATCATCATTGCAGTGATTCAACAGAGGTGAGATCATGGTATAAACGATTGGGAGAGAGGGCGAAAGGAATGCCAAACGAAGTACCTATTTCACTCTAATGTTTTCAAGAAAAGATTGCTGGTCAAGACTTACAGTGTTGACCAAAGAAATGGCCTGGCACTACTACGAAGTCAACACGCAACTCATACTAAAGAAACATGAAGAGAACGGGCAGTACCATATCGATAGATTCTTATGCTCGGGTTTAATCCACAAACTTCACCACCCCAGAGCTGCTTTGAATCTCCACTTGCCCATTCTCCATGCAGGTCATGCTTTGTTGGCCTAGCTACAAGTTCCCTGAGCGCAGTTGAGGTCCAGAGCTGCTCGGCGAAAGCGGGATCATTAAAATGGATGCGGTCGTTGATTCTGAGGGCATTCCTTTTCTTGGGTTGCACAGGAGTCGTGATCAGAGACAGATTAGACAGAAAGGAAACAAAGCTATTGCATAACGTAGCTGTAAATAGGTTAGGGATGACAATGACTTGGTCTTGCAGCAATGTTTCAAGAGCTAGGTCTGTAGCAGGAATCAGAGGCTGTAGCGACGGCCAATTTGGCAACGACGTAGATGCATGAGGCGAACCCCGCGTTGTAGCCTTTGAATCTGCTTTCCTAATGCGAGGCTTTGACGGCATGACTATGGAATGGAGCGATAGTAAAGCTATTGTGGCGATGGAGGTATTCGTGCTAATTCACGCTAGTTCTGGGACTATTCTAGATGATCTGCACTAGTAATGCCAAGATTTCCGACGCACCTCTTCCTGAAAGGTCTGCGATATGACACTTTCATTCGCGATGGAGAAGGACAACACTCGCTTTGGATCTTACTTTGCTACTCTGAGGGCCAAAAATTCAAAAGTGTGCCGTGAGCTCAGCGCGGGTCGCCGTTTTTACCGTTCAAAAAAGATGCGAAGGCGACCTGATCAGAATCTATGGAGGAAGATTTAACTTCGAACTTGCGTACAAGCAGCACTGCATCAGAGCATGGTCAGCAAATGTTAATACCTGGACCATCAGATACGATATCAATGGACGATCCTGCAGCCTTATCGGATTTACAAATGCTTGCTCAACAGACTTCAGATATTTTGGACCTACCAAATGGGAATGTAGAGAAAAATTTGGATGATGTCTCGCTCAAATTGTCAGCAGCGTCCATCGTAGTACCCATACCAAGTACGAATGGCCCAAGCTCGCAACACTTCTCAGCCACTCACGATAATGCAAATATGAAGGACAGCATTCATGGTACTTCGATCTCAGGGTTGGCGCGTAGTACCTCTGCAGAGCAAGGGAATGCCTCTTCCCCAGATCTTATCAACCAACAATTTCAGGACGAACCCACCGCAAGTTGGAGACAAAGTCAACACAGCGATGTGACCTATGGAGCTTCACAGCAACATCCTGCCGAGTCGATTGCGGGATCAGAAGAACCTCAAATTCAAGCATTCGCTAAGCTCGAGTTTGAGGACGGCCAATTTTACATGAACACTTATGCTGTGGAACTTGGAAGAGACATACAAGCTGCTCGTGAGGCCTCTGAGAGGGAATTAGACGCAGGGGGAGGGTCTTCGCCCAAATTGGAAAAGCGAAGTGCAAGCAGAGGTGGATCAACAAAGTCGGAGAGATCTAGAAAACAAGACAGTCAAAGCATACAAAGCAGTATTGCTGGTGAAGACGAGGATATCATTGTCATTCATCATCGGTCGGATTCTGGAAAGAAGTCCAAGAGGAAGAAGTCCAAATCTTGGAGCTCTTCGTCCCGGCCTATATCTCGTGAAAACCCGATGCAAGTTGCCCCACAGAGGAATAAAGAGCAGAAAATCGATTACAACGCTTTAGCAATGGCCTCGCTGATGAACCACTCGGAAGCGATTAACGGATTTGCTATGGAAGCACCAATGCCTTCGCCCGACCTAGTTCCTTTGATACCGATACATCCACCTACTATGCCTGATGGGAATGCTCCAGGTCATAAGAGTATCTCACGAAAACACATCAGGATAGCTTTTAATTTCACAGACAATCTTTTTCAAGTGGACATCATGGGACGCAATGGTGTTTTCATCGACGAGCATTGGTACCCTCCCGAGGATGTGGTCCCTCTTGTCAACGGCAGTATGATCCAGATTGGGGGAGTGGGTATCCGATTTGTGTTACCTGATGTTCCATTAGGTGAGACTGGTGCTGACATGGCAATGGGTATGGGCGATGATCGATTAGCCGGTGAAAGAATGAGCCTTGACATGGCAGAGAGTGGCGAAGAAGAGAGCGAAGAGGACATGGTGGGTGAAGGCGAAGGCAAGAATATGCCAAGGGTCAAGCAAGAAAAGGACGAGGGACTCGAGCTTTCCCGAACTCGAGGGAAAGCGAAGAAGAAGACAGAAGCGCCACTGCCAGTTGCGACAAAGCGTAAAGGCCCGGGTCGACCCCCGAAGAATGGCATTATCTCTAAAAGAGAACAAGCACTGCTGGCAAGGCAGGCTAAAGAAGAGGCCAAAGCTAAAGCGGATGGAAAGGCCGTGCTGGTTAATGGGAAGAACAGTAAAGAGTCTACAGAATTGAGACAGCAGGAGAGCTTAGTTCGCCCTAATGGGAGGAGGAAGTATGTCAAGCGCACTAGGGCGGGAGGCACGGAGGATCCCCAGGCAGTCCGTGAGAGCACGGAGCATACAGACTCGGTCCCACCTGAACAAGGATATACAGCTACGCTACCACCAAAGCCAACAAAGGAGAAGAAACCAGCCAAGCCGCCGAGATCGCCTTCCCCCGTCTTCGATGAGTCGAAAATGACACCGGAACAGCTTGCCAAACCACAGGCGTCCTACGTCGTCCTCATCCATGACGCACTTACAAATTCGAAGACTGGCCAGATGTCGCTGCCTCAGATATATCGCGCCATTGAGCGACAATATCCGTACTACAAACTCCGTGTGCAAACCCAAGGCTGGCAGTCCTCGGTTCGTCACAACCTCTCACAACACCCCGCTTTCACCAAGATCGAAAGAGATGGCAAAGGGTGGATGTGGGGCCTAGTACCTGAGATCTCTATTGAAAAGGAGAAGAAGAGAAGAATGACGCCTCCGCCGCACGTGCCTCAGCAGCATTACTACCCTTCAAATCCAATGATGCAGCACCCTTATCCTTACCCTGGCATGCCTCCCTCCAACGGTCACATGCCGCAAGGCCCATATGGATTGCATGCTGGTATGCAACAAGGTCGTATGCCATATCCACCGCCGCCACGTCCTGGGTTTCCTCTTCCGCTTGTCAGTGCTCAGAGCGAGTCAACCTACCGCTCCCCGTATCAGTCCACTCCCCCACCAGCTGCTTCATATACAGCTCCACAGAATCAGCAACTCCCGCAGACAAATGGAGCTAAGAGTCATTATCCAACACCCCTCTCACAGCCGCCAACCTCTCAACGATCCGGCGATCACCAACAGTCCAACAGTCCCGGGCCATACAAGTTACCGTCTCCTATCCCTCAACAACCTCATACTTCATCTGCACTTTCCGTAGTCTCCCTCGAAGCGCCAAACGACGTGAACCTCCAACAAGATGTCAATCAAGCCGTGAGCAGATTCAAACACGCGCTTATCAACAACATGGATGACAAAGCTCAAGGCGAGATCATAGTAACTTCTGCCATCAATCGTGTCCTCGGTACCCAAGACAAGTCCAGTCTACCTGGCGAAGAGAACCCGGACGAGAGGACCATCATCAAGATCTTCTCTGCTATGCTTGGGGACTTGAGCAAGCAGAACACAGAGGCGAAAGAACAGTCCCCTCACTCGACTTCACCGACCAATGCGACTCCTAGCCTTAATGCAAGCACTCAGAACCCAGAGACTCCAACGGCAACCGCCATCGCAGCCGAGAAGGCTGCGAAAATCGCTCTTGCCAACGGCACTGTTCCTGCAGCATCCGCATCTTGCGGCATCGAGGCCACGGAACCGAGTCGCGGCACCAAGCGGCCTTCGGACAGCGACATGAATGGCTTGGGACCTGAGGACCAGCGAGGAGCGAAAAGAATAGCCACTTGACTCGTTTTGCTGAGAGTGGAATCTTCCCATAAATAATTTGGGTTCTTGCTCCATTGCTTCTAACATATACCCCCTTTTCATGAATGATTACGCTTTTTCATATTAGATAACCTGCATGCATAGGAGGAATATGAGGGCATGGCAGCATGAGGGAATCATGACCCTGAAATATCGCAAGCGAAGATATAGCTTAAATGGAGCTGAGTCTACGTATTTATTAGCTATAGACATCCCCTCCAATTCATCTAAGTATCGTACTGCATTGTTCGCAGACAGAGTGAAGTTCCAACGCCCTGTATACTCCACCGCCAACCCTCTGACATGCAATGCAACCAATTGAATTGTATAAAGACCCGTGCTCATTCTTCATGCTTCATACCATTTGACCAAGCCTCACGGCAGGTCAGTGATCAAAGACGTAAGTAGGACTGAATTTGGTTTGACCGGAAAGAAGACTGTAGGCACATGCAAACACAAGCGCCAAGGCAGGGCTATTCTAAATTGCCATTTCCGCCTGCAACCGTCGTAATTCCTCCTCCTCATCATCCTCTTCCACCTGTACTTTCTTCCTCCCCGCGACTACATATCCCCCCATCAGCGTATATTCTCACTCACTCACAAACAACAAAGAAGGGCTTGGACTCACGTTCCCCATTGGCGACCTTTGGCATCCGGCTCAAGCTATCTGCCACCGGCACCGTACCCGTCTTCAGCATCTTCTCGTCCAGGTTCTCCTGCTCCAGTGCTGCGAGATCGGCCTCTAGTTCGTCTTCGTCGATGGGTTCGGTAATGGGCATGGAGGTGATGGCGTTGCCGATTTCTTGGGTCAGTTCGTGTTGTTCGCGGAGTTGTTCCCTGCGTTTGCGTTGGGTTTTAGTAGAGGCTTTTTTGGGAGTGAAGTGATGAAATAAGATAGTATAGGGGGGAGGCGAGATGTACATTGTAGTATCCACGTCTTCCATGGTCATCTTGCCGTGAATTTCCTTCATGGCTTTGCCGGCATTTTTCATCGCTACCAGTGTTTCTTGGTTGATGTTTGCGGATTCGATGGAGTATATTTGCTGTTCGAGCATGGATATCTGGCCGTTCGTTTGCTCGAGGGAGTGCTCGTGTTGCTTCTTTCGTTTTAGGGCATTGCGGGCAACTATGATAGGAAGGCAAGACAAGTCAGCTCTCAAACATACAAAAATCCCAGATCCTGTAATCTTGAAGCTGTGTTTCCTGCACGTAGTCCTAGACGTCCGAAAAGCTGGAGGTAGAGGCTACCCACCGGTCTTATTCGTAGTGACATTCTCCCTCGCTATCTCATCCTGCTTTGCCATTTGATTTTCCAGATGCCGTTCTCGCTTCTGCAGCATGTCGAGCTGCTGCCGCAGGTCCAGTATGGCTTTCTTGGGTGCATCTTTCCTCTTCTGCGCTGACTGTCCGCCGAACCAGGCGCCCCACATGGTGTTGATTGATTTGGGCTCGGAGACCCTATATCTGGGCTTCGTACACCCACCCCCTCCTTCAGTATCTAGTACTTAGAGCGCGGTTTATTGTGAGGAGCTGCACATCAATGCAGGTCAAGCGTCGAAGTCGGGCTTATCCGAAGAGGTTGCTGCTACGGGCCTGGTCGCTATTCTATTGGACGTAAGACGGCTGGCGTGGCGTAAGAGTTGGTTGGTATTTGCTATAGAATTGTGGAAAAGGCGTGTATGGCGGATCGTGTGAAGTCGTTTGAGCAGCTGCCTTGTGTACTAGAGAATATGGTCAGGTTGAATTGAAGAGGCCTATGACATCTACGCTAGTTCTCAATCGGTCTACTCTAGTCACGTGTAGATAGAGACCAACATTCCCTCCACCTCGGATTACTTGACGAAGAATCTCATAAGGTCATAACATGGGATTTCTATTATGCGCATGTAATAGGTCTCCATCACCACCATGAGCAACGGCCCCCTCGCCAGCACCCTGGTTTTCTTATCCTCTCTTCCCAGCTTACCCGCAGGCTCGAAAGTCCGCTTCCTAGGCTGCGTCACGCATTACGCCCTCGCCTCCGGCACACTCACGCTCCGACACACATATCCATCTCCATCCGCGGGCAACGCAATCGCCTTGGTGGACGTGACGTTGCTGTTGGAAGGGCTGAAGAGAGAGGATATGGAGGTGGGCGCGTGGGTGAACGTTATCGGGTATGTCGAGGAAGGGGGAAGGAGGATGAAAGGCAGGAGAGAGGGGGATGGTGGAGGGTCGGTGGGGGTTTCGGTACAGGTTAGGGTCAAGGCGATTATGTTGTGGAGTGCTGGAGGGGTGAAGGTGGGTGAGTATGAGAGGGTGCTTGAGGAGAGGATTGGATGTGAAAGGGTATGAGCTTGATGAGTGTATGCCGTTATCATGCTCCATATTCCACGACGTTTCTCCTTTTCGTTCACATTCATAGGGAATAAAGCAGCTTGCCTCGAATTCGCAGCATCAGGACACATCCAATATATCATGAGTGACCCCAATCCAGATCATTGCCATGAACGGAGCGAGTTCAAGCATGTGAGTTTCCCAGTATCAAGTTAGCGCATTAGAACCTTGCAATTTCGGTCTGGATCCTGTGAGAGAACGACAATCTTTGTACTTTGTTTTGTCGTGTCGTTATGAGTTGAATTCCATGGATATTGTGGTTGCAACATTGGATCTATCAAGATCTTACTCCGTACCCTTCCACCTATTCAACAATCACCTTTCAATAAACCAACTTCGAACAACGAGACTCTGCATACCTTCCTACTTAATCTAATGTGGATTCATGACAAGAGAAACTGAGCCTAGATATATGTTGTAACGATTCCGCTCTTCGTATCCGACAGTGCGAGCGTCCACTGGTCACGACGTAGCGCAGGAAGAGGTCCAGGTCCATCAAGTTATGTTTTCCACTCTATGGCACGTGGTTATACACACAATGATAGATGGAAATATACCCTCAGAGTGAGAGCTTATTTTGGGGTAAATGTACAACACAGATGCTTTCCACATTCCTACGAACACCATCGACGGGAGACTCTGCTACTCGTATCGCAAAGAGAATTTGCCGCCATAGAAAGCCCAGGGACATGTGGCCTATCAAGGCACAAACGCCCGTCATGCCAAAAAAACAATGGTCATAAATCTTGATATCCACATCCCACCTCTAATACAGTAATGTATTCTGCTAGTGTAATCCTGACGATGGATCACAAGCATGATACAGGCGTCTGCTGAACAAGCATGCTTTAACTGTCAAACAGATCTGTAATATAATCTCAATGCTGGGCGTAGCGCGTCGTTACCTCCTCTGGCCAGCCATCACACCCTGACCGTTTTGCATCCCCATACCGTAAGGATTTGCGTGAGGATTGAACTCCTGAGATTGCTGGAAGTAGCCGCCCAGGCCTTGTTGTTGAGATACCGGACAGTCTTTGTGTTGCAGAAGCAAGGTCTTAAGGCCAACGATCTCTTCTCGAAGGGAGACCACCTGGGCGGATAACGAATCGTTTTCGCTGGTGAAGATCTCCACTTTGGCTTGTAGGTTCGCAAGCCATTGCTTCTTTCGCTGTCTACATTTCAGTGCGGCGACCCTATCCATGAATTAGACCATGCCAGTACGCCTGAGAAGGGAACGTGCCTATTTCTCTCCAAGAAGTTCTTCCGCTTTTCTTCGTCAGTCATTTTCTTTCCATTTGCATGATATTCCTCCTCTTTAATATTGACTTGTTCCTCCTCCGAATCCATACCATCTATATCTATATTCATGGCCACGTTATTACTCTTCTGCTTCTTGGCAGATGATTGCTTCGTAGGAGTTTCTTCTTGTTTTCTTTTTCCGTTGGTTGCTACCACCTTGGAACCGGAGGTACGTTTACCCCTTGCTCTTGTAGTAGGTTTGCCTTGATCGCCACTGTCGGAGAGTTCTCCACTGATTTCACTTTGACCTCCTATTGACCCGTTGTTGCGCGAAGACATGATGGGCGATGTTTCATGGGTTCGATTGTTCAGGTTGGAAGTCGCTGAATTTGGTACGGCAAACTGGCCATTGGATTGTGCGCCATTGCCAGCTTGCGCAAGAAGAAACAAACCATTGGCAGCATCATTATCATGCTGGCCAAATGTTGGCTGCTGGGGTTGCTGCTGTAGTGCTGGATCCATGGGTGCGACTGGTACTCGCTTATCATCTAATCGTGAACTTGTATCATTGGCTCCTCCTAGACCCTTTTGTACGGCTGCAGCGCTCATGGCAGTTCGATGAAAGTCTAGCGTACTAGGGGTAGCACCACCGCTCGCAAGCTGCTGATAGAGCGCTTGTGAATTTGGGCTGGGCGCCGGGAACATAGAACCACCACCTCCAGGAGTCAAGCCAGTTCTCAATGACGATTCGTTTGGTGTCACGCCGGACGGAAAGCTTCCTCGTAACGACGGATCAAAATAGTCTCCAGGCCCAGCGCCGACCGGCCCACCTAACATAGCAGGACTCAAAGGTCCTGACCGCAACGATCCTGCCCAGTTGTAGCCACCTGCGGACGGTCCGTCGCTTGCTAATGGTGCTGGAGACGCGAGTGCTGCCACCGAGGGTAGCAGTGACTTATTGGCAGGGAGCTCTGATGATGGGTTTCCAAATGATTGCTCGAAAGGATTTGGTTCCCGAGCAAAGTGGGTATGATGGTGACCTCCTGAAAAGTAATCTATTCCCTCCTCTGTATTGTGCTGAGCTGGCGGCGGTCGCGGTGGGGGTGCAAGCGGCTGTGATGCCTCCGCATTGGACGGAGCTTTGGTGTTGTTATTATCAACCTGGGTGGGAGGCTCCTTGACAGTAAGGGGAGGATCTGTCGAGCGATAAGCAATCTGGCGAAGGCAAGGTGTCTGGAGCAGGCGCATTGATTTGAGATGCACATACCTGATGGCCGAGATGTACTCGGTCCAGTCAATTGTGAACTAGAGTCTCTGGTGGTATCTTACAACTCATATATCAGTCATGTTATATCCATGGCTAATTGATATGGCTCGGAGTCGCCAAGGTACACCGTAGAGCGGTAGGTGTTGATAAGAAGTGAAAAGTACAGAGACCGTCGAGGCGCGACAACAATGTCAAAGCATGCAATGAAGAGACTAACCTTCGATTTTGATGACACCCTTCTTACCATCCATAGGCGATGACCTCGTGGCGACGTGTGATGGATTCCTATGGGCGACGGCCACCGACATCACTGATCGCTGGTAGCGATGACGTTATGGTGGGAGGGGTTCCTGAAATACGCATAAGATTGAGTGTAGATCCGCCCCTACACAGCCAAGGTATGAGAGCTGAGTCTGAGGATTGTGCCGCAGAGTTGGCTGCAAGCTCATCAATCATGAGTGGGTGGAAGAGGTTGAATGACATAGCGATGACAGAATTTCTGGGGGGGGATTCACATTGCTTTCAAATTCGAGGCGATATTTCGCCACTAGCCGCATAGAGATACGGCCGCCTCAGCACGAGATGGGTTAGTTTGATTAGCCAATCAGCATCCACGCCGATCATATCAATAATACCGTGCTCGACTAGTAGTAAAGTATTATCACGACTTCTTCTTTTCCTCTCGCTTACCGAGACAACAAGACCACGCACACACACAATAATACCCACGATAATTTCTAATGTAGTCCCTGCATGTGTGGTGACCCAGATGAAGTAGAGCGGCTGTATGATTCCGCTCGCAGATTCTACTCGCCATTCGCTCCGAATTTCTCCATGCATAACATCCCCTAACTTCCATTTGTTGATGAATGAGGTCCATCTCTTGTTCACCCAATATCTATCTAGCGGCCTGGGCAATTAATAATCATAAAGCTGACATAGCCATCAATCGAATAACATTGGCAGGTAGTAAACGTCTCAAGCTATCATCGCCGTTATGAAATCAGGGCGTCGAATCCCGTGTGCTTCGGTGTGATACACATCATGCCACCAACAGAGACATAGCAGAATATGAAGCATTTCGGATTACCTTCGTTATGAATTCGATGAAAGGGACGTCCACAATCTACTTGGGTGACTCTGAACGAACATCAGAAAAGCCTGGCAAAGACTAGAATTTCCAGCATCCCAGATTGTGATATAAACCCTCTCTGCTGCCAGGGCTAGAACTTCTATACGAACGAAGACAGTGGCAATGGTGAAGTGAATGCGGAAGGAGTGGAACACAGTGACGGCTTTAGATGCCGATCAACCCGTCCGACACGGAAGAATTGACTGGCATCCAAATGCATAATTGAAAAGTCCTAACATATTTCCTAGAGTACGTTGGGATGGCGAGCTTTGATAGGAGAGAATGTGGAGGTTCACGAAATATTGGCGTTGAGGACTCATTGATAGGCTCTCCCCAGCCCATTACGGACGATTAGAAAGACACCCTCCTCGAAGCTCAGATGAAGAAAAAGGGGTATAGTGCAACAATTTGACCTTGTGCCTGCGACCGCTAAGCTAGACACGATAGCCTTAAACCAGGAATTCTCAACCCCGTCCCTCTCAAAGGCGATCCCTTCGAAGCCAACTGCCGTAAGACTGGAATCATCTCCATTACCCATCAGAAACGGCGTCTTGAATCTTGATACAGATGCGTCTGGTGAAGACGGTGTTACCGTGTTGGAAGAATCTGGAGGCCAGATATTATGATGAGAGTCAGTCACTGTCATATTTGTTGTCCTTCTTCTTTGCGTGGAGAGACTCTGCTGGTCAGTGACACTGGCAATCGGGGTCTTTAAGCACCTACATTTAGCAGATACAATCTCCTTGGCCGACCGTGAAAATAATCTTTCACCAATTGCTCGGTAGTATATTTGCATTTCCGAACCTCGTTGAACACTGTGGTTCCTGCGGTAGACCCTACGCATTTCCATCGCTTGGTGGATGGCCAGCATGAGGAAGAGTGTTCGTGGATGGGTCCAATAAGACGAATGTTTGTTCGATGTTTGACCTAGTCTGGATGATGTCAACCATGAGGATTATCCTACCCAAGGTCATTCTTTACTACGTAGGAGACACGGTCGTTCCAAAAGCTCCTGCCATTGGAGAATTCCAAAGCCAGGAAAGTATTAGGACAGGAGGAATTTGGTTTTCGACGTTCTCACGTCACTGGCACAGAGGTGGGCAGTGACGGTTCGGTAGCAAGAGGTATTCAGAGCGCCAATGAACGACGGGGTGCGAAAACTTCATCGCAGACAGTGTCCACAACGAGAGCCAGATGAGCTCGTACTGCTGTTCATCCATAAGCTCCAGATATCAAGTTGCGAAATATCTCGAGTGGAACAGCATACGAGATCATGCCTGGAGCATGACCCTAATCGCTTTTGCGTAACTAGAGCTACAAGTTGGCGATGACCTCTCGCACATTGTCAATAGTTCCATGTGTCTTTTGCCTTCGACAATCTTGATTGGTCGTTGGCGAAGAGGCTCCGAAGCTCGGTCATCTCTTTGTGCTGTGAGGCGACAAGATATTCTGAACACATGGGGTATCACTAGAGTCTGAGCAAGGCCACCACAGTCTTCCTATCGTAATGATTTGGTTCCTTCTTCGCTGCCCTAGATACAAATATCCAAGTCTCCTCCAGAAGTACGATTGGGAAACCAAGTGGGGGAGAGTGACGAAGTCGGTGGATCAACCTCGTTCGTGGCGTGCATATTTGCCAGTCGTTGGATCAATTCCAAAGAAGAAACTTATCTTGTGATAGGACAACGATTGTGAAGCAGACGCACCGTTGATGCTAGTCGCTTCTCACCGTGCGCTGTTTGTGAAGCAGACGGCCTTGGCGGTAGAGGATGCACTTCATGCACCCACTTAGACTCCGGAAATCGGCAAGACTCGCTACAGCTACATGCTGTTCTGACTACCAAGTCTAGATCGGGTGTCGTTACTGACCCTATAGTTGGGACAAGATGTAGATAAGCCCCGCAAATTGTTCTCTGCTGTGACTGGATTTGTGACCCAGGATGAATCTGGCCTCACAGAATATCCTTTGGACTATGGCTGGAAGCGGATCCATTGCAGTGAGATCAGGACATAATGTGAGTAATATCGACGAACGCCGTCGTATATTACCCACACAATAACATCGATCTGCAGGCGATAGAAGGTGGCTTGTGTTCTGGACTCGCGTTCCTTTCCTCCGCCATGCTCTATCCCTGATGCTTTGGCCTTGCAACCCAGGACATCCTGAAGAATCTAGCTTCAATATCGTGGCCGAAGTAACCAGAGTGTCGGAGTATAGCATGATCATTCGGGTATCTGGGGCGTATTTGCCAATAACCCTAAGGTATTCTTGACCTTGAGTCGCTGGACTTCGAGTATGTGGAGACTTCATGCGTGCGTTTCTCCTGGTCCGCCTAGTAGTGTCGATGTGTTAGAAGGCTCGTTGATAGCAGAGCGTTATCGTGAACGAAGATGCACTTTCGGTAAACGGTAAGGTCACATTCTACTATGTTACGGGCGGTATGATCTCGCTTTGCTGGTCGATAAAATTACCCTCGAAATTGCATACATACAGTTTCCCCACGCTCGAAGATCCTTTCCAGTGCCCCTCTAATCTGAGTCCAGTTGAATATCTGCGACCTATATTACCAATGATGTGATGACAACATGTCATCGTAGCTGTGCTGCTCCTTCACGATGTCGCTGTTGTACCGGAATAGGCTTGTTGACGTAAAAGTCGGCCGAGTCCATAGCACCAGAGGCCCGAGCCATCCTCGCCGCCTCCTGCTGCTCATACTGCTGAGAAAGGTACTGCAGATCCTCGATTTGGCTCTTTCAGCGAGTCAGTTTACTTCGACCACTACACTGACTCCTATGAGAAGAACCTGGTAGACAAATACCTTAGTTAACGGTCCTCCCGGGTTATTGATCAGGTAGCCCTCTCTCTGTTGATACGTGAACGGTCTCACCGAGGCGTAAGGTCCTAGAAAATAATGGACATTGTTGAACATCACTTGACGAGAGATCATATACCCGGGAACGAAGTAGGACGTGTACGTGGTACCATCTCTCGACCCTGAGGGCATCCTGAAAAGTATATATACGATCGGGTGCCGCGTGGATTGAGGGCTGGGTATAGCGACGACATGACCGCTCAATGATTTTCGAAGGCTTTATAGCACTCTGAGCCCATTATCAGATTCGTATCGCGCCCTATCTGTGTATAGGGGTTCGAGAAATGAAGCATTCTTCGGCATTCGGTACGAAATAGTATCAGTACACAAACAACTCTCATTCAGTCGATGAGTAGCTTCGCTTCGCCTCGCCAGCCCCGTCAAAGCCCTTGGCAAGCCATGCGTCTATGTGAGCCATCTGTAGAACAGGGCTGAATTTGGAAGAGAATATCACTGAACTTCTCGGCGAGCTGCACAATACAATCGTACTGACTTTATTTTGGCCGATCCGAAATGGCCAGCTTGCTAGCTTTTCATTGGTGGCCTCGCTTGTGTAAGCCTTGTCTTTCAATGTATCATGTAGATCCATACTCTAATATTTCGTACGAAACTTTGATGACCAGGAAGATGCATCAATTCTGGCAAGATGCATCAATTTTGGCAAGATGCACCATCACTAGTAGCTTTTTATATCGCCAGTACTCGCACCGGCCCGTCAATCCCTGCTCGCTACGCCTGGTTTCAATGCCTATATGGGCGCCAAATGACGCTGTATCAGGAACCTTTTCCTGTTCCTGGGAGACATTGCATTGCTTGCTTTGCCTCATAATTCATCAAGTGAGGTGATCATTACGTGCAGATTGTATGCGGGTCGATATCATGGCTGTCGTAGCGATTGAACTGCTCCCAAAGAGCTCGATAGACATCCCTGATAGAGTGTTGCTGACTTGGAGAAGCGAGACCTGCATGAGAGCTTATCCGAAACGACGACCGCAGAGGTAAACATGCACGAAGGATGCAGATGGGAAAAATTGCGAAAGTATGCCAGAAATTGGATGTATAAAGGATTAAGATCCCACTCTTTCTAATGTGGCCTTAGGGTCACATGATCTGCTTCAAGTCGACTTCGACAATTTGTTTTCCCGAACCATCAGGTCCCTCTATATGTTGTATAGCTCCATGGTCCTAGCAGTAGTGGGACATGGTAGTGCTCTTCCTTCGGTGCCACGAAGAACCGAATCTCTACTTCTGGGAAGAAGGTGTTTCCCTCTCCGTAATATTCGCCAGTCTCAAAGTTCAACGCCCAAACCATTTTGTCGTCTGGATGCTCCGAAAGATTCTTCAGGACCTCTTGCAAGGAAGGGCCATCCTGACCGTGCCATTTCATGATTCTGCCATCAGTATTGGTGAGGGCTTTGAATGGCGCGGAGGGTCCGTAGGGACGAAGAAGAGTGAGAGAAACTGCGAGAGATGAAGCTGGACGGCCTGTGACAAGATCGAGGACGTGGCAGGTGATTGGGTCTCTGGCTGGAGCTGCTGGTGCATTTGAAGGGATTGAAGAGCGGTTTGCTAGACTTAATCCAGCGTCTTCCATTTTGAGTTGAGGGAAGGACGATAGTCCTGATGTAGCTCAGGATCGAGATTGTACGGGTAACTTATGAAGAAGACATCTTCGCCTTGGAGACGAAGCTATCCTGGTTCTTGAGGCACAGTTCATAGCTCTAGTGCGGGCCGAACGAGGGGAAGGGTTGCTGGGGGTCGGACTTGAAGGCCCAGGTTGCGATAGCGTATCGTCTAGGGCCCGTCCCTTAGGGTCACATCAAAACCTATCTGGTACGTCACACATGCCAGCTTTTGAACACCCACCCCAGGCAAGACTCTTTATCGTGACTTGAGCATCCGCTTCACACACATCGCATATAGAATCGTCGCGTAACTCTGTGTATCTTGACCACCCGAGTCCCACGACCCACGACCAATTTCGACCACCATGTCTGCAACAATCGACGCTGATTCTGATGACCTTGCCCCAACTCTCGAAAGCATAATCAATCAAAAAACTCTTCGCTGGGTATTCGTTGGTGGAAAGGGTGGTGTTGGAAAAACTACGACATCCTGTTCTCTCGCGATCCAGCTTGCTCGTGTCCGCAAATCAGTCCTTCTCATCTCTACAGACCCCGCACACAACCTCAGTGATGCCTTCAACCAGAAATTTGGTAAAGAGGCGAGACTGATTGAGGGTTTCACAAATCTGAGTGCCATGGAAATCGATCCCAATGGAAGTATACAAGACTTGTTAAAGGAGGGTGGTGAAGGAGCGGAAGAGATCATGGCTCAAACCGGTGGGATGGGAGGCATGATGCAGGATTTGGCATTTAGTGTAAGTGCTGCGCTCGGTATGCTGAGGGCTGATGGAACCTGTAGCTGACTCTGGAACTAGATACCTGGAGTAGACGAAGCCATGTCATTTGCAGAGGTACTTAAACAGGTCAAATCGCTATCATACGAGACCATCATCTTCGATACCGCACCTACAGGTCATACGCTACGATTCCTGCAATTTCCAACAGTCATGGAGAAAGCACTTGCGAAGATCTCCGCACTCTCAACTCAATTTGGACCCATGCTCAATTCAGTCATCGGCGCACGCGGTGGCCTCCCAGGCGGCCAGAATCTTGACGAGATCATAGCGAAGATGGAAACCCTCCGTGAAACCATCGCCGAGGTCAACACACAGTTCAAAAATCCAGACATGACGACCTTTGTTTGCGTAATGATTCCGGAATTCTTGTCATTATATGAAACGGAAAGAATGATTCAAGAGCTAGCGTCATATCAAATCGACACCCATGCTATTGTGGTTAACCAATTACTATTTCCGAAGAAGAGCAATGACTGCGAGCAGTGCAATTCAAGGAGAAAGATGCAAAAGAAGTACCTAGAACAGATTGAGGAGCTGTACGATGAATTCAATGTTGTGAAGATGCCTTTGTTAGTCGAGGAGGTCAGAGGCAAGGAGAAATTAGAGAGGTGAGTCAACTCGACTTGAGTTAAAGACCAAAAGCTAACCACTGTTTAAATTACAGCTTTAGCGAGATGCTGGTTAAACCATATGAGCCGCCAGCATAAGTTTTTTTGGGATCTGTGACGAACTTGGCTCGTATGAATGACCTATTATGATATGTCCGTAAACGCATTATACACCACTGAGCGCATGTCCGTTTCAGGAATCCATTACTGGAAACCTATCCATAGACCAACAAGATGCCGAAGAGTTTATTGATCAGTATCTCACATTCGCACAAGGCTGACTGTGAAAGGCATTGCCTGTTCGATTCTGGTATCCGGGAAAGATAAGTTTATCTCAATCGATCTGCTCTCACGCTTAGAAGACTCGCCTTGTTGTGCAAGGAAAATACAAAACCTGTGTAACAGTTCTAATTTCTGTTTCTTCACTTTGTCTCCACGGTCCAGAATGCGCATCTCCAAAGCTTTGAGCGATGCCTATCATTATCATCTGTACCCACCTTTGCAAGACCGTTTGAAGCAATCTAGACTGCAGTAACAAGTCTAACAAGCAGAAAATCTTATTGGTGCCGTGATCATAAGTATGTTCTAGCTGAAGCTCGGCCTCAGGCCAAGTGTAGCGTACTGACCGCGAGAGACACAAGCAGTAGCAATATATCCAGAAGCATGGCGTAGGAACGGGCCAATAGAAACGACATAGGTAGCAATCACAGAGAATGCTTCTAACGAACAAGAAATGGCTGCTTCCACAGTAAATGCATTGTAGAAGTGCAAGGGATAGTCAAGGAGTTGACTGAGAAGCACAGAGGCTAACATCATTTTGAAGATTACCTTGTATTGATAGGTGTGTTATTCGTTCGCGGAACCTAGGCGAGACACCCTAATCCTACCTCAGATAAGTTGGAACGGCTGGCTAGCCGTTAGAGCCGGTACGAGTAGACACTAGTGCCGGAAGTAGTTAGGTCATCCTTATGTTTACCTCCGGTACCTGACAATATTCCGTGGAACTATCATTGGACATCAAACAGTGCGCAGATGGGCGATGAGAAAGCCCAGCGCCTTGATGACGCGCTTTCGTCTCTCGTCGATACTTTAATTCCCATACAGCATGGAGAAGATGCAATTACAGCGGATGAGAGGCACGAGGATGCCTTGGACTTGGCTCGGAGCATCATTGAAGGGTTCGCTATACTGCGTTGCTTACTGAATGCCTGCTGACGGTGTTCAATAGCCACGGCGGCCCACCTGTAGTATCTGATGTCAATCACGCTGCCGACCTGATCAAGAAGAAGTGTACCTCACCCCTCTGATATCCCTCGTCGACACGACCCGGCTGATGTAGCCCAGTGTTGCGGGACAATGACTCGCCTGATAAAGCTATACGGTTTTCGAATCTGTATACTCGCCTCCTCACTCAGCCTGTGCTCTCGCAGAAGTGGTCTATTCTATACCTCCTCCACCAGCTAGCTGACTCCAACGCCGACGGGGACGAGCCTCTATCAGATGAAGTTCGACGGCCAGAAAGTCAAAATAAAAGATCCGCAGGGCAGGCAGATAGTCAACACGATGATCAGGTGTTCAAGGACGCATTCGCTTCAGCAGGGCTTCCAAGGCTACCGTTGCGTGAAAGCCAGCCAAAAGTTGGGTACAATGACAGCGCCCTGATTGAAAGGAAGAATAGGACGAGAGACAGAAAGCAGCCCGATTCAGCTCAAGAAAACAATATGGAAGTGTCTGAAACATACTCGAAAGCCCCTTCGGAAGCAACACTTCTACGTGACCTCCCATTCACTCTCCAAGGCCTGTCATCAACCAATCTACCATTCTCTTCGCCTACAACTCTTGATCTACCGCGCAATCTACCACTGCCCCTCATATCATTACTTCATACATTGGCAGAGCCATCACTTTTATACCGTAGTCTATCGGAATTCGTGCAGTCTAGAGACGAAGGCCTGATAGGCCAAAGCTTGCGGTCTGCGATTGGCAGCGAATTACGCTCATATCTAGGACTGATTGCAACATTGGAGGGCGAGATACGGCGAGCGATTGCATCCTTAGATAGTAATAAAGAGCCAGGAAAAATGAGCAAGGTCGGCGTTACGCTTAAAAGATGTGTCATTTGGACAAGCGAAGCCACTATGGGTCTACGACTGATGAGCTTGATGGTCGAAGAGGCTAAAAGTAGGAAGGGTGGCCAGTTGATTTCGATGATCTATACTTTTTCGACATCCCACGGGGACCCTTTCGTCGGTGCCTTTGCAGAGCGTATGCTATCACATGTGACACGACCTTTTTACGACATGTTACGGCAATGGATCTATGACGGAGAACTTTCTGATCCATATCATGAATTCTTCGTCGCCGAGCAGGACTCTCATGACCAGGCCGAAGAACCTCGAAGAACTGCAGCTACTAGTGTGTGGGAAGAGAAATATCGACTAGATGAGGTTATGATACCGAGCATTGTCACAGAGGAATTTTCAAGAAAAGTCTTCTTGATTGGGAAGTCCTTGAATTTCATTCGCTATAGCTGCGGCGACTCTGCGTGGGTAGAGGCTTATTGTAAGGAGGCCTCAAGGGAACTACGTTATGGGGATACAGCTACCTTGGAGACGTCGATTGACAAAGCGTATAAAGCTACAATGGCCCGTCTCATTTACCTCATGGATAACAAATTCAACTTGTTTGATCATTTGAACGCCTTGAAAAGATACCTTCTCCTCGGTCAGGGCGACTTCATCGCTCTGCTCATGGAATCCCTGTCCTCGAATCTTGATAGACCAGCGGGTAGCCAATACCGACATACACTTACTGCTCAATTGGAACATGCCATTCGTGGCTCCAACGCGCAGTTTGACTCTCCGGACATTCTTCGCCGCCTCGATGCTCGACTCACAGAGATGGAGAAGGGTGACACAGGCTGGGATGTCTTTACCCTTGAATACAAAGTCGACGCTCCCGTCGATGTGATTATCACGCCATGGGCCAATCGGCAATACCTCAAGATCTTCAATCTTCTTTGGCGCGTCAAACGTGTCGAGTTCGCTCTCAGTAGCACATGGCGTCGTTGCATGACCGGCGCTCGCGGCGTTCTCGCTGTCGTAGACGCGACAATGAGCAGAGATTGGAAAACAGCACGCTGCTGTATAGCCGAAATGGTTCATTTCGTCAACCAGTTGCAGTACTATATACTCTTCGAAGTCATCGAGGCCTCTTGGGATCAGCTCCACGCCGCCATCCACAAGTCCGATTGCACGCTTGATGATCTCATAGAAGCACACACTAAATACTTGAAAGCCATCACACACAAAGGTCTCCTAGGATCATCACGTCAGAACAGTACGACCGGCCATCGAGAAGACGTCTTCACCACACAATTGCACGAATTGCTCAAGATCATGCTGGCGTACAAGGAAGCCGTTGACGGACTCTATTCCTTCTCCGTCGCTGAGTTTACACGCCGCCAGGAGCTGTCGGCTAAGAAGGAAACACGCACTGCACATCGCGGGAAATGGGGTTCGACCGAAAAGGACGAGGAAGATCCCCATTCCCCTAGCCCCTTCGCCTCCAATGACCGATCTACCGCTCCTGGAGGGACTGATCTCCCCTTTCCGATCACTGGTCTATCCCTCAATGCAGACGACGCCATGCTTCCAGCCCTCCGCAAGCGACTGACAGATCTAGCCGCGGATTTCAAAACACGTATCAACAATTTGCTTGGCGATCTGGCGGTGCAGCCGGATGTGGACATGAAGTTTCTAGCCGTGGTGATGAACTTCAATGATGTGTACACGCCGAAGAAGAGGAGGCGCGAACATCATAAGGCTGCGGACAAGAAGACGCCGGGACAGAGCGAAGTGGTTAAGGGGGCGAGGACTGTTTCGGCAGATGAAGAGAAGGAGAGAGGGAAGGGCAAGGAGGGAACTGGGAGGAAGGCTACGGAGGTTGCGGGAACGAATCCACGAGAAGCTAGCAAGTAAAAGGGAGTTGGGTTTCGTGGACGAAGCGTCCTCCGCGGCCATGTAGGGTTGAGCTACTTGGGCATTCGGCGCTGTTGTGGTGCTGCAGGATCACTTGTGCGAGGCATGATGTACGATATTCATGCATGTTGACGAGTGAATGTATCGATCTTCTTTTCAGGCGATACTGCTCCTTTCACGAAGACTTCCTCAATTCGAGTTAACATTTCCCTCGAGCTCATTTCCGGAACCAGTATCAGTATCGGAGTGAGAGTCAGAGTCCGAGTCAGAAGTGGAGGTCTCTGTTCCACTGGGCTCGTCGACTTTTCCCTCCGCTGCTTGCCCCTTTTCCCTTTCACTCTCGTCACTGCTACTGCTGCTACTGCTCTCACTGCTGCTCTCGTCATCATCCGGCACCCCCGTCCTCCTCTTCCGCTTCCGTTTCCGCTTCGCCTGCTGCACAGCATTACCACCCTCTCTGACATCCATCTTGTTGACCCCATTGACACCATTCCTTTCCCGCACGCCATTCGCAGCCTCAGCCTCCCTCCCTCCATCGTCCCCAAACACGATTTTCTTCCCCGCGCTCCCCTCCGCGATACCGCCGTTGGAAATCTGCCGCACCCCACCCATCCCTCGCGACTGGATAGTCACCGCCTGCGCTCCAGCACCGGGTCTGCTGTTCCCCAAAATGGCAGGTCGCGCCACCGCAATAACAACCTCCTTCTCCACAACCTCCTCATCCTCTCCTACGCCCCAAAGTACCACTTCCGCCCTTCGCCTCTTACGGACGCGCTGCTCCCATTCTTCCTTGTCCCCTAATAATTCCCACTCCATGTCCTCGCGCTCGTCTTCTGTTTCCCGCAGTCGTTTCTTGATGCGGGCCACAGCGGCTTTATAATCTCGCTTCTGCCTTGCAAGGCATTCGGCGGTGCTTTCTTGGTCCATTTCTTCTTCTTCAGCGGGCTCGGTGGCTAGCCAGTTATCGTCTTCTTCTCTTGTGGCGAGGGCTTGCTGTCGTACTCGGGAGCGGGCAGAACCCTGGAGGCCGCGAAGGTAGCTGAGAAGAGCGGTGTCGTAGGGAGCTGGGATGTGGGTGTGAGAGAAGAGGTGTTTCAGGAGGTAATTCTGGTGAGGCTTTGAGAATTTCCAGGTCTTTGGTGAGGTGTGATAGGTTTGGAGGTAGGTGAGGGCTGGATGATCGATTGATGGTGTGGTAGGCTGTGAAGCTTGAGAGCGTTTGGCTGTCTTCTGGACCTTTTTCTTCTTGGTTTTCCGAGACGGAGGATCTGCATCTGAGGTTGAATGTGCTGTGGACTTTGTTTTATGATGCGCAGCGGTTCCTTCTGTGACGGCGGCTGTAGGCATGAACAGTCTGAGGGCTGGGCTGACAGTGGATGGATCGAACGAGGGATCGTGGGCTATTTGCCTGTCCAGCCAAGTCTTGTAGAGCTGCTTGACGCCCTCGCCATCCTGGGTTTTGGTTTCTGGCGTGAAAGTGACAGACTTGCTTTTTGTAGACGGCGTAGTTATAGCAGCAACTGAAGGAGAGGAGTCTGTGTTCAATTGCTCAAGAGAGTGACCGTTCGATAAGGTTGTAGAACTGTCCTTCGTTTTCGAACTCTTGGGCTTTTTCGCAGGCCGGCTTGTGGGTGCAGCCTCAATAGAGAATTGGCCATCGCCATTCGACGCTTTTCTTTTCTTACCATCGTTGACTATATCACGGCCTCCATCGAAGTCATCCGCGTCTTCCTTGGCAAATTTCAGCTTCAGACCTAGCTTCTTCCATGCGGGTATGTGCTTGATAAATGGCTCAATCATTGGAGACATTACGGGGATTGGTCGCCTCTATTCACCGCGAGTAGGCTGGATCTGAGCATGAGGGTTTCTGATTACGCTGACATTGGTTATTGGGTTCTGTTTTGTAGTATCTAGACATCTATCCCAGAGTGTGATAATTTGCTTGATGCGATGTGCGGAACTATTCCGGAGAAGCAGAAGCCCTAATTCAATTGTGTATCAAGCTTATATCTGCCATGAGGTTATCGACACAAAAGCCATGCTTAATTGGTTCCTATAGATGAAAGATCGTATCATTGTCATGCCATCATCCGTAAAGGTCTCGCAATCCATCTATACACATGCCGCTCAGAACACCAGTGTCCTCATGCTGAAACGCCAACATGCAGAGGTTGTGAAGAGCTTCTACCGGCCAATGACTCTCTCATATTGCTGCGACTTTACCGCTCCTCCGCTCATAGAAGTCCTGACGTTCCTCTTGAATCCTTCTCTGTTTGACCGTAGATCTTCTGCTGCTTCTTTATTGAGAGGATCTGAAGCGTTGGGCTCAAGGAAAAGGAACTGTGGGTAATAATAATCAGCACCTAACTCTTTTCGCACTACGCGAACCCATTCTCTGCATAGTTGAGTCATGCCGTCCTCGTCCGTCCACAGTACGTACCTGCAGCCCCACAATAACAGCATTCAGATTCAGCACTGGCTTCCAATCCTCCCTTAAAATATTCAAGCATACGTTACCCTCCAGATCGATATTAGGATGATAGATCTTCTGCGTACATTTCACCTTCGGCGGGTCATGTGGGAAGTTCTGATTGATAGCGAAGTTGAAGTGGAAAGATCCACCCTTGTACATGCCCTCGTCCGGCTCGATGGTGAGCGTAAAGTTCAGGATGTCGTCGGGGTTGGGAAATGAGGTCTTCATAGTTTTGCCAAGCGTGCCTTCGAGTTCTGCGAGGTCTAGCCAGTAAGGAAAGGTTAGCTAGGCTTCGTGGTAGCCGTGGGATGGTGGGCTTGGGACATGCCCTTTTGTACTCGTAACTGGGCGGCCGTAACCTTTTTCTTCTTAGGACCAGCGCCTTCGGCGTTGGCGTCTTTTTGTTGCTGCTGCTTCTGTTGACAAATGTCAGCCTAACCTTGTCCATGATGAGTGCATTCGGTATATCTGCACAGGCACATGAGCTTCGGAGCCAAACTGACCATAGACCATATCTTCAACATCCTGGCAAATCCCTCGAATTTTGTTTCTATCCACGAAGCAAGAGGACAGTGGAGATCAGTCAAGACTGTGAAGCCACGTCGTACGGTATTGAGCTGGTCGTAGCACGATATTCTATCGAGGTCGGGGCGGGAATTTGTCAAGCAGCAGATATGAGTCTTAAGGGTGTGTTTCAAAGTTAGGCTGGTTATGCAACCGCCAAATGAAGGCGTTATTGGTGGCAGAAGCACTAAGTGAACCTTGGTATTTGGGATCCCGTGTAGAAAGGCGCGACGTTTTAGAGATGGCTTTATTATAAAGTTGAAGCAGGCGTGTTGGTGTACGCGATTTTGTCTTGCGATTCGGCTCGGAACCTCATCTGAACTACGCTTTTGAGGTCGCAGCGCTTCACTTCCTTCGGTTCACATCACTGTAGCTCGTCATTGCTCGCTCGGTAGAACATATGAGCACGATAGCTGTTCTAGGTAAGTCTAACAATTTTCTACATGGATGGCAGTGGATCAAGCACGCATTTGATGCCGTTGTTTGTCCACACTCGGAGTGTCAGGTATATCCAACGCAAGCCTGCTCTACACATGGAACGCCCCCAATCCAGGTAAAGGCAGGCACGGCTAAATCTGACAAAATGCTAGGTCCTTCCGCAATGCTCGCTGACGATCAAATGACAGGACTTATCTGCGGTTAAAGCAGAACAGCATGCCTGACTTGCCTAAGAACCAACAACATCCGATAAAACGGATCAAAGCCAAGGCAGCCGTGGCGTAAAGCAAGAAATGGAAGAAGGTCTGTGTCCTGTTACTTGAGCCACCCTGTAAGGATAGAAACGTATCAGTATATGCAGTGTAAAGGTGGTTAGATCCAAAGATTGACGTACATCTAGACCAAATTGTTTGAAATCGGAATTGGTGATGACAACAGAGAGCAATGCATTTGACATTATCCATGCGGTGACCAATTTGGTTCTGAAGCTCTTGTACGAATCCTCCAGTGTCTTCTTCTCATCCTCCACTGGCGGAACGAAAGGTTTTAAGGCCCGTTTGACCGTTATCTCGAATTGGCTATCGATATCGGCTTGAGGCTTGTCTGGTTCTTCGATCACCGCAGCTTTGCCGTCTCCTGTTTTAGTGGTCTGAGCGGTAGGTAGAACATCGGCCTTATCGGATCCCTTAGTTCCCCATGACACGTCGTGCCAGTTGCTGAAGGCGTAGACATTGAGAATGTTAACGTAGGAGGACATTACCAGTGTGTATTGCGGAAACGAAGTGAACATGTGCCATGGATCCATGTACATGAACGAGGCCAAGAAATACAATCCCACCGTAGCTGCTATGGCAATGAAGATGATGCCAGAGCTGCTTTTGGAGAAGAAGGTCTTGAAGAATGCATCTGTGCCTTTGCTCACCTCGATCTTCTGCGATGGAGGATTCACGAAAGCGTTGACAACCAGGAAGACTGACAGAACCACGAGGTAAGCTTGAATAAATGCGAACACCACGAAGGATGTTATGTATGACCATTTTGAGCTGAACAATGATTAGCTGGGGTTTCAGCACGCTATACGAATACTTGACTTACCCTTTCGGACGATTACCCAAGGCTAGGATGAATTGCAAGAGAACAAAGGCTAGGTAGATGTACTTGAGCACGGTGTTGATGACTGCGTTGACAGAAGCCGAGAAAGGCCATGGTTTCCCATGTGGTTCATTGGGGGTTCCAACCAAGTCCATGATAACACTAGTCGTAAGCCAAAACGAGGCTAGACCGGATAATTAGCCAGCTGGCATAGGTTGCAATGCTTGAAGGGTCACTTACCCAGCGAGAACCAGGCCATGAAAACCGAGAACATGTTGTAGAGCAGCTGAATATGAAAGAAGAACATGCGCACTATGTTATGGCTGCTTTTGTACATCCTTCCAAAATGCATCAGCGAGTAGATACTGGCTGCAAATGAACCGTTCAGCCATCTTCGTCGCTGCCCGATGAATTCGGGCGCGCCGGTAGGGACATCGGTCTCGCCTTTCGAAGCTTTTACATAAGTCAGATGCCATTTCGACCCAGCTTTTGCGACCAGTTCAAAGCACAAAATTCGATCCTCGGCCAAAAACATGTTTTTCTTGAAAATGTTCATGTTCTCGATACCTTTACCAGCGTTCATCTTACTTGCCGTGTGGTCGCCATGGAAATACTGTGAGAGGGGCCGCCCCATGATTGCACGGAATCGGTACGCAGAAAAGGCACCGGGAAGAACGCTGACATATCCAAAAGAGCTTTCCAGAGGCTTATCCAGAATATTGCTGATCTTGTACTCAAAGTTTTGAGCTGCAACCAGAGGATTAAGTAGATTTCTCCATCCCTTACCCAACATGGCATGGATCTCTCCGCAAGCACCGCCAAGATCTTTGTCGTTATAGAATGCTTCCCAAAGAGCAAGAAGTGATTTGGGGCCAGGCCTGGTGCCAGCGTCAAGCAAAATGCAGACTTCGGGATTTAGGATGCGGCCAAAAGCATTGAATAGCCATCGATGGGAATTGATCTTCTTGCTGTTCTTCTGTTTTAGGCAGAATATCATTTGCACGGGAGGAAGTGTGCTGGGACCGTCGTCCTGGGGCTGGATCAATTTCTGATTGGCGGTCACCGAAAGCTGCGTGGTATACTCAAACTAGCATCCTGTTAGAATTTTCCATTTCGTTCCGACCAGGGTAACCTACAATATGAGCGACGGTTTCCTTGTCATCGACACTTTTCTTCATCACACCGTCTTGGTAGATGCCAATAGTAGCTAAAACGTCCAAGGTATCTTTATCGCAAGGATCGATCCCATCGAAAACGAGGCAGACCACGATTTTCTGCCATGCGGGCCCGCCTTTGTTCCAAAACTCAGTCTTCTTGATGTTCACAATATCTCGGATATTCTGCATGACACCGTGTAAGGTACGTGCGGTAAGCACTTTGTCTTCGTTGTAATACGTGATTGCAATGAGAAGCTCTGTGTGTCGATTGTACATTGCCGGCCGGAGATTATAGCCATTCTTCAAGGTGAATTCGTTTGGGTCACATGTGGCCGCAGTATCTATGTAGTGTCAGCTTCGCAGCATTGACTCCCCGAAATCGAGTAATGCGTACATCTCAGATGGGTGAACTCCTCACTGCCACCTTCCAAATCATTCCTGTATTTTGCTTGCACAGCGTTCTGGATAGCGCTAGGCACAGGGTAGTCCACACTGAGGACCGACCCCTGAACGAGCTTCACCTTCCGCGTTGCATAGCGCCTTAGGTTAGTCGCGCCAGGAGCCTGTCTCTGCTTCCACGCTTCTGTGGAGCTGCTTTCACTTCTTTCGTAGGGAGAAGGTGCTCGCCCCGGAACCCCAAACGCTGCTGCAGGATTATCGACATTTGAACTGTACCCATCTCCTGAATAGCCATCGTGAGATGGATCCGATGGCTTGCCGTGTCCAACATATGATTCTGTCAAGCTGTAATTCGATGCAGGTCTGACTGGGGGCGTGGCAGTACGGGAGTGGGGCTCGTCGAATGGCCCGGCAAAAGGACCATGACCATGACCATGCTCCAGGAGGCCCCTCTCGTCTTCATCTTCAGAGCCATCGTGCGGAGGAAGGTGATGTTGCTAGATCGCACAGTCAAATTTGCGTATGCGGAATTGAAGATCTGGTAGGGCTTACACTGCCTGGTGGTAGGTTGTGCAGCCGGTGGTCTTCCTCATAACCACCAGCTCCAGGAGAGCCTTGGTAAGCCATTCGATTTGGACGAAGCAGATATCACGATGTAGACAGAGATCATGAGGATATCGGACAGCAATTGTGCGTCGTCAACGAAAATAAACAGAGATCTAAACGTCGAGCAGTGCCGCCGGGGCAAGAGGGTGTAGTCAGCCGGATAAATATAGGTAGAGTTACGTAGGTGTTTGCTCTGTTTATAGGGAGCGAGCACGATGTTGTTTGAAAAGAGGTTTGCAGAGAAGTGAAACGGTCGGCCTCAGGGGATACCATAGGGCTCTTTCGCTGAGCAGGGTCTGTTTTTCAGCTGTGGCTTGGTCAACCAATCACAAGCGATGTAGACGACACATAGGAAAGACAGGTCGAAATAGATGTTGCAGAAATGACTTCACGCTGCCATGAAATGTGAGAGAATGACTGATTATGTCTTCCAAGCGTAGTGATATCTCTGTGAGGTGGTCCGGATGCGGTGGTGCCTTCATAGTATTTCTTTGTGCTGATTGCAGCTGTGGCGGTCACCTAATCCGTTTGGCCGTTTCTGTATTCTAAAAATAGAAAAGCTGTACAAACTCCTTCCACCGCAGCAGGCTGAGTACCTTAAGGTATAGATCGTATTTTCGGCCATTGAGAGGGTCAGACAGCCCTTTCCAAATACCAACCTATGCCAAAGCGGTCGGTACAAGAATATAAAATAGAACTATGAGCTACATTTGATGACCATTATCTCTAATCACCAGAGCGCGCTATCAAGGGCACAGGCTCAAGCGTCCAACGGATGTGTAGCAGAGTTGGAGATTTATGTCAACAACTGTCAGTGTTGCAATGCCAACGAAAACAATGCAGTATTCTAGTGACTTGCCATCTCTCCCTATAGAGTGTTGAAGGGGTTTCCGTCCTGCTGGTTACTATTATTAGGGATCTTGGTCAAACATCATTTGCTGTCCGATCATACCCCACGGGCAAACAGATGGTGTAGCTACTGAAGCACTATCTACTATCGTCAGAACACCGACGAATCTGGGTCACGTCATGATGCCCATGTTCATGATCCTTATGCAATGCGCCTTGAGCATGGTGATTGAATAAGCAAGTACCGGAGATATTTCCCCTGAGACAAGGACTTGAATAACTAATGTGGGAACCACGTTGTCCCTGATATTCGTAGAGGAGCGGATAGAGACAGAGCATGCTAGCTTGAAATACATCGTGTTCGGCAGCCAGCCTTTTGCTCCACTTCTCCAGACTTTACAGTTCTACTTGATATTTCTCGTGCGGAAGGAGCTGACTTTAAGGACATGATCAGACCATCGAGCGTCATGCCACGGATCGGGGCCCTCTGAACGCCTCGTGCGGACATATACGTAGTAGATGTTCTATGTGTTCCGCTATGGAGCGGATATATGCATGACTGTTGCGCGGTGAATAGGCACGAATCAGAGAAGTCGGACGATGCGGGACGACACTTGGCACGCCAATGGATGCTTAAGGTAAGGTAACCGTACGGCGTACGGAGTAGAATAAGGAATAGAATGGAATGCTCAATGCAATGATGCAGGATCAGCACAATCTTACTTTACTTTAGAACTACTTTACTTAGCTTCAATTCAATTTCAATTTCAGCTCACACAAGTACACAACCTTTTCACCCGTGCCGCGCTTTGTTGCTCTCAATTTTAAGCAGTTGTTCGGTAGCGCAAATCGGACCCTTCTTAGCTTAGAACCAACCAGAAGCCAATCAGATTCCACAGCCGTTGTTCTTCCCGCCCTAAGAACTCCCTGCTCCTTCAATTCAGCCTTTCACTCATTGTTGCAATTTGGCTCTACCAACCTCTGCATCAACACGCTCTTCTGCTCCTCAACGACTATCTATCATCAGCTTCATTCTCGGAACACAGGCCTCTACTTCGACGACCTCACAATATGTCAAGGTGAACGCTCCGCAATACCTGTCTAAACAGGCGTCTGCTTGAAAGGGGCCTCTTGCGACCTGTGAACTTCTACGCCGCACCATCATTTAACAAGACCTCTGTCATCTCACAACCTGTTCCGCTCCCAAGGGCCATTGGTGATGCAGTGCAGAGACAACTCATAATTGTTGAATATACTCCTGTCGACATCGTGGTTATATTGATCAAACCGGAAAGCATTGGTTGCTGTCTGTATCCTTCAACGACCTCCTTGTCGCTCAACGAACGGAAAACCGCTACAACAACCCCTCGTGGGCCTTACACTCATTTTGAGACACACTCATTCTATCCCATATACGTGTTATAGTCCCACGAGCACCGCCCAACTGTCATACGCAACGACCACTTCAATTAGCTTCCCTGGCCTTCCAGTCAACCTTGGATAGCAACGGTTGGCGACCAAGCTCAAGATGGATCTTGGAGGTCTTCGTCGTTATGGTGAGTCTTGATGGTATATGTGTAGCACTTATACTGATGGGCAATCTAGAAGTTGACTTTAGTGCCGGTACACTTTTTCGGAGATGTGTCACTTGCGCGCCGACTCCTCCCCCGTGTCCATCATGTGCTAGCGATGAAGTCTGCTCCCTTACTGGTGGTGGTTGCAATACTTGTGCGGTCACTCAGTGTATGAAAATTGGGGCCCAACCCACATCGAGTCCCCCGTCGGGAGGCGGTGAAGGTCCAAACGCTGGTGCAATAGCAGGAGGTGTCATTGGAGGCATTGCTGTGGTATGTTTGATGACTTACTTAGTCTACAGATTTTGCATCAAGAAGAGAAGGCAAGATTTTGGCGAGAACGACTGGCCCGAGGAGACTGGAACCACTGAGAAGAGTGGGGATGATTTCATATCGCAACGAGACGCCCGTGCTTCAACGCACTCATTCCGATCCATCGCCTCCACCATCCAGACTCGTGCGTCAAATATCATACAGATCGCCTACATTCCTGGCGTGACCAACCGTTCTATTGAATCCACACCAGACCTCATCCCGCCCGTCCCGCCCATACCAGCCATGTCACCCGCAATCTCGATGGCAACTACACCATTACCCGGGCAGGATCAACACTTTTTCATGCCCAGCGACCTTCGTGACTCTACTTACTCGGACTACACTGTAGACAGGACCATGTACGCTAGATCCAGCATGACTCCCACCATGGCAAGAGGGAGCGTGCCGTCTACAGCCTATCGAGACAGTGCCGTGGTCAATACCGTACCAGCGCAAACGGCCATACGTGGCAAAGCGAACCCTGTTGCTGTCAGGTCAAATGGCAAGAACAGTCCTGCCGGCTCGTTCCGATCTAAAACTCCAATCACTCCTGCAGCAACGGACCGCCAGCGCCAAATCCCGCAAGGGGACTTCATTCAGACAAATATTACCAGCCCAATAGTGGCTAGACTAGGGGTTCCCAAGGCTGTCACTGTCAGAAAGGCTCAGTCGAAAGACAACCTTACTACCAGTTCTCCACTTGCCGCGGGTTCAACTTCTGTCAGCAGCGAAAAGACGCAAAGGTCACTAGCGATACCAGAACGACATATATCTGAAGCATCTAGCCGACATCATCCTGAATCGTCGACATTCGACGACACCTCGAGCAGCGACGAAGACTCTCCAGCAGATCAAAGCCTAATGGGTCACGACAGGCTACCTCAATTTGCCAAGACCGCGTCCCTATCATCAAGAACGAAGGACTCCCCGTTCAGGTCACCATCGTCAGCGCCAGATCTTCGCGATTCCCGGGGTATGCTGTCTTCGTCTTCGGCTTCGGCTTCATCAGATAGCCAAGGACGACAGATTAGCAAGGATCAGAAGAAGAAACATAAGCGGTCAGGCAGTCTCAACCAAATCATCGAGGAAGCTACGAGACGGGCGAGTCGGGAGCCAAGACATGGAGGCTTGGGCAGTGTCGGGTCGGTGTCTATGCTTGGTGCCTGGAAAAGGGAGCTGCGAGAGACTACATCTGAGGGGCCATTTTCTGATGCCAACGCTGCTCGGACTCCGTGATTCTATGATTCCCTAATTCCGTATTCTCCTGCCTTCCACCCGATTCGTTCACAGGTATTAATGCAGTTGCACGGTGCAAGGGATCTGGCTAGGATAGCCATGGGAGGCTTCTTGTTCCGGTGGAAAATATTTGAGGTTATGACTTGACGTTTTTCGGACATATCCAAGTGGGGATTTAGCCATGTGGTCGGATTTCGGCAAGTTTCGCAATTGGCATCATATATTGAATAGATGCAATTATATTCATTGAGGGATCCCCTTATATTTTCACGTTGATTCCTAAGCTGTATGATCTGGTTGACCAGCATTCGTTCTAATCCTCGTCCGTATCTTGGCCATTTCTTAACCTTGGTAGCTTTCCACGGAGTCAAAGGTATATGAGCTTCGTATGACACAGCTTCTCCAGTCCACTTGCTGAAAAACTAAGGTCTCCTCGAGGCACTTGGGACAACGTTACCAGCCCACATCACCTTCAATTTCAGCTTGTCTGCTTCCCATCTGGCACCCGCGAAACGCTATCTAGAATACAGCCGGAAAAGAGACCCATAGGAGCTCGTGTACACGGACGTTTCTTCACGGATGGATCATTGTGAGGAGAGCCTTGCTTAAGCGGGGAATATGCTTCTATCTACGGATTATGGACACATACGATGCTATTCTATACTTTCTACTCTTGCAAGCACTCATGCATAGGATGATGAAGATTAAGTTATTAGAACGACCTTTTTCTGTTTGCAGTATCTGTGAAGAGCGGTAAGGCTGAGTTGTATTTGTTACTGTTTTTTTTGTTTGGCTGGGTTTTGACGGCTTTGGGGTTGTTGCTATTTTGGTGGGTTGGTGAGGTATGGGCTGGTTGGTGATGAGGCGATGGTGGAGTGTTAGACGAGGGATGGGATGGGGGAAGAGGAGGCGCTGAGGGATGGGATGGGGGGTGGGCTTTGGTTGAAGTGGTAGTTTGGGGGAATTGAGATGGGATGGAAAGGGAGGGGAGGATGTAGGTGACGTTATATGGTTTATAGGAGGACGAGCTTTTTGAGCTGGAACACCTTTGAGGAATAGACCTGAGTGGAGTTGATTGTGGTCCAGAATCAGATCCTATCAGGTATGGCTGATTTTCGAATCATGGCACTTGGCCGTGGGGGAGCTGAAGTATTGTTGCTCTGGAATTACAGATTCCCTGTCTATGCTCTCCCTCGGCTTGTACCTAAGATTCTCATTGATGCTACTTTTGGATCGATACCTTTTCCATGCACGATGTTTAGGACTTTACACTATGGTATATTCTGCACCTAGGCGGCACAATGTACGATATTACCATGACGTGTAGGGCGAGCACTCATGAGTTAATTGAAGCTGGGAGCTGTGACACATCAGATCCAAGAATTGGTCTTTGTGTTTGGGTAGAGGGTAAGTTGTGACCGTTTCTGTTATGGTCCTGGGCTTTCCTGTAGGTATCCTACTTGTTACAAGTGCCCAATTTCTCCAGGAAAACCCCATGCATAATGTGGAGCTTGGGGCGGGTTGCGGGGTCCTCTAACCATGAGAAGGCTGAAACAGCGCCCCCCATTGGCCTAGAAGCTGAAACATGCCTAGAGGCCGGCACCCGGAGAAGCCATGACCATGTTGAACGCCTTCCATGTGTCGAAATCCAATAAGGCATCATTCATCTGATGACACCGCATGCATTCACTCCTTCGCCTTTAGTATTGTCGGTCACACTACGGCTCGTAAGATCACTACTCCACAATCAGCACAAGCTCTTTAGCACACGAAAGTGTCCTATCGATTGTCACAAGATCGTATCACAAAGGCGCTGTTTCGCAACGTCTACAACCATGGCGCCCCAACTGGATGGATACTTCAAGCAGTAAGCCGTTTCACCTTTTTACGAAGGTACTCAGTTCTCGTCTGTCAGTTCGTAATACTGAGAGCACTTTGCCAGGGTTGATAAGCTCTCGGAGTCCTTCATCGAACGTCAGTCCTCTTCTACTTTTTTACTCATCGCTGTATCGGTACTTGCATGACTGACAGCGCTACAGGTCTCCGCAAAGCCGTCGCTATTCCCTCAATCTCGGCGGATGAAGAACGCCGCCCCGATGTCGTCAAAGTCAGCTCGTCGCACTTGCTCTCAGATTGCTCACGCGATCTGCGGCTGACACCTCTCTACCACAGATGTCCGAATTTCTCGTGTCCGAACTCACAGCACTCGGAGCACATGTCGAGTCCCGACCTCTTGGCTTACAACCTGGCAAAAAGAACCTTCATCTTCCGCCAGTGATAGTCGCTCGGTACGGTTCCGATCCGAAGAAACGTACCATCCTCCTATACGGACACTATGATGTACAACCTGCTGGTATAGAAGATGGCTGGGCTTCAGACCCTTTCAAGTTGACAGTCGACGATAAGGGCCGGATGTATGGCCGAGGCTCAACTGACGACAAAGGTCCCGTCCTTGGCTGGCTGAACGCGATACAAGCGCATAAAGAAGCGGGCATGGAAATACCGGTCAATCTGCTGATGTGCTTCGAGGGAATGGAAGAATATGGCTCGGAAGGGCTAGACGAATTTATAGAAAAAGAAGCCAAGCCAGGAGGCTTCTTTGAGAAAGCGGATGCCTGCTGCATCAGCGACAATTACTGGCTAGGCACCGAGAAACCCTGTCTCACTTACGGTCTACGAGGCTGCAATTACTACAGTGTCAGCATCAACGGGCCAGGTCAAGACCTTCACAGCGGTATCTTTGGTGGTTCCGCACAGGAGCCCATGACAGATCTCGTAAGGGTATTAGGAACGCTCGTCGACACGGACGGAAAGATCCAGATACCCGGCATCAACGAAATGGTCGCTCCATTAACCGACGAAGAGAAATCACTGTACGGGGATATAAGCTACTCCATCGCCAACCTCCACGAATCCCTCGGCAGCACAACAGGCATCTACACCGACAAAGAAAACACCCTCATGGCCCGCTGGCGCTACCCCTCCCTCAGCATCCACGGCATCGAAGGCGCCTTCTCCCAACCCGGCGCCAAAACCGTCATCCCCGCAAAAGTCGTCGGCAAATTCTCAATCCGCACCGTGCCCGACATGGACAGCGCAAAAGTCGACCAGCTCGTCTTCAAATACGTAAACGCCGAATTCGCAAAACTGAAATCCAAAAACACGCTCAAGGTGGAACTCATCCATGCGGGGAACTGGTGGGTGGCGTCGCCCCGCCACTGGAACTACACCGCGGCGGGACGGGCGGTGGAGAGGGTGTTTGGCCTGAAACCCGACTTGACGAGGGAAGGGGGCAGTATCCCCGTGACGCTGACGTTTGAGAAGGCGACGGGGAAGAATGTCTTACTCCTGCCGATGGGGAGTTCGACGGATGCGGCACATAGCATCAACGAGAAATTGGATCGGAGGAATTATATCGAGGGCACGAAGTTGCTAGGGGCGTATTGGCATTATGTGGCTGAGGAGGAGATGGAGGAGTGAAATTTTTCATATTCATGATAGATGCATGACGACGCAGATCAAACAGACGAGGTTATGAGTTTATCTTTTCTGCGCCCGTAGACGATGAGTATTGCTGGCGATGCGTCAAATGCGGTGTCTTCCTTCACTCATAAACTAACAACGCAATGCTAAATCCCACCCACACTCATATATAAACGCCCCCGAAATGCCATCCCCCAAACCATGACCCGCTCGTTATTGAAAGATCAGACCTCATATCGTCGTAACAACATCATCAACGTTCCCATCAGCTAATTACCCCTCTATCGCCTATCCTCCTCCCTCTCCCTCTCCCTCTCCCTCTCCCTCGCCCTCTTCCCAAAAAACCCCCCAAAATCGGCCAAATGAAACTTCGACCCGTGACCGTCTCTGCTCCCCGGACTTCTCGGCGTCGTCACCGGCTCAATGGCATGCTGACTGCTCGTACCCGTGTCCGTCTTGAGGCGATACATACTCCTGACCGGCTGATGAGGTGTCGACGGCGGCCCTTCTCGACTCCTCCGCCCTTCTCTGCCCTTGTGTGGACCGTCTCGACTGCCCGGTCCTCTAGGAGCGATGGAGGAGATATCGGCGCGGTCGGAGGAGCGACGGAGGCTGTATGTACTCTGTGGACCTGCCTGCCGCTTGTTGTAAGGTGGGGTGATCAACGGTATGGGCTTAGGCAGGATGGTACTGTTTGTGCTGGTGCTGGTGCGCTTGGAGGTTGGTGTTAGGCTGTAGATGCTCGATCCGATTGCTTTTGGATCATGCGGTATAGCTGAACCCTCGTCGTCGACGTCTGAAGGTGTGGTGGGTGGGTTTTCAGACGGCCGGACTCCGGGGTCCCAAACACCGGAGGACGAACCGGGTGGGGTTTCCGTTTCCGGTTCTGAATCCTCATTTACAGGATCGGAATTTTCTAGAGATTTGGATGAATTGGGAGATGGGGCGATGAATAGCCTTGAGACTCCAGGGGAGGTTCGGTTCGGTGCGTTCACGTGAAAGTAGCTGTCCGCTAGGCTTGAAGTGCTACTGTTTTCGGTGCGTGCGTCCTCCACCGGCGGTGTTGGGGACGACCACGTTGCGTTCATCGTCCTAAAGCGTGCTTTGCGTTCCAATTGCTCCACCATCTCCTCCCATTTCGGCTCCAGATTTCCACTAGGCCGTTCCGCTTGCTCGGCGCGCACAAGACACTGTTTCGACTTTGCACGAGACTGTTCCGAAAGCTCGTCAAACTTCCGCATTTCATCACTCATCGGATTGCTGGGGTCAATTTCCTTCCGAGCATCGAGCCAGATATCTATCAACCCGGCACACTCCCTTGCTTGATCGATCAAGTACGGGAGGCTTGGAAAACCCTCACGGCTGGTACCCGGTAGACGACCCAATATCGTTATTGGTGTTGCGTACGAAGGTGGAATGGTCGAAGTCCTGCGCTCCGAGCTGATCGAGCAGATCTCATCGACGTAGTCTTTAAAATCTGAGCGATGACATGTCAGAAACATATTCATCGGCTCCATCCATGGCTCTTTGTTGCCGAAGGTAGTCATGTTTGCCAGTGTTTGCAAGGCTTTGGTGATCAAAGTGAGGGTACGTTGTGCGCGAGCTCGAGGGTGGTCTGAAGCAATGTTAGTGGATAATGGACGCAGGCAATGATTCAGCCCTTGAAGACAGACCTTTGAGCAAGCCGAATAGCTTTGGATTCAACACTGCCGGACAGAAGAAGCGAAGGAACAGGAAACCGGATACGCTACTGTATTTGATAGTACGAAGGAAGTCTCCATAACGGGTCTCAGCACAAGCACGGATATGTCTCATGATATGACGCAATTCAGGAGGACACCGATTCGCCGATGTCGCTATGGATTCCCACACGTTTTCCGTCAAAATGATGAGGTTTCTCCAATTGCGTTGTAGGTCTTCGGGGTTCCTTACTCTATTGGGGTCGACTTCGCATTCAGGATCGCTCTCATCGATGTCTCTCATCTTCTCAGCTAGTGTGTCCTCTAGGTATTCCTTCCCCAGTCGCCGCATATGTAGATCAAGAGCTTTGGTAAGAAGAGAATTGCCCCGAAAGAGCAGATTCGCTTCTACGGTTGCGTTTTTGCCCAAATCTCGAAGGAGCACCTCGCGCTCGACGCTGGATTCGAAAGAATCATTTGATGCTATTCGGTTTCGTCCGTATCGACCTTTAGATAAAGGAGGCTCTTTATGAATGTTGTCGATCTCATCCTCAGCTAGCACCATCAGCCAATTGCTGGCTTCGGACGAAACCTGGAAGATGTTTAGCAAAATCTCCGAGATTCGTTTCAGTTCAACATGTGCCATATGAGCGATTTGATTGGTCAAGCCATTGTGGAAACAGTGTAGAAGCTCCAATATTGGAGCATAGTCACGACTCATAAGCACCACCAGCTCTTCTATTCGAATTTTCATAAGTATTTCACCAACTACTTCTTCATGCTTATCAAGAATAGGCCACCACTTCTCCATGTCCGTCGCTCTCTCGATCTCATCGATTCGAACATCGACTTTACCGTAGGACATGTCCAATGGTGATACCTCAACATCGCCATCGATGGATCCCGGATTGATGTTGCCCTGCTCGAGGTCCAAGGGCGCACGTGCTAGGGTCCAGTCTTTCTGACCTGCATTCCGGGTCTTCAGCTCAATAGAAGCACTAGACAAGACTGGAGGAAGGTCACAGAACTCAAAATCCTCTCGCCAAAACGGGTTGCTCGTATCAGATTTTAGTGCCGTCTTTCCTCTGACTTCAGAATCCAGCTGCACTTCCGCATAGAATGTCCCTGAAACCATGTCCTTCGTGCTTGCCGTTCGAAAACCAGAGCCTGACGAAGAGCTGTGCGATGTATTGGCACGTCCCGAATGTAGCTTGGCTTCTATGATACGCAAGGAGAGTAGCCTTTCGACACGGAACATGTCGGTACTGGGGATTCTGTGAGTAGTAGCACCAGCGGAGTCTACTTCGGCAGGATTTGCATCTGAGGGCACTGATTCTGGCCCGTACAGCTCCGGCACGGTGAAAGCTCTCAACAGAACAAACCAAACCTCGAATAATACCCGGGATTCTAAGGATAGATAGATGGTCTGCATTGCAGGTAGCGGAGTAGTGGTCGATGCATATTGTGGATAAATGGCTAGAGAGTATTCGTCATCTAAAACCGAAGGATCCAGACGTTGGATAGCGCATCTCGAAAGTGCAGATAATGGTATGATTGCCATGGGAGCCGAATCGAATTCCGAGGTTAGTTTGAAATGACCGTTTTCCTGTAGCGAACACGATACCTTCCGCCATGACTTCGACATTGATTTCAATTGCTTGTACGTCGAGATCCTCTGTTTACTAGATGCATGGGAAGATCCAAGCCGAGCATCCTTGTCCCACATCGACATCTTGCCAAATTTGATGATAGCTGCGTCCTTGATTGGGAAATTTCCTGAGAGACGTTTTCGATCTCCAAGTTTTCGATCGGCAATGTGTGCCTCTTGCGGCTTCGTCATCTTGTTCTGGACCCCTTTCGGACGGATAGGCTGCCAGCATAGAAGTGCAGCTAACCAAGAATCAAACGTCTCAGGTACATGCGGGCGTAGGTGGATACCCTTACTAGTCCTTCGGGTAGCTACATCAAGGAAAGTTGACCGTGATTCAGCATCGTATAAAGTCCGTACCTGGCAACCTCGGAGGTCAGGTATCAAAGTTTTATTATCTGATACCTTACCCTTCACCTGATAGATCAAGCTGCCTGACGCTACATTGATAGCACAATAACCTGAGGACCATGTTCCAGTAGCTGATGTTCGAAAAGAGAGTATACCATGCATCCTGCCGCAAGTGGTTTTCATCAACTGTAGGATCTTTCTGGCATCCGTGGAAGAGGATGCTAAGGGGGTGCCGGGCTTCATAGCGATTGGATTTCTGATGGGCGATAGTGGACGAGATGACGGCATAGCAACCTTTTGCCGAAGCTTCCGTGGCTGTGGCTCTGATGGTGGAGAAGGTATGATAGAGAGGTAACCGATCGAGGTACCGTCATTGTCATCCTCCTGAAGCGCCGGCGTATGCAGCGAGCCAACCCGCGGACGCATCTTTAGATCCCAAGGCGTAGGAGACTTTTCCCTGAAGCGCTCTTCGAGTGTCCTTGTCCTGGGTCTCGAACCAGAATCTCTGCTCCCATTTCTAGCATGACTGGCTATATGCGACCGAGCCTCAGGAGCCGTTTCCCGGGTTTGTGCAGGTGTGCCACGCCGAGATAGAACCTGTGGTGATGCAGGTCTCGACGATGAGAAGGCGGAGATTGGTAGAGGGGTCCTGCTGCGAGTTGTCGATGGCATTTTGGGGGTGCCTATATTATTGGGCTCACTGAAATCGTCTGAGTAGATTTGACCCTGTCTGTCTCTCGAAGATGACTTCTTACTCGTCCTCCTCTGGACAGACTGGACTCCCTGCTCCTGTGCAAAGACACCTGAGTTACGCTTGGAACCGTTGCGACGTCTGCTCTCCACTCTTGCTTCCATTATGTAGCCCCACTCCTTCCGTTACTCGTGCTATCTTTTGCAATCAAACTCAGCTGACTAAGAGGACAGGAGGCTGTCTGGATCTCACATAGAACCTTTAAAGCGCGGTTTGAGCAGGAATTGACCCTTGTTGTAGAGTATAGAAGTAAGTCCTGTCGGTAGATGCGATATGGAAATGCTGTGACAACATTGAACGAAGAAGTTCGGTCGTCCAAGACAAGACGAATGTCCGAGATTCGGGTCATTGATATGACATTGTCCACTTCACTCAGGAAACGGCCCTGGGAAGCGGTTGGGCACTGTCCCAGCTACTGTCAGCCGCCAGATGGCGACACGGAATATACGGCTAATGAGCATAAGGAACCCCCATTGGGACCTCTTCTCATTCGCACCGAAGAGCACCCAATTGATCTCGAATCAGGCGCATCTGAAGGCTCTATTGCGGAGGGCCAATATGAGCAAAGTTTGATAGCGACTGCTGCAGTGGAGTAGATGTAGGACCTGAAGTGTAGCCGAAAGTGAACCAGAACTCACTGCACATCGAGGGCTTGAAGTTTATATACAACGATAACCTTAGTAGCGGCGCTTCCTAATTCTAGTATGGCCTGCCGCTTCTCCACGTACCTAGCTTACTATCAACGCTTTATTATCTTCCACGTATTGGCTACAGTTGGACGCTGATTATTTTACAATTGAAGTCCTTGTAGTTGTACTTGTATGCGCTCCATCAGGGTAAACAGTAGCTAAGTCCAAGAAGGTTATTCCCCAATGTCCATCATGAAATGACTAGGTACTATCCCTGCGTAGATGGGTAATCGAATAACAGCAGATGTAGACAAACGTCCCTCCATATATCACCCCTGTTTGGCCATGTCCCTCATAACCCTTACCATAACCTTTACGCACCGCATGCACGGGCCGTTCCCCTACGAATCCCTCAAGGAATGCCCTGCCGTTTCATCTTCACCAGTAGTCGCACTTAAAGGTTGGCTGATCGCACCACTCAGATCTCTACTGCCGGTCTTTCGCAGAGCCTGTCTCATCGTCTCGATAGTCAATTCGCCGCTGGTAGGGGGACTATGTCCAGGGAATGGGCTACCTGGTCCACGTCCAAGCCGATTAGGAGAAGTCTCGTGTCCCTGAGAAGAGTCGGATCCACTCAACATTGGGGAGCCGCCCAGGCCTTGGGACGACATCGGCGATCTTACTGGCGACGGAGATCTGTTGTTGGAGACCATCGCTAATGGACTGGATATGCTCGGCGCTAGGCTGCCACAGTGATCGACATGTTCTGCATGAACAACATCCGCAAAAGAGATGAAGCTGAGCCTCCGAACATCATTCGAATCCAGGGCACCATAGTTAGATGCAGCATCATCGTTATCTGGATGAGCAACAAGATCGTCCTGCCACGAAGTTCCCGCAGCTTCACTAGTCCCAGTGCCCGTGACTGTTACAGCCGCCGGTTGATGCGCTGCATGCATTACTATCTCGACATTGTCTGGATTCAGGTGATCATCCGTAATGGCTTCGGACGATGCATCAAGCACAGCCGGAATATGGTTTTCCGTATTGATATGAGCAGGTATCGCCGGCGAAGCTGATAATGCGAGTCCATCTTCTTGAACACTGCGTTCGAAGATCTGGGAGGATGCCGGAGATGGGATGCCTGGGGATGACGAATGGAGGTTTCGGCTCGGCGATACTGGCATACCGTATGGATGTGACGTGGTTTCTTTGATGGGCGAGTTTATTCCTGGGATTGGTGACACTGGTCGCATAGTCTTGGGTGCAGCAGTTCCAGAGGGCGGCATAGCGCCAGCAGTTTCTCGCTTCCTCCTTGCCTTATCGTCTTCTTTCTTCTTGCCCAGATTCCAGAACCTTCGCTTTCCCGTTTTCGCATCGAGTTCAGGAGTCTCGGTAGACTCGGACGCACTGTTCAATCCTTCTCCGAGGAGGGGTGTAGATGATATCCGTGAACCAGCGTCATCACAGAAGTCAAGCCCCAGGCTGGTCTGTCTATCGGTCATATTGCTGAAGGAAAACGAGGTCGTAGCGTAGTAGCATGAATGACGGAGATATGTTCGGGGAGGCCGAGCTATGTAAAGCTCAGCAATCGAAGGCTTTTGAGCACAAAAGAAGATGAGGAAAGACATGGGTATATATAGAATAATTGCGCGCGTATCGAGGAGGACATCAGCTGCGAACGCAAAAGCTTACCTGTTTTCGAGAATCTTATAATGCTCCTCGCTGCATAGGTTAGAAGCGCCAGAAGTAGTGAGCAGATGCGAATGCGCGTCTCTACTCATCAAAAGTGCCGAAGATTTAGGGTGACCGACAGGCAGATGTGTGAGGTACTCGGGTTCAGATTCGCCTAAATAAGGTAAGTAGGGCATGTTGTTTCGAAGATTGGCGGCCACGTCTCACCAGTGACGCTGTTCGGGCAGGGATTAGAACTAAACACTAGCTCTATACCCTGGTCCTCTCCAAAAGATCATGAACCCTGTCCAAAAAAGTATTCGGAGCTTGAGGTAGAAACGATTTGCTTAACGTTCAATGACAGTTCCCAAATATACAAGGGAGTATTGACATGTCCATCTTCCTTCCCCGAAAATCTCCAGCCAACATCCCCCTGCTCATCTCATCTCTCGCCGGGCTCAGCTCATATACACCTTGTCGCCATGAGTCCTCGGCGCGCCGAACCACCAAACGCCTTCGAACAAAGCCCGATCCATCCTTTACGTCCTTGATACCTACATCACAAATAAATGACCACATTGTCTTTAATCCGCCTTCATCGACCCCCTCGCCCTACCACACACCACCCGTTTTCCTCCCACCCAATGACCCACGCCGCAAACTCCTCGCTCAATCACATTCACATGCAAACCCCTACGACCAGCCCGACCGCCGCTTACCCCCGATACTCAAACACCATAGGCCATACGAAAAAAAATATCACCTGCGAGAGAAGGAGATTGAAGAAATACGGCGATTGAGAACGGAAGATCCTTTTAAATGGACCAGGACTCGGCTGGCAGAAAAGTTCGGCTGCAGTCAGTTCTTCGTGGGAATAGTATGTCCGGCTAGTAAGGAGAAGATGGATCATCATGATGAGGAAATTGAGCGGATTAAGGCGAAATGGGGAAGGAGGAAGAGGTATGCTCGGGAAGATAGGGGAAAGAGAAGGGAATTATGGGGCAGAGATGAATAATGTTCTGCCCTTCGTGGTGGAAGGGTGCCACAGACGACAGCCTCGTGGAGTCGTAATGCAATTCGCGTGGGGAGAGCGAGGAGGTAAAGATATATGGCCTCAACGAGGAAGTCAATTCCTCCATTTGCGCATGGTAAGGTTGCATGGCGAGTGGCGTCACCATTACTCCTGAGTGTAATCGTCATTGTACATACAGTCTGTATTGATGAAGCGACATGTATCAACATCATCTACAATACTTGGTCGTGCTCATCTATATGCCTGTGTCATCGCAAGCGTGAAATGCAAGACCAAGGTAAAACTGCTCGTCTTGTCTAGTCAAAGAACTTTTTGTAAGCAGCCTTCTCCTTCTTGGCTTGCTCTGCGGCTTTCTTCTTTGCAGCCCCAAGCTCCTTACTGATGGCGACATCGCCTGGAGCCAACTTCTGGGCCATCTCAAGACTTTTGATAGCTTCTTCGTCATCCTTGAGCCCAAGAAGTGCAAGAGCCTTACGGTAGGAAGCCTTGGCTCGGTCTTGATCTGATACCTGGTCAAGTGCTAGGGCGTTGTCTGCACTGCTCTTGGCATCCTCGAAAGACTTCAGCTTGATCTGGAGCAACGCTGCGTTCGAATGCAGTGTGAAGCGGAGGTGCGTTAGTTCCTTAGACAGCTCTGGAGGATCCTCTGGCAGCGCTTCTGGATACTCGTTCAGATAGCGCAACCCCTTTTTGTATTTTTCAAGGGCAAGATCAAGGTTGTTGGCCTTGAAGGCTTTGTTGCCGAAGTCTTTAAGCTCACTTGCTATTTTAGCAATCTCCGGACCTTTGAAGTCTTGACCTTGATCTTCGGGGAATTCTTCATAGGTGTCACCAGTGCTATCGGGTTCCTTTTTGGTCGCACCCAGCGCTTCGTTGGTAGATAATTGTCCACAATCTATCATGAACTTAGTAGAAGTTTTGAAGATCATTGCGCGCGAGGCATACCAACGATAGTGACTTCCTTGTTGGGTTTGTCGGCTTGCGTAGGCATGCTCTCTATCTTGCGTATTATCCCTTTGCCTTCTTTGAGTTCTCCGAAGACCACCTTATCAGGGGTCAATTTCAAGACTACGAAGTCTACAAGTGGGCGTATGGCAACTTACGTGCTTCCCATCCAGATGAGGAGTTGGTACAGTAGTTACAAAGAACTGCGATCCATTCGTCCCTATGGGTGGTGAGTGGACATGCTCCCAAGGTCAAGCTGAGGGAAGCATACCAGGTCCTGCATTTGCCATCGACAACAAGAATGGCTTCGAGTGCTTCAGGTCAAAGTTCTCATCTTCAAACTTCTCGCCGTAAATCGACTCTCCACCAGTGCCATTGCCAGCCGTAAAATCCCCACCTTGGATCATAAAACCTTTGATAATACGATGGAATCCGGAGCCTTGGCCTTTTCTCAGCAAAGAAGTACAAGAATGCAGATTTAGGGATTGGAGGACCTTTGTAGCTCAATTGTTTGCCAGATTTCCCGATACCCTTTTCGCCTGTACAAAGGCAACGGAAATTCTCTGTAGTTTTTGGCACGACTGAATCACGTTGAGCGAGGATTCACCATTTTCGAAACGCGATAAGAATACCATCATCATACTAGATATAAGTTAGCACAAAAGTAGACTCCTCTAAGGACCAACGGTCTTGTGCAGTGAGTGGTGACTACGCCTAGAACTAGATTGACACCGAGGACTCACCAATTCAAAGGTGACTCTGCCCTCTTTTTGATGGCCTATCTCTATATCGAAGAAGACATGGCTACGACCTGCATGGGTGTCTGTTGAGCAATAAATCGACACACGGACAAACTTTCCACATACTTGACTTTTCAGACGCCATCTTGGGGTGCTATCGCGTGAAGCTGTTGCGTAGCTTGAGCCTGCGACTTAATGATGATTTAATTCTGTAGTAAGCTTTCCATTGGTAATATGGAGGGAATCTCGGTGAGTGAGAGTCTACCGTATGTTTGCTCCGGTTGTTGGATTTCAGCCTTTCAGATGTGCTGCCGGGCGGGAGTGGGAACTTACCAGCAGTTTCGATCCAATTGCACCACTTCGCTTTAATTGTACATATAGGTACCCTACAATCTCCACCACTCGCGAAACTGAAAAATGTTCTGCATTTGAAAGACGTTTTGTATGAGTAGAGGGTATCAGGAACTATGTAAACTCGCTACTCTAATAATTCTGCTGGTATCAAGAAATCCACCGCATCACCAGTCTTCATGTCCTTCTCTATAGGTTCTGTTGGCCCTGTACTCTTCTGGCCATTCCCATTCGCAGCTTCTTTGTTTCCTTGCTGGACCCTGGGGGGATTGGTCTCGATCTCCAATGTGACCTACAAGGGAGTATCAGTAGATTGCAAGCTTAAAACGCCATTGAACAGATCAAAAAATTCGGCTGGATACCACTTCATCGTGACTAGAGTAATCAACACTCACAGGCCCATCGTTCTTAATATCCACTGTTCACGTGTCAGCATGTAAGACGTTGCTGTTTCCATCAAGCACTCACCTTCCATCATCGCCTGAAAAACGCCGTTCTTAACCTTCACAGGATCATACAATTCCTGAACGTTGGCATAGAAATGATCGTACAACTCTTTGGCTTGCTCACCACCAGCAGCACCATGGAAATCCGGCTTGTTGCCCTTTTTGGTTGATGCAAGTAGTGTGAATTGGGATACTGGAACAGCAGACATTACGATCCTGATCTGAACGAATTTCGGCCGTACTGCCTACCACAGAGAACTTCTCCCTTTATATCTTGAACACTGTTTTTCCATTTCTGTGACAAGTAGGTAAGATTCAATCTGTGCGTGCAGATCCAGTGCCAACAAACCGTAGCCCCTGTCTCGTCCGGCCATAATTTCATCTTTAGAACCTTTGCTGCCATTCTTTCGACCTCTTTGCGGGTATCGTCGGCAGCAACGGCGGCAAACACCAGGACACCCTTCCCAATTGACGATACTAAGTGACTATGTACAGACACTGAAGCTGATGCAACCCGCTGTAAGATCGCTGCACGGCTTAGCATAATATCACTGTACGGATAAGTATGGAGTACCCTTCATGTTCAAAGGTACTTGTTTCAGGACAATTTTGCCATGCTGACAACGATGTGTAGATACATTATAAACCCAAATTTCTATCGAAGTCCACCTAAGACTTATAACATAACTTGAAATGGAGCGGTAAACCAAATGTAGATCAATTAGGTGATGGTATTTCCTAACCAAGGTACTGATAGTCCGATTTACGCCACCCTATGGCTGCTATAGAGGAATTCAAGCCGGTCTGCTCAGCCTCTATGGCGATTCGCAATATATATTAACATGAGCAGTATCAGCGAATATCAAAGATTTGGTTTAGCTTGACCGTGAAACGGCGACACCCATTCACGTGATGAAGTCGCGGCTGTAGCCTTGCGCGCGTTTCGTGTTCAATCTTGGCGACGATCCCATCCAGCGCAGGAGCTTTCGGTCTGTGAAGGACAATACGTTTCGGCCTGATCGAACTACACAAATTCTGATACTTAATCCATTATATTCCTGCTTGATGCCTATCTCACCCGAAGCTTCAGCACCTACTTATTCCCAAGAAAAGCACAGACTGTCAGCTCGGCCACAGCAGTGTCGAGGACCCACTTCCGCCTTGAACTGCAACGTTGCAGAAACCCTCTCTTCCTCATCCTCAATTCACCCAAAATGGCTCAACGAAAGTTACAGCAGGAGATCGACAAAACGTTCAAGAAAGTTGCTGAGGGTATCCAGACCTTCGAGAGCATATTCGACAAGATACAACAAGCGACCAATGCGTCACAGAAGGATAAATTGGAGGATGCTCTCAAGCGAGAGATTAAAAAGCTTCAACGGCATCGAGATCAGATAAAGACATGGGCGGCAGGCAACGAGATCAAAGACAAGAAACCGCTCATGGAGCAACGAAAAGCCATCGAGAACGTATGTGTAGCCTGATGATGAAGCATCTCTCAGAGGTATGTAAGATACTGACGGTCGCCGTCATTGCAGCAAATGGAAAAATTCAAGGCTGTTGAAAAGGAGATGAAGACTAAGGCATTTTCAAAAGAAGGGCTGCAAGCTACAGCTAAGCTGGACCCTGCAGAAAAAGCGAAGCTCGAAGCTTGCCAATTTCTTGCAAATATGGTTGAAGAATTGGAGCGGCAAATAGAGATGTATGAAGCTGAAGAGGAGACTCTACAGGCTACAGTGAAGAAGGGTAAAAAAGACACAAGCAAAGCAGACCGGTTATCTGAAATCTCGAGGACGTTGGAACGACATAAATACCACCAGGGAAAATTGGAGCTGTTACTGCGATCGTTAGAAAACGGCAATGTGGAAACGGAACAGGTCCAAGAACTGGAGGAGAACATAAAATACTACGTCGAGGAGAATCAAGCCGTTGATTTTCTCGAAGATGACACAATCTACGACGACCTCAATCTGGAAGAAGACGAAGGAGCCTTTGGCTTGAATAATGACAATGACCGCGTTTCCTCACAGGATACACAGTCAATACAAGACGATACTCCAGATACGATCGATGGGAGAGGTCCGAGTGCAGCCGGGGGAAAGCCTAAATCAGCATCTGTATCAGAACCTCAAGGAACCGGTATAAGAAGACCGTCGAACCAACCGAAATCCCCTTTGCCTGCACTGGCAACCCTCCACACTCCGTTGGCGATTATCTCCAATGGCAACACAAATAATGCTATGAAGCCCGCACCTCTACCCACGAGAGCTCCAGGCGAGACTCTGAAATACGCTTCAGCAGCTGCAGCCGGAGCAACAAGTGATAAAGGGACTGTCGGAATAGCGCCGCTGCCTCCACCACCAACCGCAGCAGCAGTCCTTGCGCCGAGTGCGCCGCCCGGCCTTTCTGCGATTCCCCCATCTCAAAAGAGTAGCGCTACGACTTCGCCCAGCGTAGCACCGTCGCTACCAGCAAGCTCAATCCCTACACCAGCGTCGAAGTCTGCAGACCCTGCACCAATGAATACAGAGACTTCTCCAGTCGCGCCCAAACAGCCTCAATCACCTATACCCAATCACACAAGTCCAACGGTTCCGTCAGATACTGTAGAAAGTACCCCATTCTTGACTACGACGAATGTCCCAGCACATTCAAGAATACCCTCTGTGACAGAGATGCCACCGCCTACTCAACCTCAGAGTAAAGACATAGCTCCTCTAGCACCATCGGAGGCACTACCCGCTGCCACCCCAGCGAAATCTTTCACCACAGAACAAACGAATGGGGAACCTCCTCCGCAAGAGGAGGCTGAGTCCGTATATTATCTGCCTCCTGGACTGCACGATCTTCTCCAATCATTCGAAATCACAAAGAGCCGCGTGCCAGCAAGTGATTCACCTTCGGTGCAGCGGCTGCTCGTTGCATCTCACGCCAATCGTCCGGACTACTTGGATGCGGAGAAGCCAAGGCATTATCGACCAGACACAAAATTTCACACACCACCTTATTATCCACAAGAGCCGTTCGCGAATTCGGATGACCCGAGCTTGTATGGTAAGATAGATACTGATGCTTTATTCTACATCTTTTACTATCGTCAGAATACCTACCAGCAATACATGGCAGCAAAGGCGCTGAAGAGCCAAAGCTGGCGGTTTCACAAGCAGTATCAAACATGGTTTCAGCGGCACGAGGAACCGAAGACAATCACAGAAGAATACGAGCAAGGAACGTATCGATTCTTTGATTACGAGAGTACATGGTAAGATCTGTCCATAGACAATGTCGTCTTTCCACTCAGCGAAGCTTGGCCTTTTAGATTACACGTTTTTCCAGCTCGGTGCTAACCCTCGTCACTTATGGTAGGATGAATCGGCGAAAGGCAGACTTCAAATTTCAATACAAATTTTTAGAAGACGATCTCTAATAGCGAAGGCGTCCAATCTAGATCAGGAACCACCTTAGCGAAATTCTTTACGTTGGGCCGCCTTGCATGGTTGGGCAACAGCATGAAGACTTGGTTGCTGCTTAGTGTAGCGAATTCAATTGTTCTCTCCCGCCCTGTTTGGCCGAGAGATTCCTATATAAATCTGCACTATTTTCGCGATTCCTATGTTGACATCCTTTACGATGTAAGGCATTGCTATGCCCATTTGCGAATGTGCAGAGCCATATCTCGCATTGCCAACTACCATACACAAGCACCACCGATCACTACCTCGAATATCAGGGTTTGCGCGATCCAGCGATGGGGCGAGCAACACGAAGTCGACCTTTGGGATTTCCGCAGCCTTGCTTCACGGTAGCCTCGAATCAGGCAGAACAAGGCTACGCGTCAAGGCAGTCTTGTCACCCCTCCAAAGCCTTATTTCATCATTCGACAAGACCGTTCAATCCATTAAGTGTACTCATATTCAGACCTCTTACTAAAGAGCATTGTCTGCCTCGTTCAGGATTTGCCCTCTTTCGCATCTGATGTTTGTTGTACAGCCCCCAGCGCTCAGTCCTCCCAGAAAGAAGCCCATCACTGCGGCCGTCGTTACCTTCGAGGAACTGGCCGTCTGGCATGGCCGTAGCACATCCGCAGCATATGGTGAGTGACACATCCATCAGTGGAAGGCATGTTCGCGCTTGCTGACCGGTGATGGGGAATCATCATTACAGAACGATTGCACCAGTGCTGCGCCTCGCTAATCGCATCGAGGACCTAAAGAAATCCCACCGCAGGATGTCCTGAGGCTAAGTTCCCACAGAGAGGAATTTGAGGCGCTGTTAGGCAATTACATGACCAAGACGGCCATTATCATCTCGTCTCTCGGCTTATGGCCGCCTGGGTCGGGGTCTAAGGATTCGATTGATCGTGTTACAGCGGGATTCTATGTCGTGATTGGTCTTTCATCTTATGCACTGCGTCTCATCCTTTGCAGTAAATCTACTCGAGATCCCCGCACCCGTCCTTTAGCTGGCAGTGTTTCGCAAATCTTCTTCTTCTTCATATCGCCCGAGGTGGATACGGCCACCTCCGGTGGCCAACGTGGGCTCATCAATCGACGCGAACTCTCTGATGATCGGTAATGGAGTCAAACGGTTTGTGGCAGCGCTGATTGCCTGTCTGAAGCTCGATACTCAATCACGTTTTGGGCTTCATCCTAATGTTTTCGGAGCCTGATTGACGGTAGGAACGGCTCGCCATCTAGGTCCTCTAGCGGCTGCGGTAGCACTATCCGACGACTTCTGTCACTCCCACGAAGGACTGCGGCGACGGTAGCTGACAGGCGTCTTCACGGGACGCGCCGCGATAACAATGGTGCTACGTACAAGCGGACCTTATCAACAATTGCTGCAAGCCACCGGCCACCCTGGTCCTAGGGTGATGAACGGCATATCGTGCTACTCCTCACCTGTCAGATCCGCACCTCGGTGAACTGCACAAGGTTACGCAATCTCGATACTGTGCGTTTAGTATCTTGTTGTTTACAGATGGCTATCAACGCGAAAAGCATGCAACACACCGGTTAGGGCTGTAATGGCGCTAGTGGCATCTGCCCCCTTCGGTGAGAGGACTTCGCCCTTCCGCCCTCTGGAATCTTGCATGCTATCTCATTCTTCTGTACGCACTTCGTAGAGTGCAGAGAAGAATGAGGATTCAGGCAACGGGGTATCGCGGTCGAGGCAGTCGTCATGCCGAGCAGAATGGCCGCATATTGTTGCTTCACCTGTGGTCTCCACAACCCCATTGACCTCCCATCCTACCAGTACATAAGTCTGATACACCTGCGGATATGATTGACAACATCGTTCCATTCTCATGCACAAGAAAGTTATTCGTTCACTGTACGGTTACAACCTTTGTCATTTCAAGCATCCTTTACGATTGTTTGTGCTGTACTATACACCATCTCCACTTCGTTACGGGTCCCCAACATGGCTTCCTCGGATTACAACAACGTTTCCTACGACGATGTGTACAAAGCAAGCTCCCCGCGATCTATACCCCTGATAGCAGCAATTAATAGCTAGCTGCAGGGTTCTTCATACACTCCTTCCTATTCTTCCTCCTATTCCCAACAGGCCTATCGAGTCCCCACGTATGCCCAAGAACAGTATCTGTCGCCCTCATATTTGCACCAGCCATATGCCACCGCTGGACATCCCCGACAACAACCATCTGCGTACGCACACCAGCTATCATCTTATCAACAACCATATGATTCCTACCAAACAACAAGCAGGGACACTCACAACCCCTCCAGCCTTCCCATGAGCCAAACCCATTCCACCTCAAGCAGCAACTCCTCCAGATCCGGATATTCCAACTACAACAACTACCCCGGATCCTCAACCCCCACTTCCCCCGAGTCCTATGCCAGCCCCGAGATCGACGTCCAATACACAATCACCCCCTCCTCAAAACCAAAGGGATCTCAACAGTAAGTCGCTCACCCTCCCCCCAACCCAACCCATCCCAACCCAATCCCACCCCCCCAAATCAACTACTAACCCTCCCCCCCTCCCCCAGCCCACTTCCCCCCAAGAACGACAAACCCTACGCCTGCCTCCATCCCAACTGCCGCTTCCGCACCGCGCGCGAGCACGATCTCAAACGCCACATGAAGAACCATTTCATGCCTGCGCCGGAGGATCTCTTCCCGTGCCCCGGGAGGAATTGCCACCGGGTGGGGGATCAGGCGTTTAAGCGCAAAGATCATATGATGGAGCATGTGGCGCATTATCATGATGGGTATGTGGGTGGGAAGAAGGTTGTTGGGGCGAGGAAGAAGGGGGGGAGTGGGGGGTGAGGAGGGAGGAGGGCGAGGGGGAGGGTTTTTCTTGGTTCGGTTTCGGAGGATGGGTTTTGCTTTGGTGTTTAGGGGTTCTTTGGCGTGGGTGGTGGTTGTGATAGGGTGTCTTGGTGCCTTGGTGGCTGAATGGAAGGGATACGAGGGCTGTGGGAGGAGATTAATGGGAGTAAGGCCGTTTTTTATGTAGAGGCTTTCTCCTTTTTGTTGACGCGAGGTGTTGGAGGTATTCAGGCTCGGATGGAGTAAGTCGGCGTTTTCATTGAGTTATTTGAGTATGCCACGTTTGAAACTTAGGCTCGTTCGTTCGATAACTCGAGACCAACATGATCCAATAAATACAAGTTCTGCTGCTATGTGCGAAGGGGAGGTATCGTTAGCTAAGTACAATAATTACGCAAGTGCAGCTGAATATTTGTACAAGTCCGACAATAAATGTAGGTACAATCACATCACCAGCCATGTAATTCAAATCTCGGTCTCAAGCTCCCCTATGTCGAGCCTCTTTACATATTTGAGATCCCGCCGCTCCTCCTTATAGATATACCGACTTCCTTCAGAGAGGCGCCGTCTAAACCTCATAGTACTGGCGGCTTTTCGAGGAGACGAAGCCCTCTGATCTGCACCTGGAGCTTGGAAGCTCGTAGTCTCATCTCCTACAGCTTTGCCCTTGTTAAGCTTGGCTCCTTCGTCGAGTGCATCGTTCAGGCCTAAAAGCTCGTCGAGAGAAGAGTGGATATGGGCCGTCTCCAGATGCTCGGGAAGCCTCCCAATACTCGATCTGACGGGAGCTTGTCCTACGCCCGCAATCACTGTGTGCTTCTTATATACCTCATCCGAATGCTCTGGTGTAGAAGGACGAGGAGACCGAGGTACGGGCTCTTCCCTAAGAGCCCAATCCTTTGCTATATGCAGACGCGATGTCGGTTTCTTTCTCACGAGATTATATAGAGGCTTTTGCGAAGCAGGAGGAAGTGTAGGCATCTCCAGACAGGGATCAATGGCGACCCTTTTAAAGGCATCACCCAAGATAATTTGTCGTATTAGAGGCCGAGGCTTTCTCCTACTAGGGCGCTTACGTTTGACAAATTCGACTCGAACGTTGCCTGTACTCCTTCGGGCTGAAGGGTTTTCTTTTTTAGGGCCAGCGATAGTCTTTGGAACAGATTTAGAAGCTTTGATGTTGGATGTCGCCACCTCCAGACAGGGATCAATGGCGACCCTTTTAAAGGCATCACCCAAGATAATTTGTCGTATTAGAGGCCGAGGCTTTCTCCTACTAGGGCGCTTGCGTTTGACAGGTTCGACTCGAACGTTGCCTGTACTCCTTCGGGCTGAAGGGTTTGCTTTTTTAGGGCCAGCGATAGTCTTTGGAACAGATTTAGAAGCTTTGATGTTGGATGTCGCCACTTTCCTGCGAAGACGGCGCCGCTGGCTGTATGATACTGCTTGTCGAATTCGGATGCCATTTTGGAGCACCTGCTGCAAATTCGCGGTACTCAAGCACTTTGTCGCTGCCCACTCCATATCTAGCTCCAAAGCTTGTGATAGGAGCCTTCCCAGGTCTTCTTGGATGCGACGACTTCCAGAAGCAAGCAACTCACTCTGGAGAAGTATTTGTGCGTTCTTCACGACCGACTGATGAGGTACAGGTCTCTGTCCTTCGGATATTCCGCCTCGTCCAAGCGGTACCATCTCCTTTGACTGATTGACACCCACCACGAATGCTCCAACAAGTTTCTTGAATCTTTCCGAGTTGCCGTCAGAGGGCTCCACAGCTGTACTACTTAGCAGGCTCTGAAAAACGTGATTTCGCATCTTGGAAGTGTCGTAGCCATAGGTACGAGCAAATGTCCAGACAACTCTGGTAAAATTGAGTAGATGGCTTCTCCAAGCAAGCAGGAACAGGGTCTCATGCGCTTGCTTCCCTGGTTTCACTCGGAAATGGTGCTCGAAACTGTCGAGTATCGAAATAGCATACTTATGTTGTTTTAAGAGAAGGGATTGTCGTAAAAGCGTGTCCAGTGAAACCTCGTCTGGTCTCCATCCGCGCAGCCTTAGGCCAGGAAGCAAATTTAGTGTTTCAGACATAGATCTACGCTTACCATATTCATAAAGTAGCTTGTTGCCGGTGGAAGTGGTGAGCCATGCCGTTCCATAGTGATCATCCATGTGGTCAAGGAAAGCTCCCCGATCACCATGCTCGTCTATGTGGGATCCAACTTCGTGTTGGACGATATGTCTCAGAGAATTTCCCTGACCTGACAAAGAGTCCAATATGCCCCTTTCCCGCATTCGCTGAATGATGACTGCTCTGACTTCGCTGGAACTGATGGTTGTCAACAAAGTGTTCCAGGTCTCAATATTAGGCTTGAGCCCCCGCTGAATGCATTTTTGCAGTATGAAGGTGAAACTATGAAGATCTTTGGAAGATGCCGATCCACGGAGTACCAGGTTGAAGATGTCTGTTGGTATTGTCATTCTCGAATCTTCCATCTGAAGGTATATGGCTCGAGCTTTCGAAAACAAGCCGTGATCGTAAAAGAAACGTAGAGCGATTCTGTAAACGTGGATGCTCAGACAATGCTTTGTCGTTGGGGAGAAGAATATACCATTCAACGCGGTGGTAATATCACCTACGTTGGAGGATCCTTTATTTGGGAGCTGCGCTTCCAACGAAATTGCGTCTTTGTGATACTCATACTCCACAAGATCTTCTACATAATCTGCCAGGGCTGTTGTGGACCATACAGTAGGTGTCGTGATATCCCGAGCAAGCTTTGCTTCGTTGGGATTCCGAGTATTGATACGTTGGATAAGCCTTGAGCCTTCATGTTCAGAAGCCTTGACTTCAGTTTGAGCAACGTTGCGAAACAGGCGGACGTCGGTGTTGGGGGGCTGAGTATTTGTGAAGTCGTGATGGTGTTCTAGCAGTTGCACAGGTACCCTCCAGTCGTACGACAAGCGGCCTTTGTCCTTCAGTAGCTGATTCACTAGTAGCCTGTTTTCCTTGCCTCTTTCTTGTTTAGCAAACTTAAATTGATTCCGCTTCGGCTGTGACGCAGTATCAGCCGTTGATGACCGTGTTACTTCACTTTTAGCCTCATGATCCGTAGGCATTGAGAATGCGCCAGGTTGCAGATCATGCTGAGCATGACTGGTGATGGCCAGTCCAAGAGGCCATTTGAAATTGCTCTGAGTCGTAATCAACGCAATTGATTCTGATCGTCCATTGTGATTCCCCGCTGTTACCACACGTGAGGAGCGAACGCCGCCCAGATCATTGAATAATAGCCTCCTGTCATGACGACCTCGGATCGTTTGGAACTGGGCAATGCTTCTTGACTGCGCTTGCGAAGAAAGGGCTCGTCGTCCTTCGAGGAGCTGCCGCAAGGCACCCGGAAATCTGCAGTATCCATGCCATCTCATGGGCATGAGACAAGTTCTCCGTCACCAGAGCATGATGAGTAGATAACTAGAAGTCTACGGGAAAGATTTCGCGCTGAAGTTCGCCTCGGCCCGCGGCCTCCGAGCCGCCGCAGCTCTGGAGGCAGCGAAGCTGTATCGTCTACAAGGCACGGGTTAGACAAGCAATATTTTCCTCTCATAAGCGTCCATTCACATAGTACAGTGGAGACTCCTCATAATTGCTGCATAAACCCTCCTGCAAATTACAAGAAACTTGTCTTGAGCTTCAAGATGTCAGGTTGGTACTTCCCCATTGCTTGATCTTGTCATTTAGCATCTTACAGCTTGATGGGTACAGGCAGCGCGGGATTCGACAGGCACATCACTATCTTCTCGGATCAAGGCAGACTATATCAAGTCGGTTCGTCGCTTGCAATCTACATTGCCTTTACAGACATCCGAGACTAAGCAGCAGTTGGCTAGAGTATGCCTTCAAAGCCATAACTGCCGCGAACATTACCTCTATAGGCGTGCGAGGGAAAGACTGTGCCGTCGTTCTCTCACAGAAGAAGGTCCCAGTAAGAGCACACTTGTCGATCTTAAAGGTGTGCAATGATGGACTGACGTTGTCCTCGCCACAGGACAAGCTCATCGACCCATCATCTGTCTCCCATATCTTCAAATTGTCTCCTTCCGTCGGTTGTGTTATGATTGGCTCAATAGCAGACGCTCGGGCCTCAGTCAATAGAGCGAGAGGCGAGGCAGCTGAGTTCAGGTACAAGAACGGCTACGAGATGCCGTGCGATGTTCTGGCAAAGAGGCTCGCGAACATCAATCAAGTCTATACACAAAAGGTTTTGGCACTGGAAATAGTCAAATGGGCTTGTGGAGCTAATTAATGTAACAGGCCTACATGCGGCCGTTGGGCGTTGCGCAAACCCTTATATCTGTAGACTCGGAATTTGGACCTCAGCTCTACAAGTGTGACCCAGCCGGATACTACGTCGGTTACAAAGCGACAGCGTCAGGACCCAAACAGCAGGAGGCCTTGAATCATCTTGAGAAGAAGCTGAAGAACAAGGATTGCGCCGAAGGTACCTGGGAAGATGTGGTAGAATTGGGAATATCTACATTGAGCACGGTGCTTAGCGTGGATTTCAAGAAAGGCGAAATAGAAGTTGGCATCGTGGGAGCACCAAAGTCTGGTGAAAAGGAAGGGCCGAACTCGGCATTCCGGGCGTTGACAGAGGACGAGATTGAGGAGCGACTGCAAGCGATTAGTGAGAAAGATTAGATGTGTGAGCTCGTGCTGGCGTGCTGGGGGTATATTGCATATCCACACACTGACACGAAACGATTCCGGTCCTCGGATGCGGTGTGCTTCCAGCTACTTGTGGGTCTTCAAATAGCATTGACGTGAGCGAATAGACTTTCGAGGCCATCTAGCTTGGAACGGTTGAGCTCGTGGCCCTTTTGAATTATGTGCTGACCAGACGAACCATGCCAGGCGCAGTACTTCTGTGGCTTGCGGCTCAAACATGATGTTTCCGGGTATTCTTTCGGTTCTCCTTTTGTCATTTCATAACTTCTGAACACGAGAAAGTGCACGCGATGGCAATGTCACTAATACCAATATCTGCGGTCACATCAGCCAATTACTGGCTTCAATGCGACACTGATTCAGCTTCCATATGCTTTCAGCATTAAGCTCAGCGGGAGCAATACGATTTGGGGAAGCCTCTAGGAACCGTTCAAGAAGCTTAACCCAATTCTTGGCAATTTACAAGGTTTATCGTGGCGCAGCTGAACTCTTTCAAGACACGGTCGGCTGAACTTTCAACTTTCGTTCTTCTCTTCTGCCATTGCACGCTCTCTCTACGCTTTACGCTGCATATCGTGTTTTTCGATAAATGAACTACTAAATTTGTTTTCGATGTGTCGTCGATATGGATATGTGTTTCCCCACAACAACTTGCGGATTGCGGCTGGAGCCGTTTTCTGACAGACAACCAATCAGTGCTCCGCTACTACTAAGACAGGAGAAGCAGCGATGCTCGTCAAGAGCTCGAAGTCTTCCATCACAGGAGGCTGACCCCTTGGTGCGAGCCTCCGGATATCGTTTATATACGGCTTGAAGGCTGTAATGGTGGGAGGGCAAGCCTCAGAAGCCAGGTGAGAGTCTCAGCATCCTTTCCAATGACGAGTCGAACAACCACGCAGACTAGGACTAAATTCATGGCTGACGGTCGTAAGTCTTGACGAAGGACTCCACCGTCAAGCACAATTATTGCTAATTGTCCCCTCGTCTCAGTCAACGAAGCCCGTGCTTTGAGAGTTGCAGAAATCTTACGCGACTATCAGAACATTCAACGTCGTATAGCGCAGATCCAGGCCAACCCGAATCAAGATGAGTATCACGAAGTGGGCTATACCACACTTCGACAATGTCATGCGGAGGCTCGAACCCTTCTAAGCGTAGCATACCCGCCAGAGATGCTGCATCCTCCGAGTGGTCCTAATGAGGGCGAGAAGCGTCAACTGCAACGGTAGGTCCAAGTAACCTTCGCTATTAGGGAATCACAGCCTCACGACGCGGAACAGTGTAATCGTGGATGGCAGCGCCCGGCGCTTCCAAGCCCAAAAAATTCACATGAGATGCTGCGCCGCCATAAAGTGGGTAAACAGACGCAATGCGATTCTCCAGGGCGGAGAGCCTACAAATGTCAATATAACTCTGATTCAACAGGCAGAAAACACATTGAGAAGCGTGAGCAAATTGTACTTTATCCTTCCAGAGACTGCGTACTAATAGATGCCACAGGATCTCGCAGCTATTACCAATGAAAGAATCATCAATGGCTTCCGCACGGCTGATCACCAAGCTGGCTACTGGCTGCAAGATGATCCTGCGTTGACGACATTACTTAATTGGATCCGCTCCCACTACTGAGACAAGTAGACTGACTTCACACGTCCCTACCACCAAATTTTCGATCTCTTATCATTTTGTTGATGTCTGTACAGGAAGGCGCTGGATCGCAGAACTACTGATGGGAATACCTGTACCACTATTTTCTCTATTTTGCCTCTCAGATCTGTAGGATTTCGAGCCTCTGCACATACCTTTTTCTCAGTCCTTGGAACAAGAAGATTACCTTCCAATTCATAAGCTCTAAACAATTTTCGAGGACAGGCTCCTTTAAATGTATCCGATTGCTTGCTATACGTGTTCTTGAAGTCTAACAGCCAAGCATTATGTGTCTTCTAGCCCTCCTTAATTTTATCGAGGATTCCCCCTAAAGGAAATGTGGCTGTTGTGGCGCAAATGAATGGTGGGGTTCTCGAACCTGCCTTATAAGCTCAATAGTATCGCAACTGCTTTATTCCTGTCACGACTCTCTAGCTGTTGCTCTGATGGGTATACAGCTCGTTTCCTCTTCTCTCACATGGCAGTATGGTGGTGTTTCTTGATCTCGATGAAGATGATTTGTCTAACGACCACCACGCTGATCCCCACAAATCTGCGGGGTTCACAACCTCTCTTCGTCAGTCACAATGGCGCTCAAGACCAGTCGTGACCAACGTCAACAGGGCTGCAATCGACTCAACCGAGAGGTCTTTTCCGAACATCAATGGCTTCTCAGCTGCCTTAGCTTGCTATCCGTAAGCCCCACTGACACATCGCCTTTGCCAAGGGTATTTCGTCTAACATCGTCGCAGCATCGTCACCCAAATCACAGCCTACATTGACCTCAATACCCTTCACGCGCTCTCTCTCACTTGCCGGCAGATTCGCCACAACCTCTTGCAATATCGCCGCCGTCTCGTCCAGCAAACTCTGCGCTGCGACAACGAAACCCAGAATGCATCCCTCACAGCACTACAACCGGGAGCGCAAAGGTGGCATAGATTGGGCGAAGCGGGACATCTCGTCAGCGGCAAAGTCGGCAATTGTGCAAGAGACTTAGTGGCAGCTTGTAGGCGGTGCGGAAGGATTGTCTGTAGGGTTCGGAATTCCCCAAACACAAGTGTTCCGATTCCTCAACTAATCCGTCGAACGTAGAATTGTACACACAAACCCCCCTCACGATCCCGTCTCCCCTCTCGTCATCGTCGCCTCTGTCCGACCTGCCTCGCTGCCCCCTTAGACACCCTCACCAGCCACAATGCGCCCGCCCACACCCCCTGCACCTGCGCCTCGACCATCCATCTCTGCGGACCCTGCGGCACCAGCAACGCCACGGACGACATCACCTACCGCCGCGTCTGGACCTGGCGAACACGCTACTCCACCTACCTCGGCGGTCTAGGCACGGGCATAGGCGAAGGCAACGAAGGCGTCAAGTGCGCGCGCGGGAAGGAATGTCTGGGTGCCAAGGATGTGGAGGTGGAGTTCGAATGCTCGAGTGGTGGGAGTGTTGTGGGTAGTAGCGGTAGCGAGAGCGGAGGCGATGGGGAGAGTCCGATGGGGGAGAAGGATGAGGCTGGGTATTGGAGGCAGGAGATTGAGGGGTTGGGGGGGATCGTGAAGAAGAAGTATCGGAAAAGGGAGAGGGTTGGGGGGACGGTGAGGGAGTGGGAGGACGAGAGGGAGGGGGGGCCGGTGTTGGGGAGGGAGTTGGAGGGGTTGGAGAGGAGTTGGTGTGGGTGGTGTGGGAGGGTTGTTCTTGGAGTGAGAGATGTGGATGAAGCTGGGAGTGAGGCATGAATGATGCTGAGATGATGGTATGGTCATATTTGGACGCAAAGCAGGGTACCTATAGTCATTATTAAACGCCTGACCCGGGTATTGTAACTCCTCCGTTCCACATGTGAGATCCGACTCCAGCGCTGTGCAACAATTGCATGCCATGCCTGCCTTGCCATCCAAACGCCCCCCCCATGAAATCGAAACGCTACGCCTTTCCTTTCCCCTTGTCCACCGTCCCAGGCGGTGCATTCTCATCATTAGCACTATCATGCATATTAAATTTCAACCTCGGTTCCTTGGAGATATGAGCATCATGCGGTATACCCTTGATCTCCTCCTTAATGGGGGCTTCATCGTCCTCGCTGTGCGAATGGGGCCCAGCTTCCGCGACCGCGGCAGGCTCCGTCGCGTCTAAGGCATGAGTCTCGTTCGTGGGATCGGTTTCGCTGCTTGTAGCTCGTGCTCTGAGATCGCTCCAGTAGTCAGCGTCGTTGACGTGGATGCCGGCTGCATGGATGGCTTTGAGCATGTTGTCGATCTTGCGGTTTCGGGCCTCAAGGTCTGGATCTGATGATTCCTTGCTCTTTTCTTTACCTTTGCCGTCTTCTTCTGCGTGGGTTCTTGTGGTCTCGTCTAAGACTTGGAGGAGATAAGTTTGGAGCTGACGGCAGGAAGTTTGATGGACGAGCGTGTTCATTATGACTGGCATTGAATCTGCAAGGTAGAAAAGTTCGTCGCCTCCTTGTGTCAGAAATGCTTTTACTACCGCGATCTTTTCTCTGTCTAATCTCGCCCGTTTGAGTGCTGACATGAGAGCCGAGATGTTGGTGATGTCACCCAAATTCTGCTCGTCATCACTGCTATGATTCTGGTCGTTGAGGAAACTCGAATGCTTTGTAGTCGTCCTGTCTGCACTCGATTCTCGGCTTCTATCCCGCTTGGCAGCATGTATAGTGAAGTAGTCCTCATTCAACATATGGGCTTGACCCATCTTTTTACACGATTTCTCCCCCAGATGATGGTGATGTATTTTAACCCGCTTTCGTAGCCACCTTCTCCGTCTTGCGAAGGAAAATAACCAAGGGTGATTGCCATGCCATGCATAAGCCTTATTGAAGCTGAATGAATACTCCCAGCCTTCTTCGTCGACATCGTGCGACATGTCGACGTACCATGTCTTCCAGTCCCAAGCCCAAGTAGGATCAGGCAATTGGAAATTGGTGATGTTGACACCGCTGTCCTGGAAGTTGGCTGTTTGCCAGGCGGATGGATCGAAGTTCAGGAGCGAATTGGACGAGTACAGAGGAATGCCACAAAAGAAAGAGCCGCGTTGGTTTTCGTACAGGACATCAATGAAGGAGTCCTCTAATTGCTTGACCTGGGGTGCTTTCCTCTTCCCTCTGAATGGTACCTTGTCCCGCAATCGACCAGTGCGTGTTGCTTCCTGAGAAGGAGACTCGTCACCGGAATCTCGCGGAGTACCACCCTCAGATTCCTTTCCTTCCTGGTATTTAGCATACTTCCTCCGAGCTAACTCTTTCCTTAATGTTCCTTGGCCTTTTGTGATCTGTCGGCTGAGAAGAGTTCCGCTGTCAGTCCTGAGTATTTTAGAAGTCGCAGACCCATTGTCTGGGGTCTCATCGATGCTCTCCTTTGGTTTGGTAGTATCCACAAGGTCTATTACGTGGTCGTACTTGTTGGCACCATCGGTTTGGCTTCGCTCGAGTCCGAAAACCGACATGCTCGCGGTGAGAGCTGTGATCTAGTATGCATCATACTTGCAGTACTCTCCTCATAGCTGCCGGGATGTCATATATTAGTCCTGTAAGACTGTAAGGATGCACATATTGGGGAAGAGCTCTCCAAAAGAGGAAAGGCGTCCGCCAGACGTCATGCATACCAATGCCAAGCCACCAGCGAATCTCGAACCGGAGCAAGCTTTCTACCCGGCTCCCTTGCATCAACAAAAACACGCCTATTCCAACGCACTGCAAGAAAAATACTCACTTCACCAACTTTGTTCCTCCCCAAAAACAATCGCTATGTCTAGACGAGCCATCCTTGGCGTGGGGATCCCTCTATTGGGAGCTGGGGGCTACTACTTTTACTCCGCTGGTGGAGATTCGAAAGTCGCTCAGAAGAAAGCAGAACGTATACGGTCCTAGTCATATGTTATGTAAGAACGCCATCTGACAATGTGGTGTAGATGACGCCGCAAGTGCCAAACGTTCCCTGAGAGGCGAAAGTTTCTCGAGCGAAGAAGCCAAAAAGCAGGGGGAGGAATTGGCAGCAAGAGCCGGCAAAAAGATCGATGGCACCGTAAGCTGCTCTGTCGCCCTCTCACTTCACTGCTAAATTAGGCCTGCTCTCAGGTCAATGAAATACGCCGCGAGGTGCACGATGCTGACAAGATCATCCTTCAAAAGGCTGGCGATGTCGAGGCGAAGTTCGATAAGCTCAAGCACGACAGCGTTGCTCAATTCGAAAAGTCCAAGAATGAGACAGCCAAGGAGATGCACGATACCATAGATAACTTTGATAAGACGGTTGAAAGGAAGGCCGCGGAGGCAAAGAACGGGATATCAAGCTGGTTTGGGTTTGGAAAATAGGTGACGACTTCGACCAGTCTCTTTCTCGAACGATCTCTGTGTGAGAATGATGAACACTGTGGCCATTCCGATAATGCTTCGTTAACAGCAAGCAGATTTTGTATACTAGAATCGTGCTCGCGTGCTGTGCTCGCGTGCTTTGATCTTTGCTTTCATAACAACACCAGGTGAATCTAAATGCACATTATAAGCGTCGGATAACATATTCCTACTCGAAAGCATCGCTGCTTTATATCCACTGCCCCGATGCTTCTGGTCTCCGCTTCAGCATCATGTTGGAGATGTTCCTACGGCCATCCGCCTCCGCCTGGGTCAAATAAGACCACCAATATCCACTATGATTTGCTTTCGCATGGCGATGCTTTACTGCCAAGAGAGGACGAGGAGCAGTAATCTACGGAATCTTCCTTGATCCCCTGCGCTACCACAAGAAACCTCAGCGCTCTGCGATGGTATCGCGGCTCCCGACCTCAATGTCGCGGTGAGATCAGCTAACTAGCGCTGTAGAACGCATGGACTTACCGAGAATGCATGCCGTATCGACAAAAGTACTCAATGGCCGGTGGGTTCAAGAATTCGGGCTCACGCATTCATCTTACATCCAGACCTTTGTTAGCACCAGCTACTGACCAATTACTCTTTTACATTGGCTAATCCTCACTATCTTCCCGCATCACCTTGCACTTTCGCATCCTCTAACCCATGTTGCGTTTATGGTCGGCCAACCTCGTGTTGTTTCTTGCCATGTTGACCCCTTTCCATTGCTGGGGTTGAGCTACCGATATTCTCACAGGCGACGGCCTTAGCCAGCTTCTCCTTCCACACGGGATATTGGTTATGATAGTATATCAGTGGCTTCCCCCCATTTGCAATGGCACAAGGTCACCTTCAAGTTTGAGTTAGGTTTTGGTCTTTCTGTTGATCCTAACGAGGGAATCTATGTCAATGTGCTAGATGGTCAGGAGATGATGATATGGTGCGGATAATTTCATCTTTCCTTTGTTCTCCGCTCTCAATATTAATATCAACACCCCTTTTGACATTGCACTATTGCACTTCAGAATCTCACGGACTTTGGGCTGACGCTCGCAGCACATGGTCATTATACATTATGCAGAAAGTTCTACTGGTTCTGGATTTGGGCTAATCGTCCGGTAAGGACTAATGACTGTTCGAGGAAAAGGTGCACTTTCGGCACGCTCGACTCTGAGCTTGTATGCAGCCGCACGTCAAAGGTAGGAGTTGCAAATTGCACGCAGTCACAGACTATCCCCAGTGAAATCGAAAAGTTCTTCACATGCTCCATGCAGTATTTGTGGGAGTGAGGAAAATTATGCCCAGGCTACTATCATGTTCTCGAGATGGACGGAGCAGCAAGTGCTGTCATTATACTAAAGCACTGAAGGAATTTACTACTAATTGTAACAAATGTCGCTCGAAGGACTTCTCCCGATCCTGAAGCCTTCAAAACTCAATGTTGAAGGCTCAAGAAGTTTATAACAGGCATCATCCATGGAGATAAAGTACCACAATTACTCTCTCCATAAACACGGACATAGTCTGAGGATGATAAGCGATCTATCCGAGCTTATGGAATATAAGAATTGATTAACAGCCAATGAATATCACAATATAAGCATGGCGGTGAAAGATCGTCAAAATTACGGTCTATTCTACAGTGAATCTTACTTCGTATAGTGGATCACGCCATGTACAGGGAATACGTGTACGAGAGGAAAGTATATTGAGAGACTCCCGAATTTCTCAATCAGTTTCCACGACCTCTCAACATGGCAAACGTGGCCTGCATGGCTACTGGCATATCTTGCATTCACTCTGAATTGACCGGAGCACAACCTAACGTTCTTCCAATCACTTGAAGCTCGGAGCTTCAAAGATTGATACAGAAAGTTGATCTACTTTAATTGAATTAAAGTGAAGGTTAGTGAGGGTTTGAGAAGTGATCAAGCGAAACTCAAGTACCTTCACTACTCTTATCTGCTCAAGAAGCATTTCTCTTCTCTTGGTCTTTTGGATCCCCAGTCTCGTTTTTCTAGCTCTCTCCATCGTCGCACCACAGGACCGTTCTACAAATATCATAGAGAGTTGTTGGCACTGGAGCTGCTGCAGATGGCTTACAGTTGCTTTCCGTCTCAAGATATTTGCAGAAGTGAAAGCAGTATCACTAAGATAGATATCGGCTCATGCTGACATAGCTTCATTTCAGCCAGGAAAGCCCCAAAGTACAGAAGGCAGTCTTAAAAATCCGACATTTCCAGCAACAACTTTAGGATTACCATCACCAGCCCTGCACCCTTGGCATTTCGAGCTCTTGGGACACCACCCGTCGACGTTAGCGTTACGGTGACGTTTCTACTACTAATGGAGCCACTTATCAATCCATCCCAATCTAAGCATGTGAAGAAGTATATCGTACGTTCACCGAATAAAGACGAGATGCAACCTTCCTGGTCTTCAAGTCAAAGGTTCAGCGTCCATCCGCTGCTCACAGACGAAGGGGAAGTAGTGGAAGCTCCGCAACAGGGAGCCTCTGGCATTCGTATGCTCGACTCATTACCAGAATGGTTGCCCGTGGCAGATCAATGACCATGTCGAGACTTTCGCCACCGTCCTCATGACTTTCAGCGGATGGAGCAGGGTTAGCTGTGTGGCGTCTGTGCCACTTACATATATATATATATTATATACACCCCGAACTTAGGATTAGAAATTACCTTTTCGGTTCGAGAAAGGGAGCAGGGCCGCTTTGAAGGGAGTACCAAGGGAGCAAGGGGGCGCAGCGAGGGAGCATCGAGGGAGCACCGAGAGAGCACCAGGGGGAGCAAAGGGGCAGTGCAGGGGCGCAGCAGGTGGGAGCCTGAACTGGCTTCTTCGGCCTCGGCTTGACCTGCCCTCGTTGTTTTTCTGCTGCCTAGACTTCGCCACTTCCTACAGGATCCTTTGACAGCTGAAGCGATCGTCAAACATCAGCGTAGGCGAAGGTTTCGGTGACGGATTAACCCGTCTCGCTCCGGCACAGTTTCCTGGCAGTCATTGGCGGGGACGATGAAAAAGGTGTCCTGGGCCACCCCAAACCCTAGTGCTGATGATATTCCTCGCTGTGGTCTGTACGGACGGAAACCTCTTCCAGTTGTTAAGCCTTGAATCTTCAAGTGCACCGAATTGATTCGGACTTGAGTATCTGTCACGATAAGGCAGAGCGATTTGCATTGGATGAAGGAATAATCCAAGAATTGCACCAGTGAGGAAGCTACAGCGTTAGTGCGCATTAGATACTCTATCCTGAATGAATACTGAGTCACGCCAGAATATCCCCTCGGCGTTAGACGCCATTAAACGAGTGTGATTTGATGAGATACTAGACATGCGCGTAGGAGGATGGTGGGAGGAGATAGTGAATATCTTATTTCGGCTTTTGTTTCACTGCAACTTGCTCTATACGCCATCTAGGAACTGCAGCAGACTTGAGAAACCACATCTCTTGTAATCATTCTACAAGGTCACAAAATGAAAAGTTCGGCGACGATGATAGAACTGTGTGGCTGCTTATGGAGCGGAGATCTTCTTGGAGGCCAGGTTCATACAATAGAAAGAGGCCATTGGAGAATAACGAACAGAGGCACTGGCGGTGTAGACTAAGCTTCCTCTTGAAAGGCCGTCTAGCGTCTCTGGCCGGCCGAGCTGTTCAGAAAAATTGATTTGAATTTCTTGCTGAGGAGAGGGTGGGAGAGAATCTGCAGCGCGAAGACAAGGCCTAAGATCGCTGCCCCGATAGTACCTATCGTGTGCCGAGGAGCAGCCATGGAGCGGTAGAAGGCTGAATTCGAATAGCACAGTGACGTTCTGTTGATTAAAGGAAATGTGGTAATGACCCTCTTGCTGCTGCTGCTGAGGATAGGCGCTTCAATTGCTTTGAAGGGTCCTTTAATAGACCTTGTTCAATTGTTTTTTGGGGCTGTCTCTTCCTTTGGCGAACGCTCTTGGCATCCCGTAGGGCCCCCTCGTATGCAACAGTGGTTCTGACAGGACTTGCCTTCTGTTTGTTTCGTCGATCAAGTTCGTCCAAAGCCCTCCGAGTGAGCCACAGCTTTGAGAGTGATTCCCAGTATATTGCATTCGTCTCCTGCCGTGATTGACGACGTCTTTTGGCTCTTTTCCAGGGAGATAGGGAGTGCAAAGAGGCTGGAGTAGATGATGAACTTCATGACGATATTTTACGAAGGAAGTACTTTTTGCTCAAAGGAATAAACCGAGTAAGGATGTTTATATAGTGAAACGCAAGTTAGGCTCTGGGACCAGCCCACCGTGATGGAAAATGAATGGGAGGGGTGAGTAAGATTTGATATGAAGAGCGACGGCACCAATACTCTTTATGAGATTCCGACATTGTATTGTAGTGACAGGGAAACGAGCTGTATGCATGTCTCACTCGCAAGTGCAACGAAACATATGCAGCGTGCATTGTGGGCGGTTGTTCCTGCGCTAGCGGTTTATGTATGCTTTATGGGTCAAATATAGAAATCCAAGACGGTATTCTAAGAGCATTTAGGTGGTGGGCCTAGAAGAAGGAAGGCTCTCCTTTCATGGTGCGGGATCGTATGGGTGTGAAACGGGAGGTCGACATTGAACAGTTATACTTGATGTTTAGGAGCTCGTCTACGAGCATCTGGCTCGTAGATTGACTGCAAATCTCTATCAACTTGTCTGCGGGGTAGATACATGATAATAATGTTACACATCTGCAACGTGACAAGGATGGACAGAAAAATTGAAAGTGGGGGAAAAAGAGGGAGCCAAACCATCATTATCTAATCAGCGTCAGATGTAAGATCTGGCAAGCGCATCTACCTTATCTATATAGTACTGTAACTATTTAAGGTTTGGCCGCTAAGTAATATATATTACGTGACTAAACTTTTCTTTTTCCTCTCTATATATCCTATTTATATTATTACTCTTTTATACGCGTCTTATACTTTTTTATTTTTATTAATCTATCTTCTTACTATAATAGAATATCTGTATTTTCGAACCCTGAAGATCTCCCGGACCCCTTATCCAATAGATCTGTCGCTTTGTGCCCCTATTTAACCGCTTTTGGTTTGGCCTACTTTTCCGAAGAACATCAAATTCCTGATATTCTTCACATTCTACCCACGTATGCACCGACGCATCATGATATTTTCTATATAAACCATATTATTCAGTCCATTTCATGCTACTCAGCCATGTTAAAATCATTGAAATCGGTCCAGTGGTTTAAAAGATATATCGGAATGAATGGATTCACCTACTAAATTCCATGCGCCAACGGCTAGAATATGGATCACGAACAACAAAAATCCTACTATTATTTACATTTTACCTATTCCACGATAACCCCTACCAACATAACTACTATCAGTCTGAATAGGGGGAAATATCCGTCTCATTGCTAGGTATGTAACGCTGTCATAATGATCTATATCGCTGTATTGCTGCATTAGCTAATGCTGTCGCATTCACAGGCCAAAAACCCTACTATTCACGTCACCTACCAACGTGTCTGATATCGGCCTGAATAGGGGGAAATATCCGTCTCATTACCAGGTATGGAACGCTGTCAGAATGATCCATATCGCTGTATAGATCCATGGGCTAATGCTGTCGCATGTACAGGCCGCCTACCTACCTACGTGTCTGATATGCTCCCTACTATTCACGTCACCTACCAACGTGTCTGATATCGGTCTGAATAGGGGGAAATATCCGTGTCATCGATAGCCCACTATGTCTGATATGCTCCCTACTATTCACCCCACCTACTAACGTGTCTGATATCGGTCTGAATAGGGGGAAGTATCCGTGTCATTGATAGCCTACTATGTCTGATATGCTCCCTACTATTCACCCCACCTACTAATGTGTCTGATATGCTCCCTGCTATTCACGTCACCTACCAAACGCCAGGTAGTAGGGGTGATTTTCCGACGTAAAAATCTTGAATTTTTACAGGCATTTTCTAGTATATCTATATAAAGATATCCTAATAAACTTATATAAGGTATATAAATACTAAGCCTATTATTAACTTCTTAGCTTCTAATTAATTTATATTAAGGCTTTACTTATATTATTAAATATTATTAATTTTTACTACTCTATCCTTTTCTTTATAAATCTACTTTAAGTCCCTTAGTAAAGAAGACCCCCTTTATAAGAACTTAATTCTAATATAGTCTTATAATTAAATTATTAATCTAAATATTAATGTATAATTATAGAATAGTTACTTCCTACCTCTAGACCCCTTATTCTATTATATACTTAAAGGTATAATCCTCCTCCTTATTATAAAGCCTATTATAAAGCCCTTAGATTTAATTATAATACTCTTCTACTAGTCTTATACCTAATTATACGCGCTTAAAAGGCTTAATATCTAATTATAAAGTAGAAATATATACTTTAAGGCTTATAATAGAATAGTACCTAAGCTATTCTACTTTATATTAAAAGGAAGAGTATAAGGCTAGCCTTATACTATTTATAATATACTACTTACGCGGTAATAGTATACTTCCTCCTCTACCTAAGCCCTTATAACTCTTAAAAGAGCTACTCTAAGAAAGTATACTATATTCTAAGTATTTTTTAAAGTATATTTATAAATATAGTAATACTCTTACCTTTATATCTTATAAAAATTAATACGATACCTAGTTATAAGGCTATATTAATATTTAATCTTTTTTAATTTATAAGGAACTTTACTACTTATAAGGTCTATTATAACCTAGTACTTACTTAATTCTATCCTTTACTTAATTATATTTTTATAATCTCGCCTTTATAATAATATCTTAATTATCTTATTATCTAGATCTTTAATAATCCCTTCTTAAAGAACTTAATAAAATAATATAAGCTTATAATAACCTATTTATAAATATATATACTATTATATAAGAATAAGTTAAGTAAGTAAGGGTTATAATAGGGCTTATATAAGTAATTTTGAATCCTTACCTTTAATTAGCTATAGAGGCTAGATCTAATAAGAGGTATATAAATCTATTAACTACTTTAAAAGTTACTACTATTATTTTAAATAAGTATAAAGACTATTACTTTTATAATATTATTATTATAAAATATTATAAAGATAGTAAAGAGCCTTTTTTTTATACTATTAATTATAATAATACCGCGTACTTTTTATTATATTATATTCTCCTTTTCTTATAAGGTAATCTAGGCTAGTACTAGGCCCTATAGCTATATAATAATAATAACCGCCGTACTATTATTTATTATTCTAAGTATATATAATTATACTATTACCTCTTTTAATTAGAATAACCGCGTTAGTTCTATTTAGAACCGAATTTATAATTATTATATAATACTAAGCCTATATAGGTAATAAGCTAGCTATAAGTAGTTTAGCGAGTCGAGTTAATACTAAAATCCTAGTCTAAGTACTAAAAAAACAGTTAGTCTTCTTTTAATATCTTAATTAGTACTTAATAATACTTTATAGTAGAAAGCTATTTTTATAGTATATTATTAATTAATTTATTATAATTAATTAATAAAGACTTAATTTCCTTTATAAGAATTAAGAAACTATTTATAGTAAATTATATTAAGGGGTAGAAGATATAATACTAGCTAGTAATAATTATATAGATATATTAGTAAACTAGAGAGCCTGTATATCGTAAAAATATACGTATTTTACGTATATTTAGTACGAATAATAGGCGCGCTTATATGCTAGCCCTAGGGCTAGGAATGATACTATAAGTTACTATAGTAGAATCACGTCGTAAAAAGTAACGCGAGGTAAATATACTATTAGGTAATAGGTATATAAAGGCTTACCTTACTATCTACTAAAGTAACTCCTTATATCTAACTAATCTAAACTATATAAGGTATAGTACCTACTATAATAGTATTTTATAATAGTTACTACTAATAAGAAAAGGAGAATATATCCTTATATACTATACTTTCTAGTATAGAAAGTATTCTACTCTACCTTTATTATATATATATACTATTTCTATATACCTAGCTATCTAATACTATTCTAGAAGTCCTATTATATTCTAGGTATAAGGAATCTAAAATCTAAATTTATAGGATCTTTAATAAAGCTAATCTATTTCTACCTTATCTAACTATCCTTTAGAATCCTAGGTAAGTTATTCTTAGGTAGGTATAGAATATATTATAATTATAAGGTAGATAGGCGTAGAATATATTAAGATTATAAGGTAGATAGGATATTAGCGAGTTAATAATCTATACGCCTACGGCGTCTCTTAGAGTTTCTTCTAATACCTATTACTTCCTTTTATACCTCCCTCTCTTTAAACTACCTCTTAATATATTTACTTACATCCTTAAAGGTATATTATATATCTTCGCCGGCTAGTAGGCTATTATCTAATATTTAAATATCTAAGGTTTCCTCTTATATTATCTTTACCTTATTTACTTTATCCGCTTACCTCTTATTTTTTTACCTTAATAATAGCTACCTCCTAGTTATTAGCGATACTAAGAGCGTTATAGAACTAGGAAGGTAAGAAATAATTTACGCGGCTCTAATAATACGCGTAGAGCGCCTTAGCTAATAACTTTATCCCCTTATTAGTTAGATACGTCTTAATATAGTCCTATAATACTTACCCTATAAAATTAAGTAAGGCGCCTATAATATTAGAAAAGTCTACTATTATTTCTAAGCTTAGCCGTAGTAATTTATTATTATCTATATTAGATAGTTCCTTAGCTATATTAATAAGGTATATAAGCTTTTTATTTATTACTATTAATATCTCCTCTAATATTATTATTATTATTATAATAAGGATATATATTATATAGTTATTTATTAAATTAATACCTTAGTTCTCTATCTTCTTTACCTTTATAATTTAAAGGAAGGTAGGCTTTATTTAAATCTATAGTTCTATTCTAGTAGGGTTATTAGCTACCCTAGCGACCTCCTCCTCTTACCCTTAGGATTTTAGTAGGGTTAAGTTAGGTTTTAGAGTAGGGTTTTTAGCTAACTTAGTAATAGATCCTTTATCTTCCTCTTTTATTCTTAATAACTTTATAAAGGTAATAGGAGCTATTAGAGGTAATAGCGAGGTAAGGGCTTTATTAATATAAATTTTATATAAATTTATCTTTTCCTTTAGTTTCTCTATCTACTAGCTTCTAACTTACTACTTAGGCGTAATACTAGCTATTCTAATATCCTCTTATAAAATATAGGTATTCTAATAAATAATATCTTATATTACCCCCCTATTAGATATATTAGCCGTATTACCCTTATTCTTATACCTCTTAAGTAGTAGACTAACCGCGTCGGGTTGGTACTTCGAACTCGAGTCAGGTTCCCGACTTACCTCTTAGCGAGTTAATACTAAATTCCTAGCCTAAGTATTTAGGTTAGTACTAATAGTTAGTACTAAGTATTTAAGTTAATACTATAGGGTAGTACTAAGTATTAGTACCGAAGTATTAATCCGACTCGCTAAGATATTAGTTCTACTATATTATTTTACTAAGACTATTATATCAGGAATATTTTTTATTTATAATAGTACTTTATACTATTTATATAACTTACTAATAGATTATTAAGCGTTATTATTATTACTAACTAGGTAATTCTTAATAGTAAATAAGATAATATAGAAAGGTAATAGCTAATTAGCTATTCCTATAGATATAATAATTATAATATTACTAATATATTTTATCTATAATAGTATTTACTATTATATCTATAATTTACTACTATATTACTAAGTATTATTATTATTATTACCTAGCCTAATCTAGGTAATTCTTTAAGGTAATATAAAAAGGTAATACATATCCCTAGGGAACTAAAGGGGGTAGTAAAATTCTAATAAAAAAAAAATCTATTTTTAGTATAAGGATAATTATAGAAAATTTTTGGAGTTCCTTACTATTTTATTAGGGGCTTAGCGTCTTAGCGATACCTTGGCGAGTCGGGTCGGGTTAACCCGACTCGCCAAGGTACCGAGGGCTTTTCGGGTCAATACCGGAAACTGGTACCGAGTATTCGGGTCGGTACCAATCCATGGTACTGAAACCCGACTCGACGGTTAGTCTAGTTAGGGATATTAAATATATAGGGATCCCTAGATAGTAGGAGATATAGTACTCTACCTAGTTAATAAATTATTTAATATCCCTACTAATAGATATCTATACTATAACGTACTATTATAGAAAAATAAACGTAGTAACTTAGGGGATAATTAATAGCTATATTATAATAGTAGGAAGAATAATTAGCTATCCCCTAACTAGTTATATAAGCTAGCCGATATTAACTTATTATCTAAGGGGCCTTAAAAGGAAGCTAAGGTTAGGGTATAATTTATTAATATATTACTTAGTAATATAGATTATATTATTATTAATAGATAGTTTAAAGGAAGGAGGACTATACGTAGTAAAGAATTTTTAGATAATATTATTAATTATAATAATTATCTCTCCTTTACTAATAAGGGTATAACTAATATTAATACCTATATTAATTAAACTACCTTCTAGATCTAGGGGTCTATTTATTATCTAATAGGTCCTCTTATTACTAATAATAGCCTTAAGCTAAAATTCGCCTAGATCTATATACTAGATAGTATATAAGAGTAACTAAATATTTACTATTAATATTTTAATAATTTAAATTAAGATACCTTTACTTCTACTTAGTATATCCTTTAGTCTATTAACCTATTTATCTAGGGGGTTAAATCCTATTATAACCGCTTTAATAAGGATTAACTATAATATCCTATTAATATTATAAGTATCTATATCTAATAGCTAAATCCTAAATAATAGGATAAGGGTACTTATAATTACTCTATCTTTATAGAAGTTACTTATATTATAATAACTCCTAATAATAATATAAGAGGCTAGATTAAGCGGGATATCTATATTAAAACTATTAAGGGCCTTATATTAATCCCTAATTAGTATCCTTCTTATATAGCCCTCTAATATCCGCTCCTACTTCTATTTAGTAAATAGTTATAGTATAACTACCTCCTATTAGCCGGCTATTAGCTTCTAGGCGACTATCTATTATATATTATATAATAGAACCGTATCGCTAGTACGCTCGCCTAATATACCTTAATTAGTAGCGATAATAAGTTAGAGTAGGAAGAGGGTAGTAACCTTAAGTAGGAACTAGACTAGTATATTACTAGTAAGTATATACCTTAGGGTTATAATAGGTCTTAGCGAGTAATAAGATATTAATTTTATATAAAATAGATATAAGTAAGACTATTTAATATATTTTCCTAGTTATTTTCTAGACCTAATTCTACTTAATTATAAATAGTTCTAAATTATTTAGATAATAATTAGGAGATAGTTAATATAATTTAAATAATTAGCTAATTAATATCTAGATCCGGTCCGATTTCTTTAATTATACTATTAATAGCGGATATCTATTTAGCTATTAGGCTACTAATATCTAGATATTAATAGAGCTTAATAACCTAAATTAGTATTATTAGATTTAATAGACTATTTAAGCGGACTACTACTCTAGCCTAATAGAAAGGCTTAATACTAATCTAGATATCTCGCTTAAAGATATTAATAGTAAGGTAACTATCCTCCCGTTAATAATACTAGGAAGCCTACGTACTATAAAAGTAAGAATATAAGACGCTATAATAATAGTTTAAAAAAGGGGTAAACCTATTTTTTTTTATTATCTTTATATATAATCCTAAGTAGCTTAATATTTAGAGCTTACTAGAACCTAGTTAGATATTAGAGTACTATTATAATCTAATTACCTGTATCTTTAACTAGAAGCTCTAGGAGTTAATAAAGGACCTCCTTAAGTAATATATCCTTAATATTTATATAAGCTACTATTATATTATTAAGTTTTAGAAGTAAGGTCTCCTATATACTTATATTCTCCTTATTATATAGGAAGAGGATTAGATCTAGATAGTTAGTAATATTAATAGTGTTATTTAAGTATTTATCCCCTCTTAATAGGATAATAATACGCTACGTAAGTTAGTCTTATAATATATAATTTATAATTACTATACTAGGGTCCCTAGTAATAGATATTTTAGTCGGGAGAAGAATTATTATAGTAAGGCTTTTTTAAAGGATTTTCGCTAAGAGATATCTTTTATACCTAATAGGAGTTATCCTTTCTATAAATATTTAGTTAGCTCCCCTAAACTTAATTCCTCTATTAATAATAGATAGGTTATCTCTTATAACCTGTACCTATTAAAGAAATATAATACTTATATTAATATTAAGATCTATAGCTCTATTAAGTCTATTTTCTATCTATATAAATATATTTATAAGGGACCTAATTAGGCTGATATCTCCCTTATTAGGAATTATATATATAATAATAATAACCCTACTCCTAATAGCTAGCTATAATAGTAAGGGGAGTTAGTAAATAAAATTATAAAATATTAGTCTACTTACTAGATTAGGTCTATTAAAGCTATCTAGAAGATACTCTTATTTAATATAAGTATTATAAAGCCTTATATAAAGTATTTATAAATCTACCTCCTAGACTAATAGTATACCCTTTTTAAGCCGGCCGATAACTAGGCTACTAATATGGCTACTAAATAAAAGTTAATAGATAGTAATAAGCTCCGTAGAACTATATTAATAAAGTTTTTTAATATAAACCGTCTTACTAAGGAAGCTTATAATAATAGTTAGCTATTACCTTTTATAAAATAGAATAGGAAACGTCTAGCTATTATAAGGAATCTACTTACCTATCTATACGCGGATTTTCCTAAGTTCTTTACGTAGAATAAAAGAAATAAATAATAGAAAATCTATAAAAAGGAGGAGACTCTTAGGCGTATTAATTTTATTAGTCTAAAAATAAAGGATCTCTACTATTACTAACTACTCCTCTATTACGTTAAGGGGGCTACGTTATTTAATAACCTCTAGATAGTAGACAGCTAACTAATAGGATAGAAGGAGGCCTACGTAGAGCTTAGGTTAACTAAAAATAATAGATATACTAATAAGATCCTTAATAAGAGAAAGGATTTTTAAGGAGGCTATAAGCTATATAGTCTTTTTATATTAATATTAATTAAACTCTAACCTACTAACGCCCTTATATTATAGAATAAGTATAAGGAGTATATCTTAAATAACTACTTATACCTCCTACAACGAGATTTTTTAATACTTTAAATACTAGATAATTACTATAAGTAATAGTTATTTATAGAATAGTACGCCCTTTACCTAATTAGCGGCTAATTAGAATATTAATTAACCCCTAAATATATTAAGGATCTAACCTAATATAGCCTACCTATTCTAACTATCCTATTTAATAACTTTAATAATATTCTAAATAGACTTTTATAGAAAGAAATATCTTACTAAATTACCCCTAACGAGGCTAAGGTCTTATAAAATAGGCTAAATACTAACTAATACTATACTACTAATTAGATTACCGCCGCTATTAACGCTAATATTAATAATAAATTTAGTACTCTAAGTATACTATTCTTCCTTAATAGTACTAGGGGGGCTAGTAAGATAATAGTTTAAAATACTATTATAGAAAGGCTATATTCCTAGTAAAAGGTTACTTTAATAGTAGCGTTATCTAATATTATATTAATACTACTATAGAGAGGTTAGACTACTTACTTATAGTTTAAGAACCCCTAAACTCTAATACTACCTCCTTATATAGGATTAAGAAGGGGACTAATCTTACTAAGCTAATTAAGCGAGCTTATATTATCTTTTAGGATAAGTCTCTTATATAGAGTTAATATAATATAGAAGCTATTAGTTATAGCCTTTAAGATATCTATAATAATAACTAGGCTTATTTTAGGGGTAAGGTAGTCTACTTTTATAGAGATTTCTAATAAATACTCCTATTTATTCTAAGAGGATCTAGTAGCTAGGTTATTAAGGTATATCTTTAAAAGGTATATTTCTAGAATAAGGTTATATATTTAAATCTTACTATTAATAAGCGACTTAATAATCCTAACTTAATAGATATTATATATTATAAAATAGGACTATTTATAAGTAATCTCCTCGCTATTAATAATAGTATTAATATCCGGAGAAGCCCTACTACTAATAAAGATATATTATATTAGAAATATAATTATATCCTAGGAAATACTATTAATAATTAGCTAGCGATAAGATCTACCTATACGTAGTACTAGCTACGAACCTATTACTTATTAATAGAGCTAAGCGCTCTCTAGTCTAAACGTAGTTAGAATAAAACTAAGATATTACGTAATAGTAGAGCTCCTTATATAGAGTTTTATACGCGTAGTAAGCGCGCTCTTAGTATATATACTAATACCTACCTTAGTTCCTACTAATAGTATCGGCTCTACGGGTAGGAGACTCTAGGTTAAGAGATAGAAGGTACTATACTAAGTAGAAAAGGCGGAATAATAGCTAGGGCCGCCTCCCCTAGCTAAGAGGACTATAACTACGCGTAGGGGTAGGAGTAGTAACCCTATAACTATAAGTATAGCCGGCGGGATCTAATATAATCCGCTTCCTTTTATAAGTAGATTACTACTTAGCTTAGTACTAGGAAATAGTGATAAAACGGCAGCGATAAAGTATATTTATACCCCCTTAATAATTATAATAGCTCCCTCCTACGTATTAAGAAAAGATATGTAGTAATTCCTAATAGGAGTATTATAAGCCTTCTACTACGCTACCTAGCTAAGGAATATAATAGTAATTAAGGCCTACGCGGTACGGGTTTAAGAGAAAAGGATACTATAATACTTAAAAGATATAGAGAAGGAATAGTTATAGTAGTAGTAGATAGTAGGAGGGCTAAGGGTACTTAAATTAGTTAAACTATATAAAGAAGGGTAAGAGGGTAATTAGTAGGGTATAAATCTTTTAGGAGGTACTATTAGGAGATAGTATAAAGGAAGGGGCGAGGCCCTAGTATAAGAGAGAGGAGTATCTAGATATTAGGATCTAATATTAAGGAAGTAGGGAGTAGAAGGGAGAGGTTAGTATATAGTAATTAAGGGTTCTAAAGTAGTATAGCTAATTAGGAAGGTAAGAGAGGTTTTCTTCTATAGGACATGGTTTCCTCTTAATAAGTTAAACTTAGAACGCCCTTATTAGCTCTAAGTAGCTAGATAGTAGAGTATAAATATAAATAAAAATAAAACTATTAATAATTTAATTAAGAATATCTATACTAATATTAGGATAAATATCTCTTAGAGGGTTTATCTATTAGAACAGGCTATTCTTACTATTACTAATAAAGATATTATTATATATCCCTAGTAATATAATAACCTACTAGAGTATTAATTATATTATATTAGAAGAAGATAATAAACTCTTCCCCCCTAAGTACTTTTATAGGTTCTATAAACCCTCCCTACCGTCTTATAAGCTATATATTAAGCTAGGCGTATTATTTATACTACTAAGAAACCTCGATCTACTATATTTATATAATAGGACCCGATTATAAGTAATAAGATATAGTAAGTATATCTTTAAAGGGGAGATTATAAGTAGTACTTATAACGGCGAGAAGGTAATACTATTTAAGACGCTATTATAGTCTAAAGAAAATAATAGGCGGATTACCCCCTTTATTTATAAGTAGTACCCTATCTAACTAGTATTTACTATAACTATTAATAAATTATAAGGCTAATTAATAAAGTATATAGGTATTAACTTATAGACTAGGCCTACTTTTAGTTATAATTAGTTATATATAGCTGTATCGCAGGTAATAAGATAGGGAAACCTCTATATTATTAGGCCTAAAGCTCCTAAATATATATCTAGCTAAATAATAAGAAACGTTATATATAAGTAGGTACTATTAGATAATTGGTAAACTACCCCTAATATATTAATTATAACTTATTATTAATACCTAGATCCTATTAATAGCTACTTAGCGGCCTATAAGAATACTAATTATAATATTAGAAGTATAAAAACGGCCTAATACTATACTTAATTATATAGTTATATCTTTATATTAGACCGTAATATTAGACTTTCTAATAATAAAAATAAGCTATTCTACTATTTAGTTTATTAAATACCGCTATTTAAACTTTAAAGGGCTAGATAAATACTAGGCTATATTAACTCCTATATCTAATAGATTCCTCTATATTAATATAATAAATCTAGTAGGACTATTAATAGTTATTATAAGAGTATAAAAGATATATT
>JAABUM010000117.1_pt1 | contig 158984 bp, 146 predicted proteins | sample 5559161 | NCBI WGS metagenome assembly JAABUM01 (sample SAMN10711868, study PRJNA513369) | rock metagenome | isolation source: Antarctica rocks | place: Antarctica: Victoria Land, Siegfried Peak nord | reverse complement strand
CCTTCGAACTACTCGGCGCGAACGTCCCGCTTCGCCTCCAGTAGCCAGCAAGCCACCACAGACAACAAACAAAACCCCAGCTCAGCCACGGTGGCAGCCCGCCAAGATCACGCAACTTCGGGCTAGGCCGTACGACGGCGGCGGCCCCAGGCCGCTCCGCCGAGCAGTGCGAGGGCGAGCGCGGGTAGGCCGGCCGAGCCGCCGGTGCGCGGGAGCTCCGAGGCCGAGCTGACCGGGGCTGCAGCCGGAGCGGCTGCTGCCGGGGCCGCGGCTGCACCAGCCGCGGCGGTGCCGCCCGGCAAGGCTGTCGGCATGCCCGACAGCTTCCCCGGCAGTGTCAGCGTCGTCGGCGCCTTTTGGCTGGTCGACAGGGTGACGAGCTGCACGAAGTTGTTGTTCTTGTACGCCGCATCCGACAGCGACACGACCAGCTTCATCGTGTGGCCCTTCGGGAAGCGGTGCACCAGCCCGGGCAGCGACACCTGGACCGGCTTGCTGATGTCGGCGATGCGGATCGGGGAGATCACCCGGTGCGGCAGGTCGATCGAGCCGTCGGGCGCCACGTCGTACAGCTTGACAAAGGCGACGAGCTGGCCGCCGGGTCCGCCGCGCTGCGTTGCCAGGGCGGTTGGCGAGGCCAGCTGCAGGGTCGCGGTCGGGATGCCGACGACGTCTACGTTGTTCGCCAGCGGCCCGGTCGACAGGGCCGCCGTGCCGCCGGGCAGGTCCGTGACCGGCTTGCTCTGGTCCAGGGCCGAGGTCTCGGTGTAGCTCAGGGGTGTCTGAGCCGGCACCCCGATCGTCGTCGAGCCGTCCTTCAGACCCGTCGAGATCGGTACGAGGGAGCTGCCGGAGCCGTACAGAGTGGTCGTGCCGGGGAGCGGATAGCTGGGGGCGCTGGTAAAGGCAGGAGCCGCGTTGCCCTTGTAGGGCACGTAGTCCCGGAACCAGCTGAAGTCCAGCGCCGGCGCGGTACCGATGCCCTTGAGGTAGTGGTCGAACCAGGCGGTGATGACCTGGCCCTCGTAGTTGGTGTCTGGGTGCGCGAGGTCGAACTCGCCGGGCAGCGGCGCGTGGCTGTGGCCCCACTGCTGCCAGATCATCTTGACCGGCGTGCCCTGCTTCTTCAAGGACCTGTACGTCGCGGTCGCCTCGTGCAGGTTGAACAGCGTGTCGGCCTGGCCCTGCCCGAGCAACGTCGGAATCTGCACCTTTTTGATGTAGGTCTCCACCGAGGCGTTGCGGGCGAAGTCCAGGGTGGCCTGGTCGGGGTAGCCGTTGGCGTCCAGGAAGACCTTGGACTTGCACGCCTGGTCGGCGAAGTTGTCGCACGGCAGGAGCCGAGTCGGGTCGCTCTGCGCGAAGGCGGCCATGATCCCGTCCACGAAGCCGACCGTGAAGAACAGCGTGGTCCAGTCGACTTTCTCCGTGCCGGGAGTGGCGTAGGTGACGCTCGTGCGTGACGGCAGCGAGGTGTTGTTCGGCGCGAGGGAATAGGCCAGGTCGTTCCAGGTGATCAGCGGGATGATCGTGTCCAGCCGCGGGTCCTTGGCTGCCGTCGCGAACTGGATCTCCCCGCCGTAGGACCCGCCGACCATCCCCACGCGAATGTCGTTGGGGTAGACGGCACCGTCGTGCGGGGAGTGGAGATCCTTCTGCACGTAGTCGACGCTGACGGGGTTGCCCAAGCTGTCCTTGGCCTCGGCCGTGGGTGTGCCGGCCAGGAAGTCGATGAGCTGGCTGGCTGCGGCGCCGTCGTGCTCCCGGTCATCAAGGGTGATCTTGCAGCCGCTCCCGCTGCCGGGCTTGCTCGCGTCCGAGCCGAAGCCGAGCCCGGAGTACGACAGCACGACGTAGCCCTTTTTGGCGTAGGCCTCGCCCAGTCCGGCCTGGTCGGCCTTGCTGCCGCCGAACCCGTTGGTCGTGAGGATCGCGGGCGCGGGGTGGGCCATGGTCACGCCGGCCGGTGTGTAGAGGTCGGCGTCGACGACGCACTTCTGCGGGACGTTCGGGGTGAGGGCGGACTCCGACGCCACCATGGTGGTGATCTTCAGCGCCTTCACCGTGTACGCCGGGGTCACGCCAGTGCGCACTGCGTGGGCTGGGACGGCAGCGTGTGCCAGCGAGGGGACGGCAAGCGCCGGGAGCGCCGTGAGCAGGGTCAGCGACAGGGCGATACGACGGGACACGGGCTCTCCGGCGGTGAGGAGGCGAGGCGCCTCGCAGGTGGCGCTGCCGGTGTGTTGAGCGGGGTCCGGGCGCCGTGCAGTGCTGCGTTCGTGTGATGCGTGCAACGAGGCAGTGCCAGACCTGGGTGCTGGCAGCGAGATGTGACCTAACTCACATGCGGAGCCGTGGGCGCAGCAGGGCGACGACGCCGAGCAGGACGAGGGCGCCCAGGGGCAGCGTTGCGCCGAGCCCGGTGGCCGGCAGCCGGGCGGCGCGCGGGGCCGCTGCTGTCCGGACCTGCCCCGCGGCAGGCGCTGCTGCGCGCGAGGACGCCAGGCGTCCGGGCAGGGTGAAGGTCGAGCCCGTGCTCGTGAGCGTGATGATGTCCGGCGTCTTTGCGTTGTAGGAGGTGGCGTCGGTCGCGGCCAGGGTGAGTCGGGCGCTGTGGCCCTTGGCGAATCGGTGGGCGAAGCCCAGCAGCTTGAGGTCGACCGGACGGCCGACCTCGGCGGCCGGCACGCGTACCGGCGAGATCAGCCGGTGGATCAGCGTCGCGGCCCCGGCGGCGTCCACGTCGTACACCTTGCCGAACAGGACCAGGTCGGTCGGGGCTGTGTGCTTGAGCACCACATGGGCGGACGGCACGCCGACGCTGACCAGGTCGCTCGGGAACGGCTCGGTGGTGAAGTCCACGTGCTGGCCGGGCTGCTCGGTCGGCGGCAGCGGCCCCAGCGGGGGTGAGCTCTGCGGTCCGGTGAAGTTCGAGGTCTCGGTGTACGCCGGCGGCGTGCCGCCCGGCGGGTTCAGGAACGTCGCCGTACCCGGGGCGGCGGCGCCGGTCGTCAGCGCCGACGTACCAGACAGCCGGTAAGTCGTCGCCGGACCGGCCGGGAACTGCGCGGCCTGGCCGTACTGCTCGTCATCGGCGCCGGAGCCGCCGTAGGGCACCCAGTCCCGGTAGTAGGTGAAGCCCGGCGAGGGGTCGGGCGTCCCGCGCAGGTAGTGGTCCAGGAAGTGCAGCGTGCGCAGCGTGAGGTAGCAGTCGTTCAGCCCCGTGAAGTCCGCGCCGCCGGTACCCGAGCCGTAGACCTCGCACTCGCCGGGCAGCGAGTCGTAACCGCCGTGGCCGCCGGAGTTCCAGATCATCTGCACCGGTACGCCGCGCCGCCGCAGCGAGAGGTAGGTCGACGCCGCGTCATTTTCGTTGAACAGGGTGTCGCTCTGCCCCTGCACGAGCAGCGTCGGCACGTTCAGCTTGTCGATCTGCGTGGTCGCGGACGAGTCCGCCAGCAGCGCCTTGTCCGCCGGCGTGGCGTCCCCGGTCGTCGAGATGCGCCTGTAGGTTTGGCACACCTCAAGCAAGAACCCCGGGCAGGCAAGACCAGCGACGTCGCCGCTCGCCTTCTTGTCCTGCGGGCACATTCCGGCGCCGGTCAGCGGGTTCATGTTGCCGGAGGCGAAGAACAACGAGGTCCACTCGGCCTTGAACACGCCCTGGGCGTTCCGCTCGTGCGAGAAACCGGTCGGGTCGCCCGGCACGATCCGGTTGTTCGGGTCCAGGGAGTACTGCAGCGTATTCCAGGTCCGGCCTGGCACGATCGCATGGATGCGCGGGTCGTTCTCGGCGACGTTGGCCTGGATACCGCCGCCGTAGGAGCCACCGACCATCCCGACGACCGGGCCGTGCCTGTCGTGCAGCACGTCGGACCGCGGCTTGAGCACTTTGCTGATGAGCTGCTTTGCGTCCTGCACGTCGTACGTCCGGGACTGCAGGGTCACGCAGCCCGAGCTCTTGCCGAAGCCTTGCGCCGTGTAGGCCAGGACGACGTACCCGTGCCGGGCCAGAAATGTGGCCTGGCTGACGATCTCGGGCGCCGACTTGGACAGTCCGAAGCCGTTCGTCTGCAGGATCGCGGGTTGCGGGGTGGCCTTGCCGTCGGGCACGTAGAGCGTGGTGTCGATCATCGCCTTGTGCTTGTCTTTAGGACCGTCCACGACGGGCACGAGGGCATCGACGGTCGTGAAGGTGTGCGAGCCGGGCGAGGGCGCGACCACGTCGGCGTACGCCGGGGCTCCGGTGGTCGCCAGGACCAGGCTGACGACCGGCGCGAGCAGCAGCAGTGTGGGGCGCATCACAGCAGTGTTGCGCGCGCGAGGCCGCCGCGGGGCGGGATGGCGGCGGTCGCTAACCTCGCCGCGACCCAGACACCGAGCGACGGGACCCTCGTGGACCTCATGGAGTACCAGGCGAAGGAGCTGTTCGCCAAGCACGGCGTGCCCGTGCTGCCGGGCGAGACGGTGGACATGGCCGAGGCCGCCCGCGCTGTCGCCGAGCGGATCGGCAAGCCGGTCGTCGTGAAGGCCCAGGTCAAGACCGGCGGTCGCGGCAAGGCCGGCGGCGTCAAGCTGGCCGAGACGCCGGACGAGGCCGTGGCCCGCGCCAACGAGATCCTGGGGCTGGACATCAAAGGCCATGTCGTCCACAAGGTCCTGGTCACCGAGGCCAGTGACATCGACACCGAGTACTACGTGTCGTTCCTGCTGGACCGGTCGAACCGCACCTACCTGGCGATGGCCAGTGTCGAGGGCGGCATGGAGATCGAGCAGCTCGCGGTCGAGCGGCCCGAGGCCCTGGCCCGGGTCGCGGTCGACGCCCTCACCGGCTGCGACGCGGTGAAGGCTGCAGAGATCGTCGAGATCGCCGGGTTCTCAGACGATGTCGCCCCGGAGGTCGCGCGCATTCTGCAGGCGCTGTGGGCCGTCTTCGTCGAGGAGGAGGCCACGCTCGTCGAGGTCAACCCGCTCGTGAAGACCCCGGACGGCCGGATCGTTGCGCTTGACGGCAAGGTCACGCTGGACGGCAACGCTGAGTTCCGGCACGAGGCGGTCTTCACGGCGTACGCCGACCCGGTTGCCGAGGACGACCTCGAGGGACGGGCCAAGGCCAAGAACCTGAACTACGTCAAGCTCGACGGCCAGGTCGGCATCATCGGCAACGGAGCTGGGCTGGTCATGAGCACGCTGGACGTCGTCGCCTACGCGGGCCAGGCGCATGGCGGGGTGAAGCCGGCGAACTTCCTGGACATCGGCGGCGGCGCCTCGGCGCAGGTCATGGCCGACGGGCTGGAGATCATCCTGTCCGACCCGGACGTGCGGTCGGTCTTCGTCAACGTGTTCGGCGGGATCACCTCCTGCGACGCGGTCGCCGACGGCATCGTGCAGGCCCTGGACATGCTGGGCCCGGCGGCCGCCAAGCCCCTCGTCGTACGGCTGGACGGCAACAACGTGGAGGAGGGGCACCGGATCCTGGCGGAGGCTGCCCACCCTCTCGTCACCGTCGTGGACACCATGGACGGCGCGGCCGACAAAGCCGCCGAACTCGCTGGGAGCAACCACTAGTGGCCATCTTCCTGACCGCGGACAGCAAGGTCATCGTCCAGGGCATCACCGGCTCGGAGGGCACCAAGCACACCCGCCGCATGGTCGCCTCCGGCACCAAGGTCGTGGGCGGCGTCAACCCGCGCAAGGCCGGCTCGGACGTGGACGGCATCCCGGTCTTCGCGACCGTGGCCGAGGCCATGGCGGCCACCGGCGCCGACGTGTCGGTGGTGTTCGTACCGCCCGCGTTCGCCAAGGCGGCCGTCGTGGAGGCGATCGATGCGGGCATCGCCCTCGCCGTCGTGATCACCGAGGGCATCCCGGTGCAGGACAGCGCCTGGTTCTGGCAGTACAGCCAGGGCAAGGGCACCCGCATCACCGGCCCGAACTGCCCAGGCCTGATCAGCCCCGGGCAGTCCAACGCCGGCATCATCCCGGCGACGATCGCCCCCAACCCGGGTCGCATCGGCCTGGTGAGCAAGAGCGGCACGCTGACCTACCAGATGATGTACGAGCTGCGGGAGTTCGGCTTCTCCACCGCGATCGGCATCGGCGGTGACCCGGTCGTCGGGACCACGCACATCGACGCGCTGGCCGCCTTCGAGGCCGACCCGGAGACCGACGCGATCGTGATGATCGGTGAGATCGGCGGCGACGCCGAGGAGCGCGCGGCGGAGTTCATCAAGGCCAACGTCACCAAGCCGGTCGTGGGCTACGTCGCCGGGTTCACCGCACCCGAAGGCAAGACGATGGGCCACGCCGGAGCCATCGTGTCCGGCTCCTCCGGGACGGCACAGGCCAAGCAGGAGGCCCTGGAGGCCGCCGGCGTGCAGGTCGGCAAGACGCCGTCCGCGACCGCGCAGCTGATGCGGGAGATCATGCAGAACCGGTAGCGCCGACCGCGGCGTGCCTGACCCGGCGAGGGCATCGCCGCTGGCACAGTCGTAGCGACATGACGCAGACGACAGATCTCCGACCTCCCACCCGCAGTGGGCCGACCCGACCGGTCAAGCACCGACGTAACCCGACCGGACCCGGGACCAGAGCGGGACTATGGGCTGCCGGCGCGGGGCTGGTGGCGGTGGCCGTGCCGGTACTGCTGGTCTGGGCGAGCGACCCGCGGTCGGGCTCGGCCGCGTCGACCGCCCTGCGCACCGCGGGACTGGTTTGGCTTGTCGCGCACGGGGCCAGCCTCCACCTGCCCGGCGGCGAGGTCGGGCTGACGCCCCTGGGGCTGCTCGCGCTGCCGCTGGGACTTCTCGTCCGGGCCGGCAGCCACGGCTCGTCGAGCCTGCGCGCCGGCCGGGCACTGAAGTTGCCGGACGCAGCCCGACTAGTGGGCGTGCTGTCCGCCTCGTACGCCGGGGTGGTGCTGCTCGTCGCGGTGCTGGCCACCCACGGCCCGGTCAGGCCGTCGCTCGTGCAGTCGGTGCTCGGGGCCCTGGTCGTCGCCGCGCTCGGAAGTGCCGTGGGTGTTGTGCGGGAAGCCGGCTTGTGGCCGGTCCTGCGCGCCCGGCTGCCGGCCGGCCTGCCCGCCACCGTGCTCGGGGCGACCGCGGCGCTCTGCTCGCTGCTGGGGGCCGGCGCCCTGCTGGGGGGGCTCTCGCTGGCGGTGCACGGACAGCGGGCCTCGGCTCTTGCCCGGGTCAGCTCCCCGGGGATCGTGGGCGGTCTGGCCCTGCTGCTGGCCGGCGTTCTGCTCCTGCCCGGCGCCGCCGTCTGGGGCATGTCCTGGCTGGCCGGCCCGGGCTTCGCGGTGGGTGTCGGCACCGCGGTGGGTCCATTCGGTACGACCCTCGGCCCGACGCCGGCGGTCCCGTTGCTGGCCGCCCTGCCCGGTGGCGGGGTGCCGACCTGGCTCGGCATCCTGGTACTGGCGGTACCGCTGGCCGCCGGCGCGCTGGCCGGGGTGGTGATGACCCGGCGGACGAGGTCCACCTCGCCCCTGCGTGCGGCCGGTCAGGCGGCACTCAGCGGGCTGGCCGCCGGACTCGCCGGGGCCGTGCTCGCGTGGCTCTCGGCCGGCCCGCTCGGGGCAGGACGCCTGGCCGAGGTGGGTCCCTCCGCCTGGCAGGTCGGGTTGGCCCTGGCCGTCGAGCTTCCGGTCCCGGCCGCAGCCGCAGCGGCGCTGATCGCTCGGCGCCAGGCGTGGGGCTGAGCCGGCCGGGAGGTGGACCGCGGCTGGCTCAGCAGCTGGTGCTGTAGGTCTCTGGGGTGCCTTGGCTGTTGTGGTACCCGGGCGGGCAGTGGTGCAGGTTGTGGCTCACGAAGACCGTGATGGCGATGGTCCAGGCGATGCCGGCGAGCAGCCCGAGGGCGCCGCAGATCAGGCCGGCCAGCGCCTGCCCCTGGTTCGTCGCCTCACCCCGCTTGGCCCGCTTGCGGCCCAGCAGGCCGAAGACCACGGCCACGATCCCCAAGATGATGCCGAGGTAGAAGGTGAAGGGCAGGACGCCGAACAGCAGCGCCAGGATGCCGGTGATCAGAGCGGTGAGGCCGAAGCCGTTGCGGGGACCCGTCTGGTGCGGGCCGTACCCACCGCCGCCGTGATCCGGCGCGGCGCCGTAGGCCTGGGCGCGGTCCGGCTCGCCATACTGCGGAGGAGGCTGCGGCGAACCGGCCGACGTCTGGCTCTGCTGGCCCGGGTCGGCGAACGGGTCCTGAGGGGCGGTCATCGTTGCTCCGGGGCTCGAGGGGGTTGCCGAGGTCGGCTCGAAAGATGCCGAGCTCGACGCGAGCAGGGTCGCGTTCGGGCGATGCCGCGTCAAGCCGCCGAACGGGTGTCGACCGCTACAGTTCGACATCGACTGTCGCCCATCCTGCCGGAGGACCCACTGCCCGCGCGCCTGGTCGTCCTCGCCTCGGGCAGCGGCACCACCCTGCAGGCCTTGCTGGACGCCTCGGCCGATCCGGCGTGGGGCGCGCAGGTCGTGGCCGTGGGCACCGACCGCCCGGGCATCGGAGCCCTGGCCCGCGCCGAACGGCACGGCGTCCCGACCTTCGTACGCCCGGTTGCGGCCGCCCCCTCACGGCCGGCATGGGATGCCGGCCTGGCCGAGGCGGTCGCGTCGTACGAGCCGGACCTGGTCGTGTCCGCAGGGTTCATGAAGCTGGCCGGCGCGACGTTCCTTCAGCGCTTCCCCGGGCGTTACGTCAACACCCACCCGGCGTTGCTGCCGAGCTTTCCCGGGATGCACGGTGCGCGGGACGCCCTCGCGCACGGCGTCAAGGTGAGCGGGTGCACGCTGTTCGTCGTGGACGGCGGCGTCGACACCGGGCCGATCCTCGCCCAGCGGACGGTGCCGGTCCTGGACGGCGACACCGAGGACGCCCTGCACGAGCGGATCAAGACCGCGGAGCGGGCCATGCTCGTCGACACCCTCGGTCGCATGGCCCGGGAGGGCTTCACCGTCACCGACAGGAAGGTCACGATTCCGTGAGCCAGATCCGCGTGCGGCGCGCGCTGCTCAGCGTGTACGACAAGACGGGGGTGGAGGAGCTCGGGCGATCTCTGGTCGCGGCCGGTGTCGAGCTGGTCTCCACCGGCTCCACCGCCGCCTGCCTGCGCGCCGCCGGGGTCGCGGTCACCGCGGTGGACGAGCTGACCGGGTTCCCGGAGTGCCTGGACGGCCGCGTGAAGACGCTGCACCCGCGCGTACACGCCGGCATCCTGGCCGACCGCCGGTTGCCCGACCACATGCAACAGCTCGCCGACCTGGGCATCGAGGCCTTCGACCTGGTGGTGGTGAACCTCTACCCGTTCAGTCGCGCTGTGGAATCCGGTGCTGCCCCCGATGAGTGTGTCGAGCAGATCGACATCGGCGGCCCGACCATGGTCCGGGCCGCGGCCAAGAACCACCCTTCGGTCGCCGTGGTGGTCGCGCCGTCGTCGTACGACGCGGTGGTCCGGGCCGTGCAGGCCGGCGGTTTCACTTTCGAGCAGCGCCGCGCCCTCGCCTCGCTGGCCTTCCAGCACACTGCGGCGTACGACGTGGCGGTCGCCTCGTGGTTCGCCTCGACCTACGACGCGAGCGACGCCGTCGACGGCTTCCCGGCCTTTCTCGGTGCGGCCTACGCGCACAAGGACGTCCTGCGCTACGGCGAGAACCCGCACCAGCGGGCCGCCCTCTACACGATGCCCGGCATGGGTGACTCGCTCGCCACAGCCGGGCAGCTGCACGGCAAGGCCATGAGCTACAACAACTACGTCGACACCGACGCCGCCCTCCGCGCGGCCAACGACTTCCGTGCGCCCACCGTTGCGATCGTCAAGCACGCGAACCCGTGCGGCATCGCCTCCGGGCAGGACGTGGCCGAGGCGCACCGCAAGGCGCACGCCTGCGATCCGGGATCGGCCTTCGGCGGTGTGATCGCGGTGAACCGGCCGGTCAGCCTGGCGATGGCCGAGCAGGTGGCCGAGATCTTCACCGAGGTGGTCGTGGCGCCCGCGTACGAAGGCGGAGCGGTCGAGGTGCTGTCTCGCAAGCCGTCCATCCGGGTCCTGCAGACCAGTGGTGTCCCGGGCGGCCTCGACCTGCGCCTGATCTGCGGTGGGTTGCTGCTGCAGGAGTTCGACACCGTCACGGCGCCGGGGGACGACCCGGGGGCCTGGACCCTGGTCAGTGGCGACGGCGCCTCTGCTGAGGTGCTCGCCGACCTCGAGTTCGCTTGGCGCGCGGTGCGTGCGGTCAAGTCCAACGCCATCCTGCTGGCGCGCGACCAGGCCACGGTCGGTGTCGGCATGGGTCAGGTCAACCGGGTCGACTCCGCGCGGCTGGCCGTCGCCCGCGCGGGCGAACGGGCTGCCGGCTCGGTTGCGGCGAGCGACGCCTTTTTCCCGTTCGCCGACGGTCTCCAGGTGCTGCTCGACGCCGGTGTGCGCGCCGTCGTACAGCCGGGTGGATCCGTGCGCGACCCCGAGGTCGTCGCGGCCGCCGAAGCCGCGGACGCGACCCTCTACCTCACCGGGACCCGACACTTCTTCCACTGAGGGGGCTGTGCCGTGTAGCGCACCGTTTAAGCGCCGACCGGCCCCGTACGCCCCCTCCCCGCTGACCCGTATGCGCGGTCCCGCCGCTGATCAAGGCAATATGCACATGATCCGCACGACGATCATGGGCCTTTCGCCTTGATCAGCGGGAAGGGGGCGCGGGGTGGAGGCGGGGAGCCCAGACGGCCCACAGGGGGTCGTGCCGCCAGGTGCCGACCAGTCGCTGCTGCACCACTGGTTCGCCGAAGCCGCCGGCCTGCCGGTGCAGCTCGGCCACGACCAGGGGCCGCTCGGACTCCTGGATCGACAGCCATCCCTGCACCGCCTTAGTCGGGAAGCACCGGTTGCTGAAGGTGCAGACGCTCAACCCTCCGGGCCGCAGGACCCGCGCGATCTCGGCCAGCACCTCGACCGGGCGGGTCAGGTAGTCGATGGATACGCAGTTCACGACCGCGTCGTACGACGCGTCGGCGAACGGCAGGACCGGCTCGGCGTTGAGGTCGTGCACGACACGGACCGCCGCTGCCGGGTTGGCGTCCAACTCTGTGGCGTTCATCCCGAGGACGGCCAGAGACCTCGGCGGCGTCCGGAAGTGACTGACCCAGCTGGACATCACGTCCAGCACGTCCCCGGTGAGGCCGAGCTCGTCGTAGAGGGAGCCGACCTCGCGTACCGCCCGGTCGTCGAGGTGCATGACCAGTCGTGGCTGAGCGTAGAACTCGCTGTCGGGAGAGGGGTCGGCCCGGTCGAAGAACCTGGGCGGGAACGGCATGCTCACCACGGGAGCGTAGAGGCGGGCTGCGGTTCGGGCTCGTCAAGATCCGACCTGCCCCGTCCGCCCCCTCTCCCCGCTGATCAAGGCGAGAGGCCCATGATCGTCGTGACGATCATGGGCTTGTTGCCTTGATCAACGGAGAGGGGGAGCGGGTTGCCTTGATCAGCGGAGAGGGGGGCGGGTTGCCTTGATCAGCGCAGAGGGGGGCGAGGGAGTTCTGGCAGACTTGCCGCATGACGGCCCGACTGCTTCCGGGCGCGCCGGTGGCGGAGGCGGTGCTCGCGGACCTGGCCCCCCGCATAGCAGCACTGCGGGAGGCCGGTCGTACGCCCGGGCTCGGCACCATCCTGGTGGGCGAGGACGCCGCGAGTGCCGGCTACGTGGGCATGAAGATGGAGCGCGCCCAGAAGCTCGGCCTCGCCTCGCCGCACCGGCACCTGCCCCAGGACGCGACGACTTCCGACGTTGTGGCGGTGGTCCGCGAGCTCAACGAGGACTCGGCGGTCACCGCGATGCTGCTGCAGCATCCGACCCCGCCGCAGGTCGACTTCGAGGCCGCGCTGCTCGCGATGGACCCCGAGAAGGACGTTGATGCCCTGCACCCGGTCAACGTGGGGCGCCTCGCCCTCGGCCTGCCCGGGCCGGTGCCCTGCACGCCTGCCGGGATCGAGGCGCTGCTCGCCTTCTACGACATCGCCGTCGCGGGCCGCGAGGTGTGCATCCTGGGCCGCGGTACGACGCTGGGGCGCCCGCTGTCGCTGCTGCTGACCCAGAAGCGTCCGACGGCGAATGCCGCCGTGACCGTGGTGCACACGGGGGTGCCGGACTGGTCGCGGTACACCAGGCGAGCCGAGATCGTCGTCGCCGCCGCTGGCGTTCCCGGCATCCTGCAGCCCGAGCACCTCACCCCCGGCTGCACGGTCATCGGCGGCGGCGTGCGGTATGAAGGCCGGCGCCTCCTGCCGGATGTGGACGAGGCGTGCAACGAGGTGGCGGGGGCGATCACCCCGCGTGTCGGCGGTGTGGGTCCGACGACGGTCGCGATGTTGTTTAAGAACTGCGTCGAGGCCGCCGAGCGGGCCGCAGCCCCCACCCGTTAACCGGCCCGGCGAACGTCGGCCTCGACGTCGGCCGGCAACGGACGTACGACGCCGGCGCTGATGACCTCGTTCGCGAGCCGGGCGCGCCGGTTGACGCCCTCGGCGGTCCGGAACTTCTGGTAGAGCCGCAGCAGGTGCTGCTTCACCGCCGCCTCGGTGACCACCAGCTCGTCGGCGATGTCGTGGGCGGTGGCGGGTGCCACGAAGGCCTCCTGCTGCAGCGCCGGACGGCACAACGCGTTGAGCACTTCGAGCTCTCGCCGGGTGAGGTCGGGGGCGCTGATGCGACGCAGCTCGACGGTGTCGTCGGCCTCGGAACCGGTCTGCAGCCCGCTCACCCTGGTCCGGACCGTCCCGAAAGACAGCACGTCGCCCTCGAGCAGCACGCGACGGCAGATCGGGCGACCGTTCACCCTGGTGCCGTTCACGGACAGACCGAGATCGGAGACGTACACATGCGTGCCGCGGCACACGACCTCGGCGTGCAGACGGGACACGCTCGGATCGGCCAGGTCGATGTCGACACCCGAGCCACGACCGACCGTCGTGAGATCCGCCCGGAGCCGAAAGGTCTCGCCCGTGTCCTCCAGGCGCAGGTGCGGCGTGTCCACGATCGGTCGTCCTCACGCGAGGGGTCTACGACGCTGGTCCAGGCGTCCTCACCGACGGGACTACCCGGGCCGCCTCGGGGCCACACCCGGGCGTGACTACAGTCGGGCGGGTGGAGCACCGGGATAGCGCCGGACCCCGCAGCCGTGGCGCGGTGACGCTGGGGGAGCTGCCGCTGCTGCTCGTGCTCGCCGTCGTCGCTGTCGGGCTGGTCACCGCGGGAGCCCGGCACAACTGGCGCTTCGGCTCCGCCGTGGTGGGGCTTGGGCTGATGCTGGCCGCGGCACTGCGCCTGGCTTTGCCGGCGCGGCAGGCGGGACTGCTGGTGGTCCGGAGCCGCCCGCTGGACGCGGCGGTGCTGCTGGTGCTCGGCTTCGCCCTCGTGACCCTGGCCGAGAGCATCCCGACGTCCTGATCCGTCCGATGCCGGATCCACGCGGGTGCTGACCCAGTGCCCGGGGTCACCTCGTAGTCTCGGTCGCACGTCATCCTCGAGGCAGCGGAGCGCTCACCCATGGCACGTTCAGGCAAGGTCACCGTCGTCGGCGCCGGTTTCTACGGCTCGACCACCGCGCAGCGGCTCGCCGAGTACGACGTCTTCGAGACCGTCGTGCTCACCGACATCGTCGAGGGCAAGGGCGAGGGCCTGGCGCTCGACCTGAACCAGTCCCGGCCCATCGAAGGGTTCGAGACCCTCGTGGTCGGCGCGACCACCACCAAGGAGGGCGGCGGGTACGAGGCCACCGCCGACTCCGACGTGGTCGTCATCACCGCCGGCTTGCCGCGCAAGCCCGGCATGAGCCGGATGGACCTGATCGAGGTCAACGCCGGCATCGTGCGCGGTGTCGCCGAGAACATCGCCAAGCACTCGCCGAACGCCGTCATCATCGTGGTGAGCAACCCGCTGGATGAGATGACGGCGCTGACGCAGCTCGCGTCGGGACTGCCCAAGAACAAGGTCCTCGGCCAGGCCGGCATGCTGGACACGGCCCGCTTCACCAACAACGTCGCCGAGGCCGCGGGCGTCGAGGTCGCCAAGGTCAAGACGCTGACCCTTGGCTCGCACGGCGACACCATGGTGCCGGTCCCGAGCCGCTGCACCGTGGACGGCAAGCCGTTGTCCGACGTGCTCCCCGCAGACAAGATCGCCGAACTCGTGGCGCGCACCCGCAACGGGGGCGCCGAGGTCGTGGCCCTGCTCAAGACCGGCTCGGCCTACTACGCGCCCAGCGCCGCGGCGGCCCGGATGGCCAGGGCCGTCATCGAGGACTCCGGCGCGGTCATGCCGGTGTGCGCGTGGGTCGACGGCGAGTACGGCATCGATGGCGTCTACCTCGGCGTCGAGGCGCAGATCGGCAAGGACGGCGTCCGGCTGGTCGTCGAGAGCAACCTCACCGACGACGAGGTCGCCCAGCTCCGGGAGGCCGCCGAGGCCGTCCGGGCCAAGCAGGCCGACGTCCAGAGCCTGTAGGAGGACCCACACACATGCCTAAGATCAAGGTTGTCAACCCGATCGTCGAGATGGACGGCGACGAGATGACGCGCATCATCTGGGCGTTCATCAAGGAGCAGCTGATCCTGCCCTACCTCGAGGTCGACCTGCTCTACTACGACCTGTCGATCGAGAACCGCGACGCGACCGATGACCAGGTGACGGTCGACTCGGCCGAGGCCACCAGGCAGCACGGCGTCGCGGTGAAGTGCGCCACCATCACCCCGGACGAGGCGCGGGTGCAGGAGTTCGGGCTGAAGCAGATGTGGAAGTCGCCCAACGGCACGATCCGCAACATCCTCGGCGGGGTCATCTTCCGGGAGCCGATCGTCATCTCCAACATCCCTCGTCTGGTCCCGGGCTGGACCAAGCCGATCATCATCGGCCGGCACGCGTTCGGCGACCAGTACCGCGCGACCGACCTGGTCGTCCCGGGGCCTGGCACGCTGACACTCAGCTTCCAGCCCGAGGGCGGGGGCGCCCCGACCGAGCTGAACGTGTTCGACTTCCCGGGCGGCGGCGTGGCGATGGCGATGTACAACCTGGACGCCTCGATCCGCGACTTCGCGCGCGCCAGCCTGCGCTACGGCCTGGACCGCGGCCTGCCGGTCTATCTGAGCACCAAGAACACGATCATGAAGGCGTACGACGGGCGGTTCAAGGACTTGTTCGCGGAGGTCTTCGCGGCCGAGTACAAGGACGCCTTCGCGGCGGCCGGCATCACCTACGAGCACCGTCTCATCGACGACATGGTGGCCGCTGCCATGAAGTGGGAGGGCGGCTACGTCTGGGCCTGCAAGAACTACGACGGCGACGTGCAGTCCGACACCGTCGCGCAGGGCTTCGGCTCGCTGGGCCTGATGACCAGCGTGCTGATGACCCCGGACGGCAAGACGGTGGAGGCCGAGGCCGCGCACGGCACGGTGACCCGGCACTACCGCCAGCACCAGCAGGGCAAGCCGACCTCGACCAACCCGATCGCGTCGATCTTCGCCTGGACCCAGGGGCTGTCCTACCGCGGCAAGATGGACGGCACGCCGCACGTCACCGCCTTCGCCGAGACGCTCGAGAGCGTCTGTGTCCAGACCGTCGAGCAGGGCCACATGACTAAGGACCTGGCGCTGCTCGTCGGCCCGGACCAGCCGTTCCAGACCACCGAGGAGTTCCTGGCCTCGATCAAGGACAACCTCGAGAAGGCGATGGCGTAGCGAGCCGTAGGCTCAACGGGGTGGACTCGCCGGCGGATCCCCGCCCATGACCGACGTGCTCGTCAGCATGGGACTGATCCTGGTGCTGATCCTCATCGGCGGGGTCTTCGTCGCCAGCGAGATCGCCCTAGTCAGCCTGCGCGAGAGCCAGGTCAAGGGGCTGGCCCACCGGGGGCGCCGAGGTCAACGCGTCGCCAGCCTCTCGGCCACGCCGAACCGGTTCCTGGCTGCTGCGCAGATCGGCGTGACCTTCGCCGGCTTCATGTCCGCAGCCTTCGGGGAGGCCAGGCTGTCCAGCCACCTGCAGCCGCACCTGGAGGCCCTTGGGACCTCGGCCGGCGCTGCTGAGCTGCTGTCCCTCGTGCTCATCACGCTGGTCATCTCTTACATCGCGATTGTGGTCGGCGAGCTGGTGCCCAAGCGGCTCGGGCTGCAGCGGGCCGAGGGCACCGCGCTCACGCTCGCGCCCTTCGTGGACGGCTTCGCCCGCGTCGTACGGCCGATCATCTGGCTGCTCAGCCGCAGCACCGATGTCGTGGTGCGGCTGCTCGGCGCCGACCCGGGCGCCCAGCGCGAGGCGATCACCGAGGAGGAGCTGAGAGGGCTTGTGGCGAGCCACGAGTCGCTGACGGCGTACGAACGCCAGATCGTGGACGAGGTGTTCGCCGCCGGGGAGCGGCAGCTGCGCGAGGTGATGGTGCCCCGTACCGAGGTGGCCTTTCTGGACGGGGGCGTGACCGTGCAGCGGGCGGCCCGGATGATCTCCGACGCACCGCACTCGCGCTACCCGGTGGCCCGCACCAGCCAGGACGACGTGCTCGGGTTCGTGCACATCCGCGACCTGCTCGTCCCGGCCAACCAGTCGACCGGGCTGACGGTCGCCGACGTGTCCCGCGACGTGATGCTGTTGCCCGGCACCAAGCGCGTGCTGCCCTCGCTGGCCGAGATGCGCCGCGAGGGCCACCACATTGCGGTTGTCGTCGATGAGTACGGCGGTACCGCCGGCATCGTCACCCTGGAGGACCTGATCGAGGAGGTCATCGGCGACATCCGGGACGAGTACGACGTCCAGGGCGACGAGGCACTGCGCTTGCGCGGCGGCGAGGTCGAGGCCGACGGCCTGCTGAACCTCGACGAGGTGCACGAGCAGACGGGCGTGCGCCTGCCGGAGGGGCCGTACGAGACCCTGGCCGGCTTCGTCATGGCCGCGCTCGGCCACCTGCCGGGGATCGCCGAGGCCGTGGAGGCCGACGGCCACCGGCTCGAGGTGACCGAGCTCGACGGCCGGCGGGTCGCCAGGGTGCGGGTCACTCCCCTGGTCGCCGAGGTGGAGGAGGTCTCGTGACCAGGTCTGTGCTGGCCGCCTACGACAGCCCGGCCGGGGTCGAGGCGGTGTTCGCGGCGCTGTCCGGGGTGGACTGGGCGCCGCGCAAGGCCGAGGCTCTGCACGACGGGAGCGCCACCGTACGGCGGGAGGTGGCCGCCGACGGCAGCGTGCAACTGGTGGTGTCGCGCAGGCTGCCCGATGGTGTGCCGGGCTTCCTGCAGGCCTTCCTGCCGCGCGACGGCCGGGTTGTGCAGACCGACACCTGGGGCGCCGAGCAGGTCGGTACCCGGCGAGGCACCTGGCAGGCCGATCTTCCGGGTGCCCCGGCCAGGATCGGCGGGACGATGCGGCTGGAGCCGACAGCCGCGGGCACCCGGTACACGATCGAGGGGGAGGTCACGGTGAAGGTGCCGCTCATCGGGGGCAAGGCCGAGGCCTTCGTGGCGGACATGATCGTGCAGCTGACCGCCCGCGAGAACGACGTCCTGCAGGAGATGCTCGGCTGACCGTCAGCGCAGCCGCCGCAGCAGGCGCCTGCCGAGCTCACGCCCCAGCGCCGACACCAGCGGCCCGGTGATCAGGCCGCGACCCAGCCCGACCTCGACGACGGCGTCGAAGGCGCCCGGCGACCGGCCGGCCGCGACGACCCCGGCGTCAATCACGCCCGGCCTCGCGGTGAGCCGCGCCAGCAGGCCGGTGTGTCGCAGGTGCCGCCCCAGCTCCCACTCCAGCGCAGCGCCGTACGCCGACCCGGGATCACCCAGCCCGACCGCGGCCGCGCCGGCGAGCCGGCCGGACAGCAGCGCGTAGAAGATGCCCTCACCGGTCAGCGGGTTGATGAGCGAGGCGGCGTCGCCGGCGAGCAGGACGCGTCCCGCCGCCGCGGGCGGCCGCCAGGTCGACAGAGGCAGATGGTGAGACCGCAACCGGGTCGCCTCGACGCCGGGCAGCAGCTCCTGCAGGCGCCCGTGCAGCTCGGCCTTCCCGCCCGGGCTCGCTTGCAGCGACGGCAGCAGCATCCCGAAGCCGACGTTCGCTGTCCCATCACCGATCGCGAACGACCACGCGTACGCCGGCCAGTCCCGGCCGTCCATCACGATGAGCTGCTCGGGTTCACCGGGCGGCGCCGGGGCATAGCCGCGGACCGCGACCGCCATGGCGCGAGCTGGCTGGCGGGGCACCCCGAGTTCGCGCCGCACGACGCCGTTCGCACCGTCGGCGCCGATCACCACTGCCGCGGCGATCTCGCCGTCCAGCACGACCCGGTCGGGCAGCACCTCGAGGCGTCGGACAGTGTGCCGGCGCAGCTCCGCGCCGCGCTGGACGGCCAGCTCCACGAGCCGGGCGTCGAACAGCTCCCGCGGTACGACGTGGTCGGGGCGCTGCAGCGTCGTGCTGACCTCGACCCCACGGGGTGACCGCAGCCGCAGGCGAGTGATCTTCGGGCGGTCCGCCAGCACGTGCGCGGCTCCGACCCGGGCCAGTTCGTCCAGCGCGTGCGGGGCGATGCCGTCGCCGCAGGACTTGTCGCGCGGGAAGTCGGCTCGGTCCAGCAGCAGCACCCGGGCGCCCGGCCGGGCCCGCAGGGACGACAGCGCTGCCGCCGCACCGGCTGGCCCGGCTCCCACCACGGCGACGTCGTACACGGCGTCAGCCTGTCAGGTGGAACACTGCCCGGCATGTCCCGTCCCCGCGTGCTCTCCGGGATCCGGCCGACCGGCGCGGGCTTCCAGCTCGGCAACTACCTCGGCGCGGTGCGGCACTGGGCCCAGATGCAGGACGACGCCGAGTGCTTCTACTTCGTTGCCGACCTGCACGCGCTGACCGAGCAGATCGAGCCGGACCACCTGCGCGCCCGGACCCGGCAATCGGTCGCCGAGCTGCTCGCGATGGGGGTCGACCCGGCCCGCAGCACCCTGTTCGTGCAGAGCCACGTACGCGAGCACGCCGAGCTCGCCTGGGTGCTGGGGTGCCTGACCGGCTTCGGCCAGGCCGAGCGCATGACGCAGTTCAAGGACAAAGGTGGCGGCACCGTCGGGCTGTTCACCTACCCCGTCCTGCAAGCCGCCGACATCCTGATGTACCAGGCCGACGCCGTGCCCATCGGTGAGGACCAGCGCCAGCACCTGGAGCTCACCCGCGACCTGGCACAGCGCTTCAACACCCGCTTCGGCGACACCTTCACCCTGCCGGGGCCGTACGCCCGCAAGGCGGGCGAGCGCATCAAGGACCTGCAGGACCCGGCGCGCAAGATGAGCAAGTCGACTGGCGGGAACGGCACGCTGTGGGTCCTCGATGAACCGAAGGTGCTCACCAAAAAGGTCAAGAGCGCGGTCACCGACACCGGTCGGGAGGTGCGGGCCGGCCAGGACAAGCCCGGCATCAGCAACCTGCTGACGATCCTGGCGCTGTCGACCGACCGGCCCGTCGAGGAGCTCGAGGCGTCCTACGACGGGAAGGGCTACGGCGAGTTCAAGGCCGACGTGGCCGCCGCCGTGGTGGAGCTGTTCGCGCCGGTGCGCGAGCGGTACGCCGTGCTCGTGGACGACCGGTCCCACGTGGACACGGTCCTGCTCGAGGGTGCGGCACGGGCCCGAGAGGTCGCCGTCGACACGATGGCCGCGGTCCGGCAACGGATCGGTCTGCTGGGTAGGGACTGAGCGTGCCGCAGCGCGACATCGGGGTGGCCATCGGCCTGCCGGAGCCTTATACGAGCGAGTTGCAGACCTGGCGGGAGCGGTTGGGCGCTCCCAACGCGGCGTCGATTCCACCGCACGTCACCCTGCTGCCGCCGACCGTCCTGACGGACGCCGCCCTGGACGGCGTCGAGCGGCACTTGCGTCAGGTCGCCGAGGCCGGGCGGTCCTTCGCCATGCAGCTGCGCGGATCCGGGACGTTCCGCCCGGTGTCCCCGGTCGTGTTCGTGCCGCTGGTGCAGGGCATCAGCGAATGCGAGCAGCTCGAGACGTCTGTACGTGCTGGGCCACTCGCGCGCCCGGTCCGGTTCCCTTACCACCCGCACGTGACGGTGGCCCATGAGGTGCCGGAGCCGCTGCTGGACACAGCGTTCGACGAGCTGGCGACCTACGACGCGACGTTCTCGGTGTGGGGCTTCTCGTTGTTCGAGAAGGCCGGGGACGGCGTCTGGCGGCCGCAGCGCGACTTCCCCTTCGGTGGGGCCGCCCTCGGGCCCGTGCAGGACCGTGGTCGCACGGGTAGGGCCGGACCATGATCAATCCCGGAGCGGTACTCACGCGCCTGCGCGAGCGCCGGCCCTTCGTCGACCACCTGGTGCGCATGGTCGGCCGGTACCAGGCCGACGCTGGCGACCGGCTCGCGGCGGGTGTCACCTTCTACTGGTTCCTCTCGTTGTTCCCGATCCTGCTGCTGGTCATCTCCCTCCTGGGGTTCGTGCTGGGCGACTCGGCGCAGCAGAACGTGAGCGACGCCCTGGCCGGAATCCTGCCGCCCCAGCTGGTCGCGACGATCGGGAGCGTGATCCAGAACAGCAAGGGCAAGGCGGGGATCATCGGCCTCATCGGCCTGCTGCTGTCCGGCCTGGGCTGGGTGGACGCGCTGCGGCAGGCGATCCGGAGTATCTGGCACCAGGATCCGACGGTCGGCAATGTGATCACCAGCAAGATCCTGGACGTCGGCGTCCTGCTGGGGCTGTTCGTCACCGTGGGCGCCTCGGTGCTGGTGACGGGGGCCGCGACCGCAGCCACCGGCTTCGTCCTCGACCTGCTGGGCGTGACCACGACCACGCCGGCCAAGGTCCTGACCTCGGTGCTCGCCTATGTCCTCGCCGGCTTCGCCGACACCGTGCTGTTCCTCTACCTGTTCACCCGGTTGTCCCGCGTGCGCAGTCCGCTGCGCCGCATTGTGAAGGGCGCAGTGTTCGGTGCGTTCGGCTTCGAGATCGTCAAGTACCTCGGCGCCTACTACGTCGCGCGCACCACGAGCAAGGGCGAGGCGACGTACGGCACCTTTGCCGTCGTCGTCGGGCTGCTGCTGTTCCTCAATCTGGTCTCACGCCTGATCCTGCTTACGGCTGCCTTCACCGTCACGGCGCCGTACGACTCCGACATCGCCCCGTCGGGTACGGCGGACGCGCCGACCCTGCGCGGGGGCGGGGAGCCGGCGCCGCTGCAGGCCGCCGTCGTGGTCCCCCGTCCGCCGCAGGACGAGCCGGCGGCCGCCCAGGTCCAACTCGCCGCCCGCGCCGTGGCCGGTGTGATCGGGCTGGGCATCGCCGGTCTCGGCGTGTACGCGGTCCGCACCCTGCGCCGGGTCCTGCGCCGTACGGGGTAGCTAGTGGCGAGCGGGCCGGCGTCGCAGGATTCTGCGGCGACGACGCAGCAGACCGACCAGGATCACCAGCGCGCCCGCGGTCAGCGCAATTCCGGGGAGCAGGGATCCGTTGTTCAGCTGCCCCGGTGCGTCCTCGACGCGCAGACCAGCCGCTGTCAACGGCCTGTTGGCCACAACTGCTGTTGCACTGGCCCCCGGGTTGACGAGCTGTCCGACGGGTCTGGTGTGCAGACGTTCGGCTGCGAAGCCCCAGTCGAGCAGTCCGGCAGCCTCCGGCCAGTACCGAGGGTGGGTGGTGAGCAGGACGACGACCAGGGTGTGGCCGCCGCGGCGGGCAGCGCCGACGAAGGTCGCCTGCGCCTTGACGGTGTAGCCGTTTTTGATGCCCACGGCCCCGGGATAGTTGTAGAGCAGCTTGTCGTGGCTGGAGATGGCGATGGGGCCCTTGGGGCCGGCGACCGAGGAGTGCTTGGTGGCGACGTACCGGCGGAAGTCCGGCTGCGCCATGCCGGCCCGGGCGATGAGGGCGAGGTCGTAGGCAGAGCTGACCTGCCCGGGCGCGTCCAGGCCGCTGACGTTGACCGCCCTGGTGTCCAGGGCATTGAGCCGGGAGGCCTCCAGGTTCATCGCGCTGACCGTGACGGGGACGCCGCCGGCCGCAGCCGCAAGCGTGTCGGCCGCGTCGTTGCCGGACACCACCAGCATGGCGGTGAACAGCTGCCGTACGGGGTAGCGCAGCGAGGCGACCAGGCCCACCCGTGACCCGTCGACCGCGAGGGCTTCAGCGGTCGGCGGCACCAGCTTTCCGGGGTCGAGCCGGGGGATCAGGGTCTCGGCCGTGAGGATCTTCAGCGTGCTCGCCGGGGCGTGGGGCACGTGCGGGGCGCGCGCTCCCAGCACCTCGCCGGTGTCCAGGTCGGCGACCAGCCAGCTCTGCGCGACCAGGCCCTTCGGCAGGGCCGGCCCGCCGGCCGGGAGCACCAGCCCGCGCCCGGCGAGCAGCGGGCCGCCGATCGGGTCCAGGGCTGGCGCGGACACGGCTGGCGCGGACAGGGCCGGCGCGACTGGCGTGAGACAGCCGGACAGTGCAGCCGCAAGAGCTACAGCGACAAGACGCCGGAGGGTAGGCATGGTCTGCCCGAGATTACCGGTCTCTGCCCCAACCGGGGCGCACGAGCCGCGGCGTGCCGGACCTACCCCCGCCATCGGCCGGTGGAGGGGGTAGGTCCGGGGCGGGAGGACGTCCTGGGCGGCCAGGGCAGAGCACCTGCCCGTACGGCGAGGTTAGAGGCGACGGAAGATCAGAGCGCGCTTGACCTCCTGGATCGCCTTGGTTACCTGGATGCCGCGCGGGCAGGCGTCGGTGCAGTTGAAGGTCGTCCGGCAGCGCCAGACACCTTCCTTCTCGTTGAGGATTTCGAGACGTTCCTCGGCGCCCTGATCCCGGCTGTCGAAGATGAACCGGTGGGCCATGACGATGGCCTGGGGACCGAAGTAGCTCTCATCGTTCCAAAACACCGGGCACGAGGTGGTGCAGGCGGCGCACATGATGCACTTGGTCGTGTCGTCGAAGCGGGCTCGGTCCTGCGCAGACTGCAGCCGCTCGCGGGTGGGCTCGCGCCCGTCGGTGATGAGGAACGGCTTGACCGCCCGGAACGCCTCGAAGAACGGCTCCATGTCCACGATCAGGTCCTTGAGAACCGGCAGGCCCTTGATCGGCTCGATCAGGATCTCGTCGCCGAGGTCCTTCACGAGCACCTTGCAGGCGAGCCGGTTCACGCCGTTGATGCGCATCGCGTCGGAGCCGCAGACACCGTGCGCGCAGGAACGGCGGAAGGTCAGGGAGCCGTCGAGGTACCACTTGATGTGGTGCAGCGCGTCGAGCAGGCGGTCGCCCTTGTCCACCGGCACCTCGAAGACCTGCCAGTTCGCCTCGGGGGCGACTTCGGGGTCGTACCGCCGGATCTTGATGTTGACGGTGCGCAGGTGCTCCGCGACGTCCCCCTCGGGCGTCGGGTCCTCGGGCGCGGGGGCCTGGTCCATGAGCACTGACATCAGTACTTGCGCTCCATCGGCACGTAGCGGGTCTGGACCACGGGCTTGTAGTCCAGCCGGACCTCGCTACCGACGCCGGTGCCCACCTTGTACGCCATGGTGTGGCGCAGGAAGTTGACGTCGTCGCGGGTTGGGAAGTCCTCGCGGAAGTGTCCGCCGCGCGACTCGTTGCGCGCCTTTGCCGACACGACGAGGGCCTCGGCGAGCTCGAGCAGGAAGCCGAGCTCGACGGCCTCAAGCAGCTCGGTGTTGTAGCGCAGACCGCGGTCGGACACCCCGACGCGCTGGTAGCGCTCCTTGAGGTCGGCCAGGTCGACCTCGGCCTGCTTCAGCGTGGACTCGGTCCGGAACACCATGGCGTTGGCGTCCATCGTCTCCTGCATGGCGGTACGGATCGCGGCGACGTTCTCGCTGCCACCACCGGCCCGCATCCGCTCCAGCAGCTCGACCACCCGCTGCTCGGGAGCCGGGGGCAGGTCGACGAAGTTGTGGCTGTTGGCGTACGCAGCGGCGTTGAGCCCGCCTCGCCGCCCGAACACGTTGATGTCGAGCAGCGAGTTGGTGCCCAGGCGGTTGGCTCCGTGCACCGACACGCAGGCCACCTCGCCGGCGGCGAACAGTCCCGGGACGACGTGGGTGTTGTCGCGCAGCACCTGGGCGTCGATGTTGGTCGGTACCCCGCCCATGGCGTAGTGCGCGGTCGGCTGGATCGGGATCGGGTCGGTGTAGGGCTCGATCCCGAGGTAGGTACGGGCGAACTCGGTGATGTCCGGGAGCTTGGCGTCGAGCTGTTCCGGCGGCAGGTGGGTCAGGTCCAGCAGCACGTGGTCGGCGTCGGGACCGCAACCTCGGCCGGCCCGGATCTCGGTGTAGATGGCCCGGGCCACCAGGTCGCGCGGCGCGAGGTCCTTGATGGTGGGGGCATAGCGCTCCATGAAGCGTTCGCCGCTGGCGTTGCGCAGGATCCCGCCCTCGCCGCGGGCGGCCTCGGACAGCAGGATGCCCATCTTCCAGATCCCCGTCGGGTGGAACTGGTAGAACTCCATGTCCTCCAGCGGCAGCCCCTTGCGGTAGATGATGCCCATGCCGTCGCCGGTGAGCGTGTGCGCATTAGAGGTGACCTTGAAGACCTTGCCGAAGCCGCCGGTCGCGAACAGCACGGCCTTGGCCTGGAAGACGTGCAGCTCGCCGGTCGCCAGCTCGTAGGCCACGACGCCGGCCGTGACCTGCTCGCCGTCGACGTCGGCCAGGAGCAGGTCCAGGACGTAGAACTCGTTGTAGAACTCGATGTCGCGGGCGATGCACTGCTGGTAGAGCGTTTGCAGGATCATGTGGCCGGTCCGGTCCGCTGCGAAGCAGGAGCGGCGCACGGCGGCCTCACCGTGGTTACGGGTGTGGCCCCCGAAGCGGCGCTGGTCGATGCGGCCCTCGGGGGTGCGGTTGAACGGCAGGCCCATCTTCTCCAGGTCCAGGACGGCGTCGATGGCCTCCTTGCACATCACCTCGGCCGCGTCCTGGTCGACGAGGTAGTCGCCGCCCTTGACGGTGTCGAAGGTGTGCCACTCCCAGTTGTCCTCCTCGACGTTGGACAGGGCGGCGCACATGCCGCCCTGGGCCGCGCCGGTGTGGGAGCGGGTGGGGTAGAGCTTGGTCAGCACCGCGGTGCGCGAGCGTTGTCCGGCTTCCAGGGCGGCCCGCATCCCGGCGCCGCCGGCCCCGACGATGATCGTGTCGTAGCGGTGGTGCTGGACCATCGGCGGGCGCTCCTCTAGCTCAGGTTGGGGTCGAAGGTGAAGATCACCAGGGTTCCGAGGACGAGCACCAGGAACGAGGAGGTGTAGAGCAGCATCTTGAGCCAGAACCGCGTGCCGTCGCGCTCGGCGTAGTCGTTGATGATGGTCCGCAGGCCGTTGGTGCCGTGCAGCTCGGCGAGCCAGAGCTGCATGAGGTCCCAGGTGCGCCAGAACGGCGAGGCCCAGCGTCCGGCGACGAAGCCGAACCCGATCCGCTGCACGCCGCCGTCCAGCACGTTCATGATCAGTAGATGGCCCAGGACGAGCACGATCAGCAGCAGGCCCGACATCCGCATGAAGATCCAGGCGTACATCTCGAAGTTGGTCTTTGACCGCGAGCTGTTGCGCCTCGGTGAACGGGTGCGCGGCAACTCGACGACCAGCGGTCGGACCTCGTCGACGGCGGTCATGTGCTGCTCCCGAACATCGTCGCCACGGTGTGCCTGAGGATGAAGTAGGTGCCCGGCACCATGATCACCACGAAGATCGCCAGGATGGCGTAGGTCATCTGCTTCTGGTAGCGCGGGCCCTTCTCCCAGAAGTCGATCGCCATCACGCGCAAACCGTTGAGCGCGTGATAGAGCACGGCGCCGGTCAGGCCGAGCTCCATGAGGTTGACGACCGGCGTCTTATAGGTGTCGATCACCCGGTCGTAGGACTCGGGGGACACCCGCACCAGGGCCGTGTCGAGCACGTGCGCGAACAGGAAGAAAAAGATCAGGACGCCGGTGACCCGGTGCGCGACCCAGGACCACATGCCCTCGCGCCCTCGGTACAGCGTCCCTGCCGGAGCCTTGGCCATGTGGGGCGCCTCCAGGACGGTGCCGGCCAGGCAGACGCCCGACCCGCTCATGCTAACGACGCCGCCTGGCCGCAGCACCTTGGACAACCGGGCGGAGCAGGTGATCCCGCTCACGGATGGGCGCTGCTCAGGGCCGCGGCTGGAAGGTCGAGAACAGCTGCTGGGCGATGCCCCGGCTGCTCTCGAAGTCCGCGGCTCGGGTCTGGAAGTACAGCGCGTACGACGCCGAGCCGGTCGTGAAGGCCTGGTCGAGGGCGTGCAGATCGACACCTTGATCGGAGTAGGTGAACTCCCACAGCGCGCCGGGATGACCCTGGAACTGGGCCTCGGCCAGGCTCAGCTCCTGGTAGCTCGCGCTGTAGCGGCCGCGGAACTGGTCCCGCGTGCCCTGCACCGACTGCAGGACGTCCGAGCCGAGCGCGCTGGTGTCGACCCGGAGCACCCGCCGCCTCGCGCCGTCGCGGAACTGGATCTGGTTGCCGAAGGTCCCCTGCGTCCAGTCCGGGGGGTAGCGCAGCGACCAGCCGTCCGCCGAGCGGTAGGTCTGCCAGTCGCTCGGGACGGCGGCTGCGGACGGGCTGGGCGTCGTACCGGCCGAGGCCGGCGCGCTTGGGACGGTGCCGCCGCGGGCGGACGGGCCGCGGGTTTCCAGCAGGAAGCCGCCGGCACCGACGCCGGCCAGCACCACGACCGCGAGCAGTACTGCGAAGACCTTTCGGCCTCGGCCGGCGCCCCGTCGCGGGTGCCCGGACTGCGTCTCGCTGGCGGCGAACTGGAGATCGCCGAGCTCCAGGGCGGAGGTGCGCTCGGACCGCAGCTCGGCCGCCGGCTGTGGCTGCGCCTGCGGGGGGGCGGCATGGGGGTCGGCGAGCACTGCGGTCAGGCCTCTGCGCGCCGCAGCGGCGTCCGAGCGGGCGCCCGGATCCTTTTCGAGCAGCCCCTCGAGCACGGGGACCAGCGGACCGGCCGCGACGTACGGCGCGTGCTCGCCGGTGACGACCGCTGTCATCGTCGTGATCGGCTCGCCGGTGTCGTAGGGCGGGCGGCCCTCGACGGCGGTGAACAGCGTCGCGCCGAGCGACCACAGGTCCGAGGCCGGCCCGGGGCTCTGGCCCTTGGCCCGTTCGGGGGAGATGTAGGACGGGGAGCCCAGCAGCAGCCCGGTGCTGGTGATGCTCGGGTCGCCGGCGCTGGTCGCGATCCCGAAGTCGGTGAGGACCACCCGTCCGGAGCTGTGCTCGTCCGGGCACAGCAGCACGTTGCCGGGCTTGACGTCGCGGTGCACGATCCCCTGGGCGTGGGCGGCCTCGAGCGCACCGAGCACGGCGAGCCCGATCTGGGCGGCGCGGTCGGCCGGCAGCGGCCCGTCGTCGCGGACGACCTCGGCCAGCGTGCGGGCCTCGACCAGCTCCATGACCAGGAACGGCTGACCGTCCTGCTCGACCACGTCGTACACGGTCACCGCGCTCGGGTGCTGCAGCTTGGCCGCCGAGCGGGCCTCGCGACGGGTCCGCTCCCGCAGGTTCTCCCGTTCCTGCTCCGACAGGCCGCGCGGGAACACCACCTCCTTGACCGCGACCTCGCGGTCCAGCAGTGCATCCTGGGCGCGCCAGACGGTGCCCATCCCGCCGGTGCCGATCGCCGACAGCAGGCGGTAACGCCCGGCGACCAACCGCTGCTCGGTCGTCACGTCCACCTCCTGCCCGTCGCCCGTCACCTCGTGCCGCACTCCTAGGGTCGCAGACCTAGCATCCGGGACGGCACCGTTCGCAGCAGAGAAGAGGTCGTCCATGGCGCGCGCATCGGAGTCCGGGTTCCCGATCGAGCCCCTGTACGGGCCGGACGACCTCGCAGACGGGGTGGCCGAGCGGCTCGGCGCACCGGGTGAGTTCCCCTACACGCGCGGTGTCTACCCCTCGATGTACACCGGTCGGCCCTGGACAATGCGACAGTACGCCGGGTTCGGCACGGCCAGGGAGAGCAACGAGCGCTACCGGCACCTGGTGGCACAGGGCACCGGCGGGCTGTCGGTCGCCTTCGACCTGCCGACCCAGATGGGCTACGACTCCGACGACCCGGTGGCCTCGGGCGAAGTCGGCAAGGTCGGCGTGGCCATCGACTCGCTCGAGGACATGCGGATCCTGTTCGACCAGATCCCGCTGGACCAGGTCTCGACCTCGATGACCATCAATGCGCCCGCCTCAGTGCTGCTGCTGATGTACCAGCTCGTCGCGCAGGAGCACGGCCTGCCCGGCACGGCGATCACCGGAACCATCCAGAACGACGTGCTCAAGGAGTACATCGCGCGTGGCACCTACATCTACCCGCCGGCGCAGTCGCTTCGACTGATCACCGACATCTTCGCCTACTGCAAGACCGAGATCCCGAAGTGGAACACGATATCGATCTCGGGCTATCACATGGCCGAGGCCGGGGCGACGCCCACGCAGGAGATCGCGTTCACCCTCGCGGACGGTATCGAGTACGTGCGGGCGGCCGTGCGAGCGGGCCTGTCGGTGGACGACTTCGCGCCCCGGCTGGCCTTCTTCTTCGTCTCGCGCACGACGCTGCTCGAGGAAGTGGCGAAGTTCCGGGCGGCCCGGCGGATCTGGGCGCACGTGATGCGCGAGGAGTTCGGGGCCAAGGACCCGAAGTCGCTGATGCTGCGCTTCCACACCCAGACGGCCGGCGTCCAGCTGACCGCCCAGCAGCCGGAGGTCAACCTCGTCCGGGTGACCGTGCAGGGCCTGGCCGCGGTGCTCGGCGGCACCCAGTCGCTGCACACCAACTCCTTCGACGAGGCGATCGCGCTGCCGACGGTGAAGGCCGCGACCCTGGCGCTGCGTACCCAGCAGGTCCTGGCGTACGAGACCGACGTGACCGCCACGGTCGACCCGTTCGCCGGCTCCTACGTGATGGAGGCCATGACCGACCAGGTCGAGGCCGGGGCGCGCGAGCTGATGGACCGGATCGAGGAGCTGGGCGGCGCGGTCGCGGCCATCGAGCAGGGTTTCCAGAAAAGTGAGATCGAGGGCTCGGCGTACCGCGTCCAGCAGGGCATCGACGCCGGTGAGCGCATTGTGGTCGGGCTCAACCGGTTCCAGGCGGCGAGCGAGGAACGGTACGAACCGCTGCGCGTCGACCCGGCGATCGAGGCCGACCAGCGCGAGCGGCTGCGGGTGCTGCGCGCCGATCGGGACCAGGACGCCGTGGACACCGCGCTCACCGAGCTGCGCAAGGCCGCGGAGGGGGACGGGAACTGCCTCTATCCGATGAAGGACGCGCTGCGGGCGCTCGCCACCGTCGGCGAGGTCTGCAACGTGCTGCGCGAGGTCTGGGGCGTCTACACGCCGCAGGAGTTCTTCTAGCCGCTGTGCCTGCGCCCTTGTCCGAGCCGCCGCCGCCACCAGGATCGTTCGGCTTCGCCCATCGCGGTGGACGCGCGGATGCGCCTGAGAACACCCTGGCTGCCTTCCGGCACTCGCTTGGGCACGGCGTCGGGCTCGAGTCCGACGTGTGGCTCGGCGCCGATGACGTCCCCTACCTGCATCACGGCCGGTTGCGCGGGGCCGGTGAGCTGCGCCTGGCCGACCTGCTGACCGAGTGCGGTACGGCGTACGACCTGAGTCTGGACCTGCCCCAGGGCCGGGCGGCCGGTCCGGTGCTCGCCGTGGCCCGCGAGGCAGGCATGGACCTGCGTCGGCTGTGGCTGTGCGGGCGGGGCAGCGCCCCGGTTGCCTGGCGGCGCCTGGACCAGGATGTGCGCCTGGTGACCGACACCCGGCTCGTGCACGCGCTGCCGAGCATCCCGGGCTACCTGCGGCGCCTAGCCGTCGGGGGGGTGGACGCCGTCAACCTCAGGCAGAGCCGGTGGAGGCCTGCGCTGGTGGACCGGGTGCACGCGGCCGGGCTACTGGCCTTCGCCTGGGATGTGCAGACCCAGGAGCGCCTGGCCCGGGCGCACGCGCGTGGCGTGGACGCCGTGTACGCCGACTCCGCGCACCTGCTGGCGTACGGCCCAGGTAGCGGCGCTCCGGCTGGGTAGGGTCCCCGCGGTGGAGATCCCCTTCGTCCCGTCCGCGGGCTCGAGCCTCGGTATCGAGTGGGAGCTGCAGCTGGTGTCGCCCGAGACGCGGGAGCTGACCAGCGGCGCGCGCGAGATCCTGGAGGAACTTTCGCCCGGCGGCGAGCATCCCAAGGCCAAGCACGAGCTGCTGCAGTCCACAATCGAGATCCTCACCGGCGTCTGCGGCACGGTTGGTGAGGCCACTGCGGACCTGGCCGCCACCGTCGAGCAGCTGCGGCCCCTGGCCGAGGCGCGCGGGCTCGCGTTGATGTGCGCCGGCACGCACCCGGTCACCGACTGGGCGACACAGCAGATCAGCCCGAACCCGCGCTACGCCAAGCTCGTCGAAGACATGCAGTGGCTCGGGCGCCGGCTGCAGATCTTCGGCGTACACGTGCATGTCGGCGTCCGCTCGGCCGACAAGGCCGTGGCCATCACCAACGCGCTGACCGCGTACGTGCCGCACCTGCTGGCGGTCTCGGCCTCCTCCCCGTACTGGAAGGGCAGCGACACCGGGCTCGCCTCGGCCCGCTCCAAGGTCTTCGAGGGGCTGCCGACGGCGGGGTTGCCGTTCCAGCTCAAGGACTGGGCGCAGTTCGAGTCCTACATGGAGACGCTGATCAAGACCGGCACCATCGGCTCCATCAAGGAGGTGTGGTGGGACATCCGGCCGCACCCCACGTACGGCACCGTTGAGCTGCGCATCTGTGACGGACTGCCGACGCTGCGCGAGGTCGGCATGGTCGCCGCGCTGTCGCACTGCCTGGTGGACTCCTTCGACCGGGAGCTCGACAAGGGCTACACCCTGCCGACCCCTAAAGGCTGGGTGGTGCGCGAGAACAAGTGGCGCGCCGCCCGGTACGGCCTCGACGCGGGGATCATCGTCGGGGAGGACGACCGGGTGGTGCCGGTACGTGCGGCGCTCGCCGAGCTCGTCCACGAACTGCGGCCGGCGGCCGAGCGCCTGGGCTGCGCCGACGAGCTGGCCGCCGTCAACGAGATCGTGGAGGGCGGGGCGTCCTACCAGCGACAGCGGGCCGTGGCCGCCGCCGCCGATGGCGACCTCACCGCGGTCGTCGACAGCCTGCTCGCGGAGTTCGCCGCCGGGCGACCGGCGGCGATCGGGTCATGAGCTGGCTCGACGATTGGGTGGACGAGGCGCAGGACGATCTGGTCGCCGTACGCCGGCAGCTGCACGCCCATCCTGAGCTCGGTCACCAGGAGCACGACACCACGGCGCTGCTCGTCCGCCGCCTGCAGGCCGCGGGGCTCGCGCCGGTCGTCCTGCGCGGCGGCACAGGGGTCGTCTGCGAGGTCGGTGATGGCGCCGCAGCCGTCGGGCTGCGGGCTGACATCGACGCGCTACCGCTCGAGGACCTCAAGAGCGTGCCGTACCGCTCGCAGGATCCCGGCATCTGCCACGCCTGCGGCCACGACGTGCACACAGCCGTGCTGCTCGGCGCCGGCCTGGCGTTGGCCTCGACCACCTTTTCGGGACGGGTCCGGCTGCTGTTCCAGCCCGCCGAGGAGCAGATGCCGGGCGGGGCCCTCGACATGCTCGCCGAGGGCCACGTGGAGGGGCTGTCGGCCCTGTTCGGTCTGCACTGCGACCCGACGCTCGACCGCGGCTACGTCGGCCTCAAGCCCGGGCCCATCACCGCTGCGGCCGACGCCGTCGAGGTGCGCCTGACCGGACCCGGTGGCCACACCTCGCGCCCGCACAACACCGTCGACCTCGTCCACGCGCTCGCCACCGTCGCGACCGGGCTGCCCGACGCGCTGTCCCGGCTGGTCGACCCCCGGGCCGGCCTGAGTGTGGTGTGGGGGCACATCTCGGCCGGCGTCGCCCGCAACGCGATCCCCCGGGAGGGGGTGCTGCGCGGCACCCTGCGCGTGCTGGACAAGGCCGCGTGGGAGGGCGCCCCTGAGCTCGTCCGGCGGGTCGTGGACGACCTGGTGCGGCCCTTCGGCGCGCACTCCGAGGTGGACTACCAGCGCGGCGTGCCCCCGGTCGTCAACGACCCCGGTGCGACCGCGGTGCTGTCGGCGGCGGCGACGAGCGCGCTCGGCCCCGGCGCCGTCGTACCGACCCTGCAGTCCCTCGGCGGTGAGGACTTCGGGTGGTATCTCGACCACGTGCCCGGCGCGATGGCGCGCCTGGGTGTGCGGGTACCTGGCGGCCCGACCTACGACCTGCACCAGGGCAGCTTCGACGTCGACGAGGCCGCGATCGGCGTCGGCGTCAAGCTGCTCGTGACCGCCGCCCTGGCCGCCCTGCCCCCGCCCTGACCGCACCCCCCTCCCCGCGCTCCCCTCCCCCGCCACCCGCCCCCCTCCTTGCGCCCGCCCCCTTCTTGCGCCGCCCTCCCCGCCGATCAAGGCGAAAGTCCCGTGATCACGCGGCTGATCATGGGCATCTCGCCTTGATCGGCAACGGGACGGCAGCTGGGTTGGCTGCCTGTGGACAGCCCGACGCAGGATCGGCCCCGACCCGGCACCGTCTGTGGCATGACTGCCGCCCTGTCCGACCTGCTCGACGCGCAGGGCGGTGTGGTGACGACCGCGCAGCTGGACGATCTGGCCGTTGACCGAGCCCACCGACGCAGCTTGCAGCGCTCGCTTCGTCGCGTCATGCACGGCGCGTACGCCCGTCGTGACGACGACCGTCCGCTGCTCCCCGCGTACGCCGCGGTGCTGGTCGTGCCGGGGGTCGTGCTGCGCGGCCGCTCGGCGCTGCAGGTGCTGGAGGTCGACGTCCTGCGGCGCCCGGCTCGGCTGGAGGTCTACGTCCCCCCGACTGCCGACGCGAGTGACCGGCCTCAGCTCGCGGTCCGGCGCACGACCCTTGAGGCATCCGAGCAGCTCAGGGTGGCCGGGCTGCCCATCACCTCGCCCGCCCGTACCGCCGTCGACCTCGCTCGAGAGCTGCCACCCGCGGACGGCCTCGCGGTCCTGGACGCCGTGCTGCACGCAGCACTGTGCCGCCGGGCCGATCTCATAACGGCGCTGGTGCCCGGAGCCCGGGGCGTACGACGGGCCCGGGCGCTCATGGTCCTGGCGAGCCCGCTGGCGGAGTCGCCGCAGGAGAGCCGCCTGCGGTGGTGGCTGCTCGCGGCCGGACTGCCGGCGCCCGTACCCCAGTACGAGGTCCGGGACGGTCGCGGCGTTCTGCTGGCGCGGGTGGACCTGGCCTACCCCGAGGTGCGGCTCGCGATCGAGTACGACGGGGTGCTGTTCCACTCCGACGCGCGGGCTCTGGCTCGTGACCGGGAGCGGCTGAACGCGCTGACCTCCGCTGGCTGGTCAGTCCTGAGGTTCACCGCTCGGGACCTGCACACTGCTCGTACGGCTGCTCTGGTGCGGCAAGAGCTCGCCCGCCTGTCCCACGGACAGGTCCTGATTCCTGCCGCCTGAGGCGGCGCTCACCTCAGGCCCGCTATTGGGCACTCAGACTTCGCCGATCAAGGTGATAGGCCCATGATCACCGCGACGATCATGGGCCTCTTGCCTTGATCGGCGGGGAGGGGGGGTGGGGGGCTGGGCTGGGGCGCCACTTCCGGTAAAAAGGTGCGGACATGAGACCCCCGGCCTGGAAGACGTGGACCGCCCTCGGGCTGGTCTACGTCGTCTGGGGCTCGACCTACCTGGCGATCCACTACGTCGTCGTGGGACTGCCGCCGCTGCTCACGGCCGCCGCGCGCTTCGCGGTCGCCTCTGCCCTGCTGACCGGCTTCCTGGTCGTACGACGGGGTCGCGCGGCGTTCCGGGCGACGGCTCGGCAGTGGCTGGGGGCGGCCCTGGTCGGGCTGCTGCTCCTGCTCGGCGGCAACGGCGGGATCACGCTGGCCGAGCGGGCCCACCTGCCGTCCGGCCTCACCGCGCTGCTGATCGCGGGCGTGCCGCTGTTCGTGGTGCTGCTCCGGCTGATCGTCCGCGATCGGCCCGCCGGACGGACCCTGTTCGGTGTTGCGCTGGGCTTCGTCGGCCTGGCGGTGCTCCTGCTGCCGGGCGCTCGGCCGGTCGGCGTCTCGCTGCTCGCGGCGGCCACGGTGATCTGCTCCAGCGCGCTGTGGGCGATCGGGTCCTTTCTGGCCTCCCGGCTCGACCTGCCGGCCGACCCCCTGGCGACCACGGTCGGCGAGATGCTCGGTGGGGCAGCAGGGCTGATCGTCGTCGGCCTGGCGCGGGGTGAGCACCTGGACCCCTCACACGCGGGCGCGAGCGCGCTGCTGGCCTTTGGCTACCTCGTGGTGTTCGGCTCCGTGGTGGCCTTCACGGCCTACTCCTGGCTGCTGGGTACGACGCCGGTGAGCACGGTCGCGACCTATGCCTACGTCAACCCGGTCGTGGCCGTCCTGCTGGGCGCCCTGATCGCCGGCGAGCCGCTCACCGTGACGACGCTCGTCGGGGGTGGGGTGACCGTGCTGGCGGTGGCGGTGGTGGTGTCGCAGCGGTCCGCCACCGAGGCGACGGGAGCCCTGGAGACCTACGTCCCTGAGGAGCGGCAGGGGCGGGTACGCAGCTCGCGCACGTAGTCGTCCGGCGCACCGGCGGTCTCGGCGGCGAGGGCGAGCACGCCCAGATAGCGGGCGCTGGGCAGGCCGCCCTCGTAGCCGTCCAGGACATACGCCCAGGCCAGGCGGTCCCCGTCGAGGGTCGCCGCGCGGACCCTGATCTTGCGGTACAGGCCGGTGTCGGCGCCCTCCCACGTGTCCAGGTCCCGCGCATCGGCCCCGGTGATGTCGTACAGCCCGATGAAGACGTGCTCGCCCGGTGCCTCCGCAATCGTGGCGAGCGCGCCCTCCCAGCCGAGGTCCTCGCCGCCAAAGGTGAGCCGCCAGCCCTTGAGCCACCCGGTGCCCGCGACGGGGGAGTGGGGGCACCTCTGGTGCATCTGCGACGGGTCCAGGTTGCTCCCGTACGCCGCGTAGAGCGCCATGGCGAGCAGCCTATCCAGGCGGCTCCAGCCGCTCGGGGCAGGCAGTGCGACGATGGCCCGGTGACGGGGATCGCGATCGTCGGAGGTGGACCGGCCGGCTACGAGGCCGCGCTGGTGGCCGTACAGCTGGGCGCGGAGGTGACGCTGGTCGACCGGGACGGGATCGGCGGCCAGTGCGTCCTGGCCGACTGCGTCCCGAGCAAGACCTTCATCGCCACGAGCGAGGCGATGACCTCGCTGTCGCACGCCGACCGGGTCGGGGTGCACGCTGCCGGCCACGTCACCGCGCAGATCGCCGAGGTCAACGCCCGGGTCAAGGCGCTGGCACTGGCGCAGTCGGCCGACATCGGCCACCGGCTCGGGTCCGAGGGAGTCGTGCTGCGGCAGGGGTCGGCGCGTCTGCTCGGTGGCGGCAAGCTCGAGGTGGACGGCGAGGTGCTTGCGGCCGACGTCGTCCTGCTGGCCACCGGCGCACACCCTCGGGTCCTGCCGGGCGCCGAGCCGGACGGCGAGCGCGTCCTGGACTGGCGAGGGCTCTACGACCTGCCCGAGCTGCCAGAGCATCTGGTCGTCGTCGGCTCCGGCGTGACGGGCGCGGAGTTCGCCAGCGCCTACCTCGCGATGGGCTCGACGGTGACGCTGGTGAGCAGCCGGGAACGGGTCCTGCCCGGCGAGGACAGCGACGCAGGCGAACTGCTGCAGACCGTCTTCCTGCGGCGCGGCATGCACATCCTGCGCGGCCGGGCGGCCGGGGTCGAGCGCACGGCGACCGGCGTTGTCGTACGGCTGACGGACGGCTCGGTCGTCGAGGGCTCACACTGCTTGATGACCGTCGGCTCGGTGCCGAACACCGAGGATCTCGGGCTCGCCGCGGCCGGCGTCGAGGTCGACGAGGGCGGGTTCATCAAGGTGGACCGGGTCAGCCGCACCACCGCACCCGGCGTGTACGCCGCGGGCGACTGCACCGGGGTGCTCATGCTGGCGTCGGTGGCGGCGATGCAGGGGCGGATCGCGATGTGGCACGCCCTCGGCGAGGCGGTCGCGCCGATGCGGCTGGGCACCGTCTCGGCCAACGTGTTCACCGACCCGGAGGTCGCCTCGGTCGGCGTGACGCAGAAGCAGGTGGAGTCGGGGGCCGTCGTGGCCCAGGGCCTGCGTCTGCCGCTAGCGACCAACGCGCGGGCCAAGATGCAGGGGCTCACCGACGGCTTCGTGAAGCTGTTCTGCCGTCCCGGCTCGGGCACGGTGCTCGGTGGCGTCGTGGTCGCGCCGCGCGCCTCCGAGCTGGTCATGCCGATCTCGCTGGCGGTGCAGAACGGCCTGACCGCCGACCAGATGGCGCACACCTTCTCGATCTACCCGTCGCTGTCCGGCTCACTGACCGAGGCCGCCCGCCAGCTCATGCTGCACGAGACCTGACGCCGGATTTCCCGCCGATCAAGGCGAGATACCCGTGATCGTCAAGGTGACCATGGGTTTTTCGCCTTGATCAGCGCGGACGGGGGGCGGGGGGCGCGGGGTGGGGCGGGGGGCGCGGGTGCGGGCGGCGGGGTCAGTCGTCGATCTCGCAGATGACGGCGCCGCTGGTGACGACCTCGCCGACGGCCGAGGCGAGCCCGCGTACGGTTCCCGCCTTGTGGGCGTTGAGCGGCTGCTCCATCTTCATGGCCTCGAGCACCACGATGAGCTCGCCGGCCTCGACGCTCGCGCCGTCGGCCACGGCGACCTTGACGATCGTGCCCTGCATGGGGGAGGTCAGGCTGTTTCCGGAGGCGGCTGCCCCGGACCGCTTGCCACCGCCCCGCCTCGGCGCCGCCTTCCTCGCGCCGGCGGAGGCACCCAGCCCGGCCGGCAGGGACACCGTCAGGCGCCGGCCCGCTACCTCGACGACGACGTTCTCGCGGGGCTCGGCGGCCTCGTCGGGCTCGGCCGCGCCGGCGTACGGAGGCAGGGTGTTGTCGAACTCGGTCTCGATCCAGCGGTTGTGCACCGTGAAGGGCTCGCTGGTGAAGGCCGGGTCGCGTACGACGGCCCGGTGGAACGGCAGCAGCGTCGCCAGGCCCTCGACCTGCATCTCGTCCAGGGCGCGGGCCGAGCGTTGCAGCGCCTGCTCGCGGGTGGCTCCGGTGACGATGAGCTTGGCGAGCAGGGAGTCAAAGGCGCCGCCGATCACGTCGCCGGAGCTGACGCCGCTGTCGAGGCGTACGCCCGGGCCGGACGGCGCGAGGAACGAGGTGACCGTGCCGGGTGCGGGCAGGAAGCCGCGGCCGGGATCCTCGCCGTTGATGCGGAACTCGAAGCTGTGACCCCGCGCTTCCGGGTCGGTGAAGCTCAGGGCTAGCCCGTCGGCGATCCGGAACTGCTCGCGCACCAGGTCGATGCCGGTGACCTCCTCGGTGACCGGGTGCTCGACCTGCAGCCGCGTGTTGACCTCCAGGAAGCTGACCAGCCCGTCCTGCGCGACCAGGAACTCGCAGGTGCCGGCGCCGACGTACCCGGCCTCCTTGATGATCTTCTTCGAGGCGTCGTAGAGCTGCGCGGTCTGCTCGTCGGTGAGAAACGGCGCGGGCGCCTCCTCCACCACCTTCTGGTAGCGGCGCTGCAGCGAGCAGTCGCGCGTGCTGACGACCACCACGTTGCCGTGACTGTCGGCGAGCACCTGGGTCTCGACATGGCGCGGCTTGTCCAGGTAGCGCTCGACGAAGCACTCGCCGCGGCCGAACGCGGCGACGGCCTCGCGGACCGCGGAGTCGTACAGCTCGGGGATCTCCTCCCGCGTCCGGGCGATCTTCAGGCCGCGTCCACCGCCACCGAAGGCCGCCTTGATGGCCACCGGCACACCGTGCTCCTCGGCGAAGGCGAGTACCTCCGAGACGTCCTGCACCGGGTCGGCGGTGCCGGGGGTCAGCGGAGCACCGATCTTCAGCGCGATGTGCCGGGCGGTCGTCTTGTCGCCGAGCGCCGCGATCGCCGCGGGGGACGGGCCGATCCAGGTCACGCCGGCATCCAGGACCGCCTGGGCGAACTCGGCGTTCTCGGACAGGAAGCCGTACCCGGGGTGGACCGCGTCCGCCCCCGAGTCGGCGACCGCCTGCAGCACCTTGTCGATCCGCAGGTAGCTGTCGGCAGGCGTCGTACCGCCCAGGGCGAAGGCCTCGTCGGCCATCCGGACGTGCAGCGCATCCAGGTCGGGCTCGGCGTACACCGCCACCGAGCGCAGGCCGGCGTCGCGGCAGGCGCGGGCGACCCGGACCGCGATCTCGCCGCGGTTGGCGATCAGGACCTTGTGCACGCGGGCTGCTCCTGGGTCGGGGTCGTCGGGGCTGCTCAACCGGTGCGGAGTCTAGGAGGGCCGGCGCGACACCTTCGTACGGGGCTGACGCGGGCGGCGGGGCTCGCTAGCCTGCGGCCACCTTGCCCGCTCCGCGGGTCGCCGAGGCGCTGCAACCCCCGGGCGCAGCCCGTCGTGATGCTCAAAGGAGCCGACATGACCTACCAGCCGTACAGCGGCGGGGACGACGCCCCCGCGCCGATGACCAGCGACCCCGGACCCGTCCGGACCGCCGTCAACCTGATGTTCGTCCGGGCCGCCCTTACCGTCGTGGGCTTCCTGCTGGGCCTCACCCAGCAGGACGCGCTGCGGACTGCGCTGCGCAAGTCCAACCCGAATGTCGACGTGGACGCGGCGGTCAGGACCGGGATCATCATTGGCACCGTCGTCGGGATCATCCTGGTCGTGCTGTACATCCTGCTGGCGCTGCAGGTGCGTAAGGGCAAGAACTGGGCGCGGATCGTGACCTGGGTGCTGGCCGGCCTGGCTGTAGTGGCCGGTCTGGCCGGGCTGGCCGGGACCGCCACCACACTCAGCAAGCTGGTGGCCGTGGTGACGCTGATCCTGGACATCGCCATCATCGTGCTGCTCGCCCGTCCCGCGGCCAGTGCCTACTTCCGGTCCCGCTCCGCGCAGCCCTGACGGTCCTACCGCGGCTCGGCGCCGGTCAGCGCGGTAGCGCGCTGGCCCGCCAGGCGCCGCGCCCCGGCTGCAGCCCGGCGCGCAGCGGGGGGCCGCCCCACAGCGGGAGCGCGTCCGGTTCCGGCTCGGCGCCGGCGCGTACGGAGCTGAGTACGACGACCAGCGCCGCCAGCTCTCCAGGGCTCGCGTCACCCCGGAGCACCCGCAGGAACGGCGGGTCGGCTGGCTCCGTGCCGCTACACCCGGCTGCGCCCACAGTCCCCTGCCCCGCACTGCCGTTCGCTGCGCTCACAGTCCCCTGCCCTTTACTGCCGTTCGCTGCGCTCACAGGGGAATGTTCCCGTGCTTCTTGGGCGGCAGCGTCTCGCGCTTGTCCCGCAGGATGCGCAGCGCCTTCGCCACTTCGCGCCGCGTCTGCGAGGGCTCGATCACGGCGTCCACGAAACCGCGCTCGGCCGCGATGTACGGCGTCGCGAAGGTGTCCTCGTACTGCTGGATGAACTCCGCGCGGGCCCGGTCCGGGTCCTCGGAAGCGGCGATCGCCCTGCGCTGGATGATGTTGACGGCGCCCTGCGCGCCCACGACGGCCACCTGTGCGGTCGGCCAGGCCAGGTTGACGTCCGCGCCCAGGTGCTTGCTGCCCATGACGACGTACGCGCCGCCGTACGCCTTGCGGGTGATGACCGTGATCAGCGGGACGGTCGCCTCGGAGTACGCGAACAGCAGCTTGGCCCCGCGCCGGATGATCCCGGCCTGCTCCTGGCCTACCCCGGGCAGGAAGCCCGGTACGTCGCAGAAGGTCAGGACCGGCACCCCGAAGGCGTCGCAGGTGCGCACGAAACGTGACGCCTTCTCCGACGCGTCGATGTCCAGGGTGCCGGCGAAGTGCATCGGGTTGTTTCCGACGACCCCGACGCTGCGGCCCTCGATCCGACCGAACCCGCACACCATGTTCTGGGCCCACAGCTCCTGCACCTCGAGGAACTCGCCCTCGTCCAGGACCGCCTCGATGACCGTGTGCATGTCGTACGGCGCGTTGTTGCTGTCCGGGATGAAGGTGTCGAGCTCGACCAACGGCTCCTCGGTGAGCGCGTCGGGGGCGTCGAAGACCGGCGCCGCGGACAGGTTGTTGCTCGGCAGGTAGCCCAGCAGGGCCTTGGCGACGTCCAGGGCCTCGTCCTCGTCCGCGCTCATGAAGTGCGCGACCCCGCTCTTGCTGTTGTGTGTGCGCGCGCCGCCGAGGTCCTCGATCGAGATGTCCTCGCCGGTGACGGTCTTGATGACATCCGGCCCGGTGATCATCATGGCGGAGGCGCCGTCCACCATGAGGTTGAAGTCGGTCAGGGCCGGTGAGTAGACGTGACCGCCGGCGCAGTTGCCCAGGATCAGTGAGATCTGCGGGACGACGCCGGAGGCCATCACGTTGCGATAGAAGATGTCGCCGTACAGCGCCAGGCCCATGATCCCCTCCTGGATCCGGGCGCCGGAGCCCTCGTTGATGCCGACGATCGGGGAGCCGGTCTTGAGCGCGAGATCCATCACCTTCACGATCTTCTCGCCGTAGACCTCGCCGAGCGCGCCGCCGAACACCATCGCGTCCTGGCTGAAGATGCACACCGGTCGGCCGTCGACCGTGCCGAAGCCGGTGATCACGCCGTCGCCGATCGGGCGTTTGGCCTCCAGGCCGAAGTCACGCGCCCGGTGCCGCGCGAGGGCGTCGGTCTCGGTGAAGCTGCCGTCGTCCAGGAACGCCTCGATCCGCTCGCGGGCCGTCCGCTGGCCCTTGGCGTGCCGCCTGTCCAGCGCCGCCTCGGTGCCCGGGTGCAGCGCGGCCTCGTTGCGCCGCCGCAGCTCGGCCAGCTTGCCGGCGGTGGTGTGGACGTCCGGCTGAGCGGCGGCGGGAACGGGTGCTGCGGTCACGGTCCGGGAGGCTACCGGGGGCCCTCGGTCTTAGATGGTGGGGTGTATGACGACCTCGACCGCCCGCCGCTGCGGGCCGCCGCCCTCGACCGGGCGCTGCGACCTGACGGCTGGCGGGTCGAGGTGCTCGCCAGCACCCATTCCACGAACGCCGTCGTCGGGGCCAGGGCGCGCGACGGCGCGGCGCCCGGGCTGGTGGTCGTGGCCGAGCTGCAGAGCGCTGGACGGGGTCGGCTCGACCGCACCTGGACCTCACCGGCCCGGGCCGGGCTGACGTTCTCGGTCCTGCTGCAGCCCGCCGATACGGCCTGGGTGACCTTGCATGCGGGGTTGGCCGTGGCGCTCGCCTTGCAGGACGTCGCCGAGCTGGACGCGGTCCTGAAGTGGCCCAACGACGTTCTTGTGGGCGGCCGGAAGATCGCCGGCCTGCTGGCCGAGGCGAGCGTCGAGGGGCGCGTCGTGTTGGGCGTCGGCCTCAATGTCACGACTCGCGCCGACGAGCTGCCCGGCGACGGGACCACCTCGCTGCGCCTCGCCGGAGCCGCCACCGACGACCGGGCCACGCTGCTGAAGGCGGTCCTGCGCCGCCTGCGACCGGCGTGCGGTAGCGCCGAGGACGCCCGCGCGACCTACCGCGGGTTGTGCTCGACGATCGGGCAGCGGGTGCGGCTGGAGCTGCCCGGCAACCGCTTCGTGGAGGGTACGGCCGACGGCGTCGACGAGGCCGGCCGGTTGGTCGTGGACGGTACGGCGTACGCAGCCGGCGATGTCGTCCACCTGCGCGGGCGCTGAGATGGCCTACCCGTCAAGGCTCCTGCTCGACGGCGAGCGGGTCGTGCTCGAGCTGCACCCGCACGGCAAGCGGCTGGTGGTACCGGTCCTCGCGCTGCTGCTGGTGCTCGCGGCGACCGGCTACCTGCTGGCGGTCGCCGGGGACGGCCGCCTGCAGGTCGTGGTCGCCGCGTTTGCCGCCCTGTTGGTGGGCCGCTTCAGCTTGGTGCCGTTCCTGCGCTGGCGCGGCACGCTGTTCGTGGTCACCGACCGGCGGGTGGTGCTGCGCAGCGGCGTGCTGTCACGTTCGGGGCGAGACGTGCTGCTGTCCCGGATCAACGACATCACCTTCTCCCACTCGCTGGTCGAGCGGCTGCTGGGTTGCGGCACGCTCGTGGTGGACGCGGCCGGCGAGCGCGGCGAGGTCGTGCTGACGGCGGTCCCCGGGGTCGAGCAGGTGCAGCGCACGGTGCACGGCCTGGCGGCGCGGGCCCTGCCCTGAGCAGCCCGACCGCGTTCTAGTGCTCGAGCTCGCCGTCGATGACCTTCGCCGGGTCGTAGGGCGGCCAGTCCCCCTGCGGCGCGCGCACCCGGCCGTACGCCGCCTGCTGTGTGCGGGCGCCGGCTCGTTCACCCGGGCCGCCAGCGTTCACGCCGATGCTGGTCAGCAGCCCACCCACCCCCGCCGAGACGCAGCAGATGACGGCCGCAGTGCCGTGCAGGGCGAGGGCCGACAGCAGGAACAGCCCGGCCGAGCTGCTGCGGAAGCCGAAGTAGGCCTTCTGCCGCCCCGTCACAGGACCGACGGTACGCCGGGATCCCGGCCAGGGCACGCTCTAGGCTCCCGCCGTGGAGCACAGCGGCGAGCTCGAGCAGGCCCTGCTCGGGGCTCGCCTCGAGCTCACCCGCAGCGAGGTGTCCGCCGAAGCGGGCGTCGGCCTCGCGCAGGCCCAGCAGGTGTGGTCCGCCATGGGTCTGCCCGAGGTGCCAGACGGCGAGCGCGCCTTCACCGGCCGCGACGTCGACGCGCTGCGCACCTTCGCCGGGCTCCGCGACAGCGGTCTGGTGGACGTCGACACCTCCCTGGTCCTCGCCCGGGCCATGGGGCAGGGGCTGTCCCGCCTCGCCGAGGCCCAGGTGGAGGCCTTCCGTGCAGAGTCCGCCGGACTGACCCTGGAGCAGGCCACCGAGGTCGCGACCTCCTCCGCCGAGCAGGTCGTGCCGCAGCTGGAGCAGCTGGTCGTGCACGTGTGGCGGCGGCAGTTCGCCGCGGCGGTCACCCGGTCCCTGGCCTATGCCGGACAGGAGGGGCTCCCGGTCATCGCCGTAGGGTTCGTGGACCTGGTGGACTTCACGCGGTCGTCCCGTGGCTGGGACCCCAGCACGCTGCAGCGGCTCCTGGAGCGCTTCGAGCGGGACACTTCGCTGCGCGTCACGGCCGTCGGTGGGCGAGTCGTCAAGACCTTGGGCGACGAGGTGCTGTACGCCGCGGCCAACGCCTCGGCCGCGGTGGAGGTGGCGCTGCAGACCGCGGAGGCGCACGAGGCGGACGAGGAACTGCCCGCGGTGCGGGCTGGCGTCGCCCTCGGCCCGGTTCTGATCCGGCTGGGCGACGTGTTCGGCCAGCCCGTCAACCTGGCCAGTCGCCTGACCGATGAGGCCCGGCCCGGGACAGTCCTCGTGGACGACCTGGCGGCCGCCGAGCTGGCCGAGGTGTCGTCGTACACGGTCCGCCCGCTGCGGCGGCGCTCGGTGCGCGGCTACCGGGCCCTGACCCCGCATCTGCTGCGCCGGGCCGTTGCTGGCCGCTGAAGCCGGTCGGCGCTAGACCAGCGCCGAGAGCTCAGCCGTGGAGCGGTCGAACACCCAGCGGCGGTAGCCCCAGAACCGGAAGACGGTCGCGATGGCCGTGCCCACCAGCTTCGCGACGTTCAGCGCGACCGGGCCGGTCAGGCCGAACAGGTAGTGCGCCGCGCCGACCGGCACCAGCGTGATGCCGAGGCCGATGGTGTTGACGATGAGGTAGATCCCGAGGTCGCGGCCCTCGTGGGTGTCCTCGTTGACGCGATGGGCGAACGACCAGAGCCGGTTGCCGATGTAGGAGGCCAGCGCCGCGACCGTGGTCGACAGCACCGTCGAGGTCAGCGGGCCAATGCCCAGACCGAAGCGGAGCACGTTGAACAGCACGAAGTCCAGGACGAAGCAGAAGCCACCCACCACGACGAACTTGACCAGTTCCGGGCCGATCGCGCGCACGCGTTCGGTGAGGCTGCGCGGGGGAGCTAGCAACGACGAGGACACCGCACCAGGTTACCCAAGGACCGTGCGAGCATGCCGGATGTGACCTGGGTCCAATTCGATGGCGCCGTCAACGTCCGGGACGTGGGTGGCTTGCCAACGGTCGACGGCCGTACGACGCGCAGCGGGGTGCTGCTCCGCTCGGACAACCTGCAGGGGCTCAGCGCCGCGGACGTGCACCGGCTCGTGGACGAGATCGGCGTGCGGACCGTGCTGGACCTGCGCACCGACGGCGAGGTGGAACTCGAGGGGCCGGGACCGCTGCGGCAGCGGCCCGAAGTCGCCCATCATCACCTCACGCTGATCCCGCACGGGTTCGAGGACCGGGCCGACGTCGACCGGGCGATCCCGGACGAGGACGCGCCCGAGCACTCCATGACCCACTGGTACCTCGGGTACGTCCGGGACGCGCCATCCCAGTTCGCCACCGGACTGGGGCTGCTCGCCGACCCCGCCAGCCGCGCGTGCGTGGTCCACTGCGCCGCCGGCAAGGACCGCACCGGCGTCCTCGTGGCGCTCGCGCTGTCCCTGGTGGGGGTGACCCGCGAGGCGGTCGTCGCCGACTACGTCCGCAGCGGCGAGCGGATCGAGCAGATCCGCGACCGGCTGCTCGGCTCATCGACGTACGTCAAGGACCTCCGGGACAGGACGCTGGACTCCATGCAGCCGCACGCGCACAGCATCGAACGGTTCCTGGATGCGGTGGACCGCGAGTACGGCGGCCCGCACGGGCTCGCGATGTCGGTCGGAGTGGACGAGGAGACCGTCGACCGGCTGCGGCGGCGACTGCTGCGCCCTGCCTGAGGTCCGCGTGCGGTCCACTACGTTCGCGTCGTGGCGATCCGCGGTGCGATGGGGCTCCCCGTGGTCGGCATGGTCGGCGGCGGCCAGCTGTCACGGATGACGCATCAGGCGGCGATCGCGCTGGGGTTGTCCCTGCGGGTGCTCGCCGACCAGCAGCACGACAGTGCCGCGCTCGTCGCCCACGGTGTCGTGCTCGGCGACCACACCTCACTGGCCGACCTGCGCGCGTTCGCGGCCGGCTGCGAGGTCGTCACCTTCGACCACGAGCACGTGCCCGGCGGCTTTGTCGAGGCACTCGAGGCCGAGGGCGTCCAGGTCCACCCGGGCGCGACCGCCCTGCGGCACGCCCAGGACAAGCTGGTGATGCGCGAGCGGCTCGCCGGTCTCGGCGTACCCGTGCCCGCCTTCACGCCCGTCGCGACCGTGCAGGACGTGATCGGGTTCGCCCGGCACGTGGGCTGGCCGCTCGTGCTCAAGGCAGCGACCGGCGGGTACGACGGGAAGGGCGTCTGGGTCGTCGGCTCGCCGGCCCAGGCTGAGGAGGTGCTCGCCTCCGGGGTGCGCCTGCTCGCCGAGGAGCACGTCGTCCTGCGCCGCGAGCTGGCCGCGCTGGTGGCCCGGTCGCCGTACGGGCAAGGGGCGGCCTGGCCGGTCGTGGAGACCGTGCAGGCCGACGGTGTGTGCGTCGAGGTGGTCGCCCCGGCACCCGAACTGTCGGAGGAGCTGGCGCTGTCCGCCCAGGCGCTCGCGCTGCAGCTCGCCGAGGACCTGGGGGTGGTGGGGGTGATGGCCGTCGAGCTGTTCGAGGCCAGCTTCCCGGACGGGACACCGCGGCTGCTGGTCAACGAACTGGCCATGCGGCCGCACAACAGCGGCCATTGGACGATCGAGGGCGCCCGGACCTCGCAGTTCGAGCAGCACCTGCGAGCGGTGCTGGACTACCCGCTCGGCGACACCTCGCCCACGGCTCCCTGGACGGTCATGGCCAACGTCCTCGGCGGCCCCGGCGACGCCGACCTGGACCGGCGGCTGCATCTGCTGTTCGGCCACGACCCGGCGCTCAAGATCCATCTGTACGGCAAGCAGGTGCGTCCCGGGCGCAAGATCGGTCACGTCACCGCGCTCGGCAGCGACCTGTTCGTCGTACGGGCGCGGGCCCGCGTCGGCGCCGAGTACCTCAGGAGCGGCACATGGCCGGCGTCGTAGGCCCGGAGCCAGCAGCTGCTCGGGCCACGCCCGCCGGGGCCCAACCCGCCGGAAGTCCGCCCACCGGGGGTTCGGTCCCCGCGGCGCCGGTCGTCGGGATCGTCATGGGCAGCGATTCCGACTGGGGCGTGATGGAGGCCGCTTCCGCGGCGCTGCAGGAGTTCTCGGTGCCCCACGAGGTGCGGGTCGTGTCGGCTCACCGCACCCCGCGCGACATGCTCGACTGGGCCGGCTCGGCGGTCGACCGGGGCCTGCGCGTCCTGGTCGCCGGTGCCGGGGGCGCCGCCCACCTGCCCGGCATGGTGGCCTCGATGACCCCACTGCCGGTCATCGGCGTCCCCGTCCCGTTGCGCCACCTGGACGGTCTGGACTCGCTGCTGTCGATCGTGCAGATGCCCGCGGGAGTTCCCGTGGCGACGGTGTCGATCGGCGGCGCGCGCAACGCGGGCCTGCTCGCCGTACGCATCCTGGCAGCAGCCGACCCCGCACTGCTCGTCGCAATGACCGACTTTCAGCTAGCTCTCGCCGACGCTGCCCGTGCCAAGGACGCCGCCCTCCAAGCCCTGCGCGCCGCTCCCTGACCCGCTAGCCCGGACCCGCCAACCCTGACCCGCTAGCCCTGACCCGCCAACCCTGACCTGCTCGCCCGCCAACCCTGACTTGCTCACCCGCTCACCCTCATCCGCTCACCCTCACCCGCCGGCCACCCTGCTCCGGTGTGAACGTGTCTTCTCCCGTGCCTCGGAAGGCGAGGTGCGCAGGCGTACGTCACGCCGAGGCCTCGCTACGGCAAGAGAGGCGTTCGTACGCGAGAAGACACGTGTCACAGCCACCCACGCGGCAGGTGGCTTTCGGCGCCGAGCGGTTGGCTGCCATGCCTCGCGGGCCCTGGCGGCCGCGATGTCCTCGTCGCTGATGGGACCGGCGTCCGCCTCGTACTCCACGATGGCAGCGGCCAGGCGCTCCCGTGCGAGACGTTCGGAGGCGGCTGGGTCATTCAGGAGCTCACGCCATCTCGACCGGCACGCGCTCGTACCGCCTCCATCAGGTCGCCGGGAAGCGTCACGGTCGACCGAGGCGTCTCGTGATCCACAGCCGCAGTAGGTCGCGAGTCCTACTGTGAAGGGCGGGCAAGCGGGCACGTCGGCGTAGGAGTCCACGTCCCGTCCCCGGCCTGCTGAGGGCGGGTCCAGCCACCTGGCAAGCGCCGCCGACGTCGTCATCTTGGTGTAGTGATGCCAGCAAGCAGCCAGCGCAGCCCACTGTCGAAGTTCTCGGCGAGCTCGTGGCTTGACGGGTCGGGTTCGGTACGGGAGCTCTCGTCCGCTCGCGTGGAGAACGCGGCGAACCCGATCGTGTAGACGATGAGCACGCGCAGCGCCTCACGCGCACGGGGTCCGGTCACGTCGGCGCGGGCCAGGAGGGTGAGCACGATGTCGCCGAGGCGCTGGGCGTTGGGCCCCCGAGCGCCTTGCCGAGCCAGGTACAGGGGGACGAGATCGGGGTGCGCGAGCAGGACGTTGTGCGCTGACGCCATCAGCGCCTGCAGGCCGTCGGCCGGCGGAGCCGCGTCCGTGTCGGGCGCGCACACCTGGGCGAGCACGTCATCGAGGACCTCGTCGATGAGGGAGGTCTTGTTCTCGACATGGCTGTAGAGCGCGTTGGGGCTCACCGCCAGGCGTTGCGCGAGGCCGCGCATGGTCAGCGCCGCCAGTCCTTGCTCGCCGAGCAGGTCGCGCGCGGCGGCCAGTACCTGGGCGTGGTTGAGGCCGGCGCGCTGGCCGGGGGATCGCTGCGGAGCCACCTTGCCTACTGTACGGCGTCCAGTTATGCTGTACGGCGTACAACTCATTGACCGGAGGTGCTCATGAGCCAGATCGCCCTGTTTCACTCCGTCCTCGGTGTTCGCCCTGGCGTGCTCGACGCCGCGGAGCGGCTGCGGGCCGCCGGGCACGAGGTCCACGTCGTCGACCAGTACCACGGACGCGTCTTCGACGACTACAACCAGGCCGACGAGTACGCCCAGGCAGTCGGCTACCCCGTCCTGATGGAACGTGCCATGACCGCGGTAGAGCACCTGCGCGACGGCTTCATCACCGCCGGCTTCTCCAACGGCGGCGGGATGTCGGAGTACATCGCGCTCCAGCGGCCCGTCGCCGGCGTGCTGATGCTCTCCGGCGCCCTGCCCCTGGACATGCTCGGCGCCTCGACCTGGCCGGAGGGCGTGCCGGCGCAGATCCACTACACCCTCGACGACCCCTTTCGCCGGCAGGAGGCGATCGACGCGGTCGCCGGCTCGGTCCGCGCCGCGGGTGGTCCGCTGGAGATCTTCGACTATCCCGGCAAGGGGCACCTGTTCACCGACTCCTCGTTGCCCGACGAGTACGACGCCGGCGCCGCCGCGACGCTCTGGGAACGGGTCCTCGGCTTCTGCTCCGCCCCGCTGCGTGCCGGCGAGTAGGCCTCGTCGGTGCCGCCCGATAGCTGCCCCGGCACGAGAATCGACGCGCGATCCGCCTCGATGTGCGCGGCGTTGGGCTAGTCAGCCTCGCCTCGGCGCTGCTGGTCTACCCACTTGTTGAGGGCCCTGCGGCGAGCTGGGGGTGGTGGGCCTTCGCCATGGCCGGCCTCGGCGTGGCCGGGTGCGGGGCGGTCGCCCTCTAAGAGCGGCGCACCAGCCGCGAGCCGGACAAGCACACCCGATCGCGTGTCGTGCAGGCAATTCGTGGTCCGGCAGACGTTCCGGAGTCGCGTGGCCAGTCTAGGCTGGATCCCTGGGCCACCTCTGCTCGGCAGCAGCTTCAAAGGGCCGGCGCGCGGCTCTGTGCATGTGCAAAAGTAATACCGGCCGGTCTTACCGCTGCTACCATGAACCGATGCGCGTAACGAGCAAGGGGCAGGTGACAATCCCTCAAGCCGTGCGACGACGTCTGGGCATCGAGCCGGGGAGCGACGTCGACTTCGAGGTCGACAAGGACGTCGTCCGACTCGTACGGCGCGACGATGGACGCGGAGCGGCCCTCGTCGCGCACATGCGCGGACGCCGACTGACGATGACCACGGACGAGATCATGGCCCTGACCCGCGGCGAAGCCTGAACTGTGGCCTTGGGGACGCTCGTGGACTCCAATGTGCTGCTCGACTTGTTCACCGACGACCCACGCTGGGCCCAGTGGTCAGCTGAGCATCTCACCACTGCCTTCGATGCCGGCCCGGTGGTGATCAATCCGCTGATCTTCGCCGAGCTGTCCGTGGGGTTCGACCGCCTCGAAGACCTCGAGGAAGCGCTGCCCGGTCGCATCGAACGCGAGGACCTGCCTTGGGAGGCCGCTTTCCTGGCCGGCCGCTGCTTCTTGCAGTACCGCCGTCGTGGCGGCACTCGCCGCTCGCCCCTGCCGGACTTCTACATTGCTGCCCATGCCGCTACGACCGGGCGGGCGCTGCTGACCCGCGATCGACCTCGGCATCTGGACCTGCTGCCCATGCTCGAGGTCATTTCACCTGGTTGAGGTGGTCCGCTCCCCACATCACAACCCAGCCACGTAGCTACGGAACCCGGCCAACTCGGCGCTGACCGCTGTCCCGATCGCCATCCGTGATCAGAGCGGGTCGATCACTTGGGCTACTGCCGTGGCCAGGCTCGTCGAACAGAACCAAGGCCGACTCGTCGACGGCGTAGCACGGTGGCAGCTGCCCAGGCGGTGCGCGGAAGGCGGTGTCGGCCATGCCCAACGGATCGAGCAGCTGTTCGCGGAGCAACTCCCCGAGCGGGCGCCCGCCGGCGCGGGCGAGCACGACGCCCAGTACGTCGTAGACTACGTCGCAGCGCCACACCGTGCCTGGCCGTTCCAGCAGCGTGAGATCGGCGAACCGAGCGATCCACGCGTCGGGGGTGAGCGGAACTGAGGGGTCCGGCGGCCCTGTCCCCAGCCCAGCCGCAGCAGCCGCGCGCAGCGCCGGACAGCCTCCCTCGAACACGAACCCGAAACCGACCCGCATCGTCAGCAGGTCCTCGAGCGTGACCGCTCACTGGGTAGGCACCGTGTCAACCAGGTGGCCGTCCAGCCGGCGCAGCACGCGCGACCGGCCAGCTTGGGGACAAGCCGCTCCACCTGGTCGGTCCAGGACCAGCAGTCCGGCTTCGGCGAGCGACAGCGCCAACGCAGCGGCCATGGGCTTAGTGTTCGAGTTGATACGCACCGAGCTGTCGACGCCCAGGACCCAACGCCTGCTGGCTCGGTCGTACCCGCGATGTCAAACGACACCTCGCCATCGCGCCAGACCCCGACAACCGCGCCCGGACCTCACCGCGATCGGCGTACGGGCGCATCGCTCCCACCACCTCGCGGGCTGTCAAGCGGTGATCCTGGCAGCCGCGCTGAGCGTGCAGCGGACCGGGCGGCCCACCAGACATCGGCTCAGCACCGCCCCAGTCACCGATCAAGGCAGAATGCCCATGATCAGCGAGTGGATCATGGGCATTTTGCCTTGATCGACGACGCCAGGGCCGATCAGCCAGGGCCGTGCGGGGTCCACTCGATGTGGGGGCATTGGTCCATGACCACCAGCGCGCCGGCAGCGCGGGCCCGCTCACCGGCCACCTCATCGACAACGCCGAGCTGCAACCAGATGCCCGGCACCCCAACGGCCAGTGCCTGATCGACGAGTGGTCCGACGAGCTCGGAGCGTACGAAGAAGTCCGCGACGTCGACCGGGAACGGGATTTCGGCCAGCGACGCGTAGCCCTGCTCGCCGTGCACGACCGGCGCGTTCGGGTGCACCGGCACAATCCGTTTGCCCTTGCTCTGCAGGAACGCCGCCACGCCGTACGCCGCCCGGCTCGGGTCACCGGACAGCCCGACCACCGCCCAGGTGTGGCAGCGCAGAAGGGCCCGGACGGTGTCGCTCACCAGGGCCCCCTGCCCGGAGTACGACGGCGTACGCGCTGCTGGACTGGACCTGCTCGTGCAGCATGGGATGCGCGATCTTGACGCAAGTGCGACCTCACCGGCGTGTCGCGCACATTAGCGTCAAGATCGCGGGCAGGCAGGGGGGCGCGGGGAGGGCTGGGGGCGCGGGAAGGGGGGCGCGGGAAGGGGGGGGCGCGGGCAGGCAGGCAGGCGGGCGGGGGGGGATTACGGGCGGCCGAGGGCGCGGTAGGTCCAACCGGCCGCCCGCCACTGGGCCGGGTCCAGGGCGTTGCGGCCATCGACGATGCGCCGGCTCGCGACGACGTCGGACAGCGTTGCGGGGTCCATCTGCCGGAACTCCGACCACTCGGTGAGGTGCAGCACGATGTCGGCGCCGCGAGCGGCCTCGATGGCGCTCTCGCGGTAGCCCAGCTCGGGGCACCGGGCGCGCGCGTTGTCCATCGCGGCGGGGTCGTAGAGGGTCACGGCCGCGCCCTGGCGCTGGATCGCGGCGGCGACGTCCAGCGCCGGGCTGTCCCGGATGTCGTCGCTGTTGGGCTTGAACGCTGCCCCGAGTACGCCGACGCGCATGCCGCCGAAGGAGCCGCCGACGAGCTCGCGGGCGAGGTCGACCATGCGGGCCCGCCGTCGCAGGTTGATCGCGTCGACCTCCCGCAGGAACGACAGGGCCTGGTCGACCCCGAGCTCGCCGGCCCGGGCCATGAACGCGCGGATGTCCTTGGGCAGGCAGCCACCGCCGAAGCCGAGGCCGGCATGCAGGAACCGGCCACCGATGCGGGAGTCGTAGCTCAGCGCCTTGGACAGCAGTGTGACGTCGCCGCCGGTGGCCTCGCAGACCTCGGCCATGGCATTGATGAAGGAGATCTTGGTCGCCAAAAAGGCGTTGGCCGCGACCTTCACCAGCTGCGCGGTCGCGAAGTCGGTCACGACCAGGGGGGTCGGGAGCTCCAGGACGGGGGCGAACGCCGACCGCAGCTTGGCCTCGGCCGCCTCGGAGCTCACGCCGAAGACCAGCCGGTCCGGCGTGAGGGTGTCCTCGACGGCGAAGCCCTCCCGGAGGAACTCGGGGTTCCAGGCGAGCTCGACGTCGGCCGCCGGGCAGGTGCGCGCCAGCTCGGCGGCGAGCCGCTCCGCCGTACCGGCCGGCACGGTGCTCTTGCCGACGACTAGTGCGCCGTCGCGCAGCTGCGGTACCAGGGCGCGGAAGCACGCGTCGACGTAGGTCATGTCGGCGGCGAACTCACCCTGCTTCTGCGGCGTGCCCACGCACAGGAAGTGCACGTCGCCGAAGGCCCCGACCTCCTCGAAGGAGGTCGTGAAACGCAGCCGGCCGGTCTCGAGGTTCTTGCGCAGCAGCTCGGGCAGGCCGGGCTCGAAGAACGGCACCTCCCCGGACTGCAGGAGCGCGATCTTGTGCTCGTCGACGTCGAGGCCGAGAACCTCGAAACCGAGCTCGGCCATGCAGACTGCGTGCGTCGCGCCGAGGTAGCCCGTGCCGAGCACGGTGAGACGGGGGCGCGAACCACGTCCAGAGGTGGGCTCCATGGCCGGGCAGCGTAGCGGCGCAGCCTTAGGATCAGCCCATGGACTCCTCGTTCTCCCTGTACTCCCTCACCGAGGAGCACGAGCTGCTCCGTAAGGCGGTCCGCGAGCTGGCCGAGGACAAGATCGCACCCCGCGCCGCCGAGATCGACGAGACGGCCGAGTACCCCTGGGACGTGCACGAGGCGATCAAGAAGGCCGGGTTCCTGGCGATCCACGTCCCCGAGCAGTACGGCGGGGACGGGGCCGACAAGATCGCGCACTGCATCGTCGTGGAGGAGGTGGCGCGGGTCTGCGCCTCCTCCAGCCTGATCCCGATGGGCAACAAGCTGGGTACGACGGGGCTGATCCTGTCCGGCTCTGAGGAGCTCAAGCACGAGTTCCTACCTGCGGTGGCTAAGGGCGAGGCCACGTTCTCCTATGCGCTGAGCGAGCGGGAGGCCGGGTCGGACGCGGCGTCGATGCGCACCCGGGCGGTACGGGACGGCGACTCCTACGTGCTGAACGGCACCAAGTGCTGGATCACCGGGGCGGGCGTCAACACCCACTACACGGTCATGACGGTCACCGACCCGGACAAGGGCGCCAACGGCATCTCGGCGTTCGTGGTCCAGGCCGACGATCCGGGCTTCTCGGTCGGCACCAAGGAGCGCAAGCTCGGCATCAAGGGCAGCCCGACGTGCGAGATCTACTTCGAGGACTGCCGTATCCCGGCCAGCCGCATGATCGGAGCGGAGGGCACCGGCTTCAAGACGGCGCTGAAGACCCTGGACCACACTCGGCTGGGCATCGGCGCGCAGGCGGTCGGGATCGCACAGGGCGCGCTGGACGCCGGGGTCGCCTACGTCAAGCAGCGGCGGCAGTTCGGCAAGGCCATCGCGGACTTCCAGGGGATCGGCTTCATGGTCGCCGACATGGCCATGAAGATCGAGGCCTCTCGCCAGCTGGTGTACGTCGCGGCCGCCAAGGCCGAGCGCGGCGCGCCGGACATGACGTTCGCGTCCTCGGCGGCCAAGTGCTTCGCCTCGGACACGGCGATGTCGGTCACGACCGACGCGGTCCAGTTGTTCGGCGGCTACGGCTACACCCGCGACTTCCCGGTGGAGCGGATGATGCGCGACGCCAAGATCACCCAGATTTACGAGGGCACCAACCAGATCCAGCGCATGGTGATGGCGCGCCAGGTCCTGCGATAGCGGCCCGCGTTTCCGTGGGCGGCGGTCAGGAACAGCGGCCGGACGTCCAGTTCGTGTCGAGGGCGTCGACGAGCACGTCGTCACCCCAGTCGATGTCGGCGCAGACGCCACCGGTGATGTCGGTGCCGCCCTCGGCGACGTAGACGGCAGTGGAGTGCGGTCCGGCAGGTTCGGCGAGGTCGAGCAGCAGCGTCAGCGGGACACCGGCCTCGAGCAGGCAGCTGGTGCGATGTACGAGGGCCTCGATGTCGATCGGCGACCGTTGGGCGGGGACCTGTTCGAGGGACATGACGTCCTCCTCAGGGAGTGTGGCGGGGGCTGGGTGTGGGTGCTGAACCGGGGCCATGCCGGCCGCGGATGGAGGCGGACGTGGTACCGGACCCCTCCTGCATCGGCCGGGCGGCGGGACTTGCGTAGGGCCAAATGGGTGAACCCACCCGAGAAGTCCTGCGGGGAGTCGGCGTCAGGACAGGGCGCGCAGCCCGGGCACGTCCGCCCCTACGGTCGCGGTGACCTGCTCGGCAGTGGTGATCGCCAGCAGGTCCGCGCTGCTCGGCTCCGGGACGAGTACGAGCGAGGCGCCGGCAGCCAGCGGGCCGAGCAGGCCGAGCAGCAGGCCCGCTGAGATGGCAGGGTCCAGTGCGGTGAGGACGCGATCCGCATCGCTCAGGCCGAGCTCGGGCGGCGGCCCCGCGACGCGCCCCTCGACCTCGAACCGCGGCGCAGGGCCACCAGGACCGTTCCAGTGGTCACCGTAGGAGGGGACCTCGCGGGCGTAGTCCAGGACCATCGCCGGTACGACCGGCAGCGCGGCACCCAGCGGGTGCCCGGACAGGGCCAGCACGTCCTCCACCCCGGCGTCGAGGGCGGCCTCGGCGTACTCGGCTAGGACGAAGGCCACTGGGCAGCCGGCGAGGTCGGCTGGCTCCGAGGCGAGCACCACGGTGGCGCCGGTGGCGGCCCCGGCAAGCAACAGCGCGACGCCCTGCCAGTGCAGGGGGAGCAGCAGTCCGACCCGGTCCGGGGAGCCCAAGCCGTCGACGAGCAGGTTCGCCGACTTGGCCACCCAGTTGGCGGTCGTCGCGCCGGACAGCTCGACGCGCGCCGGTCCGGCGTACAGGGTCAGCAGGGGTTGGGCAGGGTCACGGGCGCCGAGCAGGGTCACGGTCGCCACCGACGGCGAGCGGTGGCGGCCGGCTGCGGGCGCCGTGCGCGGCCGGTCAGGGGGCGCAGGTCGCGTCCTGGGCGGTGACCGGCTTGGGCGCAGCGCTGGGCGCCGCCGAGGCGGTGGGGGCGGGGCTGCCGGTGACGGTGACGCGCCGGGTGCCGGAGTAGCCGGAGCCGACGACGACCTCGAGGGTGCGATCCAGGGTGGGGTCCGGCATCAGGGTTGAGCCGGGAAGGGCGGCGGCCAGGGTGCGGGCGCTGTCGGCCCGCGCGGCGCCGAAGGTGATGGTCGTCTGCGTCCGGCCCGCCCCCCGGTTGGTGGCGACGCCGATGACGCTGAAGCCTGCGGTCTGCAGGTCGGTCGCGGCCTTGCGGCCCAGCCCGGTGACCCCCGAGCCGTTGTAGACACGCACCCGTACGGCGTTCGGGGCGACCGTGATCGGACCGGCCACCGGAGCCGCCGGTGCGGGCGCCGTCGGCGCCGGGGCCTCGGGGGCCCGGTCCTGGCGCAGCTGGTCGAACAGCACGGCGTTCTTGGCATCGTCGAGCAGCACGACGGCGGCGCCGTTTCGACGTCCCGCGAGGTCGGCGATGTTCACGGTGGAGAACAGCACCCCACCGGCGCTGAAGCCGCGCAACCGCAGCGCCAGGTTCTTCAGGTCGGTGGTGGACAGGTTCTCATCGACCTGCAGCGAGGAGGTCGCGATATCGAGGAACCCGGTCAGCTTGAACGGGTTGAGCAGCGTCCCGGCCGACGCGACCTTGCGCACCAGCGAGCCGATGAAGTCCTGCTGGCGCTTGATCCGGTCGATGTCGCCGTTGGGCAGCCCGTACCGCTGTCGCACGAATGACAGCGCCACATCCCCGTTGATGTGATGGTTGCCAGCGGACAGGTCGATGCCGGAGTTCTTCTCCTTCGCGGCCTTGGTCAGGCAGACGTCGACACCGCCGAGGGCGTTGACCATGCCCTTGAAGCCGGTGAAGTCGATCTGCAGGTAGTGGTCGACCTGGATGTTGGTCAGCTTCTGGATCGTCGCGATCAGGAGTTTCGGGCCGCCCTCGGAGAACGAGGCGTTGAGCTTGTCGTGGTGGGCGGGCTGCACCGCACCGGTCTTAGGGTCGGTGTAGGCCGGGATCTCGACGTAGGAGTCGCGGGGGAAGCTGACCAGCTGCACCTGATCGCTGCCGCCGTAGAGGTGGACGAGGATTACGGTGTCCGAGCGCTGGCCGACCACGAAGGTCGCGCCCGTCCCCTGCGTCCCGGTCCCGTTGGCCCCGCTCCGGCTGTCACTGCCGACCAGCAGGTAGTTCTCCGCGCCGTGCGGCGCCGCCGCCGGCTGGTCCGCCCCCGGCAGGTGGCCGAGCACCCCGCTCAGCCGGTTGATGTTGCCGTTGTAGTGGTTGATGACCACGAAGCCGAAGACGGCAACGGCGAGGACGGCGGCCGAGGTCCCGGCGGCCACCCAGGACAGGATGCGCGCGGTCCGGTGGCCGCGGCGACGGGAACCGGGTGCGGCGGCCGGATCGCCGGCGGCGCCCGCAGCACTCCCAGCACCCGCAGCGGCTCGGGTCGAGCGCCTGCTGCGCCGACGCGGGTCGAACTCCGGTGGCAGGCCCGACGGCCCCGCCCCGCCCGGATCGCGAGGTGTCGTCACGCGCTGCGCTCCTGACGGTCGGCGGGGTGTCCCTTCTCCCCCAAGGACGTCCGTGCGCCGCGCGGGGTTCCGGCCCAGCGTACGGGGACTGAGGTCACGAACCGGTCATCGACCGCCGGTAGCCTGCCCGCCATGAAGGCCCTCGTGCTCTCCGGCGGCGCCGGCACCCGGCTGCGCCCCATCACCCATACCAGCGCCAAGCAGCTGGTACCGGTGGCGAACAAGCCGGTGTTGTTCTACGGCCTGGAGGCCATCCGGGACGCCGGCGTCACCGATGTCGGGATCATCGTGGGCGACACCCACGCCGAGATCGAGGCCGCCGTGGGAGACGGCAGCGCGCTGGGCATCTCGGTCACCTACCTGCGTCAGTCGGCCCCGCTCGGCCTGGCCCACTGCGTGCTCATCGCCCAGGACTTCCTCGGCGACGAGGATTTCGTGATGTACCTCGGTGACAACTTCATCATCGGCGGCATCACCGAGCTGGTGCGGGAGTTCCGCGACGGCGCCTACGACGCCCAGATCCTGCTCACCAAGGTGGACAACCCCTCGCAGTTCGGGGTGGCCGAGCTCAGCCCGGACGGCCGGGTGTCGATCCTGGTCGAGAAGCCCGAGCAGCCGCGCTCGGATCTCGCCCTGGTCGGCGTCTACATGTTCCGCCCCAGCATCCACCAGGCGGTCCGGGCCATCTCGCCCTCGCGCCGGGGCGAGTTGGAGATCACCGATGCCCTGCAGTGGCTCATCGACCACGGTCACGACGTACGCCCGCACCTGGTGACGGGTTACTGGAAGGACACCGGCCGGCTCGAGGACATGCTGGAGTGCAACCGCAAGGTGCTCGAGGGGATCGAGCCAGCGGTGCGCGGCACGGTGGACGAGAGCTCGCAGCTGATCGGCCGGGTGGTCGTGGAGGAGGGCGCGGTCGTCGAGCGCTCGACGGTCCGCGGTCCGGCCATCATCGGGCGCGGCACGGTCCTGCGCGACACCTACGTCGGCCCGTTCACCTCCATCTACTTCGGCTGCACGCTGGAGGACACCGAGATCGAGCACTCGATCGTGCTCGAGCAGTCCACGATCCGCGGCGTCCGGCGGATCGAGGACAGCCTGATCGGCAAGCAGGTCGAGGTGTCGCCGAACCGGGCGCAGCCGCGGGCCCACCGGCTGATGCTCGGCGACCACTCCCGGGTGTCCATCGCCTGATCGCCGCACCGCTCTGCGAGAGTGCCGACATGCGCATCCTCGTCACCGGAGGCGCCGGCTTCATCGGCGCCAACTTCGTCCGCTGGACACTCCAGCACCGTCCTGACGCACAGATCACGGTCCTGGACGCCCTCACCTACGCCAGCGACGGCTCCAGCCTGGCCGGGCTCGACATCGAGCTGGTGGAGGGCGACATCAGCGACCCGACCCTCGTCGACCGCCTCGTCCGGGCGACGGACCTGGTCGTGCACTTCGCGGCGGAGAGCCACAACGACAACTCGCTGCACGACCCGACGCCGTTCGTGCAGACCAACGTGATGGGGACCTTCACGATCCTGGAGGCGGTGCGCCGCCACGACGTGCGCCTGCACCACATTTCGACCGACGAGGTGTACGGCGACCTCGGGCTCGATGACCCGAAGCGCTTCACCGAGGACACGCCCTACAACCCGTCGAGCCCGTACTCCTCGACGAAGGCCGCGAGCGACCTGCTCGTCCGGGCGTGGGTGCGCTCCTTCGGGGTGCGGGCGACGCTGTCGAACTGCTCCAACAACTACGGCCCCTACCAGCACGTCGAGAAGTTCATCCCGCGGCAGATCACCAACGTCATCGACGGCCAGCGCCCCCGCCTGTACGGCGACGGGCTCAACGTGCGCGACTGGATCCACGTCGATGACCACAACAGCGCCGTCTGGACGATCGTGGACAGGGGGCGGATCGGTGAGACCTACCTGATCGGCGCCGACGGCGAGCGGAGCAACAAGCAGGTGGTGCAGGCGATCCTGCGGGCGTTCGGGCGGCCGGAGGACGACTACGAGCACGTCACCGATCGGCCCGGGCACGACCTGCGGTACGCCATCGAGAGCGGCAAGCTGCGCACCGAGCTCGGCTGGTCCCCGCAGTACGCCGACTTCGACGCGGGCCTGGTCGCCACCGTCGAGTGGTACCGGGCCAACGAGGCCTGGTGGCGCCCCGGGAAGGACGGCGCCGAGGCCAGGTACGCCGCGGCCGGCGAGGTGGTGACGGCCTCATGACCGTCGCGCTCCTGGTCACCGGGGCAAACGGCCAGCTCGGCAGCGAGCTGGTGCAGCGGGCCCACCGGTCCTCCTACTTCCCGTTCGCGCGGGGGATCGGTCGGGCCGAGGTCGATCTCGCCGACCCGTTCGCGGTCCGGGACACCGTCGAGCAGTGGGCCCGGGTCGTGCGGGCGGACAGCCCGGCGCACCGGCTGGTCGTGCTCAACCCGGCCGCCTACACCGCCGTCGACCGGGCGGAGCAGGACGAGCAGACCGCGTACGCCGTGAACGCCGCCGCACCGGCGCTGCTGGCGAGCGCCTGCGCGGCCGTCGGCGCCCGGATGGTGCAGCTGTCCACCGACTACGTCTTCCCTGGGGATGCCGACACGCCCTACGAGGTCGACAGCCCGACCGGACCGCGGTCGGCGTACGGGCGGACGAAGCTCGCTGGCGAGCAGGCCGTGCGGGAGGTGCTGCCCGACGCGTCCTGGATCGTGCGGACCGCCTGGCTGTACGGCGCCGGCGGCCGGAACTTCGTCACGACGATGGCCGGGCTGGAGCGCACGAAGGACACCGTCTCGGTCGTCGACGACCAGTGCGGCTCGCCGACCTGGGCGGGGGACCTGGCCGACCGGCTGCTCTCGCTGGCCCGGTCCGACGCACCTGCTGGGACCTACCACGCCACCAATGCCGGCTCGACGACGTGGTGCGCGTTCGCCCGGGCCATCTTCGCCGAGTTGGGTGCGGACCCGGCCCGGGTCCTGCCGACCACAAGCGAGGCGTTCGTGCGCCCTGCCCCCCGGCCTGGGTACAGCGTCCTGTCGCCGGCGGCGTGGGACGGGGCCGGGCTACCCCCGTTCCCCAGCTGGCGCGAGGCGCTGGCGGAGGCCTTCCGCGTGGACGGGGCGGCGCTGCGAGGCTGAGCGGACCTACCCCGCCCTAGGGGCGGCCGGAGCACCGGTGGGGGTGGCGGGAGGGTCACAAAGTGTGGATCGAGGGCTCGTCCTCGCCGCCGATCGTGCCGAGACAGGACACAGTGGCCCCCCGTGCATGATCGTGTCTGGAGCTGAAGCCGTGCGCCGTACCACCTTGACCGTCGCCCTCACAGCCGTCCTGGCCCCCGTCCTGCTGGCCCTTCCGGTGGCGGCGAGCGCTGCGCCGCACGTGCACCCGGTGTCCACGACGACCCGCGAGGTCCCGCTGCAGCCGACTCGGTCCGGGACCGCGCTGCTGGCCCAGGCGGACCCGGTGCCCGGCGCGTCGTTCGCCGAGCTCGGCGCGACCTGGGACGCCGGCACACTCGCGTCCGGTCAGCAGGTGGAGGTCCGCACCCGGACAGACGGCCGCTGGTCGGCGTGGCAGGGGCTGGAGGCCACCGATGTGGCCGCCGATCCGGGCTCTAAGGACGACCGGGCGGCGCTCGCTCGCCACGTGCAGCAGGTGACCGAGCCGATCTGGGTCGGCCGCTCCGACGCGGTGCAGGGCCGGATCCGGGCCCTCCGTCCCGCCGCGGCGCACGCCCCCGTGCCCGGGCACCTCCGGCTCGTCCTGGTGGACCCGGGCACAAGCGACGCCGACGCGAACCCGACCGGGCTGGCCACCGCCGGCTCCACAGCGTCGGCCAGCGAGGCGAAGCCGGGCATCCTGACCCGCGCGCAGTGGGGGGCGGATGAGTCCCTTCGCGGGGTCAACGGCGTCGACTGCACCCGGCCCAGCTACAGCCCCACGGTGAAGGTCGGCTTCGTCCATCACACCGACGGCTCGAACGGCTACGCCGCCGCCGACGTACCGTCCATCCTGCGCGGCATCTACGCCTACCACGTCCGTACCCAGGGCTGGTGCGACATCGGGTACAACTTCCTCGTCGACCGCTTCGGCCGCACCTGGGAGGGCCGGTACGGCGGCATGGACAAGGCCGTCATCGGGGCGCACACCGGCGGCTTCAACGAGAACGCCTTCGCCGCCTCGCTGATCGGCAACTACAGCTCGCTCGCGCCGAGCCCGGCGATGCTGACCGCGCTCGAGCGGCTGTACGCCTGGAAGCTCGGGCTCTACCACCGCAACCCGCTCGGCACGCAGACGCTGACGTCCGCCGGGGGGCCCTACACCGGCTACGCCGCCGGCACGGTCGTCACGTTCAAGACGATCTCCGGCCACCGGGACGCCGACTACACCAGCTGCCCGGGGCAGGCGGTGTACGACCAGCTCGGCAGCATTCGCGCCGCGGTACCGGCCGACATGGGCGCCAGTCTGACCGAACCGGCCAGCAGCAGCACGTCGGTGCCGTACGGCGGTACCGGTCCGACCGTGACCGCGGGTGTGCTCCAGACCCAGTCGTGGCGGCTCGTGCTCCGCCGGCTCTGCGACACCGCGGTCCTGCGAACCTGGGCCGGCAGCACCTCGAGCTCGCTGACGGTTCGGGTGGACCTCAGGGACAGCTCCGGCAGGGCGCTGCGGCCCGGCTCCTACGTGCTCGAGCTGACCAGTGCGGCCGGGAGCAACACCGCCCTGCCGTTCTCGGCGCCGCTGACGGTGACTAGCACCGTCCCGGTTCCGGCGCCTCAGAGCGGCACCGGCGTACCTGCCGTACCGGCCGGCTTCGTGGCGGTCGCCCCGGTCCGGGTGCTCGACACCCGCACCGGCACCGGCGGCGCCATGCAGCCGCTGGGCCCGAACAGCCGGCTGGACCTGAAGGTCACCGGGCTGGCCGGGATCCCGAGCACCGGGGTGGCCGCGGTCGCCGTCAACGTCACCGGCGTCTGCGCCTCCGCTGCGACCTACCTCACGGTCTACCCGGCCGACAGCTCGAAGCCCGGCACCTCCTCGATGGACCTGAACCTGGGCAGCACCCGCGCCTCGCTCGTCCTGCCCCGGGTCGGCTCCAGCGGCACGATCAGCATCGCCAATGCCGCTGGGTACGCCGACGTGCTCGCCGACGTCGTGGGCTACTACCCGACGACGCCGGACGCCTCGCTCTACCACTCGGTCCCGCCCCAGCGTCTGGTGGACACCCGTACCACGTCCGCCGGCAAGATCCGGGCAGGTAGCTCCCGGACCGTCCCGGTCGCGGGCCTCGGCGACGTGCCGCCGTCCGCGACCTCGGTCATCGTCAACGTGACCGCCGTCCGCCCGGCGGGCCCGGGCTACCTCACCGTCGCACCGGCCACCGTGACCCGGCCGACGACCTCCACGGTCGACTTCTCCGCCGGCGAGGTCGTGCCGAACCGCGCGGTCACCGGGCTGTCCGCCGGCACCCTGTCGGTCTACTCCTCCTACGACAGCGACGTTCTCGTCGACCTGGTCGGCTGGTACGGCCCGGCCGCCGACGGCGGGCAGCAGTACACCGCGCTGACCCCGGCCCGTGTGCTGGACACCCGGATCGGGCTGGGGGCGGCCAAGGCCCCGGTCGGCCCGGCCTCCACCACCGCGCTGACGGTCGGGGGGCGGGCCGGGGTGCCGGCGGACGCCAAGGCTGTCGTGGTCACCCTCACCGCCACCGGCGGCACCGCGGCCGGCTTCGTCACCGCCTGGGGCGACGGCGCCCGTCCGGTGACCTCCGACCTCAATTTGCTCATCGGATCGACGGTGGCCAACCTGGCCGTCGTACCGATCAGCAGCGCCGGGCAGGTGCAGCTGTACAACTCCCAGGGGAGCACGCACCTGATCGCCGACGTCCTGGGCTACTACCGCTGACCCGGCCTATCGTGAGCAGATGGCCTCCCTGCTGCTGTCCCGGCGCGACCTGGAATTCCTGCTGTACGAGTGGCTCGACGCCGAGCTGCTGACCAAGCGGGCGCGGTTCGCCGAGCACTCCCGGGAGACCTTCGACGCGGTGCTCGAGCTGTCCGAGCAGGTGGCCACGCGGCACTTCGCGCCGCACAACCGCACCGGCGACAGCAACGAGCCGACCTTTGACGGCGAGCGCGTACAGCTGATCCCCGAGGTGGGACGGGCGCTGGACGTCTTCGGCCAGACCGGGCTGCTCGGCAGCGCGATGGACGAGAGCGTCGGCGGGATGCAACTGCCGGCAGTGGTCGCCGGGGCCTGCTTCCTGTGGTTCCAGGCCGGCAACGTCGGGACCTCGAGCTACCCGTTCCTGTCCATCGGCAACGCCAACCTGTTGCAGGCGCACGGCACCCCCGAGCTGATCGACACCTACGTCAAGCCCATGGTCGAGGGTCGCTTCTACGGCACGATGTGCCTGTCCGAGTCGCAGGCCGGCTCATCCCTGGCGGATGTGACCACGCGGGCCGTACCGCAGGACGACGGCTCCTACCGGCTGTTCGGCAACAAGATGTGGATCTCCGCCGGCGAGCACGAGCTGTCGGAGAACATCGTTCATCTGGTGCTTGCCAAGATCCCGGGCGGCCCTGCGGGGGTGAAGGGCATCAGCCTGTTCGTCGTCCCCAAGGTGGTCGTGGAGACCGGCGAGCGCAACGACGTCGTGCTGGCCGGGCTCAACCACAAGATGGGCTACCGCGGTACGACCAATACGTTGCTCAACTTCGGCGAGGGCGTGCACACCCCGGGCGGTGCACCCGGCGCGGTGGGCTTTTTGGTCGGCGAGGCGCACCGCGGCCTGTCGTACATGTTTCACATGATGAACAAGGCGCGGATCGGCGTCGGGGGCGGCGCGACCGCCCTGGGCTACACCGGCTACCTGCACAGCCTGGAGTACGCGCGGCAGCGGCCGCAGGGCCGGCGGGTCTCGGGCAAGGACCCGGCCTCGCCGCAGGTGCCCATCATCGAGCACACCGACGTACGCCGGATGCTGCTCGCGCAGAAGGCCTACGTCGAAGGGGCGCTGGCCCTGAATCTCTACTGCGGCCGACTGGTCGACGAGCAGAAGACCGCCGAGGACGAGGCCGACCGGACCCGGGCACACCTGCTGCTCGACGTGCTCACCCCCGTCGCCAAGAGCTGGCCGTCGCAGTGGTGCCTGGAGGCCAACAGCCTCGCGATCCAGGTGCTCGGCGGCTACGGCTACACCCGCGAGTACCCGGTCGAGCAGTTCTACCGCGACAACCGGCTCAACCAGATCCACGAAGGCACCCACGGCATTCAGGGGCTGGACCTGCTCGGCCGCAAGGTCGTCATGCAGGGGGGTGCCGGCCTGGCCCTGCTCGCCGAGACGATCAGCTCGTGTGTGGCCCGTACCACGGCGGTCGCCGAGCTGGTCGGGTTCGGGGCGCAGCTACAGGCCGCCATCGACCGCGTGGTGGCCACGACCGCCCGGCTTTGGAGCAGTGGTGACGTCGAGATCGCGCTCGCCAACTCCTCGGTGTACCTCGAGGCGGTCGGCCACGTCGTGGTGGCCTGGATGTGGCTCGAGCAGCTGGTGGTCGCCGACGGCCGTACCGGCGAGTTCTACGACGGCAAGCGGCAGGCCGGCCGGTACTTCTTCCGCTGGGAGCTGCCCAAGACCGGCCCCCAGCTGGACCTGCTGGACAGCCTCGACGTCACCACCCTGGAGATGGCCAACACCTGGTTCTGACCCGTACGCCGTACCTCCCGCCGCCGCGCCCGCCCGGCCGTACTCGCCGCCGCACGCCCCGACGTACGGTGTCGCCGCCCGCCCCGCCGCCCCGCCGTACTCGCTTGATCATCAGAAGAACCGATGATCGAAAGGGGTGCTAGGCCGCCCGTACCGCATCCATCCTTCTGATGATCATGCGAGGGGGGAGGGAGGCGGGGGGCGGGCGGGCAGGCGAGTACGGCGGCGGGCGGCAGGACGGGCGGCAGGACGGGGCGGCAGGACGGGGCGGCAGGACGGGGCGGAGCAGCTGCGCTCAGCGAGGACGGTTTGCCGGCGGCGGGGGAAGGGTTGCGCCCTGCCCGGGCGCGCGGAACGGGGCCGTACCCGACCCTGACCGGGACCTGAGCCTGGCCGGAGGGTGCACGGCCGCTCGTCCGCACCGCTGCGCCCGAGCGAGAGCTCCGCGTCAGGAGGCCTGGCTCACCGAGGACATGTTGAAGTCCGGGACGCGCAGCGTCGGCATCCTGGTCCAGGTGAAGTCATCGCTCCACTCCCGCGGTAGGCAGGTCTGGCTGCGGCCCACCTCGGTGACCCGCCCGAGCAGGTCGATGGGGCTCTCGTTGAAGCGGAAGTTGTTCACCGCACCGACCACCTCGCCGCCCTCGACGAGGTAGACCCCGTCGCGGGTCAGCCCGGTCAGCAGCAGGTTCTGGGGATCGACCTCCCGGATGTACCACAGGCAGGTCAGCAGGAGCCCGCGCTCGGTCGAGGCGATCATCTCATCGGTGGTCGCGGTGCCGCCGCCGTCCATGCTGAGGTTGTCCACACCGGGCGTGACCGGGCTGCCGCCGGCTCGGGCGGAGGCCCGGGTCTGCACCAGCGCGGCGAGCACGCCGTCGGACAGCCAGTCGGTCGCCGGCAGGGTCAGCCCGTTGTCGAACACGCTGGTGTGGGCGGAGGAACTGGCCGTGACGACGAACGGGTTGGTGGCCAGCTGCGGGTCCTGCGGGTCGCTCCACAGCCGCAACCCGGCCGGCCCGAGGTGTTCCCCGACCCGGGTGCCACCGCCGGCCCGCGAGAACACCGTCCGGCCCTCGGCCGCGTCCCGCCCGGCAGCCGACCACAGGGCGTAGACCATGAGGTCGGCAACGGCGCTCGGCGGCAGCAGCGTCTCGTACCGGCCCGGGACCAGGTCCTGTCGACGGGCCGCCCAGCCGAGCCGGCGGCGTACCTCGGTGTCCAGGGCCGGTACGGACAGCTCGCTCCAGTCGCGGGTGTGCTGGCCCACCCAGCTCGACGCGCCGGGGGCGTCGCTCTTGCCGGTGAGCTCGACGTAGCCGGTGGGCTGGGCGTGCCGCAGCCGCAGCCCGGTCGAGGAGCCCAGCCAGGTCGTGGTGATGTCGTGGGTCGCATAGCCGTACAGCCGGAGGCCGTCGCTGCGGGCAGCCCCGAAGCTGGCCCCGAGGTCGCGGGCGAACTGCTCGAAGATGGCCGTGCTCGTCGTCTCGGCAGGGGCGGCGAAGTCTGCGGTTGCGCCGCCGGTCACCAGTGGTCCGGCGTCCTCGGCCGGCCCGGCGTCGCGGGCTGCCTGCTCGCTGCCCTGCACCAGGGCCTCGAGGTTGTCGATCTGCGTGGCGCTGCGCACCCCCACCGACTCGCCGACGACGCTGATGACGATCAGGGACCGGTCCGAGCCGACGCCGTTGGTGGTGAGCGTGTTACCGGCCCAGCGCAGGTTGACGGCGCTGCTCTCCCGCAGCACGACTACGCAGCCGTCCGCGGTCGATAGCGACAGCGCGCGTTCCACGACCTCGTCCGCCCTCATCGCCCGCCCTCCCGTGTCGTGTTGAGGATGTTCACGCCGCGAAACAGTGCCGAGGGGCAGCCGTGGGAGACGGCGGCGACCTGCCCGGGCTGGGCCTTGCCGCAGTTGAAGGCGCCTCCGAGCACCCAGGTCTGTGGGCCGCCGACCGCCTCCATCGACCCCCAGAACTGCGTCGTGGTCGCTTGGTAGGCCACGTCGCGCAGCTGCCCGACGAGCCGGCCGGCGCGGATCTCGTAGAACCGCTGGCCGGTGAACTGGAAGTTGTAGCGCTGCATGTCGATCGACCAGCTCTTGTCGCCGACGACGTAGATGCCGCGCTCCACGCCGCCGATGAGGTCCTGCGTCGATGGCCCGTCCGGCGCCGGTTGCAGCGACACGTTAGCCATCCGCTGCACCGGTACGTGCCCGGGCGAGTCGGCGTAGGCACATCCGTTGGACCGGCTCACCCCCAGCGCTGCGGCGTTCTGCCGCGCCATCCGCCGGTCCAGCTGGTAGCCCACGAGCACCCCGTCGCGTACCAGGTCCCACTGCTGCGCGGCGACGCCTTCATCGTCGTACCCGATGGTGGACAGGCCGTGCTCGACGGTCCGGTCACCCGTGACGTGCATCAGGTCCGAGCCGTAGCGCAGCGTCCCCAGCTGGTCCAGGGTGGCGAAGGAGGACCCGGCGTACGCCGCCTCGTAGCCCAGGGCGCGGTCCAGCTCGGTGGCGTGGCCGATCGACTCGTGGATCGTCAGCCACAGGTTCGACGGGTCGACGACCAGGTCGTAGCGGCCCGGCTCGACGCTGCTTGCCTTCGCCTTCTGGACCAGCAGCTCGGCGAACTGCGCCAGCTCGCTGTCCCAGTCGTAGCCGTCGGTGAGGTACTCCCAGCCCCGGCCCACCGGTGGCGCGAGGGTGCGCATGGTCTCGAACCCGCCGCCCGGATCGACCCTGGTCGCCTGGACCTGCGGCTGCAGGCGCACCCGCTGCTGGGTCGTGGTCGTCCCCGCGCTGTCGGCGTAGAACTTGTTCTCCAGCACCTGCTGCAGGTTCGCGTCCACGTGGTCGACATCGTCCGAGGCCAGCAGACGCTCGCTCCACTGCGCCAGCAGCGCGACCTTGTCCGCCGGGTCCACCTCGAACGGGTCCACGTCGTACGACGAGACCCAGCTCGCCTCGGCGTGCACCGGCTCGTCGGCGAGCTCGACCGGCTCGGCGTTCAGCGGGCTAGAGGTCCGGGCCAGCGCGACGGCCTGCCGCGCCAGCGACGCCGCCTGGTCCGCGCTGACGTCGGCGCTGCTCGCGAAGCCCCACGTACCTCCGTGTATGACTCGCACCGCGAGCCCGACCGTGACGTCGTCGGACAGGTGCTCCAGGCGCCCGTCGCGGACCGCGAGGTCCTGCCCTCGGAGCCGTTCGATGCGTACGTCGGTGTGGGTCGCGCCGGCGTCCTGCCCGGCCTGCAGCGCGGCGGCGGCCGCCTCGCGTAGCGGCAGGGCGAGGAAGGCAGGCTCGACGTCGTGGCTCACCAGCACACCGTAACCGCGCCGGCCGGCCGGCATCTGCTCACGGCAGCAGGACCTGTACGGCGCCGGGGCGCACCCGTACCGTCGCCGGCAGGCTGCCCGCAGGCTCGCCGTCGGCGAAGACCCGGAACGGACGGTCTGCGCCCAGTTCGACGATGTGCGCGCGCCGCACCGTGATGCTCGGCTCGTGCACGTGCGAGCCGGTGAAGACCTTCGGCAGCGCGCGGAGCAGGCGCAGCTTGCCCGTGGCGGCGTTGGTCACGACGTGGAGCTGGCCGTCGTAGGGCGACGCGTCCGGGGCCAGGCGCATGCCGCCGCCGTAGACGCCGGAGTTGGCGACCGCGACCGACCAGCCGCGCACCTGCAGCGCCTCGCCGTCGATGGTGCAGGTGAAGACCGCGTGCCACCAGGTCGCGATGGTCGCGAGCGCACTGGCGAGGTAGACGACCCGGCCCAGCGGGAGCTCGCTGGCAAGGACGCGTTCCTGCACGTCGCTGTCGAAGCCGATGCTGGCGATCCCCAGGAACGGCCGCTCGCCGAGCGAGCTCGTGACGACGCCGAGGTCGACCGCCCGCGGCGCTGCGCCGGACAGCACCCCGCACGCCCGGACCGCGTTTTGCGGCAGCCCGGTCGCGCGGCAGAAGTCGTTGCCGCGCCCGGCCGGGACCACGCCCATGACACCGCCGACGACGCCGATCGTGCCGGCGACCCGGGCGACCAGGCCGTCGCCGCCCATCGCCACCGCGACCCGGTCGTCGGCAACCGCCGAACGCGTCAGTTCGTCGGCGTGGTCCAGGCAGGTCGTGGGCGTGACCACGAGATCGTGGCCGGCGGTGCGCAGTGCCGCCTGCACCGAGGGCAGCAGCGCTGTCGCACGGCCGCCGCCCGCAGCGGGGTTGACGACCAGCTGCAGGCGGCGCACCCGGCTCTCCACGGGTCAGTGATGCAGGGTCTGCATGCCCTGCGGGGCGTAGCGCTCGCCGGCGGCGCTTCCGACCGGCGCTGCCTGCTCGATCGCGGTGAGCTCGGCGGTGGTGAGCTCGATGCCCTCGGCAGCGGCGTTCTCCTCCAGGTTCGCCGCACGCCGGGTGCCCGGGATCGGCACGATGTCCTGGCCTTGCGCCAGGACCCAGGCCAGCGCGAGTTGGCTGGGGGTCACGCCCTTGCCCTTCGCGATGGCGAGGACGCGATCCAGCACCTCGAGGTTCTTGGCGAAGTTCTCGCCCTGGAAGCGGGGGGAGGAGCGCCGGAAGTCATCGGCCGCGAAGTCGTCGACCGAGCGGATCGTGCCGGACAGGAACCCGCGGCCCAGCGGCGAGTACGGGACGAAGCCGATGCCGAGCTCGCGGACGGTGGCCAGCACACCGTTGTCCTCCACGTCCCGGGTGAACAGCGAGTACTCGGTCTGTACGGCGGTCAGCGGTGCGGTGGCATGGGCCCGGCGGATCGTGTCGGGGGCGGCCTCGCTGATACCGAGGTAGCGCACCTTGCCGGCGCTGACGAGTTCGCCGAGCGCGCCGAAGGTCTCCTCGACCGGCGTGCCCGGGTCCACCCGGTGCTGGTAATACAGGTCGATTGTGTCGACGCCCAGGCGCTGCAACGAGCCGTCGACGCTGGCGCGCACGTAGTCCGGGCGGCCGTTGACCTTGCCGGTGCGCGCGCCGTCCTTGCCGAGCTCGTTGCCGAACTTCGTGGCCAGCTGCACCTGATTGCGCCGGCTGCTGACGGCGGAACCGACCAGTCGTTCGTTCGTGTACGGACCGTAGGCGTCTGCGGTGTCCAGGAAGGTGACGCCGAGCTCGAGCGCCCGGTGGAGCGTCGCCGTCGACTCCTCGTCGTCAAAGGCGCCATAGAAGGCGCTCATCCCCATGCACCCCAGCCCCTCGGCCGAGACGGTCATGCCCTGCGATCCCAGCGCTCGTGTCCTCATGAGGAGTACCTCTCACATCAGGGCGGCTGGAAACCGGCTGCTACGGCGCGGTCGGCGCGGCTTGGCGGGGGACGACCACGCTGCCCCGCTGCCTCTGCTGGTGCAGCGGGTCGGCGAGCACGACCCCGTCGTGGTGCAGCTTCGCGGCGTAGAGCGCCACATCGGCCCGCCGGTAGAGCGCAGCGGCGCCGTCGGCGAGCGCCCCGACGGCGACACCGATGCTCGTACCGACCGACAGGCCCGGCGCGATGGCTGCCCAGTCGTGGTCCTGCAGCCGGCGGCGCAGGGCGGTCACCCGTTGGACGGCCGATTCGGCCAACGGATCAAGCTGCTCCAGGACGACCGCGAACTCATCGCCCCCGTGCCGCACCGCGAGGTCGCCGGGGCGGATGTCCTTCGCGATGAGGCGACCGACCTGCCGCAGCACCTCATCGCCCACACCGTGACCGTGGACGTCGTTGACCTGCTTGAAGTCGTCGAGGTCGACCAGCAGCAGGGCGGCTCCCGCGTCGCGTCGTACCGGCTGGGTCAACCACGCCTCGAAGGCACGCCGGTTCTGCAGCCCGGTGAGCACGTCGGTGGAGGCGTCCCGGGCGAGGCGTCCGTGGTCGGCCTGCAGGCGCTCCAGCGCTACGAACGACCTGGCCGCCACCAGGACCGCCTCGCGGGACTGCCAGCGCTGCGTGCTGACGAGCCGCGCGTAGTCCCCGCCTGCGCCGGTCCACGCGGAGGGCTCGAGCACGAGCGCCCGCACCCACGCCAGGAACGACGTCGCCCCGCTGGAGGACGAGGTCAGGGCCGCGCCGAGCCGCTCGGCGACGGTCGCGGCTGCGGACGTCAGGCCGAGCCGGTGCAGGGCCAGCGCGCGGGCGGCATCGAGCAGGGGGAGGACCTCCAGATCGCCTGCTGCCGAAAGGTCCTCCCGCTGCGCCAGCGCCCGGGCGAGCAGTGGCGCCGGGTCGGGTCCGAGCAGCAGCCGCAGCGCGGTCTCGCACGCATCCACGTCGCGGACCCAGAGCGGGGGCAGCGCGACGGTCCGAGCCTGTTCCACTGCCTCGAGCGCGCGGTTCAACTGGTGATGGGCCGCTGACTCCTGCGCGGTCTCGAGCAGGCTCGTCGCCCATTCCAGGCGAATGAGCACCCGGTTGACGGCGATGGCCGCCGCCTGCGCCGGTACGGGGCACAGCTGCGTCAGGGCCGAGGCCCGCTCGTACATCTCGTCCACCAGCTCCCACAGACTCAGGCTGTTGTAGGCCGCGGCGCAGACGACAAAGGCGGTGCAGCGGTCCAGTGGCTCCGCGCCCTGTTCGTCGAGCCGCGCGACGGCCCGCCCGGCCTCGGTGAGCACCGCTTCGGTGTCGCCGCGACCTGAGGCGGCGACCGCGCCCAAGGCCCGTGCGATCGCCTCGAAGGCCGGTGCGCCGGCGGCCCGAGCAAGCAGCTCGGGCAGGCCTGGGTCGGCCCCGGTGGGTCGGACCACCTCGTACAGCACCAGGGCGGCAGCCGCGATGAAGGCGACCTCGGACCAGCCCTGCTCGTCGCCCTGGCGCACCAGCGGCGGCAGCCGTCGGGCGGCCCGGTCGTGGTCCTCGCCCTGCACGGCCTCCCACAGCTCGTACGCCAGGAGGTACGCGGCGATGCGGGGCGTGGGCTGCACAACTGGAAGGGTGCCGCACGGCGGCCCGAACGTCAGGCGACCGGGCAGAACCCAAGGGTCAGCTTTGCCCCGGCGCTGTCAGGACCACGACCACGAGACCCGTGACGACCATCGTCGTACCCATCCAGGTCCAGGCGTTGGTGCGCTCGTGGAGCACCACCGAGCTGGCCGCCAGGATCACGAGATACCCCAGGGCATTGAACGGATAGGCGGTGCTCAGCGGCACCCTGGAAAGGGTCAGCAGCCAGGCCACCGCCGAGGCCGCAAAGATCACCAGACCGCCGATGACCCATGGCGAAAAGGCCGCGGCGCTGACCAGGGACCGACCGCCCAACGCCGAGCTTTTTTGCGCCTCGGTCATGCCGTGCTTGAGCACGAGCTGGCCGATGGCCGCCAGTCCGACGGCGACCAGCAGCACCCCGATGTTGCCGATCGTCATCTGCAATCTCTTTTCTGGCACGACGGAGGGCGACGGCGAAGATTGTTCAGGCGCGTTGGGCAACGAGCTCGCCGTCCTGCTGCTCACCCTGCACGTGGACGGCGTGGATGGCCTCCTGCGCATGCGGCGTCAAGCGCAGCACGTGCTGGTAGCCGAACAACGTCGGCCGCAGGCGCACGAGCCGCTCGTCAAGCCGCCGGACGACCGAGGCTCGCGAGCCATCGGCAGCGGGCGCTCCGAGCGGCAGTCCGGTTGCCCGCTCCTCGAGGATGTCCAGGCCGGCGGCGCGGACCAGGCGGCGAAGCGTCGCCCTGGTGAAAAAGCGCAGATGGGTGTCGTCCAATATGCCCCGACGGTCGTAGCCGAACGCGCCGAGCACGACCCGGGTGCGCGGATACCAGTGGGCGAAGTTCGGCACCGACAGCAGCAACTGCCCCGTGAGCCGCAGCACGCTGCGCATCGCCAACAGGGCGTCGGCTGGTCGCGCCAGGTGCTCGATGACGTCCCCAGCAATGACGACGTCGAAGTCGCTGGTCAAGCCGGTCGGCAGGCCGCGGTCCAGGTCGGCAAGGATGAACTCGTCCGTTCGGTCGCGGACCCCGGGAACTTCGAGGGCATCCACCCCGACGACGTAGTGCCCCGCCGCGCGCATCTTCTCGGCGAGCAGGCCGCCGGAGCACCCGACATCCAGCACGCGCGACGCGGGCAGTGACGCGAGCATCTCCAGGATCACCGCGTGCGAAGAGCCGTCGCCCTCCTTGAAGTCGTACTCATCCGGCTTCGGCACCCACTCGCACGTCCCGAACCCACGCACGGCCAGGCGGTACTCGATCACATCCTTCACGACGTCGCGCGCATACGCCATGCCGTTGACGTAGCAGATCTCGTCCCCGTAGTAGGTGGGAATCGGGATCTCCCGGATGTGGCCGCCGGCGTGCAGTACCTGCGCGATGATCTGGGTGTCGAAGTCGAAGCCGTCGCTGTTCGCCTCGAACGGAATGGCTCGGAGCACGTCGGTGGAGTACGCGCGGTAGCCCGAATGGAACTCGGTCAGGTCGGCGCCGAGGACGGCGTTCTCGAAGCGCGTGAGGACGCGGTTGCCGACGCGCTTGTACAGGGGCATGCCGCCCTTCTTGGCGGCGTCCTTGTCCATCATCCGGGAGCCAAAGACTGCGGCAACGTCCCCGTGCGCGAACGGTGCGACCATCTCCGGCAGGCACTCGGGGGCATACTGGCCGTCACCGTGAAGCAGGACGACGATGTCCAGTCCATGCTGGATGGCCAGCCGGTAGGCCGCCTTCTGGTTCCCGCCATAGCCCAGGTTCTTGGTGTGGCGGATGACGTGTGTGTGCGGGGTGTCCGGGCGCAGCGCCCAGGCCTCGCCCAGTGCGTAGGTGTCGTCATGGCTCGCGTCGTCGCTGACGATGACTTCGGCGATGCGCGGCAGGAAGGAGCGGGGGATCCGCTCGAGGGTCGCCAGGAGTGTCGAGGAGGCGTTGTAGGCCACGACGACGATTCCGATCCGCGGTTCGGCGGTGTGCATGTGCCCCTCTCGTGGTGCGTTGCCGGCCTCATTCAGCAGCCGTAGGTTCCTGGTCATAGCGTCTGCCCACTCAGGGAGGGCGAGTTGTAGCCCGGTTGAGAAGCAGTAGGGGCAGTGGGAGCGGGTCGGATGCAGCGGGAGCGCTCCGACGACGGAGAATCCACCATGCGACGCGTTCCCTCGACGACGATACCGACGAGCAGCGCCCAGACCAGGATCCCAAAGACGCGCTCACCGGGAGAGAAAGGATCGGCGTAAGCACGGTACCAAGGCAGTCCGCCGTTCCACCGGTTGTACACGTGCACCAGCAGGGCGCCCCCCAGGACGCTGAAGGCACATCCGCCGCGCAGCCCCAAAACGACAGTGCCGGCGACGCCCCAGGCCATGTACTGCGTTCCGAACGTTGGCGTGAAGGCCAGGAAACCCGCCAGCGACAGGGCGACCCCGTGCACTGCCATCGCCGGGCGGCGCCAGACAAGAACGGCCGGGATGACCGCGCAGAGTCCCACGATGAGCGTGCGTCCTGGTCCCTCGAGGTAGGTCGCCCAACTCGGCTGAGCCGCCCAGACACCGAGTTGCCCAATTCCCCAGAATCGAGCCGCGCTACCGCTGTATCCGAGCACATTGTGTCGCAGCGGGCCGAGTTGGGTGAGCAGGGCGGGGCCCCAGAAGATGAGCGAGACCAGGGCAAGGCCGAGGATGTACCGGATGAAGGTCCCGCGGCCGCGCACCAGGGCGTAGACCAACAAGCAGGGCACCGCGACGACCGGCACGATCTTGACACCGAGCGACAGGGCCATGGCCCCGCCGGCCAGCACCGGCCGGTCCCGATCCACCAGCAGGTGCGCGCTCAGCAGCGTGAGCATGGTGAAGACCGGGTCGGTGTTGCCGTGGAACCCCGAGATGATGAACAAGATCGGGCTGACGGCCACCACGAGCCCCGCCGCGGCAGCTCCGGCCACGGAGCGGCGCCGCCGGACGATCTCGAAAACGATCAGCGCGGTGGCCACGTCGGCCAGGCTCGACACCGCACGAATCGTGAACGGCAGGTCCAGCCCCACAGCTTGCGCGCCGCGCAGCAGTTCCAGGTAATAGCCGATCAGCGGCGGGTGGTTGTACAGCGAGGAGGTGAACGGGAAGGAGTAGACACCGATCGGTCCGCTCTGCTTGACGCCTCGCAAGAAGTCGAACCAGTGGGCGATGTCGTTGCTGCCGTAGGTGGTCGCCGCGAGCACCAACTTGGGAACCAAGAACACGACGGAGACCACGAGCACGAGCAGCCGAGCGGGTCCGACCCGGTGCCAGGTCAGGACTGGCTCGCGCGGCCATGGCACAGACAGACTGTACGGGCACGGCGGCTGCAGGGCGTGACCGACACGACTGTCGCACCGCCCCGAACCTTGGTCGCGAGGGGATCAGTTGAGCTTGCGGGTGCCCGTGGGAAGGCCGCCGCCGTCGTGCACGTCCTCGACGAGCGTTGCAAGCGCAGTCAGAGTGACGTTCTGGCTCCATGGGCCGTAGGACACGCGGGCCACCCCTAGCCGTTGCAGAGTGGCAAGTGGCAGGGATCCAGGGACGCCGATCATGTTGACCTTCTGCCGCCCCAGGGCGTCCACCAGGCGGGTCACCGTCGGCTCGTCGAGCTTGCCGGGGACGAAGAAGGTGCTGGCCCCCGCGTCGAGGTAGGCGCGCCCGCGCTCGATGGCGTCCGCAACGACGGCGTCGCGGTCCTTGTCCCCCGCCTTCAGGAAGGCGTCAGTGCGAGCGTTGAGGACGAACGGCACACCGGCAGTGGTGCCGGCAGCGACGGCGGCCTCCACGGCGCGTACGGCGTCCGGCAACGGGGCCAGCTGGTCCTCCAGGTTCGCCCCGACCACACCCAGGTCGATAGCCCGGCTGATCGTGTCGCCCGGGTCGCCGTACCCAGCCTCCAGGTCGGCCGTCACCGGGAGGTCGACGGCGGCCACGATCCGGCCCACCGCCTCGAGCATGAGCGCGCGCGGGATCTGCTCCCCATCGGGGTAGCCGTACGCGGCGGCGATGGAGTGGCTGGCCGTCGCGAGTGCCTGGGTGCCGGGGACGGCGGCCACGACCCTGGCCGTCGCGACGTCCCAGACGTTCACCAACAGCAGCAGCTCGGGGGCGGTGTGCAGGCGCAGGAGCTCGCTCGCCTTGGCCTGCGTGGTCGTCATCGCACCACGCTAACAAGCGCTCGTCGCGGGTCAGGGCCGGCTCCACGGCACCGGTAGCGTGCGCGACGTGGGACGCAGCGCCGGCGCCGGCCCTCAGCGCATCGTGGTGGTCTCCGCGCACTACCCGCCCGACTTTGTCAGCGGGGGCACGCTCGTCCCGCAGCGGCTGGCCCGGGCACTGCGCGAGCGTGGGCACGACGTCTCGGTGTACGCCGGTCACCTGGACCCGGACCGGCCGGACCTGTCGACCTGGTCGGAGGTGGACGCGACCGGCCTACCCGTGCGGTGGATCGCGGTGCGCGGCCACGTCGACTGGGCCGCGCCGACCAACACCGCCAACCCGGGGGTGACCGCAGACTTCGCGGCCTACCTCGGCGGGGTGCGGCCGGACGCGGTGCACTTGCACTCGCTGCAGGCGCTGGGCGCCGGCCTCGTCCCCACGGCCAAGGCCAGCGGGGCCAAGGTAGTCGTCACCATGCACGACTTCTGGTGGTGCTGCGCCCGGCAGTTCCTGGTCGACCGCTCGCTCACCCCGTGCAGCCTGGTCGTGGCTGCCGGGGTGTGCCCGTGCGAGGTCGACGGCGCCTGGCTGGCCGGTCGGAACGCGGCGCTGGCCGAGGCGCTCGAGAGCGCCGACGTGGTCCTGGTGCCGTCGCAGAGCGCACGGGCGGTCGCGGTGGCCAACGGCCTCGCGCCAGGGCGGGTCCGGGTCGACGAGAACGGGGTCCCGGCCGCACCTGGCGGCCGGACTCGGACCACGTCGTCGGCCGGCTCACCTGTCCGCTTCGCCTACACCGGCGGCTCCCAGGAGCTCAAGGGCGTGCACGTGCTGCTGGCGGCCGCCCGGGCGCTGCGCGACCTGCCGGGCTGGGAGCTCGACGCCTACGGCGCTGCCGACCACGTTCGCGCGACCGGCTGGTCCGGTCGGGGCCTGCCCGTGCGGTTCCCCCCTGCGTACGGGCCGGTGGAGCTGCCGGAGGTGCTGGCCGCCCACGACGTGCTCGTGGTGCCCTCGCTCATGCGGGAGTCGCACTCGCTGGTGACGCGCGAGGCCCTGACCTCCGGCCTGGCTGTGGTCTGCACCGACACCCTCGGGCCGGAGGAGGTCGTGCGGCACGGGGTCAACGGGTTGGTCGTGGCTGCGGGCGATGCGCAGGACCTGACCGCGGCGCTGCGCCGGCTCGTCGAGGACCGGGCCCTGCTGGCCGCCGCACAGTGCGCCCCGCCGCCGCCCGTCCGCACGCTGCAGGACCAGGTCGAGGGCCTGGAGCTGCTGTACGCCGAGCCGCCCGCTCCGCCACCGCCCGCCCGGCGGATCCGTACGGTGCTGTTCGTGTGCGGGATCGAGGGCGCGCCGTTGCGCTACCGGGCCCGGTTGCCGGCCGAGGCACTCGCGCTGCGGGGCGTGCACAGCGATGTGCGCCACTACCGCGACCCGGAGCTGCCGGCGCTGGCGGCCCACGCCGATGCGGTCGTGCTCTACCGGGTGCCTGCGACCGGCCAGGTGCTGGACCTGCTCGAGCAGGTGCGCTCCCGCCCCGAGCCGGTGCCACTGCTGTTCGACGTGGACGATCTGATCTTCGACCCAGGGGTCGCCACGGAGATCCCGGCGCTGCGCCTGCTCCCCCCGGCCGAGGCCCGCCTGTGGCTGCAGGGCGTCGCCCGTTACCGCACGACGATGCAGGCGTGTGACCTGTACATCGGCAGCACCCGCATCCTGTGCGAGCACGCCGAGGTGGTCACCGGCCTGCCGGCCCGCCGCTTCGCCAACGGGGTCGGGACCGTGCTGGCCGAGCGCAGCGACGCTGCCGTACGGCGACCCCGCGCAGGCGGCCCGCTGCGTGTGGGCTATCTGTCCGGCACCACGACCCACGACCGGGACTGGGCCCTGGTCGAGCCCGCGGTGCTCGAGGTGCTCGGCCGGTACCCCGGCGTCGAGCTGTGGCTCGTCGGTCCGCTCACCCCGACCCCGGCCGTCGCGGTCCTGGGTGACCGGATCCGCCGGATGCCCCTGCAGGACTGGCGGGCGCTGCCCGAGCTCCTGCGCGACCTCGACGTCAACCTCGCCCCGCTCGAGCCGCTCGGCCGGTTCAACGAGGCCAAGAGCGCCATCAAGTGGCTGGAGGCGGCCCTGACCGGCACGCCGACCATCGCCTCGCCCACCCAGCCGTTCTGCGAGGCGGTGCAGGACGGCGTCAACGGCCTGCTCGCCGAGTCCCACCAGGAGTGGGTGCGTGCCCTCGATCTGCTGCTGGGGGACGCCGCGCTGCGGCACCGCCTCGGGAACCGGGGCCGCCGCGACGCCCTGCTCGGCTGGTCGCCGCAGGTGCAGGCCGATCGCTACCTGGACCTGCTGGAGGACGCCCGCGCCCTGGTCGAGGCCGGCCGGCCCGTACGCCACACCGACTGGCAGTCGGTCGCTCTGGACGAGCCACCCCTTCCAGTGACCCTCGAGCCCTACAACGGCCCAGCCGCCGCTCCTGGCCGGCGCGTCGGCCGGCTCCCGGCGTACGCCCGGTCCGCGACCAGGATCTGGCGCGAGCAGGGCGCCGCCGGCGCGGCCGCGGCTGCCGGTCGCCTCGGGCGCCGGCTGAGCCGTCGAACCGCCCGCCGGGTGCAGCGCGCTGTCGAGGCACGCACGGCGCCCCGACGTGGCGCAGGACGGCCATGACCACCACGAGCGAGACGTACGCAGCGACCGTCCGGCGGCGGATCGTCGTCGCGACCTCCGACGTGCTCGGCGACCGGATGGCCGGACCGGCGATCCGGGCGACCCGGATCGCGGCGGCGCTGTCGGCCGAGCACGACGTGGAGCTGGTCACGCTGACGCAGAGCAGCTACGACGACCCGCGTTACCGGACGTCTGCCACGGACGCGGCCGGCCTCGTTGCCCGTGCCGGCGAGGCCGACATCGTCGTGGCCCAGGGCGACGTCTTCGACCGCTGCCCGGCGCTGTCGCGAACCCCGGGGATCGTCGTCTGCGACCTGTACGACCCCATCCACCTCGAGCAGCTCGAACAGGCCCGCGATCTCGGCGAGAAGCGGCGCCGGGACGTCGTACGCCGGTGCTCGGTCATGATTAACGCGCAGATCCTTCGTGGGGACTTCTTTCTGTGCGCGTCGGACAAGCAGCGGGACTTCTGGCTCGGTCAGCTCGCGGCCCTGGGCCGGGTGAACCCGGTCTCCTACGACGACGACCAGACGCTGCGCCGGTTGATCGACGTCGCGCCGTTCGGGACCCAGAGCGAGCCGCCGATGCGGACGGGACCGGGCGTACGCGGTGTGCTGCCCGGCATCGACCACGGCGACGAGCTGCTGCTGTGGGGCGGCGGCGTCTACAACTGGTTCGACCCGCTGACGCTGGTCGAGGCGGTGCACCGGTTGCGGGAGCGCCGGCCCCGGCTGCGCCTGCTCTTCCTGGGGATGAAGCACCCGAACGCCGACGTGCCCGAAATGGCGATGGCCCTGCGCACCCGCCGGCTCAGTGACGAGCTGGGACTCACCGGAAACAGGGTGTTCTTCAACGAGCAGTGGGTCGCCTACGACCGGCGGCAGGACTACCTGCTGGACGCCGACGTCGGCGTCAGCACCCACCTGGACCACGTCGAGACCGCCTTCAGCTTCCGCACCCGGGTGCTGGACTACCTCTGGGCCGGCCTGCCCGTGCTCACGACCGAGGGCGACACGCTGGCCGACCTGGTGGCCGAACGTGGCCTCGGCCTGACCGTCCCTGCGCAGGACGTCGACGCCGTGGCCGCGGCCATCGACCGGCTGCTCGGCGACCAAGCCTTGCGGGAGCGGTGCCGGCAGGCCGTCGCGGCGCTGCAGCCGGAGCTGACGTGGGAGGTGGCCCTGCGGCCCCTGCTGGCTTTCTGCCGGGACCCGCGCCGGGCGCCGGACCTGCTCGATGCCCGTTCCACCACCGGGGTCCGCGCTCCGCTGCGGCACCCGCGGGCCGGTCTGGGCTGGGTGGCGAGCGACCTGGAGCTGGTGCGGGACCACCTCGGCGAGGGCGGGCCGGCTCTGCTGGCCGCTAGGGTCGTCAGCCGACTGCGGCACCGGCTCGCCGGTCGCCGCTGACGACCGGACCGGACCAGGCCGATCGGGCGAGCAGGCCGAGGACGAGCCGCGGTGGCCCGCAAGCCCTGACGGTCAGTGACGGGCACCGGCGCGGATGCGGGTGAGGATCCACAGGGCCTCGACGCCGTCCTTCCAGGTCAGCTTCTTGCCGTCCTCGCGGGACCTGGCCCGGTAGCTGATCGGCACCTCGTACGGCCGGTAGCCCCTGCGCAGCAGCTTCGCGGTCAGCTCGGCCTCCATGCCGAACCCGGTCGAGACGATCGCCAGCTCGCGGTACAGCTCGGTCGGGAGCAGCTTGAAGCACGTCTCCAGGTCGGAGATGTAGGCGTTGAACAGCAGGTTGGCGGCCAGCGTCACGCCCTTGTTGCCGATGACATACCAGAAGCTGTAGGCATTGTGGCTGCCGAACGACCGAGTGCCGTACACGACCACCGCGTCGCCGAACAACACCGGTACCAGTAGGCCGGGGATCTCCTCCGGGGCATACTCCAGGTCCGCGTCGCACATGATGAGGTAGTCGCCGGTCGCTGCGGCGGCGGCCGTCCGGATGGCCGCCCCCTTCCCGGCGTTGCTCTGGTGCGGTCGCAGCGCGATCCGCGGGTCGGTCTGGTCGGCAAGGATCTTGGCGGTCCCATCCGTGCTGCCGTCGTCGACGACAATCAGCTCCATGTCCACCGGGTAGCGCACGGCCAGGACGCGGTCCAGCGCAGCCTGCAGCGTCGCCTGCTCGTTGAACACCGGCATCAGGATCGACAGCTTCATGGGCGGCAAACCTAGCCCAGCACGAGCTGCTGGAGGCAATGTGAAGCAGCGGTCGTTCTACGCTTTCGGACCGCACATGACCAGCAACCGGTTGGTCCGATGGCCTCGTTCAGCAGTGTTACTGGTGGCCGCGCTGATCAGGAGTACTTCGAGACGGGGTAGCGCGTAGATGGCGGTGCAGTCTGACGGCCAAGGCCGCCTATTGCTGTCAGCCCGGGTGCGACGCCGCTTGACCTGCGAGCGCTGAACACCGGTCGGACCGGGCCGAGCGGGCGAGCAGTCCGAGCACGACCAGTCCGAGCATGAGCGGTGCCAACAGGGCCGCGGTCGCGAGCGGCTCGGGCCAGGCCGACCAGGCGAACAGCGCATGCAAGGCCCCTACATACGACGCGCCGCTCTCCACCGGCCGCCAGAAGCCGTCCAGGATGGTTCGCACCGCGACCAGCTGCATGACGCCGACCAGCACGCCGCAGCCCAGCGGCAGCCAGCGGGCCGCCCGGGGCAGCAGGCCGCTCAACCCCACCGCGACCAGGACCGCCACCCCGACGACGGCCGGCAGGAAGTACCGCCCCTGCAGGCCCCGGAACTGCCCCGAGGCGAGATAGGTGCGCTGGGTGAGCAGCATGACCAGCAGCACCAGCCCGACGAAGGGGGCGAGCAGCACCAGGGCGTGGTCGATCGCCAGCCGCCTGGGTCCGACCAGGGCCAGCAGGATGGCGACCGCAAGCACGGCCGTCGCCAGCCCCGTCGCCAGGTCGGGGAGCGCGACGTCGAACCAGCCGAACGAACCCCAGAAGCGTTCGGGCAGGTGGTCGGCGTACTCAGCCAGCAGGGTCGACAGGTCGGGCACGAAGCCGGGCGGGGCGGGCGCGATCAGCTCGCCTCCCGGCTGCAGCGCGCCGTACAGCAGCAGGTTGCGCAGCCACCACCCGCCGCCGAGCACGGTTGTCACCGCGAGCGCGAGCGCGCCGGAGCCGACCGCCACGCGTCGTCGGTAGCGCAGCAGCGCGACGGTGTAGGTTAGCCCGATCCACACCGGCAACATGAACGCAAAGCCCTTGGTGAGCAGCGCCAGGGCCGAAAGCGCCCCGACCCAGCAGGCCGTACGCCGGGACAGGTCGCCGGTCATCACGAAGGCCAGCGCCACGGTCAGCGCGCCGACCAGGGGGATGAGCAGATCGTCGTTGTTGACCGAGGCGCCGATGTGGAGCAGCTGCGGGACTGCCAGCGGCAGGACCGACGCGGCCACGGCGACCGGGCCCGGGCCGCGCAGTCGTCGGGCGGTGGCAAAGGCCAGCAGCGGCAGCGGCAGCACCATCAGCGCGCTGACCAGGCGCAGGAACAGCACGGCCTGGTCGTACGCCCAGGCCGTGCCGCCGGTCAGCTTCAGGGCGGCGGCCTCGAGGGCGTAGTACAGCGGCGGGTGCTGGGTGAGCTGGTTGACCTGCGGCGGCCCACCGGGCTGCGAGAGCGTGTCGAAGCTGCCCCGGTCGCCCCGGGCTGGAGCAGTACCGGCCCGGTAGGGCAGCGGACCGCGATCAAGGACGTTGGCGCTCGGCGAGAGCCCGGACACGCGCAGCGAGGCGACGACCGAGGGGTCGAGCAGGTCCGTGCCTGGAGCGGGCCAGCCGCGCCCGCGCTCGAGCTCAAGCACCGACTGGACGTGCTCGGGCTCGTCGGGCGCGCGGTAGACGGGTAGCAGCACTGCGTAGGCAAGCAGCAGCGAGGCGAACAGCGCCGTCACCGTCCACACCGAGCGGGGTACGCCGCGGGCACACGCCCGCAGGCCGAAGGCCTCCGCCGGGGCCTGCGCCGGGGAGGACCTGTCGGCGGCGGGCGAGGCCGCTGCGGTCACCCGATATGCGGCGTCCCGGGTGGTGTGCACGACCCCACGCTAGAGCGCGCGCCCGGCCCGGCCCGGCGCCACCTGCTCGAGGCACCCCGCCGGTAGCATCGGTGACCCAGCCCGATTGTCCTGGAGTCCCTCCCGTGAGCGTCATCTCGACCGTCGACCCGATCACCCGGACTTTCACGGCCCACGCGCACGCCAGCACGACGGCCAACGGGGCCGGTCGAGGGGGTGCTGACACCCTCGACGTGACCGTGATCCTGCCCTGCTTCAACGAGCAGGACCACGTCGTCGATGAACTCGAGCGCATCACCGACGCGATGGACCGCAGCGGGTTCAGCTACGAGCTGCTCGTCATCGACGACAAGAGCACCGACAACACGCTGGCCGTGCTGCAGGAGCATCTGCCGCGCTTCCCCCGGATGCGGCTGATGCCCTTCCGGCGCAATGGCGGCTCCGGGACCGCACGCCGCATCGGCAGCGCCGAGGCGTACGGCTCGATCGTGGTCTGGACCGACGCCGACCTGACCTATCCGAACGAGCGCATCCCGGAGTTTGTCCAGCACCTGGTGGACAACCCCGGCGTCGACCAGGTCGTCGGGTCCCGGACCACCGAGGAGGGCACGCACAAGTGGGCCCGGGTGCCGGCCAAGTGGGTCATCCGCAAGATCGCCGAGAAGCTGTCGTCCACCGAGATCCCCGACCTCAACTCCGGGTTGCGGGCCTTCCGGCGCGAGGTGTCCCTGCCCTACCTGCGGCTGCTGCCGCCTGGTTTCTCCTGCGTCACGACCATCACGCTGTCGTTCCTGTCCAACCAGCACCCGATCGACTACCTGGACATCCACTACAGCAAGCGGGCGGGCACCTCGAAGTTCCACTTCACGCGGGACGCCTACCGCTACATCCTTCAGGTGCTGCGCATGGTCATGTACTTCAACCCGATCAAGGTCTTGATGCCCGTTGCCCTGACGATCCTGGGCGTGGGGTTTTTGAAGCTGTTCGTCGACATCGCCCGGTTCGGCTTCCGGGTGCCCGGCTCCACCGTCCTGGTGCTGCTGACCGGGCTGCAGATCGCCGCCCTCGCCCTGCTCGCCGACCTCGTGGTGCGCTCCCGCTCGGCCTGAGCCCTGTGAACGGTAGGGATCTCGGTCGGGAGCGGGAGCGGGTTACGAAAGGGGCCGGCGCGCCATGGCGACCATGCCCGGTCCTGAGGTGGGGTAGCGCCGCTGCAGGATCCGGAAGGGCGCGGTCACGGCCTGGGTGAGCGGCCCGAGCCCGTCTGGCGGCTGCAGCAACCGGCCGCTTCCGCCCGTTGCCAAGGCCATGCTGCCCGGGTCGCTCGCGGTCGGCGCGATCGGCTCGGTCCGGCCGGTGCTGGCCTTGAGCCGGCGCCGGCCAACAATGTCGCGGCCGTACTCCAGCGCGTGACCGAGCCCCGCGCCGTACCCGATCACCCGGACCTCGGCGAACCCGACCTTGGCGAGCAGCGCGGCCATGCCGTCGAACTCATAGCGCCGGTAGTGGCCGGCCAGCTCGTCGAAGGGGCCGTAGCGCTCCGGGGAGGAGGGCGTGCTCAGCAGCAGCCAGCCGCCGGGACGTAGCCGCTGCATCCATTCCCCCAGCGCGCCCTCGTCGTCGAGCAGGTGCTCGATCACCTCGAAAGCGCAGACCAGGTCGAAGGTCCGGCCGGGCTCCAGCACGGCCTCCGACATCCCATGGCGCACCTCGCCGCGACCCAGCGCAGCCAGTCGGCGCTGCGCCGTCGCGAAGGAGGTGTCGTCCGGTTCGGCGCCGAGGTAGTCATAGGTGCTGGCCAGCCGGGTTCCCACAGCACCTTGCCCACAACCGATCTCGAGCACGGTCCGGACCTCGGGCGGGATGAGGCTGCGTACGACGTCGTAGCGCAGCCAGGCGTTGAGAGTCAGGGGGGGCAGGCTCATGCGGGTCTCCCGTTCGTTGACGTGACGTGCCGGTGGTCGCCACTGCCACCGGGGGAGGTACCGGAGCTGACCCCTCCCCGCTGTCCGGCCGCCGACCCTAGCGGCCGGCAGGCCCGATACTGGGGAGGTGTCCCGCCGCCCCGCGGTACGCCGGCTCCTGCGCGGACTGCTGGTCGCCGTCGTGCTCGCCCTGCTCGCCGTCGTGCTCCTGCGCAACGGCGCCACCCTGCGTCGCAGCGCGCGGGAGCTGTCCCCCGGGGCACTCGCGCTGGCGCTGGCCGCGGTGCTCGCCGGACTCTGCTGCGGCATGCTGGCGTGGCGGGCGGTGCTGGCTGATCTCGGTAGCCCCGTCCCGCTGCCGGCGGCGATGCGCATCTTCTTCCTGGGCCAGCTCGGCAAGTACGTCCCCGGTTCGGTCTGGCCGATCGTGGCCCAGATGGAGCTCGGCCGGGAGTACGGCGTGCCGCGGCCCCGGTCCGGGGTGGTGGGCCTGATCGCGGTGGCCCTGAGCCTGGTCGCGGGACTGCTCGCGGCCGCGGTGACGCTGCCCTTCCTCTCGGCGCACGCCCTGGCGACCTACTGGCCCGCGTTCCTCGCCGTGCCCGTGCTGGGCGTGGGCCTGGTGCCCGCCGTACTGAACCCGGTCCTGTCCCGGCTGTTGCGCCTGGCCCGCCGTGGACCACTGGAGCGCCCGCTGACCGGCCGGGGCGTGCTCACGGCACTGGGCTGGTCGGTAGGGACCTGGGGGTGCTTTGGGGCGCAGGTCTGGCTGCTGCTGCGTGACGTCGGCTCGTCGGGGCCGGGCCTGCTGCCCCTGGCGATCGGCGCCTTCGCGCTGGCCTGGACGGTGGGGTTCCTCGTCGTCGTCGCGCCGGCCGGGGCCGGGGTCCGCGAGGTGGTCCTGGTGTTGGCCCTGGCGCCGGGTGCCCGCCGGGACGTGGCGCTGCTGGTGGTGCTCACCTCTCGCGCGCTCATGACGGTCGGGGACCTGCTGTGGGCCGGCGCGGTCGTGCTGCGGTCCCGAGGCAGACGGCCCGCCGCCGAGCCCACAGCCCACGGTGAGCCCGGGTTCGAACCCGGCTCGGCGCCGCGCCCGGCATCCACCGGCTGATCGCGCTTCAGCGGCCGCCCCAGTACGCCGATGCCCTGGCATGCTCCCCGCCGTGCTTCCCGGCCGTCCGACCGCGCCCGGCCGGCTCGGCGCCCTGGTTGCGGTCCTGTCCGTGGTCGGCGCGCTGCTCGGGCAGCTGCCGGCGGCGGCAGCGGCCACCCCCGTGCTCTACCCGGTACCGGCCTCGGGTTCGTTCGCTGTCGCGGGGCACGGCTCCGGCCACGGGCACGGGCTGTCCCAGTACGGCGCCCAGGGGGCCGGCCTGCACGGCGTCGCCCTGAACGCGATCCTGAGCCACTACTACCCGGGCAGCACGCTCGGGCCGCTGCCGGACAGGCCCGTCCGGGTCCTGCTCACCGCGAGCGTTGCGCCGGCCGACGTGCTGGTGGTCTCGCCGGCCGCCGGGCTGAGCGTGCTCGACGAAGCCAGCTGGCGCCGCATCCTGCTGCCGTCCGGCCCGGCCCTGTGGCGTGCGGCGCGCGCTCGCGACGGGTCGTTCCGCCTGCAGTCGCTCGCCCCGGGGACCACGTCGGTCTGGACCAACCAGACACTGCTCGGCGGCGTGGTCCTCGCTGGACCCCTGGCGTTCTCCAGCGCCAACGCCGTACGGCTCTGGCCGGCTGGTCCGACCCAGACCGACGTCCGCGCGCTGCCGTCGCGGGGCTACCGCGGTCAGCTCGAGCTGCGCACGACTAGCTCGGGCGGCACGGCAGTGGTCGACCAGGTGCTCATGGAGTCCTACCTGCGCGCGGTGGTACCGCTGGAGAGCTTCAGCTCCTGGCCCGACGCCACGCTGCAGGCGCAGGCGGTCGCGGCCCGCAGCTACGCGGCCAACAAGCGCGCCGCCTACGCCACCAGCAGATACTTCGACGTCTACGACTCGACGGCCGACCAGTCCTACGGCGGCGCGACCGCCTACACCGCGACCGGGGGCGCCACGGCCAGGGAGGCCGCGAGCACGGACCGCGCGATCGCAGCCACCGCCGGCAAGGCCCTGATGTACGCCGGTCGGCCCGCCTTCACGCAGTTCTCCGCCTCGGACGGCGGCTGGTCCGCCGATGGGGGGGCGCCCTACCTGACCGCGTCGGCCGACCCTTGGGAACGGGCGTACTCCACGAACCCACTCAAGGATTGGACCGGCTCGATCAGCGCGACCCGGCTCGAGGACGCTGCCGGCCGCCCTCACGGATGGCTGACCCGGCTGGCCGTGACCAGCCGCGACGGACATGGCGACTGGGGCGGTCGGGTCCTGCTGGTCCGCCTGGACCACGTCGCGGCAGACGGCTCGGTTTCCAGCGTCGAGCTGTCCGGCAGCGCCGTCCAGCGGGCCGGCGGCCTGCACAGCACCTACTTCACGGTGACCTCCCCGGCACGCGGCAGCAGCACCGGGGCCACCACCGGGGTCACCGTCGCCGACGCCGGGTGAGCGGGCCGTCCGCCCGTCGTGTCCTCGCGCCGCGCGAGGCGCTCGCGGCGTACGCTCGACCTAGGACGATGTGGACGACCACGATGCGGACGATCAGGTGATCCGCAACGCCCCGACCCAAGGAGCAGGCACTGACCTCGGCACAGGAGCAGCCATCCTCGCCAGGGCCGAGGGTGCTGATCGACGCGACGGCGGTGGCCGCCGACGGTGATGGGGTCGGGCGCTACGTCGACGGCCTGGTCGGGGCGCTGTCCGCAGCCGGAGCCGATTTCGCCCTGGTCTGCCAGCGCTCGGACAAGGAGCGGTACGGCCGGCTCGCCCCGGACGCACCGGTCGTCGCTGGGCCGGTTGCGATCAGCCACCGACCCGCCCGGCTGGCCTGGGAGCAGACCGGCCTACCGCTGGTGGCCGAACAGGTCGGCGCGCAGGTCGTGCACTCCCCGCACTACACCTTGCCGCTGCGGGCCGGACGGCCTGTCGTGGTGACGATCCACGACGTCACGTACTTCAGCGAACCCGAGTTGCACGCCGGCCCGAAGGGCACGTTCTACCGGTCCGCCACCAAGACGGCCCTGCGCCGGGCGACCCGGTGCCTGGTCCCCAGCAAGGCCACCCGAGACGAGCTGGTACGGGTGCTAAACGCCGACGCCACCTTGCTGGACGTCGCCCATCACGGCGTGGACCAGACGGTGTTTCATCCACCGGCGCCGGAGGAGCAGGAGCGGGTCCGGTCGCGGCTGGGCTTGCGGGAGTTGACCTACGTGGCGTTCCTGGGTGAGCTCGAGCCGCGGCGGAACGTGCCGAACCTGGTGCGCGGCTGGGTGCTGGCGGTCCAGGACCGGCCCGACCCACCAGCGCTGGTGATCGCCGGCGGGAGCGGCTGGGACGACGAGGTCCGCAGCGTGCTCGCCGAGGTGCCGGAGCACCTGCACGCCCTGCGCCCGGGCTACCTGCGGTTCTCCGACCTGCGCGGCTACCTCGGCGGCGCGGCCGTCGTCGCCTACCCCAGCCACGGCGAGGGTTTCGGACTCCCCGTACTGGAGGCCATGGCGTGTGGCGTCGCGGTCCTCACCACCCACCGCCTGTCGCTGCCCGAGGTCGGGGGCGACGCCGTCGCCTACACCGCCTCCGACCCCGAGTCGATCGCCCGGGAGCTCGGGCGGCTGCTTGACGACCCCGAGCGCAGGGCGCAGCTGGGTCGGGCCGCCCACGAGCGCTCGCTGGAGTTCACCTGGGAGGCCAGCGCGCAGGCCCACCTCGCGTCGTACGCCCGGGCGTGCCAGTAAGCCGTGCCGGTCTCGGTCGTCGTCCTGAACTGGAACGGCGCGCACCTGCTCCCGGACTGCCTGGACGCCCTGCTCGCACAGGAACCCACGCCCGAGGTCTGGGTCGTCGACAATGCCTCCGCGGACGGCAGCGCGGAGCTGGTACGGGCCCGCTACCCGCAGGTGCGGCTGCGCGAGACGGGGGCGAACCTGGGCTTCGCCGGCGGCAACAACGTGGCTCTGCGCGAGGTGGACACCGACTACGTCGCGCTGCTGAACAACGACGCGGTGCCCGAGCCCGGGTGGCTCGCGGGGCTGGTGGCCGTGCTGACCGCCCACCCTGGCGCGGCGGCCGTAACGGGCAAGGTGCTGATGGCCGGTGACGGCCTGGTGAACAGCGCCGGCGGCTGGGTGGACCGCCTCGGCCACGGGCGGGACCGGGGGTTCGGGATGCCCGACGACGGGCGGTGGGACGAGGCCGCCGAGGTCTTCTACGCGCCCGCGACCGCCTGCCTCTACCGGACCGCCGCCGTCCGCGACGCCGGTCTGCTCGACGAGGACTTCTTCCTGTACTACGAGGATGTCGACCTGTCGTGGCGGCTGCGTCTGGCCGGCTGGTCGGTGCGGTACGAGCCCAGCTCCGTGGTGCGGCACCTGCACTCCGCCTCCGCCACCAGCGGCTCGCCGCTGCACCTGTTCCACGACGCGCGCAACCGGCTGCTCATGGTCGTCAAGGACGCCCCGGCCGGTGTGGCGCTGGCGGCCTGCCTACGGCTGCCCGTGACCGCGGTCGGCTTCGCGCTGCGGGGTGCGCCGCAGCGTGGCGTCGTACTCGCTCGCGCCTGGCTGTCCTTTGTGCGCCTGCTGCCCCGGATGCTGCGCCGCCGCCGGGCCCTGACCCGCAGCGCCGTGGTGACCCGGGCGGAGCTGGAGCAGTTCCGGGTCCGGCTGGAGCGGGAGCGGTGACGCCCTGACCGTCGCGCTGGACGTCACTCCGCTGGTCGGGCCCCGCACCGGGATCGGGCGCTCCGTGGCGGGTGTGCTGGCCGGGCTGGCTGCGCTGCCCGGGGGGCCCGCGGTCCTGCCGTACGTGCTCGGGGCTCCTCGACACCGCGGCGCCGGACCTCCGGGAGCCCGCCTGGTGCCGGTTCCGGCCCGTGCGGCGCTGGCCGCCTGGTCCCGGGTCGACCGGCCGAGGGTGGATCGCTGGCTACCGGGCGCGCAGGTTCTGCACGCGACCAACTTCGTGGTCCCTCCCAGCCGGCTGCCGACCCTGACGACGGTGCACGACTGCTCGTTCGCACTGGTGCCGGACACCGTCGCTCCGCACGTGCACGCCTTCGGGCCGGTGCTGCGCCGCGCCCTGCGTCGCGGGGCTCACGTGCACACGGCCACCGAGCAGATCGCCGACGAGGTGGAGGAGCTGTTCGCGCCGGGGCTGCGGGACCAGGGCCGGCTGCACGTCGTGCCGTTCGGGCTGGCCGCCCCGGGTCCGGCCGGTGGGGTCAACCCGGTGCCGCCCGGCGCGCCGTACGTCCTGGCCCTCGGCCGCCTGGAGCCGCGCAAGAACCTGCCGGTGCTGCTGCGGGCACTGCCCGGCGTACCCGATGTGCGACTGGTGCTCGCCGGGCCGGATGGCCCCGGTCGGCCCGCGGTGGACGACGCGCTGGCCGCGCTTGCGCCGACCGACCGGGCGCGGGTGTTGCTGCTCGGCCCGGTCGACGAGGCGGTCAAGCGGGTGCTGCTGGAGGATGCGGCGGTTCTGGCTTATCCGTCGCTGTACGAGGGTTTCGGCTTCCCGGTGCTGGAGGCCATGGCGATCGGCACCCCCGTGCTCGCCGCCGACATCCCCGCGCTGCGCGAGGTCGCCGGCGGCTGCGCCCTGCTCGTCGATCCACGGGACGCGCTGGCGGTCGCCGAAAGCCTTGGGCAGCTCGTCACCGGCCAGGGTGCGGAACTAGTCGATCGGGCGCGCGACCACGCGGCCACCTACACCTGGGAGCGCACCGCCGCCGGCCTGGCCCGGGTGTACGACCAGCTGGCCTGAGCCGGCCGCTCAGGGCCCGGCCGGCCGTACGGTGATCGGCCGGTCCAGCACCTCGTCGTACACCTCTGCGTAGGCGTCGGCGACCTGTGCCGCCTGGTAGCGCTCGACGTTGCGCAGCCCGGCCTCGACCAGCCCCCTGCGGTAGGTCGGGTCGCTGAGCACGCGCACGACGCCGGCCCGGATGGTCGCGACGTCCTCCGGGTCGACGAGACAGGCGGCTCCGCCGGCGACCTCGGCCATGGGGTCGCGGTCGCTCGTCACCACCGGCCGCCCGCTGGCCTGCGCCTCCAGCACCGGTACCCCGAAGCCCTCGCGGGTCGAGGGGAACAGCAGCAGGTCGCAGTCGCGGTACGCCGCGGCCACCTCCGCATCGCTGAGATCGGCCCGGACCTGGACCGACAGGCCGGCGAGTGCCTGCAGCTGCTCGGCGTCAGGGCGGCCGACGAGCACGACGTCGACGTCCAGCCCGTGCAGGGCCTGAGCCGAACGGAGCAAGTTCTTGTTCGGCCAAGCGCCCAGCAGCAGCACGACGGGCCGCTCCCGGTCCGGTGCGGGGCTCGGGGCGAAATCCGGCCGCACCGGGTTGCGCACCACCCGGACCCGCGACGGCTCGCACCGCACGACCGACAGCAGCTCCCGGCGGGTCGCCTCGCTCGGGACGGTGACCAGGCGGGCCCGCCGGACCGGCAGCCGGAGCCAGAACCACCGGTAGAGCGCGGCCCGCACACCGCTGTGCCGCACCAGGAACTCCGTGTCGTGCACGGTCAGCACCGTGCTGTGCCGCCGCAGCAGCAGGTCCAGGTAGTGCACGTCGCCGACCACGTGGGTGAGCTCGCCCTGCAGCCGCCGCGCCTCCAGCACCGCCCGCAGCCGGGGCAGCAAGCCCGAGCTCGAAAAGGACGACACCGCTACCCGTACGTCGAAGCGCGCCGCCAAATGGGGCCGGACCGCCTCGAACACGGCCTCGATGCTGAACTGCTGCGGGTGCGGTAGCCGCTGCAGATGCACGACCTGCGCCGGCCGCTCGATCACCAGCGCCACCATAGTGGGGTCGTGCCGATCACCGTCTTGTTCGTGCAGCCCATGGCCGAGCGGGGCGGGTCGGACCAGGCGCTGCTGCGGCTGGTCCGGACGCTGCCGCGCGAGGACTTCGACGTGCACGTCGCGGTGCCGGCCCCGCATCCCCTGGCCCAGGAGTTCGCAGCGGCGGGGGCCCGGCTGCACGTCGTACCGATGCGCCGGATCTCGACCAGCCACGGCGGCCTGGGCTGGCTGGCCTACGCCGTGTGTTGGCCGCTGTCGGTGCTGCGCCTGGTCCTGTTGTCCTGGCGGGTCAGTGCCGATGTGCTGCACACCAACTCGCTGCACAGCTGGTACGCCTTTGCCGCAGCCTGGCTCCTACGGCGCCCGCACGTCTGGCACGCCCGCGAGGTGGTCGTTCAGTCCGGGGCCGCGCTGGCCGTGGAGCGCCTGCTCACCTCCCGGGCCGACCTGGTGCTGGCCGGGTCGCAGGCGATCGCCGAGCAGCTCACGGCGCGGCGCCTCGTGGTGGTGCATGAGCACCCGGACCCGGCCGAGTTCTCGCCCAGCCGGGCTGGGGCCTTCCGCCCGGGTGCCGGGCTGCCGGACGACGTCGCGGTGGCGGTCCTGCTCGCCCGGCTCGACACCTGGAAGGGGTTCGAGGTCGCGCTGCGAGCCTGGCCCCTGGTACGGGCCCGCGTCCCGGACGCCCGGCTGCTGCTGGCCGGGGGCGTGGTGGCGGGCAAGGCCGACTACGCCGAGGCGCTGCAGCGCCGAGCGGCCGGAACGCCGGGCGTGCTGTGGCTGGGGGAGCGGCGCGACGTCCCGGAGCTGCTGGCCGACTGCGACGTGCTGCTTGCTCCCTCGACCCTGCCGGAGCCGTACGGCCTCGGGCTGGTGGAGGCGCTCGCGAGCGGCTGTCCGGTGGTCGCCAGCGACGCCGGCGGTCCGCGGGAGATCCTGGCCGCCGCGGCTCCCGGAGCGGGCCTGCTCATGCCCGCCGGCGACCCCGACGCGCTCGCCACCGCCGTCGTCGGCCTGCTGGCGCCGACCAGCACCGCCCTGCGGCGCCGCCGGCCGGTGCTCGCCAGGCCCGCGCCGCCGCCGTTCGCACGGCTGCTCAACGAGGTTGCGGCGCGCCGTTAGGCTCGCGCGGTGCGCGTCGTGGTGGTCACCTGGTCACCCGGCGACGCGTTGGCCGGCTTCCTGCAGTCCCTGGCCACGGCCACCACCAGGCCGTACGCGGTGGTGCTGGCCGACAACGGCTCCACCGACGGGTCGGTGGAGCAGGCCGAGGGGCCGGGCGTCTGCCTGCTGCGCACCGGCGGCAACCTGGGCTACGGCAAGGCCGCGAACCTCGGCGCCTCGGGCGCGGCCGAGGACTGGCTGGTCGTGGCGAACCCGGATCTCGTCTGGGACCCCGGCTCGCTGGACGCGCTGCTGGACGCCGCCGGGCGCTGGCCGGCCGCCGGCTGCCTGGGTCCGGCGATCCGCACGCCCGGCGGGCAGCTCTACCCGTCGGCCCGCGCCTTCCCGTCCCTGGGCCGCGGCCTCGGCCACGCCACCTTCGGCTGGTGGTGGCCGGCGAACCCCTGGACGAAGTCCTACCGCGCCGAGGCCGGGCGTCCCGTCGAGTCCGCCACCGGTTGGCTGTCGGGTTCGTGCCTGCTCCTGCGCCGCGCCGCCTTCGAGCAGGTGGGCGGCTTCGACCCGTCGTACTTCATGTACTGCGAGGACATGGACCTGTGCCGGAGGTTGGCCGACGCTGGCTGGCAGAACGTGTACGTGCCCGGCTCGGTGATCACCCACTCGGGCGGCCACTCGACGCAGCGGGTGGCACACGAGATGCTCGCCGAGCACCACCGGTCGCTGTACCGCTACCTGGCCCGGCAGTACGCCGGCCCCCGGTACGCCGTGCTGCGGGGCCTGCTCGCCGTCGGGCTCGGCCTGCGGTATCTCGTGGCCGCCCGGATCGGCTCGGTCGGGGAGGGCGCCGCACCGACCCGCTCCGCCGACGTGCTGGAGGCCCGATGAGGCACGCCCTGGTCCTGGCCGGGGGCTCCGGCACGCGGCTGTGGCCGTTCTCCACCGCCGGCCTACCCAAGCAGCTCGTCCCGCTGCTGCACGGCCGCTCACTGCTCGAGATCGCCGTCGAGCGGGCGAGCTCCGTCGTACCGGCCGGACAGGTGTGGCTGTGCGGGGGGGAGCAGCTGCGCGAGGCCGTGACGGCGGTACCGGGGCTGCAGGCCGACCGGCTGGTCCTCGAGCCGTCCGGTCGCGACACGCTGCCCGCGCTCACCCTGGCGATGTCCGCGATCGCCGCCCAGGACCCCGGCGCCGTGGTCGCGGTGCTCACGGCCGACCACCTGATCGAGCCGCTGGCGGCCTTCACCGCGACCCTGGAGCGCGGCTTCGCCGTCGCGGAGGCGCAGGAGTCGGCGCTGGTCACCTTCGGCGTCGTGCCGGATCACCCGGCGACCGGTTTCGGCTACCTCGAGCTCGGCGACCGGCTGACCGGCGACGCGGTCGTGGTGGCCCGCTTCGCCGAGAAGCCGGCCCGGGCCCGGGCCGAGCAGCTCCTCGAGCAGGGCGCGCTGTGGAACTCGGGCATGTTCGTGTGGCGGGCGACCACGCTGCTGCGCGCCGTGCAGGCCTTCGCGCCCGAGACCGCCCGCCTGGTCGAGCTGGTCCGGGCCGGCGACGACGCCGCATGGGCGGACGTGCCCCGGACCTCCGTCGACTACGCGATCATGGAACCGGCCTCGACCTCCCCGGACTTCGTCGTGGCCGCCCTGCCGCTGGCCGCGCACTGGCTGGATGTCGGCTCCTGGCCGGCGTACGGCGACGCGGTCGGTCGCGACGACGCCGGCAACGCCCTCGGCGACGGTCTGCGCGAGGTCGTGGGCAGCCGCGACTGCGTGGTCGCCTCCTCCGACCCCGACCACCTCATTGCCCTCGTCGGCTGCCTCGGACTGGTGGTCGTCCACACCCCGGCCGCCACCCTGGTCATGCCCGCCGACCAGGCCCAACGCGTCAAGGAGCTGCACGCGCTCGTCCAGGCCGACCACCCCCACCTGGCCTGACCCCCTCCCCCTCCCCCCTCTTTTCGCCGAGCCCCCCTCCCGCCCGCCCCCCTCTTTTCGCCGATCAAGGCGAAAGGCCCATGGTCATCATGACGATCATGGGCCTCTCGCCTTGATCGGCGGGCGATGCGGGGTGATCGGCGGGCGATGAGGGGTGATCGGCGGATGCGGCGTACGACGGGCACTGCTGGCGCCACCCTGCGTATGCAGCACAATGGGCGCATGCCGGTGCTGACGACGTCCAACGCTGCGCTGGCGACCGGGTACGTGCTGGCGGTGCCGTTCACGCTGTACCTGCCGGGGTTCCTGCGGCTGTGGCGGCGCCGCGAGCCGGGCGTGTTCGCCGCCGAGGAGTTCGGTGCCGTCCTGATCGCCACCGGCTTCGCGTTGAAGGGCCAGGCGGTGAGCGCCGTCGTCAACGGCGGCTGGGCGGCCGGCCTCGCCGTGGCCTACGCCTTCGAGGGCCGCAAGCGTTCCAGGGCCCTATTCGGCTGAACGGAGCGCCGGCGCGGCCTACAGCGCCACCTACAGCGCGACCTGCAGGTCGGGCTCGGTCACAGCGCGTACCTCGTCGACGGTGACGCCGGGCGCCAGTTCGCGCAGGACGAGCCCGGCCGGTTCCACGTCGATCACCGCCAGGTCGGTGATGATGCGCTGGATGCAGGCCAGCCCCGTGTACGGCAGCGAGCACTCGCGCACGATCTTCGGCGAGCCGTCCCGGGCGGCGTGCTCCATCAGCACCAGGACCCGCTTGGCACCGTGGACCAGGTCCATCGCGCCGCCCATGCCCTTGACCATCTTGCCGGGGATCATCCAGTTCGCCAGGTCGCCGCGCTGGCTGACCTGCATCGCCCCGAGCACCGCGACGTCGACGTGGCCGCCCCGGATCATCGCGAACGAGCTGGCGCTGTCGAAGTAGGACGCGCCGGGCAGGATCGTCACGGTCTCCTTGCCGGCGTTGATCAGGTCGGGGTCGACGGCATCCTCGGCCGGGTAGGGCCCGACGCCCAGCACGCCGTTCTCGCTGTGCAGCACGACGTGCACGCCCGGCTGGATGTAGTTCGGGACCATCGTCGGCAAGCCGATGCCGAGGTTGACGTACTGGCCGTCGGTCAGCTCCTGTGCGACCCGGGCCGCGAGCTCGTCACGCGTGCGCACGGGAGACCGTCCTTTTCTCGATCCGCTTCTCGGCCCTGGCCTGCACGACGCGCTGCACGAAGATGCCGGGCGTGTGCACCAGCGCCGGGTCGAGCTCGCCGGGCTCCACCACCTGCTCGACCTCGGCGATCGTCACCCGCCCGGCCGCTGCGCACAGCGGGTTGAAGTTCGCCGCCGTCTTGTCGTACACCAGGTTGCCGTGCCGGTCCCCGTACCGCGCGTGCACCAGCGCGAAGTCGGTACGGATGCCGTGCTCCAGCACGAAGGTCGCACCGTCGAACTCCCGGACCTCCTTGGGTTCGCTGGCCAGGGCGACCCGCCCGGACCCGTCGTAGCGCCGGGGGAGCCCGCCGTCGGCGACCTGCGTGCCCACGCCGGCGGGGGTGAAGAACGCCGGGATCCCGGCGCCGCCGGCGCGCAGCCGCTCGGCGAGGGTGCCCTGCGGCACCAGCTCGACCTCCAGCTCGCCCCCCAGGAACTGCCGCTCGAACTCCTTGTTCTCCCCGACGTAGGACCCCGTCGTACGTCGGATGCGCCCGGCCCGCAGCAGCGAGCCCAGCCCGTACCCGTCGACACCGCAGTTGTTGCTGACGGTCTCCAGGTCGGTGGCTCCGGTGTCCAGCAGCGCGTCGATGAGGGCCTGCGGTACGCCACACAGGCCGAACCCGCCGACGGCAAGGGACGACCCGCTCGCGATGTCCTCGACCGCCTCGGCGGCGGTGCTGACGACCTTGTCCACGCATCTCCTTCGCTCCGGGGTGCACCGTAGCCTGGGCCGGTGTTGGCAGAGACGGTGTGGCGCCCGCAGCTGCCCGTCGACGTACGGCGGACGCTCGCGCCGCTGTCCCGGGGGCGCGGTGACCCGACGCACCTGGTCGAGCCCGATGGCACGCTCTGGCGGACCACGACGACCGAGGACGGGCCGGCGACGTACCGGCTGGTGCAGCGCGGCTTGCACGAGATCGCCTGTACCGCATGGGGTCAGGGGGCTCAGCGGGTCGTGGCCGGTCTGGCCGACCTGCTCGGTGGTCGCGACCTCTGCGCCGGCTTCGAGCCTGGCCACCCGTTGCTCACCGACACTCAGCTGCGCCATCCCGGGCTGCGCATCCCGCGTACCGGACGCGTCTTCGAGGCCCTCGTGCCGGCGGTGCTCGAGCAGAAGGTCACCGGGAAAGAAGCGCGGGCAGCCTGGCGCGGCCTGGTCCTGCGGCATGGCGAGGCGGCGCCCGGTCCGGCGCCGTACGGGATGCGGGTCCCGCCTACCGCCGAGGTGTGGCGGCGGATCCCGTCCTGGGAGTGGCACCGCGCGGGCGTCGACCCGAAGCGGTCCCGGACCGTCTGCGAGGCCGGACGGCTGGCGGGGCGGCTCGAGCAGGCCGTCGGCATGGACCCGGTGGCCGCGCACGCCCGCCTGCAGGCCGTTGCGGGCATCGGTGCGTGGACGTCGGCGGAGATCGCCCAGCGGGCACTGGGGGACACCGACGCGGTGAGTGTGGGGGACTACCACCTGTCGCAGTTCGTCGGCTGGGCCCTGGTCGGGCGGCCGCTCGACGACGACGGGATGCTGGAGCTGCTCGAAGGGTGGCGGCCGCACCGCTACCGCGTCGTACGGTTGCTGGAGCTCAGTGGCGTGCGCAAGCCGCGGTTCGGGCCCCGGCTGACCGTGCAGGACCACCGGAGCCACTGACGGCAGTGCGGCGGGGATGCTTCACTGCGGGCATGGCGTCCCCCCTCGACGACCCGACCCTGCGGTCGGCGATGCGGACCTACCTGGACGCGGCCGCCGCGCTCGAGGACGCCGCCGCGATCCGTCAGCCGCGTGAACTGGTGGACCTGGCCGAGGCCAAGGCGTTGGCCGGGCTGCTGCTGCGCAAGCGGCTCGGCGACCTGGGCTTCACCTTGCCGTCCGGTCAGCGCAGCAGCACGTAGTCCTGCGGGTCGCTGGGCCCCCGGTCCGGCGGCGTGGCCGCGGGATGCCCGACGGCGACCGCGCCCATCGGCTCCCAGCTCTCCGGCAGCTCCAGGACTTCTTGGACGACGTCGGGGCAGAACAGCGTGCTGCCCACCCAAGCGCTGCCCAGGCCCTCGGCGGCGAGCTGGACCAGCAGGTTCTGCACCCCGGCGCCCATCGCCACGAGGAACATCCGCAGCTCGGCCGCGGACCGCCGCTCGTCGGGATAGGCGTGCGCGTCCTCGCGGACCAGGCACGGCACCACCAGGTACGGCGCCGCGCGCAGCACCTCACCCCTGCGCAGCCGCCGGTCGATGGCCTCGTCGTTGAACCCGTCTCGGCGTAGGTCCTGCGCCCATCGCTGCGACATCGCGTCCAGCAGGGCTGTCCGCCGTACGCCGTCCTCGACGAGCACGAAGCGCCAGGGAGTGCTGTGGTGCGGGGCCGGAGCGGTCAGCGCCGCCGCCACGGCCCGTAGTACGACGGCCCGGTCGACCGGCACGTCGCTGAAGGCGCGCACGGTCCGGCGCAGACCCAGGGTCTGGCGGTGCGCCTCAGCGGTGCCGAGCCGGAACCAGTCCTGCGCCGCCGGCCGGACGAGGGCGGCGGCCCCCCTGCCGTCGTCCGGCAGCGCCAGCCCGCGTACGACAGCGGCGGCGATACCGTCCGCCTTGCCCTTCACTAGCTCCGCGGCGGCAGCGAGCTCGTCGGCTACGGCGATCTCGGTGACCTCGAGCAGGTGGCCGTAGCTGTCTACGGTCCCCCGGGCATCCCGGACGGGGGCAAGGCCCGCGACGCCGATGGCCTGGTCGACCTGGCCGACGCGCCACGCGCGACCCATGGTGTCGGTGACCACCACGGCGACGTGGACGCCTGTGCGCTGCCGGAGCCCGTCGCGCAGCTCGCGTGCACTGGCGTCGGGATCAATTGGCAGCAGGGCGATCTCGTCGCGTCGGACGTTGCTCGCGTCCACGCCCGCAGCCGCCAGGACCAGGCCGGTCCGGGTCTCAGCGATGGTTGTCGTACCCCGGCGGGCCACGACCCTCATGGTCTCGCCGTCTACGGCAGCGAGGCGGGCGGCCTCACGGTCGGGGCCCGCCGGCAGCAACCGTCCCTCGGCCTTGCTGACCACCTTGCTGGTGACGACGAGCACGTCGCCGTCGCGCAGGTCAGCGTGTTCGGCGAGCAGGCCGGCGAGGTCGTCGCCCGGCCGTACCTCGGGCAGGCCGACGACCGGCCGGACCGAGAAGCCCTCAGGCACCGGCCAGGTCCAGAGCGGCGCGGGCCATGGCGACGGTTGCCTCGAGGTCGTTCATGAGCAGCGGTACGGCGCGCACCTCCACGTCCGGCACGCTGGCGCCCTCGTCCGCGGTGTCCACCAACCAGCCGTCGAGCAGGTCGCTGCCGTAGTGCCGCCCGACCGCCTCGGCGCTGGTCGCCACCCCGATCGCGTCGAGGCAGGCATCGGCCATGCCCCGGACGGGGGCCCCGCCGATGATGGGGCTCAGCCCCACGACGGTCTTGGCCTGCAGCGCCTCGCGTACGCCGTTGACCTGCAAGATCGTGCCGATGCTGACCACGGGGTTGCTCGGCGGCAGCAGTACGAGGTCGGCCGCCTCGATCGCTTCGAGCACGCCCGGCGCGGCAGTGGCGGTGTCGGCGCCGACCGCGACGATGGCGTGGGCCGGAAGGGCCGCCCGGTGCTTGATCCACCACTCCTGGAAGTGGATCGCGTGCCGGGTCCCGGTCGCCGGATCGTCCACCACCACGTGGGTCTCGATTCGGTCGTCACTCATGGGCAGCAGCCGGGCGCCCGGCTGCCACCGCTCGCACAGGGCCGTCGTGACCTGGCTCAGGGGGTAGCCCGCATCCATCATCTGCCGGCGCACCAGATGCGTGGCCAGGTCGCGGTCGCCCAGCCCGAACCAAGCGGTCGGCACTCCATACGCCTGCAGCTCGGCCTTGGCCACGAACGTCTCGTCCTGCCTACCCCAGCCGCGCTGCTCGTCGATGCCGCCGCCCAGGGTGTACATCACGGTGTCCAGGTCCGGGCAGATGCGCAGGCCGTACAGGGTGATGTCGTCGCCGGTGTTGACCACCACGGTGAGCTCGGCGTCAGGTACCGCAGCCCGCACGCCCCGCAGGAACCGGGCCCCGCCGATACCGCCCGCAAGGGCCACGAGGTTCATGCAACGCAGTCTCCCAGCCGGCTCGGCTGCCACCGTCCCGCCGCCCTGCTGGCCGCCGCCCCGCCACTCCCTGCACGCCACTCCCTGCACGACGATCTTCACGGCGCCCCGGTGGGGCTCGTGAAGATCGTCGTGCAGGACGGTGGGTAGGCGCGCGCTCTGGACGCAGCCCTGGCCTGCACGACGATCTCCACAGCCGCGCCACGTATCCACAAGCCTCAGCCGGAGCGTCCTACCGGCCCGCTCAGGACGCGACTGTTCGGCCCATGACCGACTGTCCAGTAGTTCCGGCCGTCGCCCTCGCCGCTCAATCGCGCTCGACGGCGGGGGTGTTCACGATGGCGCAGGCCAACGCGGCAGGCCTGTCGCGCACTGATGTCCTGGTGCTGCTGCGCCGAGGTGTGTGGCACACGCTGCACCCCTCGGTCTTCGCCAGCGCGACGACGCCCGTGACGAGGGCCGTTCGTGAGGCTGCGGCACTGGCCCTGCTCGGCCCGGACGCCGTGCTTTCCCACGCCACCGCAGCCCGGCGGCAGGGCCTGGAACTGCGCGAACGCGGGGACCAGGTCTTCGCGACGGTGCCGATCGGCCAGCACGTACCGCGACGTCCAGGCCAGGTCGTCATGCGTACGCGCCATCCCTGCGTCGGCGCCGTCCTCGGCGGCGCGGCGGTGACGCCGCTGCCACGCACGCTGGTCGACCTCGCCAGAGATCTGCCTCGTGGGGAGCTCCGGGCTGTGTTGGCCGATGCGGTACGCCGCAAGCGGCTGACCGTCGAGCGCGTCCTGTCCGCGGCCGAGGGGATGGGCGGGTGAGCAGGGCTGCTCGACCTACGCGCTGCCTGCGACGAGCTGGACCCCTCGCTGGAGTCGGTCCTGGAGGAGGAGGCGCTGCCGCACCTGTTGGGGCTCGGGCTCGAGGACCTGGTGCGCCAGCACGAAGTCCGCGACCGCTATGAACGGCTGCTGGCACGTCTGGATGTCGCGTGCGTCCGGCTCAAGCTCGCCATCGAGGTCGATGGCTGGGCGTGCCATTCCGAACCGGCCGCGCGCAGTCGCGACTCCCGCCGGGACCGCCTGCTCATCGCTGAGGGATGGACCGTTGTACGGGTGACGACTGATGACGTACGACGTCGGCCGCGCGCCATGCTGCTCGAGCTCGAGCGGGTGGTGGCTCGGCTGGAAGCCTCGGCTGCCTGACCGCGCACGGTCCGTGAAGATCGTCGTGCAGCGGCTGTGGTGGGGCAGGCGGTGGCCGCGGGATGCGCCCCACGGCAGCGCACTACGGCGTACGGTCCGGTGGCGTCGGAGCGGCGCGCAGCGGCGTGGCGCGGTAATGCGGACCGGGTGGCGCTGCCGCTGGTCTGATGCCTGGAACGAGGAGAGCCGAAGTGGATCCGCACGCGCTGTCGCAACGCATCGAGCAGTTGGCCCAGGCCTCCGGCGTGGAGTCCGAGCAGCGGGCCGACGTCGCCGGCCCGGAGCTTCGTGCGCTTCGGGAGGAGGTCGTCGCTTCCCGTACGGACCTCGCCGGCTTACGGGTCGAGAGCGACGCAGTACGAGCCGATCTGGCTGGTCTGTCGGAGCGCGTGGCCGATTCCACGGCGGCCGGACGGAGTGAGTCCGAGGCGCTCGCGGGCAGCGTCCTGGAGCTGGTGCCCGCGCTGGAGTCCCGGATGGCCGTGCTCGAGGATGCGCTGGACGCCACGGCGGAACGCCTTGAGTCCTTGGCACGCGACGGGGCGCACACCTCCCGGGACGCGCTGCACGAGCTGACCGATGGGTTGGTTGCCCTGGACCAGCGGGTCGAGGCCCTGGCCGACCAGACGCGCAGCCGCAGCGAAGCCCTGGCCACGGCCGTTTCGGGAGCCCTGTCTGGCACGGCCGGTCTCGCTCGCCTCGTCGAAGGGTTGCAGCACAGTCTCGAAGGCCGCGTGGACGGCGTAGGAGAAGCGTTGTCGGCGGGCCTCGTGGAGCTGCGCGCCGACCTGCTCGCGGACCGTGCGGACGGCGTAGGAGAAGCGCTGTCGGCGGGCCTCGTGGAGCTGCGCGCCGACCTGCTCGCGGACCGTGCGGACGGCGTACGAGAAGCGTTGGCGGCGGGCCTCGTAGGCCTGCGCGCCGACCTGCTCTCCGACCGTGCGGACGGCGTACGAGAAGCGCTGTCGACGGGCCTCGTGGAGCTGCGCGCCGACCTGCTCGCCGACCTCGCGGACCAGCGCCGGCAGCCGGCGGAACCCACCGCTTTAGCAGCGCCGCCCGCGGCACCCGAACTGGCCGAGCGTCCCGCGGCCGCGCCGTCGTTGTCGCCGGGCGCACCGAAGCCGCCGGTCGCACCGAAGCCGGTGACGCCGACCAGGCAGACCGCAGGGCGGGCCGCCGCCGCTGAACCACGTCCCGAGCCCCCGCCGCCGGCCCGTCCCGTCACGTCGCCGCCGCGCGCGGCCACGACGGCCGCTGCTCCACGTCCGGTCCCGCCCGTGCCCACGGGATCCACAGCGCGGACACCGAGGGCCCCAGGCGGCGATGACCGAGGTACTCCCGCTGCTGCTCGGCCGTCCAGGCCCGCGAGCGCCAGGCCGTCCGCGCCAACGCCTAGCCGGCCCCCGGCACCGCCTGGAGGCCGGTCGACCCACCCCCCGGCGCCGCCTAGTGGCCGGTCGACCCAACCCCCAGCCGATCGGCCGTCCGCCCCCGGGGGCGGACGGTCACCCACTGCCGCCAGTCGTCGGCCGGCCGGGCCTGGCACCGAAGGGCCGCCGCCGGTGGCCCGGGGCGGCCCAGCCGACGCACGCACCCGTACACCGGCCGCCCCGGCGAACCGTGCTGCACGGCCGACCGCCGGGAGCGTCCCGATGGACGACGTGGAGGACCTGCCGCTCTTTCTCGAGCGCTCCTTCAGTGCCCGGTCGCGGGCGGCGCCCGCCTCCCCGGCACGCGGGGGGCCAGCTGCCGGTAGGCGCTCGGCGGCCGCGCCGCCGGCGGCACCGTCCGAGGCGGCCGAGCAGGCGCGCGGACCGCGTCGCCGCCCCCGTCCCTGACGACCGCGTCCCTGACGACGGTTCCCTGACGACCGTCCCGGACGACGACCGTCCTGACGACCGTCCTGACGATCCCGTCCCCGACAGCCCTCGTGCCGGACGGCGGGGAGCGTACGAGTTCCGGCTGAGGACGGGGCGCGCACGGGCAGGAAGGGCGCCCTAGCACCGGCGGCCTTGACTCTGGCGCACGACACGCGTGTAATTCCATGCGTGTCGTTCCCCCTGGCCGGGTGGCGCCTCCCGACCCCGGCCAGTGGCACGAGGCCCGCCGCACCTGCGGCGAGCCGTCACTGCCAGTCAGGAGTTGCGATGAATGAGTTGGGACACCTGGTCGCTGTGCACGACGGGGACGATGCACTGCTGGCATGGCAGGAGCAGGCCCTGTGCGCGCAGACCGATCCGGAGGCCTTCTTTCCGGAGAAGGGCGGCTCGACCCGCGAGGCCAAGCGCATCTGCGTGGGCTGCGAGGTCAAGGCCGAGTGCCTGGAGTACGCGCTGGGTTCCGATGAGCGCTTCGGTATCTGGGGTGGACTGTCGGAGCGGGAGCGCCGCCGGCTCAAGCGCCAGGTCGGCTGAGGCCGCGACCGGCTGGCGACCCGCCGGCGACCCGCCGGCGACCCGCCGGCGACCCGCTGGACGACTAACCTAGGACCGCCCGCACCGCGGTCCTGGTCGGCCGGCCGGGCCTGCGAGCCGTCGATACCGGTCGCCCGTGATGTCCTCCCCCTCCACCACACCTCCGGTTCGGTTGCGGCGTCCGCGTCGGCAGGTCCCGGCTGTGCCGGTGGCGGACGTCACGGCTGTCCTGGTGGCCCACAACGGCGCTGCCTGGCTGCCGGAGGTGCTCACGGCGCTGCGCGCCTCCACACTGCGGCCCCGGCATCTGGTCTGCGTGGACACCGGTTCGACCGACGGCAGCCCGGCGCTGCTCCGGGCGGCCGGCAGCGTCGTCCTGGAGCTGCCCGGCGACACTGGCTTCGGCACCGCGGTTGCCGCGGGTCTGGACAGCGTCGGCGACAGCGTCGGCGACAGCGCTGGCGACAGCGCCGGCTGGGTGTGGCTCCTGCACGATGACTGCGCGGTCGAGCCGGACACCTTGCAGGCGTTGCTGGAAGAGGCCGAACGCAGCCCCTCGGCCGCGGTGCTCGGCCCCAAGGTGCGGGACTGGACAGATCCCCGGGTGCTGGTCGAGGTCGGGCTCACGACCGACGGCGCCGGCCACCGCGAGACCGGCCTGGATCGGCGCGAGTACGACCAGGGCCAGCACGACAGCGTCCGTGACGTCCTCGCCGTCGGGACCGCCGGCGCCCTGGTGCGCCGGCAGGTCTGGGACGCAATAGGCGGTCTCGACCGTTCGCTGCCGGTCTTCCGGGACGACCTCGACCTCGGCTGGCGGGTCAACGCCGCCGGGCACCGCGTCCTGATCGTCCCCACAGCTCGGGTCCGGCACGTGCGCGCCGCGACGACCGGACGGCGGCAGACGCAGGCGGCGCCGGGCCGGGCGACGGCGACCGACCGACGACACGCGCTTTTCGTGCTGCTCGCCCACGCCGGCCTGGCCCGGTTCGTGACCCTGCTGCCCGGACTGCTGATCGTCACCCTGGTCCGCGCCCTCGTCCTGCTGCTCACCCGGCAGCTCCCGGCCGCGGTGGACGAGCTCCGCGCGTACGTCGGGGTGGTGGGCCATCCCCGTACGCTGCTGCGCGCCCGGGAGGCGCGGGCCCGTACCAGGACTGTGTCGACGCGGTCGCTGCGACCGCTGTTCGCCTCGCGCACGGGGCGCGCTCGGGCCCGGGCGGGGGTGCTGGGGGACTGGCTCTCCGGCGGAGCCTCCCCGGGAGCCCAGCCGCTGCGCGCCCTGGGCGACCCCGGCCCGGACGGTCCGGACCCGGTCGAGCTGACCGGTGGCGGCGGCGCGCTGCGCCGGCTGCTGCTGCGGCCGGGGGTCCTCCTGACGTTCGCTCTCGCGCTCGTCGCCCTGGTCGCGGAGCGGCACGTCCTGAGCCTGGGTGGCGGCGTGCTCTCCGGCGGCCAGCTGCTCCCCGCACCGGACGGCGCCCGGGACCTCTGGGCCGCCTACGCCGCGTCCTGGCACCCCACGACGGTCGGTACGTCGGCGGTCGCGCCGCCCGCCCTCGCCGTGCTGGCAGCCCTGTCCACCGTGCTGCTCGGCAAGCCCTGGCTGGCCGTCGACGTGCTCCTGCTCGCGAGCGTCCCGCTCGCCGGTGCCACCGCGTACGCCGCCGCGCGCCGCGTCGTGCGCCACCAGGTCCTGCGCCTGTGGGCCGCGGCCACCTGGGCGCTGCTGCCGGTGGCGACTGGGGCGATCGCCGCCGGGCGACTGGACGCGGCGGTCGTGCAGATCGCCCTACCGCTGCTGCTGCTCGGCGCCGCACGGGTGCTGCGCGAGGATGCGGCCGAGGTGGGCTGGCGGCACGCCTGGACGCTCGGACTCGGGCTCTCGCTCGTGACTGCCCTCGCGCCGGCGCTGTGGCCGGTGGCCGCCATCACCCTGCTGGGCGGCGGCCTCGCCGGTCTGCTCCGCGCCCGGTCCCGCGTGTCGGCCCGCCAGGCTGTCGCCGCCCTCATCGCCGCGGCTACGCCGATCGCGCTGTTGCTGCCCTGGTCGCTGAGCGTCCTGGGGCACCCCGCCCTGCTGACCGCCCCGGTCCGGCCCGCGCCGGGCACGGTTGATGTGGCGCTGCCCGCCTGGCACCTGCCCCTGCTCGCACCAGGCGGCCCGGGGCAGCCGGCAACCCTGCTCACCACCGGCCTGCTGCTCGCCGCCCTGGCAGGTCTGGTCCGCCAGGAGCGACACCAGCTGGCCCGTACCGCCTGGTCGGTCGCCGGCGTGGCGCTGCTCGGCGCCCTGCTGCTCACCCGCCTGCGCGTTCCTGCTGCCGGTACGGCAATCGCTGCGCCCCTGTGGCCGGGCGTGCCCCTGCAACTGACCGGGGCGGCGATGCTGCTGGCCGCGCTCGTCGCCGCGGACGGGGTGCGAACCCGGCTGGCCCGGGCCGCCTTCGGCTGGCGCCAGCTGCTCGCCTGGACCATCGCGATCACCGCGGCCGCCGTACCCGTCGTAGCCGCCGCAACCTGGCTGGTGCGCGCCGCCGACGACACCCGACGACCCGCCCCGGCGACCACCGACGGCGCCCAGCAGGAGCACCTGCACCGCGGCGCAAGCACGCTGCTGCCGGCCTTCGCCCAGGCCGAGCTGGCCGGAACTGCCGGCCTGCGGGCCCTCGTGCTCGCCCCGACCACGCCGGGTGCGGTGTCCTATGAGCTGACGAGTGACCGGGGCGACCGTCTCGATGCAGGCGGGACGCCTCCTGCTGCCGGGCAGACCCGCCGCTTCGACGAGGTCGTCGCCGACCTGCTGGTGCCACGTGGCAGTGACGCGGCCGAGGCGCTGTCCACCCGCGCTGTTCGCTATGTGGTCCTGCGCTCCGGACCGGGTGCCGCGGCGGTGGCGGCCGGCCTGGACGCCCAGCCAGGCCTGGTACGCCGGGCCAGCGCCCCCGTCCTGCTGTGGCAGGTCCTGGCCCCGACGGCGCGACTGTCCGTGCTGCCACCGGCCGCAGCCGCATCGGCCCTGCTCGGTGCTCGCGGGCCCTCGCGCGCGCTGCTGGGCACGGCCCCGGCGAGCCCGCTGCGGGCCGGGGTCGAGGGTGCTGCCGACCAGGTCCCGTCCGGTCCCGACGGTCGCCTGCTCGTGCTCGCGGACGCCGAGGACGCCGGCTGGCGGGCCACTCTCGACGGGCGGCCACTTCCGCGGCGTACCGCCTGGGGGTGGGCGCAGGCCTTCGCCCTGCCGGTCGGGGGCGGCCGGCTCGAGGTCCATCACGAGCAGGGGCGGCGGCACACGTGGCTCGAGGTCGAGGGGGCCCTGCTGCTGCTCGTGGCGGTGCTGGCGGCCCCGGGACGCGCGCCTCGCAGTGGTTTCGAGGGAGACGACGGCCGCGGAGCCCAGCGCCTGCAGCCGGTCCGGGCGCAGCCGACACGGGCAGGTGCCCGGTGACGCGGCCTCCACTGGCCCTGATCGCCGTGGTGGGGCTGCTCGTCGCCGGTACCGCGGTCGCGACCGCGGCCGGTCCGGCGGCGCCCGCCCGGACCAACTCGGCCAAGGGAGTCGACGTCGTCGGCGCCACCGCGGTGTGCCCCGACCTGCGGCAGGGGGCCGGGTTGACCAGCCGGGTCAGCGCCGGCTCGGCCGCGACCGGCACGGGTGGTTCGGTGCACAGCTCGCGGCTGGACCCCGTCGCGCCGGCGGTGCCCGCGAGGGCCGCGGGACCCGGTCAAACGGCCGTCGCGATCGGTGCGGACGTGACCGACGACGCCTTGGTGGTCGCGGCGAACGGCCCGCTGGCCGGCGGTCTCGAGGTGGAGCAGCTGACCCGTGGGGACACCGGCCAGGACCGGGGCCTGGCCGGGCTGCGCTGCGGGCCGCCGACGACCGAGGCGTGGTTCCTCGGCGGCTCCTCGGTCGTGGGGGAGAGCACGGTGCTGGTGCTCGTCAACGCCGACGATGTCCCCGCGCTGGTCGACGTCACGGTCTCGACCGCGACCGGCCCGCAGGACCCCCGCCCGGGTGAGGGCTTCGCGGTCGGTCCGCACAGCCGGACGTTCGTGCCGTTGGACACCCTCGCGGCCGGCAAGGACCTGCTCGCCCTGCATGTGCATGCCCGCCGCGGCCGCGTCGCTGCTGCCGTCCGCCACTCCCGGTACGACGGGCAGGTGTCACACGGCGTCGAATGGGTGCCGCCGTCGCTGCCGCCGGCCACCACCGTCGTCGTACCCGGTCTGCCGGCCGGCCCAGGACACCGGTACGCCCTGGTCACCAATCCCGGGACCGACGACACCACGGTCAGCATCCGGGTGACCACGAGCGAAGGGCAGTTCCTCCCGACCGGCTTCGAGGCCGTCGACGTGCCAGCCGGCCACACCGTCCGCACCGAGCTGGACCCCCTCACCGACCGCTCGGCGCTGGCCCTGCGTGTCGTCAGCACCGGCGCGCCGATCCTGGCCGGCGGGTACGTCGTCGACGGCCCGGAGGGCGGGGCGGTGGCCGAGATCGCCTATACCACAGCGAGTCTGCCACTGGATGGACCGGCGTTGCTGACCGACGTGGACCTCAACCCGGCCACCCGGAGCACCCTGGTGCTGTCCGCGCTCGCCGGCCCGGGCGCAGTGCTGCTCCGCCCCAGGCCGATCGCCGGTAGCGCTGCCCGGCTGCCCGTTGCCCGTACCGTGCCGGTTCCGGCCGGCCGTACGTCCACCGTCGAGCTGTCCTCGTTGCTCGCCGGGGCGGGCGAGGGCCGGTTCGCCCTCGAGGTCTCCCCGGCCCCGGGTTCGGCGCCGGTCTACGCCGCGCGCTACCTCACTGAGACCGGGTCGGACGGGCCGCTGACGACCCTGCTGGACCTGCAGAGCCCGCCCGAACAGGTTCTGCGTCCCGCCGTGCAACGCGACCCCGGGGCGGCCGGGTAGCTCACCGGGAAGACGGGCCGGGCGGGTCGATGCTGCCCGGGTCGCTGTCACCAGGATCGCGGTCTCCAGGGTCGCTGTCACCGCCGTCGATGTCATCCGGGTCGAGCCCGAGCAGGCGAGCGACCTGCTCCACGAGCACCTCGTGGACCAGCTCGAGCAGGTCGACGTCGTCGCTCGCCCGGGCCTCGAGCGGGCGCCGGTAGACCACGATCCGGGCCGGGCTCCCGTCGGTCCCGGGTAGCAGCAGCCGTCCGAGCGGCACCGGGCCGCCGGCTGTCTCGTCGGCGACCACGCCCGGCGCGCAGCCCGCATCGGCCTCTCCTGCGCGCAGGGGCGGCACGTCCTCGACGGCGAACTCGACCGCGCTCAGCTCGGCCATCCAGCGCCGCTCGAGCTGGGCGACGGCGTCGCGAACGAGGTCGTCGAAGCGATCGCTTCGGGTCCGGTGGAGCGGTAGGCGCACCGGTCGGCCGTACACGGCCACGGTCGGCGGCAGCAGGCGTCCCTTCAGCCCGCGCCCATGCCGGTCCCGGCGACGAGGGGCGGTCATGCCGTCATGCCGTCGCGCCGTTCCGCCGCCACGTCAGGGTGGTTCACCGGGCCAGCGTGCCACGGCATTCGCGGGCCGCCTGGAGGGTGAACGGCGACACGCAACCGTGCGCCGGGTGCCTGGTGGTGGCGGCCGGTCCGGGGGACTAGCGTCGCCACCGTGGGTATTGTCCGGCGCTGCTCGCGCTCTACGTGCGCCGTGCAAGCTGTGGCGACCCTCACCTATGTGTACGCCGACTCGACGGCCGTGGTCGGCCCGCTCGCCACCTTTGCCGAGCCGCACTGCTACGACCTGTGCGAGGCCCACGCCTCCCGCCTCACCGCCCCGCGCGGGTGGGACGTCGTGCGGCACGAGCCGGACCCGGCCCAGACCCGGGCTCGCAGCAGCGACGATCTCGAGGCGCTGGCCGATGCCGTACGCGAGGCCGCCCGCCCGGGCCGGGGGACGGTCGGGCCGGCTCGCGACACTCCCGCGGGCGGCCGGCGAGGGCATCTGCGCTCGGTCCCCGCCTCCTCCTGACCTGGACGGCAGTACCGTCCGGTTCGTCCGCTTTCGGCTGGACACGCCCGGGCCTCAAGGTGCTTGCCATTTGCGCCGAAGCAGTATTCAGGCCCGGAGCACCGGTCGCCGCTCTCGCCCAGGAGGCCGCCTTGTCCCTCGTGACCACCCCCACCCGCGACCTTGCGGTCTGCGCCCGGTGCGTCGGCACCCGGGTCACCCGGATCACGATGACCCTCACCGACGGCTCGGTCGTGGACTTCTGTTCGTGCCACGCCTGCGAGCACAAGACGTGGACGCAGGCGGGGACCGGGCTCGACGTCTCGGCCGTACTGCGCAAGGCGCAGAAGATCAAGCTCTGACGCGGCGTTAGGGTCGGCGGGTGACGAAGCCGACCCGCGACCTTTCCTCGATCGTCAAGGCGTACGACGTGCGCGGCGTCGTCCCGGACGAGCTGGACGCCGACATCGCCCGCGCGATCGGCGCGGCCTTCGCCCGGTTCACCCAAGCGCCCCGAATCGTGCTCGCCCGGGACATGCGCGCCTCCGGGGTGGAGCTCAGCCGGGCCTTCGCCGAGGGCGTCACCAGCCAGGGCGCCGATGTCGTGGACAGCGGCCTGGGTTCGACCGACCTGCTCTACTACGCGGCCGGCTCGATGGACCTCCCGGGCGCCATGTTCACCGCCAGCCACAACCCGGCGAAGTACAACGGGATCAAGCTCTGCCTCGCCGGCGCGAAGCCGGTCGGCCAGGAGAGCGGCCTGGTGGAGATCCGGCGCGAGGCCGAGCGCTTCCTGGCGCAGGGCCTGCCGGCGGCCGACCGCCAAGGCTCGGTGACGCAGCAGGATCTGCTGGCCGGCTACGCGGCGTACATGCGCTCGCTGGTGCCGGACCTGGCGGGCATCCGCCGGCTCAAGGTCGTCGTGGACGCCGGCAACGGCATGGGCGGTCACACGGTCGCCACGACCTTCGCCGGCCTGCCGCTCGAGGTCGTGGAGATGTACTTCGAGCTCGACGGCTCCTTCCCGCACCACGAGGCCAACCCGATCGACCCGGCCAACACCGCCGACCTGCAGGCGCGGGTGCGGGCCGAGGGAGCCGACCTCGGGCTGGCCTTCGACGGCGACGCCGACCGCTGCTTCGTCATCGACGAGCGCGGCGAGATCGTCAGCCCGTCGGTGCTCACCGCGCTGATCGCCGCCCGCGAGCTGGCCAAGGACCCCGGCTCGACGGTGATCCACAACCTGATCACGAGCCGCGCCGTTCCCGAGGTCGTCACCGAGCACGGCGGCACCCCGGTTCGCACCCGGGTCGGGCACTCCTTCATCAAGGCCGAGATGGCCCGTACTGGCGCGGTCTTCGGTGGCGAGCACTCCGGCCACTTCTACTTCCGCGACTTCTGGAACGCCGACTCGGGCATGCTCGCCGCGTTGCACACCATCGCCGCCCTCGGCCACGCCGATGGCCCGTTGTCGGGCCTGCTGGCGTCCTACGCGCGCTATGCCGCCTCGGGCGAGATCAACTCGACGGTCGACGACCAGGCAGCGAGCGTCGCGGCGATCAAGAAGGCGTACGCCGACCACCCGCAGGACGAGCTCGACGGCCTGACCGTCGACCTCGGGGACGGCGCCTGGTTCAACGTCCGGGCGAGCAACACCGAGCCGCTGCTCCGGCTCAACGTGGAGGCCCCCGACCAGGTCGGGGTGACGCAGGTCCGCGAGCAGGTCCTCGCGCTGATCCGCTCGTAGCTAGGCTGCCCCGATGAAGCTGGACCCCGCTTTGCTCGAGATCCTCGCCTGCCCCCAGTGTCGGTCCACCCTGCGCGTGGACGAGGCCGCCAGCGAGTTGGTGTGCACCGGCTGTGGGCTGGCCTACCCGGTGCGCGACGACATCCCGGTGCTGCTCATCGAACAGGCCCGCACCCCCTCGTGAGCCCCTCGGTGGAGCTGCTCGACGACACCGAGGTGCTCCTTGCCCGCGACCCGGGCGGCATGTTGCCGGCCGTGGCCTCCGGCGCCGCCCAGGTGCGGGAAGCAGCCACCCTGTCCGCCGAGGCGGGCCTGTCCGAGCTGCGCGGCCAGGACCGCCCCCGCGCCGTCGTGGTCCTCGGCATGGGTGGTTCGGGGATCGCCGGGGACGTGCTGGCCGCGGTCGCCGGGCCGACCTGCCCGGTCCCGGTGCTGACCCACCGCGCCCACCAGCTGCCCATCTGGGTCGGGGCCGCGGACCTAGTCGTGGCCGTGTCCTGCTCCGGCCAGACCGAGGAGACGCTGTCCGGTCTGGAGGAAGCCGTACGCCGGGGCTGCCGCCTGCTGGTCGTCGGTGCGGCCGGTTCACCGCTGGAGGCCCTGGCTGGGCGCGGGCGGGCGCTGTTCGTCCCGGTCGCCCAGACCCGTCAGCCGCGCGCCTCCGTCTGGGCGTTGTCCACCCCGCTGCTGATCGCCGGTGACGCGCTCGAGCTGCTGCATGCGCCGGCCGGGGTCGTCGAACAGGCCGCGCTGCTGCTCGAACAGCTCGCGGTGCGCTGCCGCCCGGACGCCGACAGCGTGCTCAACCCGGCGAAGTCGCTGGCCCTGACGCTGGCCGGGCAGGTACCCGCGGTCTGGGGTACCTCGCACCTAGCCGGAGTCGCGGCCTACCGCCTGGCCTGCCAGCTCAACGAGAACGCCGGCACGCCCTCGGCCTACGGGGTGCTGCCCGAGGCCGGGCACAACCAGATCGTGACGTTCGACGGGCCGTTCGCCCGCGGGGTGCGCAGCGAGCAGGACCTGTTCCGCGACCGGGAGGACGAGGAGCAGAGCTCCCGGCTGGCGCTGGTCCTGCTGCGCGACAGCGAGGAGCACCTGCGGGTGGCCCTGCGCGCCGATGTGGTCCGGGACCTCGCCCGCGAGCGTGGTGTCGAGCTCGCCGAGCTGCGGGCCGAGGGCGCGTCGGGCTTCGAGCGACTCGCCTCGCTGATCGCGGTCGGCGACTTCGCCAGCACCTACCTCGCGCTGGCGCAGGGCACCGATCCCACACCGGTCGAGGCCATCGCCGAGCTCAAGGAGCGGATCGCCCGGTGAGCACCGGCGGCGGCGGCAAGGCCGTCGTGGCAGCCCTCAGCGCCAACCTGGCCATAGCGGTCGCCAAGCTGGTCGGCTTCCTCATCACCGGCTCCTCCTCCATGGCGGCCGAGGCGGTGCACTCCTTCGCCGACTCCGGCAACCAGGTGCTGCTCCTGGTCGGCGGCAACCGGGCCCGCCGGGACGCCGACGAGCAGCACCCGTTCGGCTACGGCCGGGAGCGCTACTTCTACGCCTTCGCGGTGGCGGTGGTGCTGTTCACCCTCGGCGCGCTGTTCGCGATCTACGAGGGGATCGACAAGATCCGGCACCCGCACGCCCTCGAGACGCCCACCGTGGCGATCGCCATCTTGGTGTTCGCGCTGGTGGCGGAGGGCTTTTCCTTCCGGACCGCTGTTCGCGAAGCGGCGCCGCTCCGGCAGGGCATCAGCTGGCTGGCCTACGTCCGCCGGGCGACCGCTCCTGAGCTGCCGGTCGTGCTGCTCGAGGACTGCGCCGCGCTGGTCGGCCTGGTCCTCGCCCTGCTCGGGGTCGGGCTTGCGCTGTTGACTGGCCAGGCAGTCTTCGACGGGATCGGGACCCTGTGCATCGGCCTGCTGCTCGGCGCCGTCGCGGCCTTGCTGGCCGTGGAGATGAAGGCGCTGCTGATCGGCGAGGCCGCCTCCCCCGAGTCGGTGCAGGCCGTCCGCGCCGCGCTCGTGGACGGCGCCACGGTCCTGCGGGTCATCCACCTCAAGACCATGCACCTGGGCCCGGATGAGCTGCTCGTCGCCGCCAAGCTCGCGCTCGCCCCGGGGCTGGCGCTGCCCGCTGTGGCCCGCGCCATCGACGACGCCGAGGCGCGCGTGCGTGCCGCGGAGCCACTGGCCCGCTCGATGTACCTCGAGCCCGACCTGGACCGCACCCCCGTGCCGCAGGTGTGAGCCGGTTCAGGGGGCCGCACTGGCGCGGGCGTGGTGGCTGAGCTCGGGTCGGCAACCACAACAGCACACGACCGAGCCAGATCCGGGGCTCACCGGCCCCTGCGGAGCGCGCTGCCCGGGAGCCCGCGCCGACTCTGGTGCTGTTGTGGTCGCGCTCCCGCAGGGACGGCAGCTGACGGCCGGAACTGCTCCCATGAGGGCTACACCAGGTAGGACGCACCGACGTTGCCCGCTCCGGCGTGCGCGCCCACAGCAGGCCCGACGACGTAGCGGTCGATCCCGAGCACGCCCGGAGCGCCGTCGAGTAGGCCGGCCAGCTGGTCGGCGAGCAGCGGCACGTCACCGTGTCCGACGGTCACCCAGGTCGGGGTCCTGCGAGCCGCCTCGCGGACCACCGACGCCTGCAGCGCGAGCGCCTCGTCGGTCGACCGGGCGGCGCCGAGCACCCGCACCGCACCGTCGAGGGCGAGGACCGGCACCCCGTCCGGCACCTGGTCGGGCAGCCGGCCACCCGCCGCCAGCAACGCGGTCGTGTCGGAGCACCAGGTGGACCGGACGCGGCCGGCCATCGAGCGGGCAAGGGCGAGCACCTGGTCGTAGGCGGTGCCCGAAGCCAGCTCGCGGGCCAGTCGCCCGACGACCAGGGTCAGGCCGCCCGAGATCGTGCCGCTGTCAACCACATCCACCGCCACCGGCGCCATCCCCGCCGCCAGGACCGCCGCCCGGTGCGTGCCGCTCATCGACGCCGTGCACGTCACGCAGAGCACGCGGTCGGCGCCGGCCGACGCCGCCGCGGTGAACACCTCCAGGAACTCCCCCGGTGCGGGCTGGGAGGTCGTCGGCACGTCGCCGGAGGCCCGCAACCGGGCGTAGAACGCAGCCGGTGGGACCGCGCCCTCGTCGAAGGACCAGTCGCCGAGCGTGACGTGCAGCGGCACGACGCGGACGCCGAGCGCCTCGGCGAGCCCCGCCGGCAGGTAGCTCGAGGAGTCGGTCACCAGGACGGGAGCGGCCACGGACGGACCCTAGTCTTTCGGGGATGCCCGCCTTCGACGTCGCCGACCTGTCGTTGGCCGAGCCGGGTGCGCGCCGGATCGCCTACGCCGAGCGGGCCATGCCGGTGCTGGGCCGGCTGCGCGAGCGCTTCGCCCGGGACCGGCCGCTCGAGGGCCTGGTCGTCGCGGCCTGCATGCACGTCACCGCCGAGACCGCGGCCCTCGCTCGCACCCTGACAACGGGCGGGGCGCAGCTGCACCTGGCCGCGTCGAACCCGCTCAGCACCCAGAACGACGTGGCCGCAGCGCTGGTGGCCGACCTCGGCGTCGGCGTGCACGCCCGGCACGGGATCGACCGGGCCGGGTACGCCGCGCACCTGGCGGCCGTGCTCGCCCCCGGGCCGCAGGTCGTCCTGGACGACGGCTGCGACCTGGTGCAGGTCCTGCATGCGCGCCCCGGACTGCTGAAGGGCGTGCGTGCGGGCTGCGAGCAGACCTCGACCGGGGTGCTTCGTCTGCGGCAGATGGCCGCCGAGAACGCACTGCGGCTGCCGATGGTCGCCGTCGACGACACCGCGACCCAGCGGCTGGTCGCGAACCGGCACGGCACCGGCCAGTCGGTGCTGGAGGCGGTCATCCGGGCCACCGACGTGCTGCTCGCGGGGACGACCCTGGTCGTTGCGGGATACGGCTGGTGCGGCAGTGGGATCGCCAGCAGGGCAAGGGGTCTGGGCGCACACGTGATCGTCACCGAGGTCGACCCGGGCCGGGCGCTCGAAGCGGTGCTGGACGGCCACCGGGTGCTGCCGATGGCCGAGGCGGCCCGCGTCGGCGAGGTCTTCGTCACCGCCACCGGCAACCGGGACGTGCTGCGACCCGAGCACTTCGAGGTCATGCGCGACGGCGCGGTACTCGTCAACGGCGGCCACTTCGACGTCGAGGTCGACGTGGCGGGGTTGCGCGCCGGGGCAGCCGAGGTGCACCGCGTACGGCCGCACGTCGACGAGTACGTCCTGCCCGACGGGCGCCGCCTGCTGCTGCTCGCCGAGGGTCGCCTGGCCAACCTCGCCGCCGCCGAGGGCCACCCGGCCGCCGTGATGGACATGTCCTACGCGGTGCAGGTGCTGACGGTCCAGTGGCTGGTGGGCCAGGACCTGCGGCCGGGGGTGCACGAGGTGCCGGTGAGCATCGACGCCGAGGTCGCCCGTACCAAGCTCGCTGCTCTCGGCGTCGGTCTCGATGAGCTGACGCCCCAGCAGGACCGCTACCTGTCCACCTGGCGGGCCTGACGCGTGCCGACGGGGGCCTACCGGCTGGCCGACGGCGACGTCGAGCACTTCTCCTGCGCCCCGGGTCCGGCCGGCTGGCGCTACACCGCCGACCAGATTGACCTCACCGTGGACGCCGACTGGTCGGTCGTCCGGCTGGTTGTCACCGCCGGACCGTGGCAGCTGCGCGGGGGCCGGGCCGGCCCGGAGCTGCTTTGGCGGCGCGGCGAGGACGAGCACCGGCAGGTGGCGCACGGCTTCACCGGCACCAGCCCGGCGTACGACGTGGTGGTGGCCCGGTCCCTCGGGCTGCCGGTGGGCGGCTCGGCCCGAGTGCGCCTGGTCGAGGTGCTCCCGCCGGTGCTGGCGACCCGGACCGTCGACCTGCAGTGGCGGCGCGTATCGGCCGACGGCGGCGACCTGCCGCTGGAGGCCTACGACGTCGACGACCTCGCCACGGGGGAGCGGCGGCGGGTGCACCTGGTCGCCGACGTGATCGTCGATCGGCTGACGCACCTTGACACGCCACCGTCAGGGTTGCCGGGCCTGGGCTTGCAACCCTGACACGACCGTGGCAACCTGGCGGCGATGACCGCGCTGACCATTCACGAAGCTGCGACGACCACCGGCTGGTCGGCGCGGATGCTGCGCTACGTCGAGCAGCTCGGTCTGGTGCAGGCGCCCCGCTCCGGCGCCGGGTACCGGCTCTACGGACCGGGCCAGCTGCAGCGACTGCGCACCCTGCGGGCGCTGCTCGAACGCTTCGGTGTCGAACTCGGCGACGTCGGCTTCGCGCTGCGCCTGCGGCGGGAGCCCGAGCTGTCCGGCGCGCTCGACGAGTGGTTCGACGCCTCACCTCGACCGCCGCAGGGCGTGCCGGACTCTGACTGGCTCGCCTTCGAGCAGGACAAGCACCAGCTGCTGCTCGGCCGCTAGTAGCGGCGCCGTACTTCCAGCCCCAGCCGCCCCCCAGCCCGCCTCACGAAAGCAGGAAACATGTCCCAGGATTTCAAGGTTGCTGACCTCTCCCTCGCCGAGTTCGGCCGCAAGGAGATCCGCCTCGCCGAGCACGAGATGCCCGGGCTGATGGCCATGCGAGAGGAGTTCGGGCCGACCAAGCCGCTCACCGGCGCCCGGATCACCGGCTCGCTGCACATGACCATCCAGACCGCCGTGCTCATCGAGACCCTTACCGAGCTCGGCGCGCAGGTCCGCTGGGTGAGCTGCAACATCTTCTCCACCCAGGACCACGCGGCCGCCGCGGTCGCCGTCGGGCCATCCGGCACCGTCGACGCCCCCGCCGGCGTCCCGGTCTTCGCCTGGAAGGGCGAGACGCTCGAGGAGTACTGGTGGTGCACCGAGCAGGTCGCACAGTGGCCGGACGGCGCCGGTCCCAACATGATTCTGGACGACGGCGGCGACATCACCCTGCTGGTCCACAAGGGCGTCGAGTTCGAGAAGGCCGGCGTCGTGCCCTCCCCCGACGACAGCCACAGCGAGGAGTACACGGTCATCCTGGACACCCTGCGCCGCTCGCTCGCCGCCGAGCCGGACCGGTTCACCAAGATCGCGGCCGGGATCAAGGGCGTCAGCGAGGAGACGACGACCGGAGTCATGCGGCTGTATGAGTTCGCCAAGGCCGGCAACCTGCTGTTCCCCGCGATCAACGTCAACGACTCGGTGACCAAGAGCAAGTTCGACAACCTCTACGGCTGCCGGCACTCCCTGGTCGACGGCATCTTCCGGGCCACCGACGTCATGCTCGCCGGCAAGACCGCCGTTGTCTGCGGCTACGGCGATGTCGGCAAGGGTTCGGCCGAGTCGCTGCGCGCCCAGGGCGCCCGCGTCATCGTCACCGAGATCGACCCGATCTGCGCTCTGCAGGCGGCGATGGAGGGCTTCCAGGTGGCTCGCCTGGATGACGTCATCGGCAGCGCCGACGTCATCATCACCGCGACCGGCAACAAGGACATCATCATGGCGGCGGACATGGCCAAGATGAAGCATCAGGCGATCGTGGGCAACATCGGCCACTTCGACAACGAGATCGACGTCGCCGGCCTCGGCAAGACTCCTGAGATCAAGCGCATCAACATCAAGCCGCAGGTCGACGAGTGGGTCTTCCCGGACGGCCACTCGATCATCTTGCTGTCCGAGGGCCGCCTGCTGAACCTGGGCAACGCCACCGGCCACCCGAGCTTCGTGATGAGCAACAGCTTCACCAACCAGACCATCGCCCAGATCGAGCTCTGGACCAAGAACGAGGACTACCCGGTCGGCGTCTACGTGCTGCCCAAGCACCTGGACGAGAAGGTCGCCCGGCTGCACCTGGCCGCGCTCAACGTCCAGCTCACCGAACTGCGCAAGGACCAGGCCGAGTACATCGGGGTCGACGTGAACGGGCCGTACAAGAGCGACATGTACCGCTACTAGGGTCATCTCGTACGACAGGCTGACTCGCTGGACGGTCAGCCAGGAGCCGCGAAACCGCCCGGGCGCGGAAGTTCCGCAGCCGGTGGTACGCCCGGCCCGGGCTGCTCGGAAGCGGACGTCCCTCCGGTCGACTGAGCCGGGCCGTAGCTCGGCCGGACGATCCCCAGCCGGGCCTCCTCGCGGCGCCGGCGCTCAGCCAATACGGCCGACAGGTAGGCCCAGCCCGGGGTTCCCGGCGGCGCGGGCGGGGTGACCACGGCAGCGACGGCGGCGACGAGCCGCGAGCCGATCTGCTCCCGGCTGGTCTTGGTGAGCTCGCCCGAGCGGGACAGGAATGACCGCACCGACAGGGCGAGCTCGTCGGGCAGGCCGGACAGCTCCAGGTCGGCCGCCCAGGCCGCCAGCGGCGGGGGCATCATCGCGACGGCGCCGCCGCGGGCCGGCACGCGCTCCTGAAGGACGAGCGTGCCGGCCAGCAGGTCGCCGATCCGCTTGCTGCGAGCGCTGAGCAGCATCGAGATCACCGCGCCGGCGAACAGGGTGATCCCGAAGCGCTCGAGGAACGCTCCGGACAGCCCCCGCACCAGCGCCTGGCGAAAGCCGATCGGGCCGCCGTCGTCGCGCACGACCCGCAGGCCCATCGCGGCCTTGCCGGGTGTGCGGCCGCGCCACAGCGACTCGAACGCGATTGGGTACCCGGCGAGCACGCCGACCAGCACGACGATCGCCAGGGCCGCGGTCAGGGCCGAGCTGCTTACGCTGCCGAGGGCGCCCAGGGGGATCGAGAGCAGGAAGAAGATGCCGACCTGGGCGGAGGCGTCGATGGCGCCGGCGACCAGCCGGGAGGGCAGGGCCGCGGGGCGCAGGTCGAGGGCGACCGCCTCACCCGTGACGAGCTGTGACACCCGGCCTCCGACCCGTGTGGACCCCGGCGCGCCCGGGGTGCGGGCCCTAGTGTGCCCTCGTGGACCTCGACGCGTACGTCGCCGCGCACGCCGGCGAGTGGGCGCGGCTGGAGGCGCTGCTGAAGCGCCCGAGGTCCCTGCGCGGTCAGGAGGTCGATGACCTGGTCGAGCTCTACCAGCGCACGGGGACGCACCTGTCGGTGCTGCAGAGCGCCGGCAACGATCCGGCCCTCGTCGGGCGCCTGTCGTCCCTGGTCGCCCGCTCCCGCAGCGCCGTCGCCGGCACCCGCCAGCCGGCCTGGAAGGACGCGGCGCGCTTCCTGCGGGTGGACTTCCCGACCGTGGCCTACCGCGCCCGGTGGTGGTGGCTCGGAGCCGCTCTCGTCTCGATCGTGATCGCCCTGGCCGGCGGCATCTGGTTCGCCACGCACCCGGAGGTGCAGTCCGCGCTGATCGACAAGCAGACCGCCGACCAGCTGGTCAACCACGACTTCTCCGACTACTACCGCCAGGCTCCGGCGCAGGACTTCGCCGCGAAGGTGTTCACCAACAACGCCGAGATCGCCGCGGCCTCGATCCTGCTCGGCGTGTTCCTGGGACTGCCCGTGCTGTACCTGCTGTTCCGCAACGCGGTGAACGTCGGGTTCGCCGGGGGTCTGCTGGCCTCCCACGGGCGCACGGGCCTGTTCTTCGGGCTCATCCTGCCGCACGGGATGCTCGAGCTCAGCGCGGTGTTCCTGGCGTTCGGCCTGGGGCTCAAGCTCGGCTGGACAGTCATCGACCCCGGCCGCCGGACGCGCAGCACGGCGCTCGCCGAACAGGGCCGAACAGTGGTCACCGGCGCCATCGGCCTGGCCCTGACCCTGTTCGTCTCGGGCCTCATCGAGGCCTTCGTGACCCCCAGCGCACTGCCCACCGCGGTGCGGATCGGCATCGGGGCGGTGGCCGAGATCGCCTTTCTGGCCTGGATCCTCGTACTAGGTCGTCGCGGTGCCCGGGCCGGGCTCACCGGTGACCTCGAGCGGGACCGGCGTGGCGACGCACTGCCCACGGCCTGACCCGGGCCCGAGCTCGACGGGTCTGCGCCTCATCCCTGCGGGTGCCAGCCGTCGTCGTGGACCCCGCCGGGGACGGCTTGCGCCGGGCCGTACGGCTCACGGGTGAACACGAACGTCGCGACCCGGAAGGACCGGCCGCCGGCGGTCGGGCGCAGCAGCTCACCGGTGTAATAGCCGTCCAAGCCCACCCAGGTCCCGTCCTCGGCGCGCCGGAACCGCGCCGCCCGGGCCGGCCCCGGCAGGCCGGCCAGGTGCAGCAGCCCGTCGGCGTCGAGCCGGACACCGACGGCCGTCGGTCCCCAGTACCACGGGCCGACCAGCGACATCGCCGCCGCGTCGTAGGAGGCCGCCGGCACCCACGCCTCCACGACGCGCGGCTCGAGCTCGCGGACCGTGCCCAGCAGGTCGCCGGCGAGGTTGCGCCCGAACATCGTGCCGTTGGACAGCGAGACCGCCCCGACCTGCTCGGCCCGGTCGACGAACACCCCCGCGATGAAGCCGGGCATGGACCCGCCGTGGCCGATCAGCGTGGCCCCGCCGGCCCGCACGACCTGCACTCCGAGCCCGTACGCCGACCAGGGTTCGCTCGACACGTCGACTCCGGCCGGTTCGGTCATCTCCTCCAGCGTTGCGGCCGCCAGGACGTCCCCGGTGTCGCCCAGCAGGAACGCGGCGAAGCGGGCCAGGTCGGCCAGCGTCGACCACAGCTGCCCGGCCGGGGCCATCGCGACCGCGTCGTGCTCGGGCTCGTCGAGCAGCAGGTCGGCCCACGGATGTACGGCGTAGCCCTGCGCGGCCGGCGGGACCGGCCGGGTGCTGGTGCGGGCCATGCCCAGCGGCAGCAGCACCTCATCGCGGACGACGTCCTCCCACGGCCGGCTGCGCAGGCCGGCGACGAGCGACCCGAGCAGGGCGAAGCCCAGGTTGCTGTAGTGAAATCGTCGGCCCGCGGCGAGCGGGGCGTCGGCGCTGCTGAGCCCGAGCTCACGAAGGCTCGTGCCCGGGACGCGCTCCCACCACTGGCTCGGCCCCTCGGCGCCCGCACCGGCCATGTGCGACAGCAGCTGGCCGACGGTCCGGTTCCCCAGCGGGGTGCCCGGCACGTACTGCTCGAACGCGTCGTCGAGGTCGAGCCGCCCCTCGTCGCGCAGGCGCAGGACCGCGACCGCGGTGACCGTCTTGGTGATCGAGCCCAGCCGGTACTGCACGTCGTCGTGCGGATCGGGGACGGCCCCGCGGCCGGCGGACCACGCGAGCCTGCGGTCGCGGACGATCCCGGCCACCAGGGACGGCGCTCGGCCCTCCCGCTGGGCGCGTGCGGTGTGGGCGAGCAGGCGGACGGCGGTCGAGGGCAGGACGGTCACAGAACGACCGTAGTGGGGTCAAAGGCGTCTCGCCCAGGAGATCGGTGCACGGGTGCGGCCCGGGTTCAGAGCCGGCCGGCGGCCTTAAGGTCCAGGTAGGCGTCCGAGACGGCGGGGGCGAAGCTGGCGGGGGGCGCGTCCACCACCTCCACCCCACGGCGGCGCAGCAGGGCGGTCATCCGGCGCCGTTCGGCCCGGGCACGCTCGGCGGCGGCGGCGTCGTACACGGCCTCGAGATCGCCGCCACCAGCGGCCATCTCCTCGACCCGCGGGTCGCCGACGGAGGCGAGTACGACCGTGTGCCGCCGGGTCAGCGAGGTGAGCACCGGCAGCAAGCCCTCCTCCAGGGGGGCAGCGTCGAGCGTGGTGAACAGCACGACGAGCGAGCGGCGCCGGGCCCGGCGGAGCACCTCGCTGACCAGCCGCCGGCCGTCGCTCTCCACCAGCGCCGGCTCCAGCGAGGCCATGGCGTCGACCATACGGGGCAGGACCTCGGCCCGGCCCACCCCCTCGACCGCGGCTTGGACGACCCGGTCCAGTGCGAGCAGGTCGACCCGGTCCCCGGCCCGGGACGCCAGAGCGGTCAGGAGCAGCGCGGCGTCCAGGCTGGCGTCCAGCCGGGGCACGTCGCCGACCCGGCCGGCGCTGGTGCGCCCGGTGTCCACCACGATGAGCAGCTGGCGGTCGCGTTCGGGCCGCCAGGTGCGTACGACGACCTCTGACCGGCGGGCCGTCGCGCGCCAGTCGATGGAGCGGACGTCGTCGCCGTCGACGTAGTCGCGCAGGGAGTCGAACTCGGTGCCGCCGCCCCGCACCCGGGCCGCCACCCGCCCGTCGAGGGTCCGCAGCCGGGCGAGGCGCTCGGGCAGGAACTTCCTGGAGGTGAACGGTGGCTGCACGCGCACCCGCCATGCGACCTCATGGCGGCCCTGCCGGGCGGCAACCCCGAGCGGACCGACGGACCGCACCGTGGTGCGGTCCGGGCGGCGGTCGCCGCGCCGCGTCGGGCGCAGCGTGGTCGTGACGACGCGCCGCTCACCTGCCGGTACGTCGAGCGGCTGGGTCGCGGGTGACGAGCCGGCTGAGGGCACCCAGGCGTCGCGGAGCACGCCGCGTACTCGCCGGTTGCCGGTGTTGGTCAGCAGCAGGCGCACCTCGGCGGCCTCGCCCAGCCGGCAGCTGGAGGCCCCCTCGCGGGCCAGCCGGAGGCCGGAGACCCGACCGGCCAGGGCCACATCGACAGCCACGGCCAGCAGCAGCAGGACCAGGACCACCAGCAGGGTCACCCCGCCGGCCGGGGCGAGGGCGACGGGCACGATCCCCAGCAGGGCGAGCAGAGCCGCCCGTCCGGTCACCGCCACGGCGTCAGCGGGGGGTGGCGCTCATCGGGGGACCGGGACTGACGCGAGAACTCCGTCGAGTACACCGTCGGCGTTCGTGCCCTCCAGCTCGGCCTCGGCGCGCAGCGAGATCCGGTGCCGCAGCGTCGGGCGCGCCAACGCCTTGACGTCGTCGGGCGTGAGGTAGTCCCGGCCGGACAGCCAGGCCCAGGCCTTGGCGGTGGCGAGCAGGGCGGTCGCCCCGCGCGGGGAGACGCCGAGCTGCAGGGACGGCGAGCTGCGCGTCGCGCGGCACACGTCCACGACGTAGCCCAGAACCTCGGGGGAGACCGTCACCCCGCGCACGCCGACCCGACCGGCGGCGAGCTCCTCGACGCCGGCCACCGCCACCAGGTCGGACAGGTCGCGTGGGTCGAACCCGCGGTCGTGGGCGGCGAGGACCGATACCTCGTCCGCGCGGGACGGTAGCCCGACCGTGAGCTTGAGCAGGAACCGGTCGAGCTGCGCCTCCGGGAGCGGATAGGTGCCCTCGTACTCCACCGGGTTCTGGGTGGCGCAGACGATGAACGGGTCGGGCAGCAGGCGCGGTGTGCCGTCGACCGAGACCTGGCGCTCCTCCATGGACTCCAGCAGCGAGGCCTGCGTCTTCGGCGGGGTCCGGTTGATCTCGTCGGCGAGCAGCAGGTTGGTGAACACCGGGCCCTCGCGGAAGGAGAAGGCCGAGGACCGGTTGTCATAGACCAGGGAGCCGGTGATGTCGCCGGGCATCAGGTCCGGGGTGAACTGAACCCGCTTGGTGTCAAGCTGCAACGAGGCCGCGACGGCGCGCACCAGCAGGGTCTTGGCCACTCCGGGCACGCCTTCGAGCAGCACATGGCCCCGGCACAGCAGGGCGATCACCAGCCCGGTCACGGCTGCATCCTGGCCGATCACGGCTTTGCCCACCTCCCCACGCAGGGCGACCAGGGCCTCGCGCGCCTGCTCGTGGCCGACCTCGCGGGGCCTGGGCGTACGTCGGCGGGTCGGCACCTTGGTCAGGGGCACGGAGCCTTCGGGTGCCGTCACGAGCCGGACTCCTCGAGGTCGTGGGTGAAGGTGCGCAGGGCGGAGGCCAGTCGGACGAGGGCGCGGTCGTCACCGGGTGCTGGACCGTACAGGAGGAGCTCGATCTCGGCGGCCGGCCGTCCGGTGCGCTGCGCGGCCGCGGAGACCAAGGCTGCGGGGTCCGGCGACGAGCCGAGCCGCAGCCACCGGGTGGCGCTGTCGCGGGCCGCGTCGCGCAGCACGTCGGCGGCCCGGTCCCTGGCCCCGCTGGCGCGGTACAGCCGGCTGCGGCCCTCCACCGTCTCGGCGGCCCGCACCACGACCGGCAACGGCTCGACCACGACCCGGCCGAGCCGGCGGGCCCGCCACAGGGCCAGGACGACCGCGGCCACGGCCAGCTCGAGCAGCGCGTAGTTCAGCCCGGAGGGAAGCAGATCGCGCAGCGTCCGGTGGTCCTGCGCGGCGGCGCTGCGTCCGGCCTCCGGCAGCAGCCACAGCACATGGTTGGACCGGGTGAGCAGGCCCAGCGCCAGTGAGGCGTTGCCGTCCTCGCCCAGGTGGGCGTTGCTCAGCGCGGCTCCCGAGCCCAGCAGGGTGCGGTGCAGCGCCGGCAGGACCAGCAGCGAGGCCCGGCCACCGGTGGCGTAGCAGCCGGTCGCCTGCACGTCCCGGGCGTCGCTCAGCTCGTACCCAGGGCCGCCGACCAGCGCGGTGCCCGCCCGGGTGGCCGCCGGCAGGTCGCAGGCCGGTTCGCGCACTTCATCGGTCAGGCCCTCGCCGCCGGCGACGACCGGCAGGCGCAGCGACGTCAGGTCCTGACTGCCGGCGCCGACCAACAGCAGTTCGCCCTTGATGTCGGTCAGCCGGCTCAGCTCCTCCGGGGTCAGGCGCTCGGGGAACGGCACGAGCACCGTCGAGCGGTCATCGGCCCGCCGCTCGGCGTCGTCCACAGTGCCGATCACCGACACCTGCGTCCCGCGCTGCTGCAGCAGCGCAGCCAGGGCGTGCGCGCCGCTCGGGTCGTACGCCCTCGGGTCCAGCTCGCCGGCTTTGCCGCTCGCCGCCACCAGGCCGAGCAGCAGGGCGACCAGCGCGACCCCCCCCGCCACCAGCACTGGCCCGCGGCTCGTCCTGAACACGGAGCGGGTAGTGGGTCCCGCAGTCGTTGTGGCGTCCTGCCGGGACGCCTCGGCGAGCACGCTCATGCAAGGACCAGCCGCGTCGAGGTGACCGTGCTGTCGACCTCGACCACCGTCGCGTACGCCGCAGCGTCGGCGCGGCGTCCGCCGTACCAGACCTCGTCGAAGGTGGTGACCGCCCGGCGCAGGGGCGCAGCCAGGGCCGGGACGAGGGCCCCGCCGTCCCGGGCGACCTCGCTGGCGGTGCGGCCGGGGCGGCGGTCCAGCACCCCGCGGTCCTCCAGCTCGCGCACGACCGCGCGCAGCCGCTCGCGCACGGCGTCGGCCCACTCACCCCGGGCCGCAGCCGCCTCGGCGAGGCGCCGGTGCTCCCCGGCGTCGAGCTCGGCGCCGCCGGTGAACACCGCCCGCTCGGGCCGACGGCCACCTACCGGCCGCAGGGTGACCACGACGACCGCGATTACCCCGAGCAGCGCCAGCAGCAGCAGGACCAGACCCGTCGAGCCCCCGGGGATCCGCGCGCTGCCGGCATCGATGAGCCGGCCGAGCGCGTGGAGCAGACGGCCCAGCAGCCGGGCGAGCAGCGGGGGCCGGGCCGAGGAGTAGCCGCTGTGCGCGAGCTCTCCGCGGGCGGCTCGCTGGGCTGCTTGCCGACCCAGGTCTCCGGCGTCGGCGAGGCGCATCAGCAGCACCCTCACCCGCAGGCCTGCGCCTGCGCCGCGACCAGTGAGACGTCCAGCCCCTCCGCCCGCATGCGCCGGTCTACGTACAGCAGGGCGCGGACCCCGGCCGAGAACGGCGCGACCAACGTCGAGGACAGCGCCCCCGCGACTGCACCGAGCACCGCCTGCCCGGCCGTGATGCGGACCGGCCCACCGCCCAGGCCGCGGAAGGGGTTGTAGCCGAACAGCAGGAAGGGCAGGCGCAGCACCTGGCCCACGAATGCCGTGATGAGCAAGGTCAGCAGCAGGATCCCCAGGATGCGCCACGCCGAGTGGCGCACCAGTCCCGAGGACCGCGTGAGCGAGCGGCGTACCGACTGCCGTTCCAGGACGCACACCGGCGCCGCGAGCGACCAGCGCAGGTAGAGCAGCACCGCCCCCACCGCCCCCACGAGCACGGCCAGGACGGCGAGCACCACGCCGACCACCCCCGCACCGCTGGCCACGACCGCCAGCGCGATGCCGCCGACCAGGCTGCCGAAACTGGCCAGCCCGGCGGCTACCGCGACCCCGAGCAGGGACAGCAGGCGCGGCCTCAGCTGCGCCCACGATCCGCGCAGGTCGGTTGCTTCCCCGAGCACCGCCTTGCTGACCACCACGACGACCAGCCCCGACAGGACGGTGCCGGTCATGACCGAGACAAGCAGCGCCAGCCCGGTGCCCAGCGCGGCCGCGCCGAGGTAGTTGTCGAAGGCGCTGCTGGAGCTGGTCAGGCTGGCTGCCGAGGTGCCGGTCAGCGGAGCGAGCAGGGTCAGCGTCACGACCAGCTGCAGCAGGGCGGTGACCACTGCCACGGCCGCAGCCATGGCCAGCACCGGCCGGGGGTAGGCACGCACCACCGCGACCGGCCCGTCGAGCAGCTCCCCCAACCCGAGCGGACGCAGCGGCACTACCCCATGGGTCTGCAGGGCGACAGCCGTGGCGACCGCTGCGGTGTCGTACCGGCCCACGGTGGAGGTGGTCCCGGCCACCGATCCGGAGGACCCGTCGCCGGGCGCGTTCCACCCGATTGACGGCTCGGTCATGTCGCTCCTGGCTGGGCTCGGTGGGTAGCGGGCGCATCGTGGCACGCGCAGCGCCTGTTCACCGAGCATGAGGTGCGAGAATGAGCCGGTGAGGCACAGGTGAGCCGACGCGTGCTCGTGGTCGACGACGACCCCGCGCTGGCCGAGATGCTGGGGATCGTGCTGCGGGGCGACGGCTTCGAGCCGACCTTCGTCGCCGACGGTGACGCAGCGCTCGGAGCCTTCCGGCGCGACCGGCCGGACGTGGTCCTGCTGGACCTGATGCTCCCGGGGACCAACGGGCTGGAGGTCTGCCGTCAGATTCGGGCGGAGAGTGGCGTCCCGATCATCATGCTGACCGCGAAGGGCGACACGCTCGACGTCGTGCTGGGTCTGGAGTGCGGGGCCGATGACTACGTCGTCAAGCCGTTCAAGCCCAAGGAGCTGGTGGCCCGCATGCGTGCGCGTCTGCGCTCGCACAGCGACGGGTCGCCGGAGACCCTGACCATCGGCCCCGAGCAGGACCCGGTGACTATCGACGTGCCCGGACACGTGGTCAGCCGGGCCGGCCGGTCGATCGCGCTCACACCGCTCGAGTTCGACCTACTGCTCGCCCTGGCCCGCCGCCCCCGGACGGTTTTCACGCGCGAGGTCCTGCTCGAGCAGGTGTGGAACTACCGCCACGCCGCCGACACCCGTCTGGTCAATGTCCACGTGCAGCGCCTGCGGGCCAAGGTCGAGCGCGACCCGGAACAGCCTCAGGTCGTGCTCACCGTCCGGGGCATCGGATACAAGGCAGGGCCCAGCTGACCGGGCTGCCGCGACGATTGGCCGTCCGGGCCGGTCAGCGCTGGCGGCGGTCACTGCAGGCCCGGGTGGTCGTGACCACGCTGGTAGCCAGCGGCGTCGTCGTGGCGCTGCTGGCCTCCCTGCTGCTCGACCAGGTCGGCCGCGGGCTGGTCGCCACCAAGACCCGCTCCGCCCTGTCGGAGGCGCAGTCCGGCCTGCTGCAGGCGCAGGCGCAGGTCGGGGGCGGTGAGACGCGGACCAGTGTCGTCGAGTCGCGACTGCAGAGCGTCGCCCAGGTGCTGTCCGAGCGAGGCGCCGCCGGAGGCCAGTACACGATCGTGCTGTCCAGCGCCGGCGGCCAGGGCAAGGCCTTCGCCTCCCCAGGGACCCGGCCGGCCGATGTGCCGCCGGAGCTCACCGCGCGGCTCGACGCCGGGGAGCAGGTGGCGTACGTCTTCGCCGTCGTGCCCACCGTCGATGGGCGCCGGCGCGCCATGGTCGTCGGGGCCGAGCTCACCACGCCCGTCGGCCCCTACCGGATGTTCCACCTGTTCCCGCTCACCGCGGAGCAGGACACCCTCGCGTTGGTCCGCCGGACCGCCGCGGCCGCCGGGGTGCTGCTGGTGCTGCTGCTCGTGCTCATCGCCGGTCTGGTCACCCGCCAGGTGGTGCACCCGGTCCAGCTCGCCGCGCGCACCGCCGAGCGCCTCGCCGACGGGCAGCTCGAGGAGCGCATGCGGGTACGCGGTGAGGACGAGATCGCCAGGCTGGCCATGAGCTTCAACTCGATGGCCGGGGCGCTGCAACGCCAGATCCGTCAGCTCGAGGACCTCTCGCGGTTGCAGCAACGCTTCGTCTCCGACGTCAGCCACGAGCTGCGGACCCCGCTGACGACGGTGCGGATGGCCGCGGACGTGCTGCACGAGGCGCGGCAGGACTTCCCGCCGGCGGCAGCCCGCAGCGCCGAGCTGCTCCAGGCCCAGCTCGGCCGGTTCGAGGAGCTGCTGGCGGAGCTGCTCGAGATCAGCCGGTACGACGCCGGAGCCGCCTCGCTCGACGCCGAGCCGCTGGACCTGCTCGTGCTGGTGGACCGGGTCGCGCAGGCGTTCGGGGCGCTGGCCGACCGCAGGGGCAGCGCGCTGCTCGTACACGCCGCCGGGCCGGTGGTGGCCGAGATCGACCACGTGCGGGTCGAGCGCATCCTGCGCAACCTCGTCGTGAACGCCATCGAGCACGGGGAGGGCCAGCCCGTCGAGGTGACCGTGACCGGCGGCCGTTCCTGCGTCGCCGTGCTCGTACGCGACCACGGCGTGGGGCTCCGGCCCGGGGAGACGGCCCTGGTCTTCACCCGCTTCTGGCGTGGTGACCCCTCGCGGGCCCGGACCACGGGAGGTACCGGCTTGGGCCTGGCCATCGCCTTCGAGGACGCGCGGCTGCACGGCGGCCGCCTGCAGGCCTGGGGCGCGCCGGGGCAGGGGGCCGCCTTCCTGCTGACCCTGCCCCTCAGGGTCGGTGGGGAGCTGGGGGACAGCCCGTTGCCGCTCGTGCCCCCTCATTTCACTCCGGTGCTGTCATGACCAGCAGGATTCGCCTGCTGGCCCCCACTCTGCTGCTCGCCGGCTGCGCGCTCCCGCTGCCGCACGGGGTGCAGGTGCCCGGCCGGGTGACACCGGAGCAGGCTCGGGCCCGGGACATCCAGGTGCTCCCGCCCGGCCCTCGGGAGGGCGCCTCGCCCGTCGACGTCGTGGAGGGCTTCCTCGGCGCCCAGAGCAACCCCGACGGTCGCCATGCGATCGCCCGCAGCTTTCTCGCGTCGGAGGCCCAGGGTGGGTGGCAGGACGAGGCCCAGACCGACGTCTACGACCCTCAGTCCCTGGCCGTCGTCGGGCCGCCGGCACCCCCTCCGCCGGGGGGCCGGGACGCCACCGTGGTGGTGACGGCGGCTATCTCGAGCGTGATCGCGCCGGACGGCCACTTCTCCGCGCAGGTGCCCGCTTTGCTGAGCGAGAGCTACCGGCTGCGCCGGGAGGCACGCGGGCAGTGGCGGCTGGTCCAGGTGCCGCCCGGCCTGCGCCTGACCTCCGCTGACCGCGACCGCTCGTTTCGGGCCCGCAGCACCTACTACATCGCTCCGACGTACGTGAAGGGCTCGGCGCCGCACCTGGTGCCCGATCAGGTCCTGCTGCCGGTGGACGCCGACCCCGCCCGGGAGCTGGTGGACCGGCTGCTCAAACCGGCGTCCGCGGCGCTGTCGGGCACGGTCAGCAGCGCGGCACCGCCCGGTCTGACAGCCAAGAAGGTCAGTACGAGCGCGGCCGGGCTCGTGGAGGTCGATCTGTCCGGTCAGGCACTCGGCCTGGGGGGCAGCGACCGGCAGGCCCTGTCGGCGCAGCTGGTGTGGACCCTGCGTGGTCTGGGTGCCGGCTTCACCGGCCTGCGGCTGACCGCGGTCGGACGAACCTTCCTGGTGCCTGGCGAGGACGAGGTCCAGGACAACGGCTCCTGGCAGAGCTGGGACCCCGAAGGCCTGGCGCCGGCACCGCCGGTCTACTACGTCCAGGACCGGCGACTGCGCGTCCAGGAAGGAATGCTGCCGTCCGGGCCGGCCACCGCGGGGCGGCCGGGAGAGGGCCAGGCCGTGGCCGTGGACGACGAGGCGGTGACCCCGGACCGCACCCGGCTCGCGGTGCTGTCGCGAAGCCCGGCCGGCCGGCGCAACGTGATCCGGACCGGTCCCGTCACTGCCGGGACCTTCGGGCAGACCACACCGGCCGGCAGCTACAGCTCGCCGTCGTGGGGCAGCGGCGAGGTGGGGTTGTGGCTTCTGCGGGACCACCGCGACATCGTCCTGCTTGCTCCGTCGAGCCGTGGCCCGGTCCAGGTCGTTGCCGTCGACCGCGCCCCGCCCGGCGCCCTCACCGCACTGGCAGTGTCCCGCGACGGGGCGCGGGTCGCGCTGGTCATCGCGGGGCGACTGCTCGTCGGACGGGTGGAGCCGGGGCCGGCCGGTCCGCGCGTGCTCGGTCTGGCCGAGGTCGCGCCCGCGCTGCGCGGCGTCACCGATGTTTCGTGGGAGACCAGCACCTCGCTGGTCGCGCTCGGCCTGGTCCAGGGCAGCTTCGTGCCGACCCGGCTCGCGGTCGACGGCTCCTCGGTGCTGCCCCTGGACGGTCCCGGCCTGCCGACGGGGGCCCGCGCGACCGCTGTGGCGGCCTCGCCGGACGGGGTGGTAGTCGCCGTGGTGAGCTCCGCCGGACCACGGCTCTACCGCGTGGGGGGCCGTGGCTTCAGCGTCCTCGTCGCCGGCTCCGCGCCCGCCTACCCTGGCTGAGATCGCCCCCGGGTGACGGTTCGTGTGTACCCGTCAACGGCGGGACAGTGCGAAAGTGGCTGGTACCTTGCCGCCGACGCGGGTAGCTGCGGGCGCCTCCACACGCGCGGGGAACAGCCGAAGGATCCCGATGGGAGCAAGCCAAGCACGGCCCGACCGTTCCCGGCCCTTTCACGTCGGCCAACCGTCCTCGTCGCCCTACGGCCGGAACGCCAACGACGCACGCCCGACCCTCACGCCGCTGGCCTGGGGGCCGGTGCTCTGCGCGGTTGCCGCGCTGGCACTGCTCCTGACCGTGACCAGCAATCGGTACGGCTATCACCGTGACGAGCTGTACTTCCGGATGCTGCGGCCGGCGTGGGGCTACGTCGATCAACCGCCTCTTGCACCGCTGCTCACGCGGGCCGTTAGCCGTCTGCTGGCTGACCAGCCCTGGGCCGTCCGCGTGCCGGCGACGCTCGCGGCCGCCTGCTCGGTTCTTGTGGTGGTCCTGGTCACCCGCGAGTTTGGTGGCGGGAGGACGGCCCAGGCCCTGTGCGCCTGGGGATACGCGTCCGCGTCTCTAGTGCTGATCATCGGCCACGCCCTGCTGACGGCGACCCTAGACCTGCCTGTCTGGCCCGCGATCGTGCTGTTCGCGGTACGCGCTCAGTTGCGCCGCGAGCCGAAGTGGTGGCTCGCCGCGGGCCTAGTCATCGGCGTGAGCATGTACAACAAGTTGCTCGTCGCGGTGCTCGTCGCGGCGGTGGTTGCAGGCGTCGCGCTGGTGGGTCCTCGGGCGCTGCTGCGCTCCAGGTGGGTCGTCGGCGCCGGCCTTCTGGCGCTAGCCGTCGGTTTCCCCAACCTGGCCTACCAGGCCTCCCACCACTGGCCTCAGATCGCCGTGGGACAGGCCCTGGCCCGCGAGAACGCCTCCGACGTCCGGGTGACGATGTGGCCGTTGCTGTTCCTGATCCTCGGGCCGCCGCTGGTCCCGATCTGGGTCGCCGGCCTCGCCGCCCTCGCGAGGCGGCCGCAGTGGCGGCCGGTGCGCTTCCTCGCCGCCGCCTTCCCCGTGCTTCTGGTGCTCGTGTTCGTCATGGGCGCCCAGGTTTACTACCCGTTCGGGTTTCTGGCGGTCCTGTTCGCCGCCGGTTGCGTGCCCACGGAGCGTTGGATGCTCAGGTGGCGCTGGAGGCTCGTCGCCTCGGGCGTCGCGCTGAACGCAGCGGTGAGTTCGGTCCTGGGTCTCCCGCTCATACCGCTGAAGGCCCTTGGCGCGACACCGGTCCCGGGGGTCAACCAGGTCGCCCGGGACACCGTCGGCTGGCCCGCGTACGTCGCGGAGATCGCCGCGGCCTACCGGACGCTGCCGACGGACCGGCGCGACCAGGCCGTCATCGTGACGAGCAACTACGGGGAGGCGGGCGCCGTCGACCGCTACGGCCGGCGATGGGGTCTCCCGCCCGTCTACAGCGGGCTGAACGACCTGTACTTCCAAGGGCCGCCGCCCGACTCCATCGACACGGTCGTGTTCGTCGGCGGCCAAGCACCCACGGCCGCTCACCTGTTCGCCTCCTGCCTACGGTCCGCTGGTCTTGACAACAACGTCGACGTCGCCAACGAAGAACAGGACCAGCCCATCCTTCTCTGCCAGGGGCCGCGCGGCGGCTGGCCGGTGGTGTGGCCGGCACTGAGGCACGAAGGCTGAGCGCCCCCAACCGAGGGAACTACCGATCCCTGTCGTGACCAGCAGACCCGGGCCGCTGCGCCAACAGCCGGCGGAGCACGTCGTCGACTGGCCACGCACCACACGACGTTCCGCGTGCGCACGCTGAGCGATGCCCTAGCTCAGCCGGCTTTTTCGTGGCCCGCCTGGCGCCACCGATTCATTCCTCTTCGCCCCGTAGGGCTTGCCGAAGCGTCGCCGTCCCTCCGTTGTCCGACGTCTACGAATCGGCTAGCCCGTCGGCCGGAGCGGAGCGAACCGGGTAAGCAGGACCGGCCTTACACACTCTGTGGCTAGCCCGCGCTGGCCAGACTCGCGCGCCGAGCGGCGGGCTACGTTGGCTGTGTGACTGATGGGGTCGCGTTCGACCTGGACTTGACGTTGGTTGACACGCGGGAAGGGGCGACCGTCCGCGCTGCGCGCGCTCTGCGGTGAGACCGGGCGTCACATCGACGTGGCGTAGGCGGAGTCGCGCCTTGGGATCCACGTCGCGGACGAACTCCTGCACTGGTTCCCACCCGATGAGGTCGCTGACGCAGCCCTTCGGGGCGACCCGGACTTCGCGACCTACTGTCGGTGGTGCGTGGCAGTCCGATCACGTCGAGCGGTCGCTGGTCGCTCGAGGAGCCTCCAGTGGGCACCATCGGGATGGTGCCGGCGGACCGGATCGTCTACACCAAACACTGGCTGCGCCGCGAGGGGTACGCGCCCCGGCAATGTTGGCGGCGTGACCCCGCCGGCACCCGAGCTGAGCTGAGATCGCGCCGTGCGTGCTGTCGTGTTCGACCTGTTCGGGACGCTGTCCGACCCGACTGTTGAGATCACCCGGCGTGAGGTGATGGCTGAGACCGCGCGGGCCCTCGGCGTCGGTCCGGACGAGTTCTGGGTGCAGCTGAGCGCGTCCTTTCCCGATCGCATCGTCGGTCGGTACGGTGGGACGCGGCAGACCCTGACCCTCCTCGCGCAGCAGTGCGGTGCGACACCAAGCCAGGAACAGTTGGAGCGGGCCCTGCTGGTGCACCTGGCCGGGGCGCGCCAGCTCCGGGCACCGCGGCCGGGAGCGCTGGAAGTGCTCACCGAGCTCCGCCGCCGCGGGTACCGGCTGGCCGTGCTTAGCGACTGCAGCAGCGAGGTCGCCGAGGGCTGGCTGGACTCGCCGTACGACCAGCTCGTTGACGCGGCGGTCCTGTCCTGGCAGGAGGGCTATCGCAAGCCCGACCCGCGGCTCTACGCCACGGTCACCCATCGGCTTGCCGTGCCGGCCGAGCAGTGCTGGTACGTCGGTGACGGTGGCGGCCGGGAGCTCACCGGCGCGCGAGCCGCCCATATGACGCCAGTCCTGGTGACCAACGCGCTCGTCCCAGCGGCGGCAGGCCACCGCGCCGACGCCGACGACTACATCCCAGCCCTGCAGGTGCCCGACCTGCTCGACCTCCTGAACACAGTGGGAGACGCCGCCTCCTGACAGCCACCAAGATTCATCAGTCAGTTCCGTTGACCGATCGATTCCGGACAAGATCTCACGCTAGCCGCGCCCCCGGGCCGTACCACATAGCGCGGCGAGAACCGCGACACTTATCGCCGAAGGTCACAGCCGCCGGGCCCGCTGATGATCGTGTCTCGCTGGTCGTTCGGCTTCCGGGGATGCTCTTGATCGTGGGTAACCGGCATTCTTCGCTGCCATCAGAGGAGGCGTATTCTCACTGCAACCCGATCGGTAGCATCTGTGCTACTCTCCTGTCCATGAGAGACGAGATCGGCTTGCGAGAGGTGCGCCAGAACGCCAGCCAACTCGTGCGCCGGGCGCAGGCGGGAGAGCGTCTGACGATCACCGTCTCTGGGCGGCCCGCGGCGTCCCTCGGCCCCGTGGAGGTCGCGTCCTGGGCGTCCTGGGCGAGCGTGGCCGACGTGTTCACTGGCCCGGGCGATCTTGAGTGGCAGGCAGATCGCGACCGACTCGACGGCTCACTTCGCGACCCCTGGGACCAGTAGGTGGTCGAGCGCGGCGTGCTGGACACTAGCGTCCTCATCGCAGAAGACGTCAGCCCCCTCCCGGGTCAGCTGGCCATCAGCGTCATCAGCGTGGCGGAGCTCCACTTCGGGGTGCTTGTCGCCGCTTCAGCGGAGGTCCGCGCCATCCGGCTGGCTCGTCTGAGCCGCCTGCAGCGGCGGTTCGATCCGCTTCCCGTCGATGATGCTGTCGCCGACAGCTACGGCCAGATCGCCGCTCATGTGGCTGCTTCGGGCCGTCAGCCCCGGGCTCGTACGATGGATCTGCTCATCGTCGCGACGGCGCATGTTCACGGAGCCGTGTTGTACGCCCGCAACGCGGACGACTTTCAGGGCCTCGAGTCCTTCATCGCCGTCCTCCCCGCCTGATAGCAGGCACTATTCGGGCACCGCCAAGCGCCCTTGTGCCAAAGTCGTCGTGTGAGCGACCCAGTCTTTCGGCTCCGCTTGACGAATTTGGACCACACGATCGTCGAGGTCGCGAGCCGGTGGTGGTGGCGGGATGTGGTGCCGGGTCTGCCGCGCTTCTTCCTCGATCACTTCTAGGCAACCAGCCTCTGCGCAGAGGATGCAGAGAGCAAGATAGTGGACTTTCTGGTCGGCTTCCACTCCCCGAGCGAGCCTACTGAGGCGTACATCCACTAGGTCGCCGGCCACCCCGACGAACGCCGATCGGGTCCTGCCCGGCGCAGGTGCGACGAGTTCCTTGATCACGCAATAGCCCAGGGCGCGCGGTCGTGCGGGCAATGACGTCGCCAAGCAACCAGCAATCCGTCGTCTTTCACCGCCGGATGGGCTTTGCGGTCACGGACCGGCCGGCGACTACAGTTGCCCCGGCCGAGAAGTGGTGCTGTTCAGTCGGCCGATGACGTAGAGGTGCCGTTGCGGAACCTAACCTCTTCGGGGGCAGTTGATCTCAGCTATTACTGCGTGGCGGCCTCGCTCTCTGCTGGCTTGTTGATCCAGGCGCTGCCGGAAAGCTTGGGTGGCTGCGGTGGTCGGCGAAATCGGCTGCTGTGCAGGGTATGTGCCGCGTCCAGAACCAGGTCGCGCCTGGCGTAGACGGTCTTGGCTTGGCAGCTGTGGACGACCTCGGGGTGAGCAGCCCGAGACCGGCGTGCCGATGGTGGTGGTTGTAGGCGTAGAAGAACTCGGCGCAGAACTCGCGGGCCTGCTCGAGCGAGGCGAAGGTGCCGGGGAAGGTCAGGCAGTACTTCAGGGTCTTGAACTGCGACTCGCGGTACGGGTTGTCGTTGCTCACCCGTCACCGTCGGGATGTACTCCCTGTGCGTCGGGCCGCGCATCGCGCGTTGGAAATGGCAGCACACCGGCTTGAGAACCAGGTCGTCGTGCGTCCGGTCGTGTGACGCCTAAACACCAACCAAATTCTGCAGCTGCCTCGGGGACTACACGGTCGCTACCGGAAGCCAGACCAGGGGGCGCCCGCTTGGCTGGCAGCTACCGGCCTGGTCGGCGACACCAGACTTGTGGGCATCGCCCTGCTGAGCCTGGCTGTACGGCACATGTGAAGACCACCGGTCTGGAGGAAGACTCAGCTGTGGTCTGGGCAGGGCCAGTTCACGCCTGGTCGGCACTGGCTTAGCGAAGCCGAGCTGCGTGCAAGGATCAACGCCGAAGACGCGACCCGCCTGGACCGCAGCGCCCTGCGCGTGGTGCAGGCCCCAGCCAGGACCATCGGACGAAGCACCACCTCGCGGCCGCGCCGGTTGCGTGGCACCGACGTCCGGGGCGGGACCGCAAGCATGGACTCCTCCGGCATCGGCCGGGCCGTGGACATCATGTTCAAGAGCTCAGGGCGGCCCGGACCCTGGCGTTGGCCGCTGGCAGCGACCGCGGCATAGGCCGGCACGGCCAGCACGTCGGGGGCCACCGCCGGTCATTATGGCTCCACCATCGCCCGGCAAAACGAGTCCGGCCACGACAGCTTGGTGTCGCCCGGGACCCCCCGGTGGGCGCCGCGGGCGGCGTTCGCCGCGCCAGCCCCGCACATGACACCAGATTCGGGTCATCAAAGACGGCCAAGAAGTCGTGACAGACTCGCATCTCGCGGGTGCCCTTCTGTATGCGGTGAACCGATCCCTAGACAAGATCGATTTTCTCGCAACAGAAGGGCATTCCGTCGCGACGACCCATCCCCGCACGACGTACGACGGTGGATCCGGGCTAACCCGTCCACTTGTGCTCGCGCTGGGCTCATCTCCATTCCGCGGCCGTGGCTTGGTGGTGTTCCTGAAAGGCCTCGGAGGTGCCGCTGGACCACCTCCGGCTGGGACCACGTGACAAGCGATGAGCCCGACGTCGCTAGATCCCGGACTGCCCCCAGTAGTGCTCGCTTTGGGTCGACGTCGGCACCGCCGAACGCCTCCGGCGTCCCCGTCACGACACCGACGGCCTCCAAAGGCCGAACCGGCGACCGTGTGCGCGATCCGGCGTGGCCGTGAACTGCTGTTCATACGGATCCGGTCGTGTTCGTTGCGTCCGCCCGCGCCGTTGTAAGGGCTTGTGCGGACTGCCCGACCGGCGTTGGGTCGAGCACGTCGGCCGCTGCGGGCAGCGGCACCCCACCGGCGAGGCAGGTCCGGTTGCGGCCTTGCTGTTTCGCTACGTACAGGGCGACGTCGGCTCGGCGAAGCAGGCTGTCAAGGTCTTCGCTGTCGCGGTCCAGGCCGGCGACGCCCAGGCTGACGGTCACCCGCTGATGCTGCTGGGCTGCCCCGGAGCTCGTGACCCGCTGGCGGAGCTTCTCAGCGACCACACAGGCGTCGGCTTCGCTGGTATTTGGCAGCACGACGAGGAACTCCTCGCCACCCACTCGGGCGACGATGTCGTTCGTACGCAGCCACGTCGGCAGCCCGTGACCAATCCCGGCCAGGACCCGGTCGCCCGCGCCGTGACCGTGCCGGTCGTTGACCTGCTTGAACAGGTCGATGTCAAAGGCGATGACCGACAACGGGGTGCCTGCCCTACGGGCGCCGTCGATGAGCAGCTGCAGGTCGCGATGTGCGCTGGCCCTGTTCGCCAGGCCGGTGAGCCCATCGATGCGGCTCTCGTGCTGCGCTTGGGACTTCGCGCGCCGCAGCGCGGAGATCGTCGCGGCCAGGACGACTCCGGAGGCGACCAGGGTCGTGGTTCTCCCGGCGTACCAGCCGACGCTGTACCGGTGCCCGGCCGTGTAGGTCAGGGTCAGATCGCTGAGGCAGACCAGGACGACCATGGCCGACCACTGCTCCGGGCCGGTCCGGCCCCTGGTGCCGCGGAAGGTGGCGACCAGGCTCAGCAGCGTCAGCGGCACGGTCACCGGGCCGGTCAGCCTGGTCATTGCGGTGGTGTCCACGCCGTGGATAAGGACCGGCAGCCGATGAGCGAACACCGCGAGCAGTGTCACCACACCGCAGGCTGCGACCGCGGTTGCTGTGATGGTGCGAATCGCCTCACGTCGCCGCTGACCAATCGGGGTGGACACCGCCCAACGGGCCGGCCAGCGCGTCCACGCCAAGCCGAGCATGACGGGGAAACCGCCATGCCAGGTGATGTAGAACCACGGTGCCATCGAGGCCGTCACGGCCAACGGCGGATGCTGGGACAGCACTCCGGGAAACGCCGCCGCGTAGGCGGCCATGGTCACCAACGACCACATGTACGCACAGGACATGGTCAGAACGCGGCGGTCACCGCTGTCGCGAAACTCCCCGACGATCAAGTACACCGACATGAGGTCGAAGCAGGCGACGACGGCGAGCAGGGCGGGCAAGAAGCTCGCAGCCGTCCCCAATGGGTGCCGGCTGAACGGGACCGCCGACGCGGTCAACGCCACCACAACTGCTGCGCAGGCCAAGAACCTGCGCCGCGGCCCTGCGCCCCGGCGCGCGGGGCCGTGAGCGCCTGCAGGTGCCGCGCTCATCGGTTCACCTGCGCACCCGCCCGCGGCCCGACGGCGCGCGCAAGGAGAACGGCCGCCAGCGACTGGGTCGCCACCGCGGACCCCCGGCTGAGATAGGACTCGAGCTGCTCCGGTAGATCTTCTGCGCCCGCGTGTTCGAGATGACAGCGGCGCGGCGCTGGCGGCGAGCTGGGCGCAGAAACCGAGCTCGCCGAGAACCTCGCGGCAACGACAGGTCCAGGCGCACCCCAGCCGGGTCCAGCTGCTGGTCCGGCGCCACGATGTCGACCGCAGCCACCGGCATATGACACCCGACGGCCAGCGCGGACACGTGCGCCCCAAAGCCAAGCGTCCCATCACGGCCGAGTAGGCCAAGGCCCCTGTGGGCGGCGAGGCACACCGACTCATCCACCGCGCCCGAAGATCTTCCCCCAGACCGGACGACGACTGGCTGCACTTCACACCTTCCCTTCGGCTCACCGTCGCAGCAAGCTCGCCCTCACAGCCTCGGCACGCCACGTCCCGTTCCGTACCGTTCCAGCCCGACCGATCAGCAGCGACAAGATGGGGCCGCCGAACGAACTACCCGACCTACGCACCGACCAGGATGCAAGCAGAAGATCAGGCATCGAGGTGGCTAGCGCAGCCGCGGAGTGGCTCGTACTCCCTGGACACGCAAACCAGACGGCCAGGCAATGCCGGCCGGCCCGGGGCACGGTCTCGGAGACGCAGACCGTCACCGACCCCGGGGAGCTCTGCCAGGTGGTGGGCCGTGAGCTGGACGCAGGCCCGGGGGAGTCGAGCTCGCCGTGGTGACGGCCGCTAGCAGTGCCGTGCGCGTCGTCGTGGCGGCTGCCGTTAGCTGCTGGGCAACCAGGAACTATGCGCTTTCACTGCTCCAGCGCCCCACGCCGGTGCGCATCGTCCGCGTTGCCCACCGCGCTGACGCCGCTTGCTCGCTACGCCCTGTGCCTCCCGTAGCCGGGCGACCGCCAGGACCTGCGGGTAGTCCCGGAACACATGCGCCCGCTCACCGACAGGCAGCACGCTGGTGTACTGGGTCGCGCAGCTCGACTGTCGGAGGAGCGCTGCGCGCTGGCGCCTCGTGGCGCGCTCCGGGTCGCCTGCGGGTCTGGCCCGTCCGGGAAGCCGTTGAGGGCCAGTCAGGCGGTCATCTTGCGCCGTCCGTAGAGGACCTCAGGCAGTGGACACGGCCTCTCTCGCTTTGTCTCCTGCGGATGACGGCGCGCGACCTCACCTGCGTTCAGGTGGGGATTGGCCGCGCTCCGGCGCGCCGAGGCGGTCGAAGGGCTGCAGCACCAGGCGGCAATGCGGGCCGGCCTGGAGCTTGAGTAGACCGATCGCCCCGAGCAGCTCCGGTTGCAAGCCACCGGTGGGTGGCCAGTAGACCACCCAGCGCTGCGACGGGCGTCGGCTCGCGGGGAACGCGCGGCATCGCGGCGGAGTTCAGCTTGGTGTCTTCTTCAAGTGCACGGAGCGGACGACGTCAATGGTAGGTTTCACGGCGAAAAGGATCGACCCGATAAGAAATAGCCAATCGGCGGCTTTGGTAGTTGAGTGGAAGAAGAAGACGCTTCCTAGCACGAAACACGCAGCGGCGCCGAAGTCGACTGCCGTTCGCACGACTTGGTAGCGCCGGTAGATCTCAAGGTGTCGCGGCGTCAAGTCGTTGAGTAACGGGTCGAGAAGTTTCATCATTGGATCCCTTGATCGAAACTAGCTATTGGTTGTCGTGGTGAGCGGCCTGTACGGGATGCCTCGGTAGGCGGGGGCGGTGCGGACCAGCACGACGGAACGCAATTGCGGGACAGTATTAGCTTGGACCGTGCCCGGGACGATTCCGGCTCTCCTGACAAGGTGAGTTGTGCGGCTTGTTCTTTCGGTGCCCAGGCGTGGGTGCTGGTGAACCGCCTAGCGCGTCCGTCTCCGTCACACCCGCGTCCTGAGCGGAGTCAGCCTCGTTTGCTCGCTCGGCAGGGGAAGGCGACGCGGTCGCGACCAGGGAGTTCGAAGCGCTTGACGAACTGCTGATTAGTCGGCTCGAAGTGTCTACGACCAGCGCTTGGTGCGGCTCGTGCGTGACGTCGCAGCCCTGGAGCACCTCGCAGTTCGACGCCCTGCCCGAGTACCTTCGGGCGCCGCAGGAAGCCCTGTTCCTGGCCGCAGCGCGTGAGCTCAGCCGCTGCACGCTGGGTAGGAGGCCGCGGACGGCTGAGGCCGGGCCCGGTCTACTGCCTTTGCATGAGTCGGCCACGTCCAGATGCCTGATGCTGCTCGCCGGCGGGCGAGGACCATCACCCCATGGCTGTGATCGGTGTCGTCGTCGTTGATGTGCACGTGGCGTTCACCGACGCGTTCGCGGCCCTCCTGTCCACGTCCGCGGATCTGCGCGTCGTCGGTGCAGCCTTCGACACCGCGTCGGCCGTCGCAGCGGTGCGCCGGCTCCACCCTGACGTCGCTACTGTCGACCTCGATCTCGCCGGCACCGACGGCGTCGACGTCGTGGCAGCCGTGCATGCCCTGGCCCCGGACCTGGCGATCACGATCGTCACCGGTGTCAAGAATCCCCAACGTGCCATCACCGCGATCTGGAGCGGTGCGACCTCGTGGGTCGCCAAGGAAGACAGTACGACGACCCTTTTTGATGTTCTTCGCCGTGCGGCAGCAGGCGAAAGTTCCTTCCCTCCTGCGCTGCTCGGGCAGATCCTGCGCACCCTCGTGGCCAGTGGCGATTCGCGAAGCTTGCGCACCGGGGCTCTCTCGACACTCTCGCAACGCGAGTCCGACGTCTTGCTTTGCCTTGTCGAGGGACTGGACCGCAGAGCAACTGCTGAGCGTCTACATCTGTCGGTAAATACTGTTCGTACACACATTCAGAACATCTTCGAGAAGCTGGGCGCGCACAGCACCCTTGAGGCCGTTGCCCTCGCTGTTTCTGCGGGGGCACGGCCGCCATTGCGGGCACACTGAAGCCAGCACCGACCGGCCGCGCCCCGGGTGCCACGGCCTCCGGAAACGCCATGCAGCCGGTGTCCAGGGCGATTGCTGAGCCGCTGCACGCGTCGGAGGAGCCGCTGCACGCGTCGTAGGTGAACTCGTCCGACTGCCCGATTACCGCCTCAATCCGGATCCCTAACGTCGTCTGCGCCGGTAGGGACAGGTTCAGCGACCAAGGTGCCGGCCGCCGCGAGGGTGCCCCTTGATACAGGCTGAAAGCCGGATGGGCCATGGGACTGAGGGCTCTACTCTCCATCGACCAGGACGCACCCATGGACATCGCCGACCTGGCAGTCGAGGTCGCTACTGAGATGGCCCGCGGTGCGGGGTTAGCAATCACCATTGCGGTGTCGCGGGACGGCCGGATCGGGTTCGATGCAGCCGTCAGACCGCTGCACCTGGTGCATGTGATCGGCAGGTCCATGGCCCTGCGGCAACGGGGCACGGAGCGCCTGCCGTTGGTGGTGACGCCGACGACGCACCCTCGCCGTGGGCCGGTCCTGCAACGCCGCCTGCAGGCCGATGCCGCATGGTGGCTGGTCCACGGGCGCAGTGCCGCCGCTCGTCTTGTGAGCGAGGGGATCGCACCTAGCAGCAGGGTGCTGCCGCTCCCGGTGCTGCCCTACCTCGGCATTGCCTCGCACGAGTGGCCGACGCGGCGCGCGAGCCAGCGGGGTGCCCTCGGCGTGCTGCCCGGCGGCCGGGTCGTCGTGGGCATCGGACCGATGTCGGACCGGTCCGTCGAGGTGTTCCGCCAGGCGATGCGTGGCTTCAACCCACGTGAGGTCGTTGCAGTGTGGATAGCGACCCACGCCATGACTACGAACATCTCGATGGCCACCGATGACCCCGTGCGGGTCGTGAGCGAAGCTCTCGGTCGTCCGCTTCTTGCTGCGATGGACGTGCTCGTGGTCATGGGCACGCCGTACGCCGCCCGGAGCGCAGCGGTGGACGCGGCGGCAGTTGGCATCCCGGTCATTACCTCGCCGCTGGACGCAGCAGCGGACTTTGTCGACCTAGTCGCAGGCGGCTCGTTCCTGACGTCGGCACGGCCGCTCGAGCTCACGACTGCGGTCGCGAGGGCTCTTCGGATGGCCGCGCGCTCCCGCGCCCTGGCCGTCGCACCCGCATCGGGCGGCCACCTCGAGGATCTCGTTGCGCTCACGAGCCGTTGTTACGCCGATGCCATCGGACGGCCGCTGAACGCCACGACGATGCTGCTGAACGGTCGGTCAACATGATCGGCCAGGTATCGGTGCAATCGCTGCCGACACAGCCGCGCCCAGTAGGCACCCGCAGCGTGCCGTTCGCCAGGACGTTCGTCACGGACGAGGCGAAGGCGGCTGTGGCAGAGGTTCTGGCGAGCGGCTGGCTCACGAGCGGCCCTCAAGTGCAGCAATTCGAGGCGCACTTTGCGGCCTACCTCGGCGTCCGGTGCGCCGTAGCGGTCAGTTCGTGCACCGCGGCGCTGGAGATCGCGCTACGTGGCCTGCGCCTGCCGGAGGGCGCTGACGTCCTCACCCCGAGTATGACGTTCTGCGGCGCCGTTAACGCCATCGTCCACGCTGGCTTGCATCCCGTCCTGGTCGACATCGACGCGCAGACGCTGGTCCCGCGAGCGGACCAGGTCGACGCGGCGGCGGCGCGCAGCCGTCCTGCGGCGATGGTCGTGCAGCACATGGCCGGCTACCCCGCGCCGGTACGGGAGCTGGCAGCGGCCGCCGGCCTGTCGGTCGATGATGTCGTCGAGGACGCCGCCCACGCCCTCGGCACCTACCTCGATGACGTGCCTATCGGGCGGGTGTCGCGCGCCACCTGCTTCAGCTTCTATGCGACCAAGAACCTGCCCATGGGCGAGGGCGGTGCCGTCACGACCCAGGATGACGACCTGGCCGAGTACGTCCGACGGGTCCGGCTGCACGGCATGTCCCGCGACGCGTGGCGCCGCTACGCGCCGGGCGGCGGATGGGCGTACTCAGTGGACGATGCCGGTGTCAAGGCCAACCTCAGCGATGTGCACGCCGCCATCGGAGTCGGACACCTCCCTCACCTCCCGCTGTGGCAGGAGCGACGCTCAGTGCTCGCGGAGCGCTTTGACCGGCTGCTCGCCGACATCACCGGGTTGACGCTGCCACCTCGCCCACTCGCCGGAACTCACGCGTGGCACCTGTACATCGTCCGCATCACCCCGGAGTTTGGACGTGATCGCAACGGGGTCGCCGCGGCATTGTCCGAGCGGGGTGTGGGCACGTCGGTGCACTTCACCCCGGTCCACCGCTTCCCCTACTTCAGATTATTACTCGGCGAGGACGCGTGCTCGAGGCTGGACGAATCCGACCAGGCGTTCTCAGAGGTGCTCTCACTTCCCTTGTACCCCGGGCTCGACGTGGACGACCTCGACTACGTCGCGGAGCAGCTCCGCGCAATCCGCTCGTAGCAACCTCTACATCCAGGAGAACTCATGTTCGCGCATCATCGGGACCGGCGCCCTGCTTCCGACGTCAGCACATCGCTCCTGTCGGCTCTCATCGTGGGGGCCGGAAGAGCCGGCCAGACACTTGCTCGCGCTCTGCGAGAGGCGCCGGAGTACGGGCTGCGCCCCATCGGCTTCCTCGATGACGACTCGACCAAGCGAACCGTCGCCGGGTTGCCCGTCGTCGGTCCGCTCTCGACGTTGTCGGACAGTGTCAGCCGGCACCACGCACAGGTCGTCCTTATTGCCATCCCTGGTCTGTCCATCGCGGAACAACGCCGGCACACCGCCTCGGCGATCAAGGCAGGCGCCTCGGTCCGCTACCTCCCGTCGTTCCTGAACGCCGTGCAGCGCGACGCACGTGCGAGCGACCTGCGCCAGGTGTGCGTCGAGGCGTTGCTCGGCCGAACCGAGCGGGACATCGGGGAGCGCGAGGGCAGGCAGATCGTCGAGGGCAAACGGGTGCTCGTTACCGGCGCCGGCGGGTCGATCGGGAGCGAGCTGTGCCGACAGCTACGTCGATTCAACCCGGCCGCGCTCTACCTCCTGGACCATGATGAGTCAAACCTGCACCGCCTTCAACTCGAGCTCACCGGTCAGGCACTGCTCGACACCGAGGAGATCATCCTCGCCGACATCCGGGACGAAAAGCGCATCAACCGCGTCTTCGACGAGGTCGCGCCGGAGGTGGTCTTTCACGCTGCGGCGCACAAGCACCTTCCCGTGCTCGAGCGACACCCGTGCGAAGGCGTCAAGACCAATGTCCGAGGAACCCAGGTGCTGCTGGAGGCGGCGCAGCACGTCTCGACCGAACGCTTCGTGCTCATCAGCACCGACAAGGCCGCGGATCCGGTTTCTGTGCTGGGCGCGACGAAACGGCTGGCTGAGATGCTCGTCCAGGCCAACGCGCTCGGCCCGACCAGCCTGTGCTCCGTGCGCTTTGGCAACGTCCTGGGCAGCCGTGGTTCGTTTCTACCCACGCTGGCCTCGCAGCTGCACTCGGGAGGGCCGGTCACCGTCACCCACCCGGACGTCACGCGCTACTTCATGACGACCGAGGAGGCGGTCGGACTCGTTCTGGTCGCCGCCTCGATGGGTGAGTATGGCGAGACCTTTGTCCTCGACATGGGCGAGCCGGTTCGGATCGTCGACCTCGTGGCCGGCTACGCGGCGCAGCTGAACATTTCCGACTACGGCGGGGAGTTCACCGGTCTGCGGCCTGGGGAGAAGCTAAACGAGACGCTCGTGGGTGCGGCGGAGCAGTCGCTGCCGACGGCGCACCTCCGGGTACGCGCGGCGGCCCCAAGGCCGATACCGGACGACTTCGGCGTCGGGCTCGCCGGCCTCTACCGGGGCGCCGACGAGAACGACGTCACTCAGACGCGACGCCGACTGCGCGCCATCATCCCGGAGTACGCCCCGGCGACGGCAGCATTGGTCGTCCCGGCAGCTCGCACACCCGCCTTCGGTCACAACGCTGTCCTGGAGGGGCTCGCAGCCTCATGATGACCGGCACGCTGAGGACAGCTGGGGAATGCCTGCGCATCGAGTGCGAGCTGGGCTGGGTCGAGAAGCACCTGAGGCAGGGCACGGCCGCGGAGCTGCACAGCGATGATGAGCTCGTGCCAACCGTCCGTCTTGTCGTCGAGCGGTCCAGTAACCCCTTCGATGTCGCCGGCGCCGACCGGGTTACGAGAGGCGTGTGGCGGGCCGGGGGGGCCGTCGTGCTCGAAGACACCTGCAGTTCCGGTTTTATGTTGCATTGCCAGCCCGAGGGCGACCTGCTCCTCGTGCGGGCCCGGTGGATCCCTCCCCCGAGGACACGCGCAGCTGCTGCGGTGTTGCGGCAGCGGTCCAGCCTGCTCGTGCGAGCCGTCCTCCTGCAGTACCCGGTCCTGTGGTGGAGCGTCGTCCAAGGGCGTGCGCCCCTGCATGTGTCGGCGCTGGATCTCGGTGCGTCAGCCCCGCTGCTCGTCGGGCCTGGTGGTGTCGGCAAGTCAACCCTCGTGGAGACCGAGCTCGCCGCGGGTCACCATGCGACGTGCGACAACCTCGCGGTCACCGACGGCCGTGTCGTCTACGGCCTTGTCGAGCCGCGCCGCATCATCGGGGGTGCGGGGCGTCGCACGTCGCATGGGCGCAGGGAGGTCGCCCTGCCTGAGCGGCTGGCGTGGGTGCAGCCCGACCGCGTCGTCGAGGTGTCGCTGTCTGAGACCTCCCTCGAGGCGGAAATTCGCCCCGTCGCTGCCGATGTGGCCTGTCGCGCACTTGTCACCGGCACGTACATGGCTGGCGAGCTACGGCGGTTCTGGCCCTTCGCGGCTGCCCTCTCCAGCGGCACTGGCCGCGGCCCCGCTGCCCCGCCAGTGCAGGCTATGGCACAGCGCCTCACGGATGCGTTGCCCTGCTCCTCGTTGAGCCTGTCGCGGGGCTCCGACGCGCAGCTCGCTCGTCTGCTTGCTGGAGCCGCCGTGGGCGCGGAATCCTGACCTGGGTCAGGACCCGTCGACAAGGTGGTTGCGTACGGCGAATGCCGCGGCTTCGAGCCGAGAGTGGACGCCGAGCTTGGTCAGGACACCCTGGATGTGCGTCCGCGACGTGCTATAGCTGACTCCCAAGTCGTTGGCTATCGCGTGGGTGTTCTGACCGCGAACAAGCCGGCCCAGTACCTCGAACTCGCGTGGTGTCAAGAAGTTGCCGAGTCGGTGCTCGTCGGGCCGTTGCAGGCGTCGCAGCAACTGCACAACTGTGTCGGCGCCCGGCTTCGGGCCGCGCCTGTGTGCGCCTTCGATGGCCCGCACCACCTCGGTGAGGCGCTGGCTCTTGCTGCAGATGGCAACCGCACCTGCGTCGATCGCCGCGAGAAGCGCTCGGCTCTCGACCGTCGCGGTGAGGACCACCACAGGCGTCCGTTGAGCTGACGTCGTGATCTTGCGGATGGCCGCCACCGCGTCGCCGTCGGGGAAGCCCAGGTCCATGACGACGGCGTCGACGCAGTGTCGCCCGATCCGGTCCACCGCGTCATCGGGGTGGTGTGCCGTTTCGACGTCGTGATCCTGCTGGCGCAGGGTCGCCTGCAGGGCTTCGCAGAACAAGACATGGTCGTCACACAGCAAGACCCTCAAGAACACCTCCCGCTGCCCTGCTGCGGTCGACACACAGCGGAATGCTCACGCGGAGCAGGGCCCCGCCGAGCTCGCTCTGGCGGATCTCAAAGGTCCCGTGCACGCTGCCGAGGAACTCAAAGACGACACCGAGACCGAGAGAGCTGCGTCCTTTCGGCGCCCCGCCGAAGCCCGGCCCGGAGTCCTCGACGACCATGTAGACGTGTTCGCCATCTTGCTGGATGCGGAACCGCACGTGGCCACCGTCGCCGGCGGACCGGATGGCGTTGTCGAGCAAGTTGCTCGTGGCGCGCCGTACGAGGATCGGATCGGCTGAGATCAGTGCGTACTCGTCCACGTCGATCTCGAGCCGCACTGAGCTCACCTGTTGCGCTGCCACGACGAGGTTCTGGATGTTCCGCCACAAGGGCAGCACTTCGACGGCGGAGCGCTCGCCCAGCGGGTGCTCCAGCAGCTCGACGAGCTGCATCGCGGCTTTGGAGACCAAGAGCAGCTGCTCGTGCTGCACCGGCCCCTCCGGGTGGTCCATGATCTGCGTCAGGGCACTGATCGCCGCAGCGTGCTGCCGTGCGTCGTGCAGCACCTGCGCCATCAGCTTGTTCGACGCAATGTTGGCGCTCAGCCCGGTCTCTGACCGTCGATCTCCGGCTCGCCGCTCCGCACTAGTCATCCAAATTTCCCCCGCCGTTCATGTTGGAGTACGGGAAGGGGTTTAGCAAGCGCTTACCCGCGTAGCCCAGCGCGCCGGTCAGAGCCAGCAGGAAAACGACGTTGCCGGGGCCGTCGTTGAAGTTGGCCATGACCTGTAGCTGGCCCGGCCGGTCGGGGGCGCCGGCCATGACCGACACGAGCAGGGCGGCGGTGGCGAAGCCGGCGCAGCCAGCCCAGCCGAGAGCGGTCGTGACGGCGGCGAAGGCGGCGAAGGCGGCCGCCCCGGTCCGCTCGCTGTCGTGCAGCCGGCGGGACAGCAGGGCTGCGGTCAGGCTCAGCAGCCCGCTCGCCGCGACCGCGAGCAGCCAACCGCCGTCGGACCGGCCGCGGTGGGCTGCCATCGCGTCGAGCACGCCGTTCCAGTCCTGGTGGTCGTACGGGACCAGTAGCACCCGGCTGGCCGCCATGACCAGCGGCGCGCCGACTAGAAGGACGGCGGCGGGTCTGCCCAACGCGGTCTGGCGTCTCCTCAGGAGATCGTGATCCTGTGTCGGGAGCGTCATGGCAGTACCTCCAGTTCGGCCGCTGTCCGCAGCTGTTGTGAGCAGGCTGGTCCCGCTGCTCGTCCGGGGCATCGGTGCGGCCCCCGGTCCTGGAGTCGGGGCTGGCCCTGACGCCGGCGGGAGTCGCGTGCTGCCATGCTCCGCCAGTGGTGGTGCCGCGAGGTCCGGCTCGTTGGGGGGTGCTCGGCGCGCGCGCTGCCGCTGCCGCGACGGTGCTGGTCGTGCTGGTGAGCTGCGTCGTCGCGTACGTCCTGGACGCCCGCCTTGCGAGCCTGGGCCGTCGTGACCTGCGACAGGGCGAGAACCCGGGCGAGGCACGTTGTTGACCGCGGTACGGCGGCGGCCCCAGCACCCGTCGCACCACCGCCGCAGCCGCTCCCCAGCACCGCCGCAGCCACCCAGGAGGCAGCGGACAGGACCCGCGGGTGACGGACCGGGTGGGAGGACTGCATCGTCACAGACATCTCGGATGGGGCTGGTCGTCGCAGGGGTGCGGCACTGCCGCCGAGGCGTAGCCCGTGGACGCGTGCTGCTGCTGGGGTCCCGCAGCAGCAGCGCGGCGGCGCCGGGATCTCGCGCCAGCGCTGGTCGTCGTGGAATGGCCCTCACCAGGCCACACGTGCAGCGCAGCGCCGGGCAGCAGGGAGAGCAAGTGCTCGGCGTGGTGCAACCGGGATGACGGGATCCTCATCGCCGTGCCAGAGCTGGACGGGTCGCCCGACAGCCCCCGACACCTGAAAGTTCAACGGCCGGGCGCACACGGCCCAGTCCGAGACGCACCCGACGGGTCCCTGCTGCGTGGCCACGGTGAAGGCCGTCCGGCGCGCTGGGCAGCGTCCGGCTGGCCCGGCACCGCAACGGTCGTGCGGCTGCGGCGGACGTCAGCGCGCAGGGTCCGCAAGAACTGCTCCGGTCGGCGCCAGGACCCGCAGAGCCAGCTCGGCGATCAATGCGGGACCTGCGCCGATCGACAGGTCCAGACGGCTGCCCGGCAGCCCGTGGCACCACAGCACCGGTCGACCGCCGGGGACGCCGTACTCGGTGAACGACAGCGCCCGGCCGTCGGGCAGGACGAGGCTCGCGGCCCTGTCCAGGACCGTCATCGCCGGCCCCCTGAGCGGCCGCCCCAGTCGATGCCGCGGGCGTGCAGCCCGTCGCGGTGGAACATTTCGCGCCGGTGGGAACCGCCGGGGCGCATCGTCCACACCGACGACGTACCGGCCCGGTCGTTCTGCAGCCGGCAGACGATGGACCGGCCATCCGGGGAGTACGAGCCGGCGAACGCACTGACGCCCCCGCCGCGTTTGGCGGCGAACACGATCCACCCCTGACCGGGGCTTGAGGGCTCGGCCAGCGCGGGAAAGGCCGGGGCCGCGCCCAGCACGATCGCCAGCGTGGGGACGGCGACTTGGTTGGCTCTGACGTCTTCTCCTGCTGTGTCAGGCGGAGTTGGTTGACGGTTGCCGGGACGACGTCCCGCTCCGGCGGTTCCAACGGCCCCGGACCCGGCCTGCAGGCTGTTCGACAGGGTGGTCTGCGATATCGGGGCCGACCCTCGTCTTCGTCCAGCTGCTGACCCTGAGACCGCAGGACCGGTGTGTCACCGGGCTGTCGACCTGCCTGTTCTTCCTGCTGACGTCCGTGCTCGTGGCCACGTGGCGCGAAGCCGAGACTCGGGTGCGCTGCCCACCTGCCTGAGGCGTCACGGCCGCGTCCGGTCGTGGGACGACGTCGCGGGGCGGCCTGGTTGCAACGCGAGCGCGTGTCCGACCGTGAGCAGCATTGCTGCAAGCACGAGGAACGGCGTGACCGGACCGGGCGTCGTGAGCAGGGTGGTAGAGCCGCCTAGCCCGATGAGGACCGCGGCGCCGACGGAGACCGTTTCGCTACGCCCCAGCCCGTACGCCAGCACCGCGTAGCCGAGCGCGCCGGTCAGAGCCAGCAGGAAAACGACGTTGCCGGGGCCGTCGTTGAAGTTGGCCATGACCTGTAGCTGGCCCGGCCGGTCGGGGGCGCCGGCCATGACCGACACGAGCAGGGCGGCGGTGGCGAAGCCGGCGCAGCCAGCCCAGCCGAGAGCGGTCGTGACGGCGGCGAAGGCGGCGAAGGCGGCCGCCCCGGTCCGCTCGCTGTCGTGCAGCCGGCGGGACAGCAGGGCTGCGGTCAGGCTCAGCAGCCCGCTCGCCGCGACCGCGAGCAGCCAACCGCCGTCGGACCGGCCGCGGTGGGCTGCCATCGCGTCGAGCACGCCGTTCCAGTCCTGGTGGTCGTACGGGACCAGTAGCACCCGGCTGGCCGCCATGACCAGCGGCGCGCCGACTAGAAGGACGGCGGCGGGTCTGCCCAACGCGGTCTGGCGTCTCCTCAGGAGATCGTGATCCTGTGTCGGGAGCGTCATGGCAGTACCTCCAGTTCGGCCGCTGTCCGCAGCTGTTGTGAGCAGGCTGGTCCCGCTGCTCGTCCGGGGCATCGGTGCGGCCCCCGGTCCTGGAGTCGGGGCTGGCCCTGACGCCGGCGGGAGTCGCGTGCTGCCATGCTCCGCCAGTGGTGGTGCCGCGAGGTCCGGCTCGTTGGGGGGTGCTCGGCGCGCGCGCTGCCGCTGCCGCGACGGTGCTGGTCGTGCTGGTGAGCTGCGTCGTCGCGTACGTCCTGGACGCCCGCCTTGCGAGCCTGGGCCGTCGTGACCTGCGACAGGGCGACGGTGCCGCACCTGTGTTCTGGCTGGCTGCCTTCGCCGACGGCACGGTCGGCGCGGCGCTCCTGCTCCACGACCGACGGCATCCCGTGGGCTGGTGCTTCTGCGGGCTCGCGCTCGCCATCGCCTCCGCCGGCGTCCTGCAGTCGTACGGCGTCTACGCCCTGCTGGCCCACCGCCCGAGCCTGCCGGGAGGTGGCTCGGCGGCGACCGTGTCCAGCTACCTGTTCATCGTCTGGCTGGTGCTGCTCGGCCTGGTCTGCTCGCTCACCCCCACGGGACGGCACCTGTCCCGGCGGTGGAGACGGGCCGACCTCGTCATGGTCGGCGCCGGGCTGGTCTGGCTGACGGCGACCCTATTGTCCCCGGAGCTGCTCAAGGACCCCTTCCAGTCGGTCGCCAACGGGTGGGGCGTGTCGGCGGTCCGGACCCCGGTAACAGCGGTGGCCCCGGTCGCGGCGGGCATGGCCAACGTCCTGGTTCTGGTGGCAGCCGCGTCGCTGCTGGTGCGGTTCCGGCGCTCGTCTGGCGACGAGCGGCGGCGACTGCTGTGGATGGCCGTCGTCGCGGTCCCCTTCCCGTTCCTGGTGGTGGCGGCGTTTGTCGCCTCCTGGAGCGGTCAGGTCGCGCTGCTGGACGTCGCCGCTGCCGGCTTCGTCGTCCTGCTGCCCGTCGGAGCCGCCCTCGCGATAAGCCGCTACCACCTGTTCGACGTCGAACGGCTGCTCAGTCGCGCGCTGTCCTGGGCCATCGTGTCCACGCTGCTGGCGGGGGCGTTCACGGTCGTCGTGGTGCTCACCGCACGCGTCGCCGGGCAGGCCGTCGGCTCCTCCCCTGTGGCGGTCGCCCTGGCGACCCTCGCCGCCGCTGCGACAGCCCGCCCCCTGCACACCGCCGTGCAGGACGTCCTGGACCGGAAATTCTCCCGTCGCCGTCACGAGGCGTTGCGGCGGGTGCGCGACTTCGTCGCCGCTCCCACGGTCGGCGTGTCGGTGCAGGACGTCCTGCGGGCCGCCCTCGACGATCCGGGGCTCAGCGTCGCTTACTGGGTCACGGACGGCGAGCAGTGGGTCAGCGAACAGGGGCTGCCCAACGTCCCCGGCGCGCGGGCCCTGGTCCTTGACCGCGCCGGCGTGCGGGTGGCCGCCGTGACGGGCTCCGGCGACGAGCAGCTGACCCGAGAGGCAGCGGACACAGCATCCGCGGAACTTGCCAACACCGGCCTGCGCGCCGCCGTTGCACTGCAGCTGGAACAGGTGCGTGCCTCGCGCGCCCGGATCGCCGCCGCTCAGCTGCAAGAGCGGCGTCGCGTGGAGCGCGACCTGCACGACGGCGCTCAGCAACGGCTTCTCGGCCTCGCCGCCCACCTGCAGGCTGGGCTGCTTAACGGCAGTCCCGACGCGATGCGCGCGGCACTTCGCCTCGGGGTCGACGAGAGCCGCGCGGCGGTGGCGGAGCTGCGCGCGCTCGCCAACGGCCTGCACCCCGCGGTCCTGCAGGACGGAGGACTGACAGCGGCACTTGAGGATCTGGCGCTGCGGCTGCCGGTGCGCCTGGAGGTGGGGCAGCCGGACCGGCGCTACGCAGAGCAGGTCGAGTCGACGGCGTGGTTCGTGGTCTGCGAGGCCGTCAGCAACGCCCTGAAGCACGCTGGGGCTTCGACCGTCACGGTGTGCCTGGACGAGCAGGACTCCCAGCTCAACGTCGTCGTCGCCGACGACGGCCGGGGCGGCGCCGACGCCGGCGGATCGGGCCTGGGCGGGCTGGCCGACCGCGCCGAGGCCGCTGGCGGGCGGCTGCTCGTGCTACCAGGCCAGCGCCGCGGGACACGAATCGAGGTGTCACTGCCGTGCGGGTCGTGATCGCGGACGACTCCGTGCTCTGGCGTGAGGGCCTGGCGCGACTGCTGACCGAGGCCGGGGTCGACGTGCTCGCCCTCGTCGGTGACGCGGACGACCTGGCGCAGGCGGTGGAACGGGAGCGGCCAGATGTCGCCCTCATCGACGTGCGGATGCCACCGACCTGGACGACGGAGGGAACGCAGGCGGCCACGCTGCTGCGTGCCCGGTGGCCCGCCCTGGGGCTGCTCCTGCTGTCCCAGACGCTCGCTATCCGGGAAGCCGAGCGACTCGCTCGGGAGCACCCGCGGGGCTTCGGCTACCTGCTCAAGGACCGGGTCGTGGACACCCCCACCCTCGTCGGCGCCCTCGACAGCGTGTCCGCCGGAGGCACGGTCCTCGACCCCGACCTGGTCTCCGCGCTCCTCGGCCGGCGGGGCTCGAAGGACCGCCTGCACGCCCTGTCCTCGCGCGAACGCGACGTCCTCGCCCTGGTGGCCCAGGGCCGGTCGAACACGGCCATCGCCCGCGACCTCGTCGTCACCGGCAAGACCGTCGAGACCCACATCGCGAGCATCCTGACCAAGCTGGGCCTCGCACAGGAGCCCGACGACCACCGGCGCGTCCTGGCGGTGCTCGCGTGGCTCGGGGAAGGACTGCGCTGATGGCTGCGCCCAGATCGCCGGGCCAGCCTGCAACTTCTTGATCCGTATTTCATACCGCGGTGTGTGGACAGGACTGCAGACCTGCGTCCTTGCAGGTCGGCTCCCCGTGTGTCGTCCCCAGACCTGTTCACGTGTTCGGCCGCTTGGCTGCACCCTGGCTGTACGAGCCCGCGGTTGGGGTACCGGCTCGAGGTCCCTGTAGCGGACCGTGGCCAAACAAGCGCTTATGGACGGCCGCTGGCAACTCTTGTGTTGTCCGCAGACCTGTTCAGTAGGTGTTGATGGAACGCGATTTGGTAGTTGTCGCTGGCGCCGGACAGCGGGAAACGCAGGTGCAGCTCGATGTCATGCTGGCCGTCGTTGCGCGGTCGATATCGCCGGTGCCCAAGATCTTGCCGGCGGCGTCCATCGCAACGACTTGTGTTCAGAGCTGAAGGTCACCGTTACTGTCGGTGCCGCCGTTACAGGTGCCGTCGGCCACTTCGGCGACGTAACCGGTCAACGTGAGCGTGCCAGCGGCCACCGGGCTGCCGCCGCAGCCGGCAGCAGCGAGGGCGCCCATGGCGATGCAGGCGGCGGCGAGGGAGGTGTGGCAAGGCGGCGTCGGCGTCCACGTGGCGGTTGCGTAGTCCGCGAGATACCAGCTGGTTGAGTTCAGGTGTTCTCGTGACTGGACCTTTACGTTGGGCCTGTCGGCCATGGGTGGCGGGCGCTCGCACAAACCGAGTTACCCCAGACGTAGTTGGTGTTGGAATGGCTGGCCGTCCCTACCGTCCGAGCGATGGCCAGAGCGCAGGACGAGCGGTACGCCTACCGCCTCCCGGGCTTCGCCCTTCGGCTACGGGCGCCGCGGGCGGCGGCTGAGCTGACGCAGTCCCAGGTGGCCGAGAAGGCCGGGCTGAGCGTGACGATGGTGCAGAACCTCGAGCGGCCCTCCGATGCGCGCAACCCGCGGCTGACCGCGCTGTGGGCGCTGTCGGAGGCGTTGGCAGTGGATGTGGCGGCACTGGTCGTGGAGTAACCGGGCTGCGGCGCAAGCTCTGTGCCCCCGGCGCCGCCCACTGCCCTACTTCCTGCCGCCGCCTAGCTGGTACCGGGCCTTGGGCAGGTCCGGCCCGAACGCATCGTCCGCCAGGTCGGCGGCTTTGCCGATCGCCGTGGTCCAGGACTGCAGGGGGTCACGGTTCTCGAGGTAGACCAGGACCCGGCCGACCCGGACGGCGATGTGGCCGTACCCACGGCCGGCGGCCTCCGGGGTCATCGCAGACACCCAGTGGTCCTGCGGTCCGGCGAAGATCGCCTGCGTGGCGACCTGCATCCTGGGCTGCGGCCGGACATAGAGCCGGGGCCGCCGACGAGCTGCAGGTGATCGCGTCTACCGGGCATCGTGGCCGTCCTCGTCCCAGTCGACGTCGACCAGCCGCTGCCCCCGCCACGACGAGCTGGACGAAGTTGACACTGCGGGGCGTAGCCCGAGGGCCAGGGCGTCGGTGATGTCTTCGACGGCTTTGGACAGCACCAGCACGACCGCAGCGAGCTGCTGCGCCGTAATGCTCGCGGGGACCTCACCGCGACCTCGTACTGGTCGCATTGTGGTCTGACTCCCCGTCTCACTCACGTCTCACTTCGCGTCACGGCAGCGTCGTCGCTGAGGAAGCACCCGCCGGGCGCAGCGTTGAGCACGTAGGCGGTGTCGTCAATCGTCGAGCCAGGAGTAGCGGGTCGATAGGTCACCGAGATCTGCTGCCACGTAGTGGACAGCGTGATACTGGCCAGCGCCTGGCCGACAAAGCTGGTCGCCATGTATTCGCGCAGACGCAGCGTAAGCTTTGCGCCGACAGAGTTTGCCTTGACCCACATTGAGGCCGTGTAGGTCCCGCTGCTAGATTGTTCTACCCAATTCGGCGCATCATTGAGCGTGCAGTCGCTAACCGAGCTGGAGCTCGCATTCGTGAGCGAGGCAGAGAATGAGCCCGAGTGGGGGTCCGCCACGCGCGTCAGGGTCACACCGGCCCGACCGCTGAAGTTCCAGCCGTTCGTGTCGGTCTCGAAGCCGGGGTTCCCGACGATGTCCGCGACCGTGACGGTCGCGCTGGCGGTCGAACTCAAGCCGGCCGTGTCGGTGATCGTCACGACGAGGGGGTAGGTCCCAGCCGTCAGGTACTGGTGCGATGCCGTGGCCGCCGTCTGCGGTCCCACTGCGGTGCCGTCACCGAAGGTGAAGCCGTAGGAGGCGATAGGGGTGCCGTCGAAGTCGGTTGACCCGGCCGCGTCCGCGGTGGTGGTCAGCGGCGCTGGTCCGGACTGCGGCGACAGTGCGAGCGAGGCCGTGGGCGGGCTCTCACCGGTCGGGGCACCGGGTATGAACTCGAGGGCGCCTCGGTCGTCGTAGGTGCGCGGTCCGAGGCCGCTGTCGGCCGTCGCCGGATCGTCCACCCGTGCCAGGCCGTCAGCGTCGGTCGCTGATTGGTTCGGGGCGTTGGAGTCAGCCGAGTCGATCGCTCGGGACCCGGCCTGTAGGTGGAAGTCACCCCCGCCCGGATTGACCCACCTGGGGTTCCCCCCCGTCTGGTTGTCGAGGCCATGCGTCTCCTGGCCGGTTGCGCTCCTCAGGGCGCCCACTGTCTTGTACAACGATGCCCCCCAGGTGACCAGGATGCCCGTGGAGTTCAGGGAGAGCATGTCGGAGTCCGCCGTCGTGCCTGGGGTGGAGTTGGCGTCGACGCGGATGTCGCCTTTTGTCGTCGAACTGGTCAGGCCGTTGTCGACGCTGATGTTGTTGCGGACGGTGACGCCGGACGACGGTGACGTCGGGTTGCCCTCGACGTTGATGCCAGCGGTGGCGTTGCGGTAGACGTTGTTGGAGACGATCACGGCGTTGCTCGAGTTGAGCAGGTCTATGCCGTGGTCTCCATTGTTGTAGGACAGGTTATTGGTCACGATATTGTCCCTGGCGCCGTACACCTGGATCCCTGAGTCCTCATTGCCGTAGCTCCGGTTGCCGGTCACGATGTTGCCGGGCGCGCGGATGTCGATGCCGGGCGCCGCCCGGGTGTACTGACGGGCATTTGCGAAGGAGGTGTTATCACGCAACTCAACCCGCGTCGTGCCCGTGGACACATAGATCCCGGCGTCGCTGTTGTGGTCGGTGGTGTTTCCCAGGACAAAGGAGTCCGTGCTGAACAAGAGGTAGATGCCCTGAGCCGTCGATCCGCTGACCGGTTGACCGGAGTACGTGACGTGGTTGCCTTCGAGGGTGACGTGCGAGGCGTACTTGAGGTAGATGCCGGACTGCGAGGTCGCGGTGATGTGAAAGCCGGCGATGCGGATCCAGCTCGTCGGCGTGGTGGTCGTGCCGGAGACGGTGAAGGCGTGGCTCTGCCCGGACAGCGTCACATCCGCGCCGGGTTCCGGGGCGAAGGAGATCGGTGCACCCTCCGTCCCGGAGTGGTTGATCGTCACGCTTTCGGTGTAGGCCCCGCTCGCGACGAGCACACTCTCACCCGGCTGAGCTGCCGATGCGGCGGCCTGAACACTGCAGTAGGGCGCCGACGACGACCCTCCGCTGGTGCTGGTGCAGGTCGGGCTGTGCTCGTCGACGTGGCGGATGAGCGGCGTGGACGCCCGGCTGGCCGCCGGACTCGCCAGCAGGCCGAACACCATCGCGATGGCGGTCACTGCGGCAAAGCGCACTGCAGTCCGGTGCTCGCTGCTCCGCAGCATCTTCTCGTGCCCCAGGATCGTCACGGCTGTCTCCTTGCCTGCTGCCCACGTCCTCGTGCGCAGATAGAAACGAGAGCGCTGCCAACGTGGCACCGGCGCCCTGGTCACAGTCGTGTGGGGAGGCCCAGTCCCGAATCGTACCGGGGGCGTAGAGGCCCTACGCCCTCCCACTCCACCCGGGCGCGGTTCACCGGGTAGAGCGGAGCAGCATGAAGGGTTCGGCCGCGATGAACCCGACGACACTGCCCCAGTACTGCGCGCGGGCCCGGAGCGCGTCCAGTCCTCGGGGGTGCGGCGCAAGCCGCAGTTCGCTGTCGTAGCAAGTCATCGCAGCGATCTTCATGTCGATCGTCTCGGTCACGTCCACGAAGACGTTGGGGGAGAAGCGGTCACCGAGGCTCGGCCACCCCCACTCCGTCGATGAGGGCGTTTCGAACGCGAGGATCTCCTTCAGGCCTGGACGCTGGTAGGGGCGACACGCGGTCCACGTCGCGCGCGCGACGGCAACGTGGTCCAGGTTCACGTCACCCGGGAAGTGGGTGTAAACAATGTCCGGCGCGACCTCGTCGAGCAGCGCCTCGACCTTTTGGGTGATGTCGATCAGCGGTAGGGCGTCGAGGCGCTGGTCGGACAGCCCGGCAAATCGAATCTCGCGGATCCCGAGGCGATGCGCCGCTTGCTGCCCGGCGATCTGAAGCGTCCGGAGCATCGCGTCGGGATAACGGCTGGATGCACCGTCAGCGACGACGAGGACCGTGACGTCGGCCCCGTCCGACGCGTGCCGGGCGAGCGTCCCTCCGACTCCGAGGACCTCGTCGTCCGGGTGGGCTACGACTGCGACCACACGCATGGACCCTCCCGTCGTGCCTCGACCTGCACTCGTGCTCACGTTCGTAGCAAGCAGCTCCGTCGCAGACCGGCAGTTGACGTAGCCGCCCTACGACGCGAGCCCGAGGATGCCCTCGGTAAGGCGGTGCATCGTCGTCAGCGCAGCACGGTCCGGGCCGGGAGCCAGCGGTCGCCGAGGCGATAGAGGGAAGCCCATGGAGCTCAGCGAGGCGTTCGTCCGGATCGTCGGGCGCCACCTGATCCTGATCGCCCTGCTCGTCGGGTGCGGACTGCTCGGGGGGGGGGGGTTGCTGCACGGTGGCGACCCGACCGAGTACTCCGCGACCGTACGGTTAGCCCTGGGCACGGGCGATCCGTCGAATCAGGCGCAGTCCACGGTCGTCGGGGACACGGCACGCGCCCTGGCCACGGGACCGGGACTCGTCGGGGATGCTCTGCGCACGGTCGGGGCACGCCGCGACCCGGTCAGCACCGCCCTGCACCACGTCGACGCACAGGTCCTCGGGAGTTCTGGGGTGGTGTCGCTGTCGGTGAGCGACACCAATGCAGCCGTCGCGATCGCGCTTGCGAACGCCATCGGCGACGAGGTCGTCCGTGCGCACGAGGACATGGTCCACGGACGGGACGCGGCGACCCTGGATCGGGTGCAGACCGACATCGCCCAGACCGAACGCTCCATCGCCTCCCTCGACACGCATATCAAGGCGGTGGGCCCACTGTTCGATGTCATCCAGCCCATCGGCGGCATGTCCCTCAGCGAGCGGCCTTGGGCAGAGCCCAACCAACTCCTGCGGGAGCGTGCAGACCTCGTTCAGGGCCTGCTGTCGCTGAACAGCGAGCGAGCCAGCGTGGAGGCTGCGCGTGCCCTGCATGCGCAGGACGTGATCGTCGACCGCGCGGCGGCGCCGGCCGAGCGCGTGCCCGGCCAGCTCGTCCCCTACCTCGCCCTGGGCGGCCTGCTGGGACTCGCGCTCGGGGTCGGCCTGGCGGCGACGCTGGAGACGCTGCGCCCGACGCTGGTCGGCCGCAACGCCATCGCTCGCACCTTAGGCGCGCCGGTGCTTGCAGAGATCCGCGGGGACGTCTTGTCCGAGGCCGACATCGCGGAGGCTGCGATCCACATCGAGCTGGCGGCCGCCGGCGCCCACGTCCGCCGCGTGGCGCTGCTCGCTCCCAGCAGAGCGTTCAACCTCCGACCCCTCGCCGACCACCTTGCCCCCTCGGTCAGCGAACTCACGCTCCACGTCGTCGGGCAGGCCGGACCCTTCGTCGCCGCTGGGGGGCCGGCTTCGCCGCCCCGCCCAGCCGAGGACCTGGGGGCGTGGCCGCCGGCAACAGACGGATCCACCGGAGTTGTGCTCGTCACGCCCAAGGCGATTCGTCTCGCTGAACTCACTCGGACTGTCGAGTTCTTCACGATCAGCGGCTGGCCGCTGATCGGGCTCATCGTCGTACAGGGCTGTCGCATGCGGATCCGCCCTCTCAACCGACCGGATGTGGGCCGGCCCTCAAGCACTTCGGCTCCGCTGGACACCGTCAGCCACTGACCGGACTTCCGAAGATCACGAGCACACGCGGGCTTGATCGGTAGCATCGTCGCAGGTCAGGGGCCCGAAAGGGGGCCTGCAACGTGATTTGGTGTAGGCACACGAGTTTGGGCGTGTCGCTCG